>MKWU01000719.1_pt1 | contig 62171 bp, 64 predicted proteins | sample 809101 | NCBI WGS metagenome assembly MKWU01 (sample SAMN05860141, study PRJNA318959) | sponge metagenome | host: Aplysina aerophoba | place: Slovenia: Piran, Adriatic Sea, Gulf of Piran | collected 2013-05-07
ACTTCTGGATCCGTATAGAGGTGTGCTCACTCTTCCTGCAGCTTCTTTGGATACAAATGATCTGGATCAATTAAGAGGTTTGGCAGAACCAATACTAGCCACTCTGAAGCGAGCGCAAGATGAAACTTATCATGGTTCTGATGAGGCAGTGATGCCAATGGTCTGCGATGCCTTCCATCGACCTGAAAATAAGTTTGAAAAATATAAAGAAGATGCTCTCAGGGCTTCTATCGATGGTAATTTTAATTGTGATATGGAAACCTTCTTTTACCTTTTTTCTGCATTGAAAGAAGAATGTGATGCTTTATCATCTTTAGATATAGAAAAAAAAGGCATTATTCGTTTATGCTATATCAAACAAAAACTCATAGATGCACACAGACATTTATTTGAGGCCCTAAACATTTTCTGTGCAGGATTTCTCTCTTATGATAAAAAAGATCTCATTGGTGTTATACAAGCTACACAATGTTTTTGGGGAAAAATTGTTGAAGTGCGTAGCGCTTATATTCGGAATATATCCTTGGAAATGTTGCAAAAAGAAGTGTTTAAACCATTTGATGAGTGCTGTAGAGAGTCTAGAATACTGATGATTCCATATAGAGATCATTTGCTAGGGAGGCTGACTCAAGATTATTTTGCGATTAGTGATCTGGATCAATTAAGAGGCTTTGCAGAACCAATACTTACGACTCTTCAAGAATTTCATATAAAAAATTATCATGCTTCTGCTGAGGCAGTGATAGCAAGGAAAGCCTTTGTTCTTGAAGAATCTAGATGTGGCCGTGGATTTTTTGATATGGAAGGATTTTTTTATATTTTTTCTGAATTGAAAGAAAGATGTAGCGATTTATTAGCTTTAGATAGTAGAGAGGTTAGAGTTACTGATTTATCCTTTTGCAAAACAAAATACATAAATGCACACCACAAATTATTCTCAGCGTTCAAGCGTTTCTGTATACATATTGAAGATGATGAGGAGGATGATCGAAGATCCTGTATGAAGCGAGTGAATCGAGACATTCGCGCTTTTTGGATTGATATGAAGGAAGTCGAGGTGACGCTGTATGTGCAAGAGGCGTGGAAAAAATCTCAAGAATTGTTGGATGATTTGAGCAGAGCACAGATTCTAGAATCGCTCTTATCATGCTCGAATGGTGCATGTGTTTTGATGAAAACGGATGAGCTGCAGAAGATGCAGCAGGTTATGCAAGAAGTCACTGAGGCTCTTAAGCCAATTGTGCACCCACATCATGAAAATATACCCTCAACTGCAAGGAAAAAATCTATTCTGAGAGGTCTTAAAAATGGAGAGTATAATGACTCTCCTCGTAAGCTACAAACATTTTTTGATGTTTTGTGTGCATTGCTAGAAGAGTACAATGCTTTATTGCTTTTAGCAAATAAGAGAGACGTTAGCATTGCTGAGTCATATTATCGCAAAAGAGAGCACAAACAATCGTGTGAGAAATTACTTCTCGCTTTAGAATATTTCTGTCAGAGAGATCGAGAGAGCTGTGATAAAGAATTTTCTTCTTTTTTGAATCATATTTCTAGCAGACACAAACCTCTGCCTTTTGATTTACACTCTGTCGCTCGAGTATTATTTCTGCCGTATAGAGTGTTGCTAACGCCTCCTGCATACTGTTGGAAGGCAAATGACCTGGGTCAATTAAGAGGTTTGGCAGAACCAATACTCGCAACTTTGCAGCAAGCGCAAGCTGCAACTTATCATGGCTCTGCTAAGGAAATGATGGAAAGGAAAAAATTTTTTTTAGAAGTGCCTGTATTTGCCCATTTTAATTGTGATATGGAAACCTTCTTTTACCTTTTTTCTATATTGGACGAAGAATATGATAGTTTATTATCTTTAGATATAGCAGAAAAAGGCATTACTCATTTATGCTACATCAAACAAAAATTCATATATGCCTACGGGAACTTATTGAAGGCCTTGAACATTTTCTGTCAATCCTCACACATTTTCGATGAATCTTTCTATAATGTTAAAATATTCACTCCTGTTATACAACATATGAAATCGTGTTGGGAAGAGATGGCTCAAGCGTATAGCCACAATAGTTTTGATAGACGCTTATGCGTGTTGAACGCACTTGATGAATGGTGGGGAATAACTAAAAGACTGATGAATCCGTGTAGAGACAATTTGCTACAGAGACTTTCTGAAGATTTTTTTGAGATTAATGATTTGGATCAATTAAGGGTTTTTGTACAACCAACATTCACGATTCTTCAAGACTTCCACACACAAAATTATCATGGCTCTGCTGAGGCAATGATAGAAAGGAAAAAAGTTGTTCTTGAAATATCAAAACGTTACAGCGCATGTTTTGATATGGAGAGCTTCTTTTATCTTTTTTCTGAATTGGAAGAAAGGTGTAGTGGTTTATTAGATTTAGATAGTAGCAAGGTTAGCGGTGCTGATTTATGCTTTGTCAAAACAAAATGCAGAAATGCATACCACAAATTATTATCAGCTTTAAAGTGTTTATGTACACATATTCAGGATGATAATAGGGGGGATCGACTTTCTACTATAGATCAACTTGAGCAAGATATCAGCGATTTTTGGATTCATATGAAGAGCGCAAAGATGCCTCTGAAGTTTTATGAACGGTGTGAAGCAGCGCAAGAATTGTTGGGGGATGCGAACAGAGAAGAGTTGTTAAGCGAATTTTCTACAGAAGATTATAGAGCGATAAAAGATCCTTATGCATTAAGAACTTTTGCAGAGCCAATACTAACTACTCTTAAGAGAGTCCACTCGGAAACTTATCATGGTTCTGCTGGGGAAATGATGGAAAGGAAAAAGTTTTTTTTGAAACAGGCAGCAGATGATAAATTTCATGCTGATGTAGACACTTTCTTTTACATTTTTTCTGAATTGGCAGAAAAATATGATAGTTGCTCAAAAAAAGGTACTATTCATTGCTTCGATATCAAAGAAAAATATATAGATACATCTCACAGCTTATTATTAGCTTTAAGCAATTTTTGCAAACATAAGGACTGCTGCGCCGTCAAAGACTTGAAGTCTTGCTGGAAAAGTATTGCTGAACTCTGTAGACCCATCTCTGATTATGAAAGGGTGTACATAGACGATGTGCGGCTCAGGATGTATAAAAAAAAGTGTGATGTTAAGGGGTTTTGTTCAGCTCCTAGCGCCCAATTTTTTGATATCAGAGATCTTAAACAGTTAAGAGGTTGCGCTCAACCAATACTGGATGATCTTCAAGCATTTCACTCAGAAATTTATCGTGCTTCTTCTGAGGAAATGATGGCAAGGAAAGAGTTGATAATTAAAGCTGCTTTGGCGTGTAAAGCTCATATTGATCTGGAGACATACTTTTACACATTTAGTTACTTTGATGAAGAATCTGCTCGTTTTTCAAGCTCTCCCGACTGCAAATGGATAGAGGCGTATCGCCACTTACTGTCCTCTTTCCAGTGCTACTTATTAGGGAAAGATGTAGCGAAAAGCAGATATGATGCTGCTTGGTGGCTACTTACTATGAAAAGATATAGCTGAAGTCAAATATCCTGCTTCTTGGTGGCTGGAAAAATGCAATAAAAAAAGAATAAAAGCCATAGATCTGAGTGACGCACCAGATGCAAAACAAAGATGTGCATCCAGTGATATATAAGAAAATTTAACTGCCCTATACAGTATGCTTGCTGCACTGATTTGTTAAAAATAATCATTGTTATTATTAAGCGACTAATCTCTCTCTCTCTCTCTCTCTCTCTCTCTCTCCAAAAGGTGATACTCGATCTTAATTCGATGATTGATGGGGGCTTGTGTGAAAGATTTCCGAGCGATAAAAGACGCTCTTCTATCGTCTCTACAGTTTTTATTGATGGGAAGATTTCTGATTTGAAAGTGATATTAAAAACTTTCAATAATGCCTTAAAACAAAGGAAAAAACATACCTCAAAAGAGGTCGTCAGAGATTATGAGAGCTATGAATGTGCAAAGGAAAGGGGGGGTGAACATTTTAAGTTTTATGGTATAAGACTGAGAAAGTATAAGAAACATCTACTTCCGATATGAAGTATCGTAAAAATAAAAATTCTGCACTTTAAATAATCGCAAAACTATGGGATAGTGAGTTTGGTGAGGTGAAATATGGTGGTAATAAATATATTATTGGTACTTTGTTATGCGGCTTTGCAAGCGGCAGATCCAAGTGGCATAGATGATAGGCGTCAAAAGTTGGACGCCAGGTCTTTAAATTTGCTTTCTTATCAACAAGATTTGCAAAAAGTATTGGCAAGAGCCAACAGCATATCAGAAGAAGCGACTAGGGTTGAAGATCATTTTAGGAAAACGGTGTTAGAGACCGGCGCAAAGGAAGCTCTGAATCATTATGAGGAGGACCTCGCAACCGCCTTTAAAACAGCGAGTGGAATAGATGCCGATTTTTTGAGATTGGTAATTCCTCTACACTATGCTGGCTCTCCAAACACAAGAATGACTTTCGATCCAGCAATTTTGCAAGATTTGAAAGACATGTCAGACAGAAATATGGTGTTTTTGGTTACTCAAAATGGTGATCTCAATGTAGAGGATATAGTGACCTTAATGCTTTCTGAGGAACCACGCTATCCTTTAATTTTGCCAACAAGTTTTGATGATTCTCTGAATGATCATTTGGTCTTTGAAAATTGGTCATCTCATCTGCTTTTGAAGCAACTAGGAGGGTATCACCCGATGCAAGAAGCTATGGTGAAGGGCCATTATGCAAAATATTTTGATATAGTTTTAAAGAATTTTCGGATACTATGGGGTGACGCTCTCAGGGTGCAACAAGAAAATCCAGACAAGTTTAACGCTGTGAAAGATTACCTTTTTTGGTTTTTAGGCCAAGATCATAGATATCTTAGTGAATATATGGGTGATTTTAAGGAAAATCCTCTCAGAAAATTAGGCTTAGAGGTACCCGATTCTGCGTATATGAATCCAAATACTGTGAGAATGATGACAGGGTGTCAGGTTTCTCAAGGCATTAGAACTAAAAGTATCACGGATTTCAACGTAGAGATGGATTTAATTTCGAAGATAGGTTTGGAGCACGTCAAAAAATGTCAAATGCATTCAAGTGTGCAAGGGGCACTTCAAGAGATAAATGGTCGTTTGCAGTCTCAATTTTGGAAAGAAACATCAGGTAAGGTGGCAAAATTAGATTTGACCGCATTGCCTGCGCAAACTAAATTTCTGAATAATTTTCAGGGCATGGTTCCCGTTCTAGAGGCTCTGGCTGTAGGTTATGAGGAACGTAGATCTGGAGAGTATAGAACTTACCCTAGATCTGCAACTATTGAAGAAGCGTGTAAAGAAATTGCTCAAGACAATCCGTCAGTGCTTCAGTTAGAGCTCAAGATGCAGTTGATTGCTTACGCAAAGCTTTTGAAAGAGATGCGTGCTAATTACTACAATGCTCGCTGGTTTTCCGATCTGAAGACTACATTATACTATACCTTTATGGACGATCATCCAGAGATGATTCCTGCAAACCTGCTGTTTAAGATATACAAAAGCTCTGATGCAGTTGAACAAAAGAGTGCTGCAGAGCAGACAGTGACCATTCAAGTTGAACGCACGAGTGTATGGAATGCTGAAGAGCAGATAGTGACCATTGTGCGGACCGGAAGACCGCTGATTCCTTTTGACGCTGACTTGGAAGAGCCTTTCGAAATGACTCGTATACTGGAGTCCTTTGATGATGAAGGGTTGGAGCAAAGGATGAAGCCTGTGAGAGAAGTGATTGACTCCTATGTGGAAGAGGCGCTGTCCCAACCAAGATCACACTTTAGGGATTCAATCCTCCACAATCTCTACCAAGCATACTACTCCCATTCACTTAAAACGAGAGACCACCACGATCCTTATAGATATTATAGCTGTGCACTTACACCGCGCCCTACTAATCCAGATTATAAAACTATGGGTGATAAAATGCAAGCGTTCATAGACCAGTGTGCCGTAGATGGCTATCTACAAACTGCATGTAGATGGCAAAAAATGGGGTTCGCTTCAAGAAGTGGGCTAACAGATGTTATGAACCCGCGACTTTATTCTTTGAAGAGACAAGTGTACGGATTAGAAGTTGCAGAGGGAGTAGTACAAGAGATGGAACAAGATTGAGGGTGTTGATAGTGCTGATTAAAACAGAATAACCGGGAGACTATACTGTTTCTGATGATGTCTGTGCAGTCATGAGTGTTTAGGCTCTTGCACAGACTGATTGGATGCGGCTAATATAACTTCTGATGCATAAAAACATATTTTTTTAACATCTAATCAAAAAGGAAAAGGTTATTTTTGTGAAATTAATGAATGTGCGCAGAAGGATCATTTGATAAAAAGTTAGTCTTAAAAAGTTTCTGAAAAATCCTTGATCCACTCACAGAGAGTCTTGCAAAAAAAATCCTATAACTATGGAAGCGAAAATGAAAAAGATAATGGATCATTTTGCGGAATATGGTTATATGTAAACCTTCTGTGATTGAAACGGAGAGATCAATAACAATGGACAGCATGAAGCTGAGAGGATGTTATTATTCTATGTATTTACCGACTTGATGCATTGACGAGGCAAATATACAGTGATGGTGAGACAAAACGATAAATTGTTCAGTCTTGATTTTTGAGTATGCCTCATTCAAAGCTCTCAATAACAAAGAAATTATGAAGAAACAAAATTAAAAAATATACTCTATATTTTTGTTGATATAAAGTCTTAATCCGCAGCAAAGATGTTTTCAAAAGTTCAAGTAAAAAGAGAGAATGCAGGATGCTGCACTATACTGTAAAAAATGAAGCGCTTCCTCCTTTTTTATTTCACATAAATACAAACTAAGAGTTTGAGTCATGAAATTTATTTGATAGATTATTGCTTAAATTGCTATTCAGTATTTGATTTGATTTCAAAATCGTTTTTTTATCATTGTGCACTAAAGAGTGCACTGTTATAATCTGCTAAGAGATGTTTATGTTCAAAATCTCTAGTTTTGAATCTGTTTTCAGATTCATAAAGCTCTCCTTACACACGATGGTGAATCAATGTTTAACAATAGCGCATCCTGCTTTCTCTTTAAGAGAAAAAATAATTTTTCAGGAATAATGCAAACAAAACTTGTGACATTCAATAAAGAGGATATGAGAGTAAATCTAAGTAGATTGGCGAAGCAAATGGCTATTCTTGGACTTAAGCCATTTAATATTGATATGCCAACCTTCTTTATGAATTTTGCTATTGTCAAACAAGGCCGGGGTTTCCTAAACTTTCGGTCCTTAATATTATTAATTTTTCTCTGTTTATATGCTCATGGAGAATTAGAGTGCGCATGCGCCTCTGATGAGAATTTTCCACACAAAACTACTTCTCTTCTAAAGAGGTGCACAGGAGATGAAGAGTTGTTGGAGAGGCGCAAAAAACAGATGAATGCCTCCCTACAGAGCCATGACTATTGGCATATGAATCTTGAACCATTACATGCGCTTATGGAAAAAGTAACCTTGAGTATTCAAGTCAGCTTATGCGACTATTATAGCCTTACTGCTAGAGAGATAATTTTAAGTGTACAATCTATGATCCAAGATATGAAAGAAAATCCAAAAGAAGATGAAAGTGATATAACTTCTTGGGGACTAGCAAACTTTTTTTATTCTTTTTATCTTGCAAATAAAAAATCTAAGCGTTTATTCGTAGACTCCCCTATCGATAATAGGGATACACTAGGAGTTGTTTTGTCACACTATATCAAAAAAAAAGAAAAGAGTGCGTGCTGCAATTTGCTATCATCTTTGCAATCCTTCTGTATGAACGTGATGAGCGAGGATCAAGGTTGCGTTCACCAACATTATCGGGATGTGCTTGCAATTTCGGACGCCATTAAAGGGACTATGCCTCCTAATGAGAGGTGGGAAATAGCTCAAGCACTGTTGCAAGCGCCCTGCAAAGAAAGGTTGATGGAGCTTCTGAAAGATTATCAAGAGATAGAAGCTATTGATGACTTGCGGAGTTTTGCCTCATTAATCCTGTCGACTCTTCAAGTCTCCTATTTGGAAATGTGCCATGGTTCGTCTGACGCAATGGCTGCCAGGAAAATATTTATTATCAAAAAAGCTAAAACTGGCGTATTGCATATTGATGTGGAGACCTATTATCAGATTTTGCGCCACTTGTTGGACGAATCTTTGTGCTCAGATTCTCCAACATCACAAGATATCTCTGCCTTTCATAATTTGATGTTATCTCTCAAATTTTTCTTGCTGGACTGTAGAATGCCCGCTGAAAGAGCTGGTCGATTGGTTTTCTGTTCTGGAAATGATCCCCAAAACTCTCAGGAATGCGTTGTAGCACATGATCGCAAAAGATCAGCGCTAGATGTGAGCGGTATGTGTGTGCAAAAAGCAAGAAAAGAGTAGTGAGATTGTGCAAAGAGAATCGGATTGAATAACACTCGGTCAGCAGTGGTGAGGTCCTAAGAAGATGCTCAGAATCACTATCTTTAACTCAAGACTTAGTGAGATTAGGCACATCAAGAGCAACATAGTGCAGTTGTGAAGCCACAAGAGTGATTCATGATAATGCCAGTGAAATCTTGAAAATAATACAATCTTTTTAGGATATTATTATTGATTGTGATGGATATGCAGTAATGAAGGTAGTGATTCAAGCAGTATGAATTCGTACAAGAATTATAATAGATGTCTTCTTGGAAAGAAAGGAGAATGCACTAAAATATTTACTTACAAAGCATGTGATGGCCACTGGCTATTGGGTGGTCCTGCAACATTTGAACTAGTGAGTGGGTAATTTGCTATTTTGAAACTTACAAAATCGTATAATTATATGCGATTTAATTGCTTGTTTCTGCAATGATAAAATCGTATGATTATATCAGATAGTGAATTTGACGAGGAGATATGATCGTAACTTTCAATATATTATTGACACTTTGTTGTGCAATTTTGCAAGCTTCATATTCTAGTGCTGCAGCTGATGATTATCAAGATTTAAGACAGCTTGAGGTAAGTGATGTAAACTTGCATTTTTATCTGCAAGCGTTGGATGAAATAAGTAAAAAATCAAAATCCATCTTAGAAGTAGCTAATATGGTTGAAGAGAATTTGTGCTCCGATGCCAACTTGAAAGTTTGGGAATCTTATCAAAGTGATCTTCAAATCTGTCTCTCTCAACCATCGGATATACCTGAAAATTTTTGGCGGTTAATGCTTTCTGCACACTATGCTGCATCTCCAGAAAGAGGGATCACTTTAACTCCAGAACGTTTGCAATATTTGAAAAAAATATCAGATAGAGATATGGTTTTTCTTGTCACTAAAAGTGGAAAACCCAATGAAGAAGATGTTGTGACACTAATGCTTTCTGGGCAAAAGAAATATCCTACAAGTTTGCCAGAAAATTTTGAGACGGAGGTGCAGGATCACTCTCTTCGTCACAGTTGGTCATCGCATCTTCTGAATCAAATCGGAGAGTATCACTCGATGCAAGCGCAGGTATACGGCCCTTATGCAGATTGTTTTGATCTAGTTTTTGAGGAGTTAAGGATACTGTGGGATGGAGCCCTCAAGGTGAAAGAAGCAAATCATGGCGATTTTAAATCTGTCAAAAATTTCCTTTTTTGGTTTGTAACACAAGACCATAGGTTTATTAGTGAATATAAGGGTGATTTTATGGACGACTCTCTCAGAAAATTAGGTTTAAGGGTGCCTGCGTCTGCTTATATGAATCCAGAGACTGTGTATATGATGACAGAACACTTGCTTCCTGAAGACATGATAGATAAAAGTCTTGAGGATTATGATATAGAGATGCATAAAATTGCGCAGATAGGTTTGACCCACTTAAAAAAATGTGAAAAGCATCCAAGGGTGCACGCGGCGCTTCAAAGAATAAAGGTTCGCTTGGACTCTCGCTTTAAGAGGGAAGAACCACACTCGGTTGCTCCATTAGAAGATTTGAGATCATGCACGCGCCAAGAAGCATATATGCAAGATTTTGAGGGAATAGAGCAGGTTTTGGTGGAGATGGTTGCAAAGTATGATAGTAGAGTGGGGTTGCCTGTGATTTACCCGCACTCTGGCTTTATTGACCAAAGGTGTGCAATATTATCTGAAGGTGGGGAGAAAGCTTTCAATATGCGGTTTGTTGTTTATGCACACCTATTAGCAGAGATAGAAACTACTGCTTTCAATGATGCATGGCTTGAAGATATTGACACTAGATTAAAATATGTCTGCGAACAACATAATCTAGACGCTATTTCTTCAAAACAGAAGTTTAAGAGATACTATCTATCTGAGGACAGTACAGAAGATAGTCAATGGAATTATGAAGAGCAGATAGTGTCCATAATGCTGACCGGAAGACCGTTGATTCCTTTGGACAAATTATTACAAAATCCGCTTCGTATGGTTGATTTATTGGAACAATTTTATGTTGATGGGGTTGAGAAAATGATGATACCTCTGAAAGCAAAAGTTAACGATTATGTGGAAGAATCTTTGAAGGGAAGCCCAGAATCATTATTTAGACAGTCAGTGTTAAAAAGTCTCTGTGCAATATACTATCCACTTACAGAAAGCCTTGCTAATCAAGATCCTCGAACTATGCATATGCCGGAGGAAAGGAAAAAGCTAATGAATCAGTATGCTGAAAATGGCTATCTACAAACTTTATGTGACTCGCAAAGAGTGGTGACCGACCCAAGTGGGCTCAAGGAGGCTGAGAGGATGCCATTCACCTATGTTATGAACAATCAACTTTATACTCTGAAGAGGGAAATATTATGTCAGTTAAATGCAGCAAAAAGAGATCAATCGTAAAAGTCTCTATATTTGATTGAATTGCACTCAAAATATTATTATTGTTAATTGGCTCACACGGTCATGGAGCTAACAGTTGCCCAACTGAGCCACAAGATTATGCAGCAATAATGTTGAAGATTCGTGGAGATGCCCCTAAGCGCTTAAATCCTGACCCTGTGTTGGCGCTCAGGTCAGAGATTTTTGGAAGTTCTCAACTTTCAAAAAAAACTAATACGGCAGAAACTCCTTTGTGTCAAAAAAAAGAAGATATTCTAGATCAGCTCTGCGATCAAAGTTATCTCAAAATGACAAATCCTCAAGTATTGAAGCCTTTTATAAAGGTCATACAGATGATGGTTCTGGCATGTTGCGATCTTCCACATGAATTTTGTCCCATACTATACTCGCAGAAGTCTGTTCGCCAAGGCGCTCCTATCTATCTTAGTATGCTAACTTTTTATGCAGCTTTTTGTGTATTAAAGACAAAATATTATTTAGAGTGCTCATCAATGTTGCATGAAGAAATTGTGGATGCTCAACCCGAATCTCTCTAAAAAAGAATGGTAGATTCGTACCAGAGGTTATTATTAGCTTTGCAGGCTTACTGTGCTGAAGATTTAATAAAAGCTGAGCAAGAGTATCGTGCTTTATGGACAGAAACGCTTCCGATAAAATATAGAACACGTGCAGAGCCGCCAGAGTTTTAATCATTTAATACTAAGAGTAGAGGTGTATATTTTTTACTATTAAAGTATTAAATATCATTTTTTGTAAATATAAGGTTTTGATATCTTTGATTGTTATTAAAAAATATTTGTGATAATTAAAAATATAGTGATCAAGCGCTCTTTTCTGCATATAATTTATGCAGAAACTGAAACCTTTTTTATAGGAAGAATTAAAAAAATCTTCTATTAATACTAGATCTTTCAAAGCATATTGAAGCTCATTAAGATGGATGATAATCTGAGGCCTATAAATTTCAAAATTTTCTTGCGTGAAGTGCAAATGGGCGTGCAAAGATTTTGAGATTTGTAGAAGTTTTGAGCATTTTTTACACCATGTAAGTTCACTTTTGTGCAAGCAAAATAGAGCAAAAGTATCATAAAACTTTTGCTCTCTCTATGCTTAATTTTTGATTTGGTTTACGCTCTGCTTTCTGACCACTTTTTGTTTTCGATCGGGACGCGCTATATATTGGCCGTAGTTTTTGCGGGTTCTTTGTGTCAGAAAATACTTTGAAGATAATAGCAAGTTGTAGTAACAATATCAAAGCGTTGATTCATCGTGACATGATCATTTGTTTTTGCAGTTTAGTGTACGCCTTAACGTTTGCTTGCTCTGAGCCCTTCTGCTTTTGTCGAGAGATACGTTATATACATGCTTCTAGCTTTGATAGATTCTTTGTCTACAAAATATTGCAAAGATAATAGCAAGTGGTGGTACAAATCTTGAAGCAGTTGTTCATCTATCTCTTCTCTGGGTAAGTTATTCAATTCCACAAGAGCCCAAAACATGTTGTCCATATCAACTGTTGTTTTATCTGTTTGTTTGTAACTTAAAGGGTAGACTCCAGAAATCATCGCCAATATGCTTCTTGAAAGACGAGTTAATTCAGCAGTTTTGTCCATTTCAAGGAATTTTTCTTGTTTCAGTTTCGTGCGAATGTCTCTGTTGAGTGCTGCCTGATCTTTCGGCATCATACGTGATGCCTCTGATGTGTTTTCAGCATGCAAACACATGGAAATCAATATTATTAAAAAAGTCATAAACACCTCTCTGTTCCAGAATTAACATCATTAAAGTCTTTCTGGCAAGGGTATGAGTCAAGCCTGAAAAATAATTTGATATTGCAATTTAAAAGAACGCAAGACGCAGCAGAGCATGCTATATGGTCGTAGGCTGCACGGGTTGAGCGGCATTGTTTTGAGTTATTGTAAGCAAATGATTTGAGAGAGGTTAGGTGGGTGATTGATTACAAGCTTTGTAGAATTTTTGAAATTCTGTTATGAAAACGTGTATCTGCAATCATGCTTTAAGCGTGAAAAATATAATTGACAAATTTATTTAAAATATTGCACTGTTTGCTATGACTTGTGATGGATACAACTGCTCCCTCAGGTTGTACGCATAATGAAAAAATAATATATAGTTTGAGGAAAATAGCCAATTCGGCACCCCTCATGGAGGGGAGGGTCATCTTTTATGCGATTAAGGTCAAGTGAAACCGTTGGGACTTTATGTTTGGATGGTGGATTTTTGTGCGCGTTTTTTATACTCTACGATGCTGTAAGGTATGAGCAGTAAATAAATCAGAACAAATAAGACAAAAATATTCCATGGTGCGAGAGATATTGTTGTGATAATTGCGCAAAAAATCAACCAAAAAATATGCCAGAATTTTTTGTGGAGCTTTCTTTTTTTAAATGAGAATGTAGGTATTTTGCTTATAATTAAGATAGAAAGCATTATGAGCCAAGGAATAAATGCAAAGGGGGTCATTAAAAAATTGAGTTCTAACATATAGTCTAAGACAATAGGGGTAATGGCTATGATGGCCGCTGGCGGCGAAGGTACTCCGTAGAAAAAACCCTCCATATCTTTGGATGGGACTGTCACATTGAATCTTGCTAAACGCAGTGCAATGGAAAGAACTAACAAAAGTGCAGCAGGCCACATATAGGGAACGCCTTTTGTTTGTGTATAATAGTGAATAAAAAATGCAGGAGCTACTCCAAAGCTGATGACGTCAGCTAATGAGTCAAGTTCTGCCCCCATACGTGAAGAGGCCTTGAGTAAACGTGCCAAACCGCCGTCTAGTGTATCTGCTATATAAGCGCCAATAATGGCTATGCATGCTTTTTCCCACTCACCTTCGAAAGACCACCGTATACTCCATAAGCCGCAAAGCATACCAGTCAGTGTAACCATGTTGGGTATCATATGCGCAATAGGCATATGTACTGCGTGTGTTTTACGCTTTTTGCGTTGCTTGAGCCAAGATTTTTTTTCCTGCTGAGCCATCTACCCTCATAAGCCACTATAAAAAGTATTTTAAAAAAACACAAGAGAAAGAGCAGAAAAGTATCAAGTTTTCTTTGTTGGAGTGAATGCTAATATTGTTTCTCCAGCAATAGTTTTTTGCCCTTTTTGCGCAACGATAGAAAAGTTTTTGGGAAGAAAGAGGTCAACGCGTGATCCAAAGCGTATTAAACCGATGCGATGCCCTATTGAAAGTACATTTTTTTCCTTGCAAAAAGGCACAATTCTGCGCGCTACAAAACCGGCAATTTGTGTGATAAAAAATGTTCCAAATTTTTTGTGCTCACAAACGTAAATGCAGCGTTCGTTTTCTGAACTTGCTTTATCTAAGGAGGCGTTTAAAAATTTTCCAGGTATGTAATAGATTTTTTTAACAACTGCATCTATTGGCATGCGGTTAACGTGCACATCAAACGCATTCATAAAAATACTAATGCAGGTAAACTGTTCTTTGGATTGTGATTTTTCAGGTTTGCGTAATGAAATGTCCACTATGAATCCGTCTGCTGGGCTTGCAACAGCATTTGGCATAGTAGGCGGAACGCGTTCGGGGTCACGAAAAAAATAAAGCGCCCATGTTCCAAAAAGAGCGAAGGGAATAAAGGCAAAAAGCGACAAAAAAGATAACGCTGCGCCAACAATGTAGGATGCTACTCCGATGGTAATGCCCTCACGTAATATAGAAAAGGGCTGGCAATATTGGTGAGTCACTGTGTATATAACCTCATATAAATATAACACAAAAGTGCGTTTATTGGGCATTGTAGAATAGAAGAATCTTTGCTGTGTTTGAGCTTGTCATTAAAAAGGCCTGTTGAAATCATAGTTTTAGTGATGTTTTTTTTAATAAGTAAATATGAAATGTACGAGATGAATCTGATCAAAATAATCAGTATAACGAGGATTGGGAGATGTGTCTGGTAAAAATGGAGCAGTTTGTGATGCGCAAAATATGATCAAGATATCTTTAAATTAGAGACAGAGAATAATTTTCATTTTTTCAAAATAATAACTTTTTTTTATAATTTTTGGAGCGTTTGGGTACCGTATAAGATTGCTATTATTATTTTTATGCAGGAATATCGGCGGATCTGATCAAGAAGTATGTTGTGGATGTGACGAGCAATGCCTCTGTTTCTCTTTTCTACGCACTTTTTTCTTCTTGTGATGCATTATGTACCACTTTGCAGTCCGATTCTCAGGCTCTACCGCTACAGGCAGAAGCGTGTAAGGATATCTTATTCGCTTGCCAGAAAACTGTAAATGCCACTGCTACAGAAACAAGCGCGTAATCATTGATAATGTTAAATATTAAGAGATAAAAGAATGTATAAATATTTCTTTTTTATCAGCAATATACTCAAATTTCTCTATTAAGCTATTGCAAATAATGATTTGAAAAATAATATCTGTGACAATAATGCAGATCAAGGAAGTTGTTATGTTCAAAGTATTACTAATATTATTATCGATTCATCTCTATGGGGAAAAGACTCTGTGTGATTCGCGAGGAAAGATTGCATATTTAGTGAAGATAGACAGTTTTGGGAGAATCCTGGAAGGTACGGTTGTGGATTTTGAAGGCCAGGAAGCTATCAAGTTTAAAGATGGAAGGATTGTCCGACCACCACAGATATTATTACTGTTAAAGAAGTGTGAAAATCGAGATGCTGATAATCTTCTTTGTTTTCAAAAAAATATTCTGCAGAAAGCTCCAAATGATAGCTATGTGTTTGTCCAGCGGAGTGGGGAGGGAAATATGTATGCAGACTTATTAAACAATCGAGGTCTGACATCTACTGATAGCTTTACTGTTGGAGAAGTCAATATTTCTTTAGCTAAGAAAAAGGCAGCTGTTTTTTCTTTAAGAGAAGATATGGACTCGCTGGAGGAGTATTTGCGTCAGGAAGAATTCAAACAATGTAATGGGCCAGTAACTTCAGCATATGAGAGAAGAAGTGAGAATTTGGCATGTTGCATTATAATGTGAGGAACCGGTAGCTTCAGAGTGTGATAAAAGAGTTGTTGATTATGAATCGAAGTAGGTGCATGAAGCTCAAAATCGTATAGTTCCTCTTATCTTATTTATATTATTTCTGCATTATGAGTGCTCCAGTCGCAGCTGAGGCACAATATTATTTATATAAGGGCTGATGATATGACTCAGAAAGATGTTGGAGCCGATTTACACTCTTCTTCTTTGCGATTGCATCTATACAGACGTTAAAAAGATAGTGATTTTGTGTACTGGCACCCTCTATTTGAATGTATTGGATCACTGTTAATCAATTGCTTGTAATATTGAAGTGATAATATCATTGTATTGACCCATCATTTTGTTGCAAAGGAGAGAGAGCCGAAGCTACAAATTTTTTATTTTCTTGCGTTTTGTGACAAAACACATAGAATGGTATGAAATTTTGAGAAAAACATAACATAGCAATATGGTTAGAGCGTAATATTATATGTATATTAACTCTATGAGGAGGTGTCATGCTATTAATGTTACTCTTTTTAACCATTAACGCTTATGGAGCTACTTGCGCTGAATACTGTGACGTACTGTGGAAAAAGGAGCGTGTCTGGAAAGAAAAGCAAAAAGCTAAGGCCGCATACATACACGTGCCCCCTGACGGGGAAGAAAAAAATATTTGGGAACGAAATCAAAGGGCTCTTGACTTATTACAGGTGCATCCTGACGGGGAAGAAAAAAATATTTGCGCGCAAGGTCAAAGCAATCTTAACGTATGGAAAAATAATCTTATAAAAAAAATAAACATTTTTGCTTATTGTGATGCTGATCAACTGTGCTTTCGTCTACGAAATATTAATATGGATGAATTAATGGGTTGTATGCAACCAATAAGAAATATACTTGAGGAGGCCTATAGTGTACTTTATCGTTCGAGTAGAGAATCCTGCACAGCACTTTGCGTTCAGTGGCCTCAAGATATGGGCGAACGAGCAAATCTTTTGCTCCCAGATATTAAAAAGAGCAATGTTGATCTTAACATAGAAACCTATTTTCTTTCTTTTGTACAATTGAATGTTGATCATGCAGAAGATTTGCAATGTGTGCTCCAGATTCCGCTAGGAAGTGAAACGATTGAGAAAAAAATAAATTCCTTCCGTCTCTGGTTAGAGTCTTTATACCATTTCTGTATGAATCAAGACATAGCTGCCAAGAAGGCATACATTTCTTGTTGGTTGTAGCCGCATCGTGTGATATCAAAAACAGAAGCACATGAAGATAATAGCTCACTGTCAAGATTAACTTTTGAATATCAAAATACAGATTCAGATTGAGTGGTTTGATTTATTGACAGAAGGGCTGCTACAGTTATATAGAATCCGGGGGGGGGGACTCTTAATGCAGCACCTTACCTTTCAGAGCACTCCTTTCAATTGTGAAGAATCTTTGTCAACAAAAAACTATTTCACAGAAGGGGATTTTCTTGCATTATTTTTCTTTTGTAATGAAAAATATGATCCTTTTCTTGTAGAAAGTAACGCAGGTAAGGTAGAACCTTAAAGGAATCGTATACCCCCTATTTGCTTTATAGAGTCTAATGTGATCGGAGAATATTTTATGTTTAAATTACTATTCTTATTATTATCGATTAATCTCTATGCAGCAGAAAAAACCTGCTTGGATAGAAAAGAAGCAGTCTTGTGGGATACAGAAATGTGGGCAATGTGTACAATTTGGTATGACGATATGCGAACAGCGCTTGAGAGCAATATGCATAAGGCCGGCTATCCTATAACGCAAGTATTAAAGCGCTACAACGACGAAAACCAAAATAATCTTTGGAAGTTTATAAAGGAGGTGGTTGCGAATGAGCATAAACAAGCTGATTCCAATCCTGATCTAACTTTTTTACTGTTTGCGCAATATGAAGACGGAAACCTCTCTATGTTACACTATTCGTGGACTAAAAGTGGTTTCCGTGTAGTTAAGAAGGATCTTCCTCCTGCACTTTGTTCTCTTTCTCTATATATTGCATCATCAAATCTTCAAAATCGCTATAGTTTCAAGCTTGAATCAGAAGCTGCACAGGAGGTGATGAAAAGCAAAGAGGAGACTATGAAAGAGTATAGGAATTGAAATTTTTGTATACGTACTGAGGAAGAATTTTGTGTTGGACTGCAATTTATAGAATAACTCAACATTCAACTGCCACCTTCGATCCAACACACAATAAAAAAATATTTATGATGCTATGATCTATTTTTGTGTTTTTTTGAGTAATATATTCAATATATGGAGGTGTGTTATGCCATTAATATTATTATTTATAACCTGTTTAAATGTTTATGGAGCTACTGATGTTCACTTTTTTGATTCTCATGAGGATATAAAAAACATTATTGACCACGCATTTGAACTGATCCCTTTGATGGAAAAATTTCAGTCAATCTCTGATCTTCGACAAGATAGGAGCAGTCATGCATTGCCTGCTAGGTCTGTGCGGGTTGATGCATTAATTGATTTTCTGCAACAAGACAAGAAAGGTCATGCATTATTTGACTCTCGGAACATTTCTAGCATTTTAAGTTGTATCCAATGCTGTTTCTGTCGCCCTGATACTTCTGATAGCTATCCTAAGCCTGCTAGGTCTGTGCGGGTTGATGCATTAATTGATTTTCTGCAACCAATAAAAGATGTGCTTGCGGCAGCCTGCAAGGAACGTGATCCTCATTTTGCTAAACTTTCGAAGAAGCAGATGCTTGATCGAAGAGTGTTAATTATCAAATGTGCTAGAGATGGAAGATTTACTCTTAATGCAGAAACTTACCTTCTTTCTTTTTGTCAATTGGAAATAGACTATGAGGAAGATTTAGATCGTCAAACAATAATTCCGGAGGGAAGGGCTACACTCGAAGATAAAAGCCTAAATTCGTTCCGCCTCTTGTTACAATCTTTGTATGATTGCTTGTTAAACCCAGCAATATCTGCGAAGGCAGCATATGCTTCTTGTTGGCAACAACCGCTTGTAATAGGAGTCTCGATGGCTCCTGGAGTAATTGAATTTCCTAGTTGGCCTGAAAGATTAAGAGCTGCGCATTTTTAAGATTTTTGCAAATATGAGTAGTTAATCAAAAATGTGTATTCATTTGCGATTATGACGTTGATCTTTCCTATTAGCAGGAATCTATCAAGGTGTGTTTGAAGCAATGTTTTTTTATGCCATGTAAGAATGTAGTTTTATAAAAAATACAAAATCTTTTGACACAAGTGTGCAATCATAGGGAGACATTTTGAAAAACTATAAAAACAGTCTTTAATATGATATTCATATGGGTAGAGAGTGTTGTTTATGTTTAAATTATTACTATTATTATCAATTAATATTTATGCGGAAAAATTTTTGTGGGATGAGGAAGCATCAACTCAATATTCAGTTAATGCAGACTACTTTCAGAGCATCCTTCGCGGTACGGTTGTGGGTGTGGGTGATGAGGATGAAGCGATCGCGCTTGAAAATGGAGACTTGAACTGCAATTCCTTGTTATTATTGTTTCATAAGTATAACTCTCAGAGTAAGAAAAATCTTGAGCATGCTGTGAAAAATATGCTGGATGCTCAGAAGAAACCGCCAGTTGGTATAGAGATTCTGCACGATTCTGTTGATGCTCATACGCTGAGATTTGCAGAAGATGCAATAGGATCTCTTTATTTAACATATACTAATTATTCTGGACAACAGGATCATGTTTGGATTGAGAGAAAGGCAAATATGCCTGTTTTTTCTGAATATATAAAATCAAAAAAAAGAGAGACTTCAGACGACTTTCCGTATACTTTTGTTACTGAAAAATTTGGATATAATGTTGTACGCAAAAAGGTCGCATTTGCAGAAAGGGGTACGTCAAAATTTGAGGTGAGCAGAGAGAGCACAGCATTTGAGGTGAGAAGAGAGAGCACAGCATGCTGCTGCACTATACTGTAAAAATTGCCTCTGTGTTGTGTAATATGCCGTTAAAGGAGTGAAGGGTAGGATACTATAAATTTTGTTAGACAGGAAATTTATATGTGATATTGCATTATTTTTATTCAGATTTTTTCATATGATTAGGGCTCTGTGCTTGAATGAATCATATCACTTTATGAAAATAGCGATACATATGAAATGTTTTTTTTAATATGTGCAATCTCAAACACCTACATTTACTCCGTTCCTTGTTAGAGTTTTTGTATCATTTCTGTCTACGAGAAACAAAATCAGGTGTAGGGCAATCATCTAGCTCTTATTGGCTGCAATAATTGGGTACATGAGCAATCTCGCAAAAAAAATCGAACACAAAAATAAATTTATGATGTTATTACTCAATATATATTTTTTTTTCTGAATAATATATAAGATATATATAAGGATATATTTATGCTATTACTATTATTGATAAGCTGTTTACACGTTTATGGAGCTACTGTCGAGCACTGTTTTGATTCGAGTGAGGATGGAGAGAAAAAAGATCAAAAGGCGTTTGTCCTCGACATATCTACACTGCTTCCTTTTATGCAATTATGTCAATCAAGGTTTGCTCTTACAGATATGCCACCACTTGCTAGATCTGAGCCTGTTGATAAATTAATTTGTCTTGTGAGATCAGTCAAATATGTGCTTGAAGAAGCCTGTAAGGAGCGTGACCCTCATTTTTCTAAGATTTCGCCACAGAAGGCTGTTCGACGATCGTTAATTATCAAAAAGGCTAAAAATGGCATATTTAAGCTTAATCCAGAAACCTATTTGGCTTCTTTTTGTCAATTGGAAATAGACTATGAGGAAGATTTGTGCTGTCAAAGGGGCGATGAGCGAACTTTTCAAGATTGGTTGAAAAATAAAGAGGCTCATCCAGAGTGTGAAGAAAACATAAAATATTTGGAAAATAAGATAAACATTCCCTCAGAAAGAGCTACACTTGAAGATAAAAACCTACATTCGTTTAATTGCTTGCTACAATCTTTATATTCTTACTGCACGGACTCCTTACCATCTGCCAGGGCATCATTTGCTTCTTGTTGGAAACAACCGCTTGTCATAGGAGAGTCAATGGCTCCTAGAGGAATTACCTTTACTTATTGGAAGAATTGTAGATTTGTCCCAATGTTTCTAACGTTCCTAAAAAAGAAGCCGAATTTGAAGAAGGTGCGCCTTATGAGCAGTGAGAGTGCAACGTGGGTCTGACTGCATAAAAAACATCACTTGTGTCAATCATGGCTTACATGAATGATAATTTATATAGATTGTGAGGCTACTCTGATGGTATTAATATTATTTTTAATTTGTTTCTGTACTCATGAGGCAGTTTCTAGCGATGCCTCGGGTGAGAGGGTGATAGAAAAAAATGACTCAGAATGGAAGAAAGCTCAAAAACCTTTTGACCCTTGTAGAAGCAAGTTAGCGCTGTATATAGATGCTACTGATTATAATAAGATAACAAATGTTGATGAATTAAAGACTTTTGCAGAATGCATCCGCACAAAGATTAAGGGCCTCTACTTGAAGACATTTCCTGAGCTTAAGTCCTGCACAATGATATCTGCTGAGTGCAGGAAGCAAATGACTCAGGCTCATATGAAGGCTGCCCAAGAGGGTCATTCTCCTCTTAATGTATCCACCTTTTTTTGGGCTTTTCAGATGCTAAATACCAAATCTAAGACTTTAGTATCTAGAAATGATGTGTTTGCACGGCTTCGAGTCTCTAGAGACAGTGTGTTTACGAGTGGTGAACTAGACATGTTTGCTTATAAGTTTCTTATATTCTCTCTCAGATGTTTTTGTAATGAATGGAGGGTTGAATCTGATGCAAATTATTCCATTTTTCTTATAAATTATAACCAGTGGTGAAGTTAATATTGAGAATCTTTGCATCATTTCTGTCTAAGAGCAAAAGAAGGTGGTGGGCAATCATATACTGCTTTTTGGAAGCAACCCTATTGAACAGCAAAAAAAACAATAATGAAATATTCTAATAACTTGATAGAGAGATAATTATGGCATTTGTGTTATTATTTTTAATTTGTGTATACGGTTATGGGTCTGATCCTGCATCTGATGACTTACACTGGATTAATGCTACTCATTGAATGCAAAGTATTGATCTAGCATTACAGAGGTTTCAATGGGATTTGGCTCAAGTGCCTCTGGATTCAGAGAAAAAACGATTTGCTGTTCATTGAAGGAAAGGGGGGAGAGGGCCTCTTTGATAATCAACCTTTGAGAGAGCGCCTTTTTGTAGTAAATCATCCCAGCAGTAACATCTCAAGACATGCACAACTACACCGAATGAATTTATGATGGACTTGATGAAAACCAAAGTGCACGATACGGTTTGTAGATTCATAGTACGTCTGAATCAAAAAGTGCATGCTGAGGTATCCTATAGTGAGCTGTGTGATGATAGATTTTTTTACAATTTAAAAAAAGTAAGTCATTTGTGTTTTTTTATGCTAATTTAAAAAATCATGTTATGATTTTTATATAAATGAGGATATTCTGATGGCATTAATAGTATTATTTTTGATATGCTTCCATGCTCATGGAGCAGAAAGATGGTGGGATGAGTTTCCTAATGAGATGCTCGCAATCACCATACAAGTCAGAGAAAGAGACAAAGTTTGGGAAAAAGATCAGCACGATATGCGGCCATACCTAAAAAATATTATCAGTGTATTTCCAGACAAGCCTAAGAAAGGATTGGCAGTAAGGTATGTGGAAGATATTGAACTCAAGAGTTTTGTATCACCACTAATGATTTGTTTGATGAATGCCAGCCATCAAAGCCCAGTTCCTATAAAGTTTGTAGAAAGATTTCTAAAAGCTTTTTCTGCTTTGTCTCGAATTTATGAATTTGTGGAAACAAAACCTATTGCAGACTACAATAATGCGCGGCACTTTAGCATCGCTCATGCATCTGCGATGCGCCGCCTAGTATTAAGTGTAGCGTACTTTTGCGATGGTCTAAAAGACTCACATTATGAAGAATACAATGCCTTTCATGATCACTTCATGCAAAATTGTTTGTTAGTGATACCACAAAAGGATAGAGTAAATTTAACAAATATCGATCTGCTCCCCCCTTATGCAGAACCTAATCTCTATCGTAATTACTTCATGAAAAATTGTTTGTTACGGCCAAAAGAGGATGAAAGGTAAATTTAAAAGATATCGATCTGATACCTACATATTGTGCAAGCAAACAGACGCCTCTCCAGGGTAGTGGGAAAAGGTGAGGAATGGGTCTGCGGGATTTAGAGCACGCTTCTCTGGTGGCGCCACAACAATATTCATCACTCAAAGAAGGGTTTTTGAATATGTTTGGGAGGGAAACTTTTGAGATCACAGACTGCGGTAAATTAATGGAATTTACACACCCAATAAGCACGATACTTGCGCAAGCCTCCTCCACATTGCAATCCGTAACCTCAGGTATTCCGCACAAGGTAAGCTTGATGCCAGACACAATGCTCATAATAAGCCTTGTCTTTGTGGGATAACACTAAGGATTCGGCAGATAATACAAGGTATCTGTGCGGAGCCTTGTGATTTAATAGATCGAGTCCTGACTTTTTTGATGGAGAGTCTCCCTTTATGGAATAAAAAGCATGACTTAAAATAGTGAAATTAAGCTGAAATTTTGAATGGTCAGGATTAGCTACAGTAGGACCTGTAAGCAGACGCTTGCGAAGCGCCATAGGATTAGCGTCTCCTAAGAGTTTTAATTCAGATTTAGCAGCTTGTTTTGTATATTGCGCGTAGGGCTCCAGCTCAACTCCTCCATATACTTGTGAACAGAAAAAAAGTAGTGCAATCAATGTCATAAAATCTCCTACGTAATGATGATATCATGCTGTTTTATTAAAAACACTAAAGATTATTAAAAATGTCTGGGTGTGAAACAAGTCGGAATGATCCCAAGAATAGGGTATGGATAAATACAGCGTTTTATTGATCTATTGCAAAATGATTTTTAAAATACTTTTTTTTTGATAATTGTGATCACTTGTGATAAATGTAATAGTAAAGAAAGGATTTTTGCTATGTTCAAATTATTACTGTTGTTATTATCGATTAATCTCTACGCGTCAAAGAGTGTGTGTGTACTAGAAGAAAGGAATCAATGTTGCGTTATCAATGAAGATTTTGGGAGCGTCCTTGCAGGTAGGGTTGTAACTATTAAGGGTAAGGAGTGTATCGAGCTTCAAGATGGAAGCATTATATACAATTCTATGCTATTACAGCTTAAAAAGTGTAACAGTCAGAGTGAACTTTTGTGGTTTCAAGAAAATGTTGTGACGAAAAAGCCAATTGACCGCTATGTGAAAGTCCAGATCAGGCAGTCTAAAAATCTGAGTGGAAAAAATTCAGAAGGAAATAGCAGTTCAATATCTATTCCTCTTCTTCCTACTGGAGTCGCCCAGATTTCCTTCGCTAATGACAAGGAATTACGTCAGATAGAGAGAGCGCTTCAGTCGCAAAAGAAATCTGACGTTTGCAGAGGCATGGCGTTCCCGAAGAAGCATTTGAAGAAGCAAAACGGTCAAACATATGTGGAACTGGCAGATGCAGCATTTGAGAGAAAAAGCAAGAATACAGCATGCTGCATTATACTGTAAAAAAAGGAGTCTTTTCCTCTTTTTTATTGTGTACGACAATCGTTGCTGGTATTGAAAATGATTGAGGCATCAAACCTTTTCAGTGATAGATAGAGATGCAAGACAAGGTGAGGGATTGCATGAAAAATCGCCATTGCATATTTGAAACATACCCTTATAACACTTCTGCTTTAAAGAGTAATATTCTCTGGGCATCTTGTTGATATTGACATTCACAGAGCTGTTTTATTTTGGGCAAGAGTATGCAATATTATATTATGTGGAAACCAATACCATTCATTTTATTATTTTTTTTGTGTTCACACGTTCATGGCTCTGGCTCTAACCGCCCTAGTGCGGATCCCTTTGATAATGCGCTAGCGGTGAGCATGGCGAGATGCACATTCAATCATGTCGAAAATCACGCCAATTTTGAGTTGATTCAATCTAAAGTTGACTTGCCGCGCATTCAATCAGAGTGCCTAGAAATCTTCTCCAACTGGGGTGACCGAGTGCACACAAACGATCCAAAGGAATTAATGGGCTTGGCCAACCACATAAAAAGAGTACTTGCGGACGCCTGTTATCAATCGCGCAAGCGCACCATAGATTTTACTGATATATTGAATCAGCCTATGTTTGATGAGCAACCTAATCTGAATATACAAATATTCTTGAGCGCTTTTTCTTTAATATATATACACCATGATTTAGCTTGTAGTGGACGATTATGCGCCACATTTGACTGCAAACAATACATACAGGCATATCACTCTCTTTTAAACTCTTTTCAACAATTTTGCCTAAGAGAGAAGGGGCAATCTGATAATGCATTCTCGCATTGGCAGTTGGCAATGCGTGGTCTTCTGGAGACTTGCTCATCTTGACTTAGACAAAAAGGGCCATGGCTGATGTCAGCGGAAGCTGAGAATGTGGTAAGTTGCCTTCCATTTTAATTCATCACTCTTGATGCATGCTTTTTATTTTTTAGATTAGCGATTGCTAATAGCAACTTATTATCACCTTATCACCTTTCTACATTCTTGGCGAAGCTTTTTGTGCTGTCCGCGCTCTGCCAGAAACTGACACTTTTTTTTAAAAAATTAAGTAATTTGTGTTTTTTTCTAATGATTACAGCCACTATTAGGTATAATGTTTCATGACATTTATATTATTATTTTTAACCTTTTTTTATGCTCATGGATCCGATCGCCTTGCTTGTGGTGAAGAATCCTATCAAGATTCTATTCTTTTCCGAGAATTGAGCGCAGAGGATAAAAAACTACCTTTTTTTGTTAAAGAAGTAACGCAACTAAAGGAAAAATTACTCTCTCTACCAAAAATGGCCAAGATAGTGGAAGACCATTTCTTGAGTTTGGCTTCTTTGCAAACTAAGCAACTTTATTACGATAGTCTAAAAGAGTGTATTACTCGATCACCTGATCCAATGCCTAAAGATTTTTCTCGACTTGCTCTTTCTTTACATTATTGGGCTTGCCCCAGAGAAAAAATTTATTTCACTGAAGAAAAATTTCAAAATTTTTTGAAAGTATCACAAAGAGAGTTGGTATTTGTTCAGACTCAAGATGGTGTATTCCAGATAAAAGATTATCTGACACTAATGCTTTGGGATAAAAATAAATATTTGTGCAGTTTTCCGGAAGATTTGAGTGCTAATATGAGTGTGCATACTATTTATGAAGGTGTACCATCTTGTGTGTTGCTGCATGATATGAGCGGACATCAGTCTGGATCGCAAGATCCTATAGTGAAAGGATACTATGCAAAATATTTTGATATCATTATCAAAATTTGCAGACCACTGTGGAATGATATTTTAGCTGTAGAAAAGACAAATCCAGGCCATTACACATCTGTGACAAATTTCTTGTATTGGGTTTTTCATGAAGCAATTCATAGGTATGATAGTGAATGTAAGGCCACTTTTATAGCTGAGCCCCTCAAAGTACTGCGACTAAAAATCTCCACGCCTTTTTATATAGATGACGACACTGTAGGTTTTTTGATAGGAGAGGAATTTCCTAATAATTGTAGGTCAAAAGATTATCGCAGTTATCTACAAGAGAGAAAAAGAGTGAGGGAAGAAGCTGCTCAATACTTAAGAGATTGTGAAGAACTCCCATGCATAAAAGCAGTGTTTGCAGATATGGAGAGTAGTATAAAGGCTAAATTTAGGCAAGAGCATGGTGATGTTGCTGCATTAGATTTTGTAAATTTCTGGAACCAAAAAGAATATATGGAGCAGTATGCTACAAAAAGTGAAGTATTGAAAATCATGACCGCTGGCTATAATCAAAGAAGAGAGCTTAATCAAGGCTATCCTTCTGCTGAAACCCTGGAGCAAAAGTGCGCATTATTAATGCAAGATGAAGAGGGAAGAGAAAATATGCGGTTGGTTGCTTTCGCAAAAATATTAGATGATCTTAATAGTCAATCTAGTCCTGATGCATGGAGTGATGCATCTCTTCATGAAACATTAAAGGATATCCGTGACGAATGTCAACTCGACAGGATTTCTGCAAAACAGAGGTTTCGACTATACCATTCTGATCAAGGTTTGCAACCAGATTGTGTGTGTGATTATGAAGATGCAGTAGTGTCTGCTATGACCGGCATACCTTTGATGGTCTTTGATTGTTGTTTGCAAAATAGTCTGAATACACGTGCTTTGGTAGCTGTAGCTGATCGTTTGGAAGAACGGGAAGAACACATCATAGTCGTGAGAGAAATGGTGAGAGAGTTTGTTGAAGAAGCATTGGACTGCTCAAAAGACTCATCACATAGAGCAGTAACATTCAAAATTTGTTGGTATGCCCTTTGTCTGCAGACTGTGGTAGATAATAGCACCACTTCTTCTTTCGAAGATATAGTGAGAAGAGAAAAAGATAAAATAGCTTCAAGCAGTTTGATCGAAAACCTCTTTGCATCTACAAGAGTGGTCGAAAAAAGTGAGAAAGGTGCAATTGAAATGATCTCAGCGTTTCCTTGGTATGACCATTCTTTCTTTACTATTCAGGAAAAGATGTGCAAATATTTTAAATGTGATGATTTAGCTGAAGCGATGTGGATATGCGAGTCATGGATCTAAAGCTTTTTGCACAGTTGTTACTGGAATATATAGAAAGAAATAATTGCTTCAAGCATTCCTATAGATTAGTTGGCTGAAGATACACGAGTGATGCGCGATACAGTGCGAAAGATGAAATATTAAACATCCCAGTGTCTCCTCTGTTTGACAATTCTTTCTTTGCGCTGAAAAAAAAGATGTGCAAATATTTCAAATGTTCTGCGCTAAGTCCGTGTACATTCTTTTTGCACAGAAAGTCACATATTGAGGCGCAGAGCAGGGGAGGCATCTGGCTTTATTTACGTTAACTGATCGTCCGTATTAAAGCACAAGATAGGGTAGATATATCAAGCGAGAATAATGGGTTTGCGCGCTCTATTGTGCCTTGAACATATATATTGTTTTGCACGATGTGATCAGCAGTAATTTCTTGTGCTGAAATGAGGATTTGTTATTATGTTGTTTTTACTGCTTTTTTTTCTTTTCACAATGGTCGTTCAAGGTGCCTATCAAGCAGTTTCTGATGAAATGAAATTTCATCATGCGATGAAAGAGTTAAGTCTTTTAAAGGAAAAACAGGTACCTTTAACGCAAGTGTGCGATCGTCTAGAGAAATTTTTGCGTGATGAAGATCCAGAGGAATATAAACCGTGTTGGGATACTTTATCTAAAAGTTTGCAATGGCATCACGATCGAGCACCAGAACAGTACGACCTAGCTGCTTTGAGATTTTTTGCTTTTGTTGTTATTATGGATTGCAAAAAACCAAGAATAAACACATATATAGAGCGCAATCTTTATGTGCGCTATGATTCAGAGATACGCATTATTGAAAAGCTTTCTCAAAAAAATTATGTTTTTATGGAAACAGATAGTGGTTTGTTCGCAATGAAAGATTATTTGACATTGATGCTTTTTGATAAAAGTTTTTTAGTAAGTCTTCCTAAGAAAGCAGATCAAGAGCTTTCGGTGCATGAAATTTTTAACTCACGAAGTTCTGTGATATTTGTGCACGATATAATGAGCCACCATCCGGGGCAAGAAGCAATGCAAGAAGGGTATTTTTCCGAATTTTACGATATTGCAATGAAGCACTTTCGTGTTTTGTGGAATAATGCGCTGGGATGGGAACATACCAATCCAGAGAAATACACGCCAGTGCTCCATTTGTTATTCTGGATGTTGCATGAGCAATTCAGTATGTTAATAAGTGAGTACATGGGGGAGTTTAAAGCTGATCCTATGAAAAAACTGGGATTATCAATTCCAGATATGTATTATGTTGATCCTGGAATTGTAAAGCTGCTCACTGGCGAAACAATATCTTTTGAAGAAAAAGATAGCTCCGTTGAGCTATCTCTTAAAGCATTAAAAGTACTGCAAGGTTATCAAAAATTGCCTCATGTTAAGGGGACATTCGACGCAATAAGACAAGAAATATTGGAGCATTTTGAAGCAAAGTATCCTGCCGGTGTTGAAAAATTAGATTGTGTTGGTTACCCTTTGCAGCAAAAAAAAATAAACTTATTTTTGAATACTTCTCAAGTTTTGAGGACTATGGAGCAAGAATGTGTGCGTTCAGGATACCTTGGCGACATCACAACAACCATGGTTAGATCTGCTTTTGCAGAAGAAAGGATACCCGCCCATATTGATCAAGCTATGTTGCTTTTTTATGCACGTGTTATAGAAAAAAAAGAATGTTTGCCCCTGACATACCTTCATACCTACGTCAGTTGTGTTAATGGCGCACCATCTGATGTGAGGTGGAGTTATTGTTCTAAAAAATATGATTTCGAATCTCAGGTCGTTGCTTTATTTAATGGTGTACATTTGGCAATATTGCCACTACCAGAGGAAATTACTTATGATAGTCTGAGTGACAGTATACTTTGTAATAGGATAAGAGCAGAAAGATTTCAAAGTTCTATGTGGGAAAATCGTATTGAACTATACAAGCCCATTGTGGAGGAAGCGTTAGCCTCTTCAGAAGGCTCTACTTTTAGAAAGAGTGCTTTTAAATATCTATACCTTTACTTTGAAGAAGCTATGACACATGCAAACCAAGAGAGTTTATATCCAGAAACTAATAGTCTAGAGTTGAGCCAAATGATAGCAGAAGATGAGTATTTTAACTTTCTGACTTACGATCCAGCCAGCGCTGTTGTGTATAAAGCTCAGCTTGCACCAAAGATTTTTGAAGCCACCATGAAAGATTCATGGAATCTTTCAGATGTTACCTTTCCACTTGATCTTGCTGGCAAAAAGGTATGAATGTGGAAAAAGGGATGCAAATTCAATAAAATCTTTGTGAGAATATCAATTTTAAGAAAGATTTTTGTAAGTTTGAATTCATTATTGCTGTGCTCATGATCCAAAAAACACAATGATAACGCCTTGATGTCATGAGGAATGCTTGTGAGGGATAGCTTTTTGGCAATTAAAAAAAGTTAAGTGATTTGTGTTTTTTGCTAATTTAAAAAAATTATGCGTTATAATAATTATATAGATTGTAGGAGACTATGATGTCATTAATATTATTATTTTTAATATGTTTTCATGCTCATGGTGCAGGAGGGTTGGAGCAATCATCTGATCATAGGCTAGCAAGCGCTTTACAGGTCGTAGACAGAGAAGAAGCTTGGAAAAAAGATAAGCAAGATATAGAGCCATACGCAGCAAATATTATCAGTGTATTGAATGAGCAAAATCAGCTGCAGAAAGGAGTGGCGATGAAGGATATGAGCTATGATCAATTAAAGAGTTTTGCAGAACCAATAATAATTTGTTTGGTAAATGTCCGATCTCAAAGCGCACTGTCTATAAATTGTCTAGAAAGATTTTTAAACGCTTTTAGCGCTTTGTCTCAAATTTCTTCATTTCTGCAAACCAAACCTAGCTCAATTTCAAAACGAAGGCAAGAGGAACTTCTAAACTGCCGTACACTTTCGATGTGCCACCTAGTATCAAGTGTAGAGTCTTTTTTTTATGGCATGAAAGACTCACATTATTCAGAATATAATATCTTTTTTGAGTGCTTCATGAAGTATTGTCTGCCACGGTTACCAGAAGAGGGTCAAATTATTTTCAAAAAATTCAGAATGTGATAGAAGAAGGAAGAGTACAGCATGCTGCATTGTACTGTAAAATAAAAAGAGGCCTTGAGATCAACACTAGTTTAGTGAAAGAGGGGGAGTATCGATCAAAAAAAAGGAGGATTTTTTCCTCCTTTTTTTTGTTTTGCACGAGATAACTCTATATCAAAACCCTATGCGCTTATAACGGTCTGCTCCTCACGGGTCGTTTCACTTTTACTTCAAGAGGGAAAACTAAAGATTCATCGCGTGCTCCGTTAGGCACGTTCTGTGGCCTTGTTGTTTGATATCTTGTGAATGGATTCTCAACTGGAGTAGCAAGTAATCTGCGATAAAGACTAAATTGCGTCATCGCTTTCTCACTATAGTTCTGGCCTTGACAGAAATAGAATAAAGCGCTTAATAAGCTTTGCTGCAACATGCGGATTCTTGCCTCTACTTCGCTTGGCATAATATATAAGGTTTTTCCTTTTTGTGAGGGTGCAGGCCAGATCCCGTCGTATGCTTCTGCATATTCCTGCTGCAATCTCCAAAAAGCGTATAAAAATGTGTGTAGATCAAGATTATCAATGTTGGTTAGTGGGATTTTATTAGAATCGACAAAATTTCGAGCCTGATTTAACTTGTCAGGCAGATGCCCGGGTTGACGTAGTGTAGGCATTGTTGCGCGAGGATTCTCCTTTTTGAAGGCTTCATTTAGCAAATTATGGATTGGCTCTGCTAACTGCATTAAAAGTTTAGTGTCTGCGAAAGGTGTGGTTACATCTAGTAGATTTGTTTTCTTTCGAAGTTCTGGCAACAATTTCTTTTGAAGCCTAGAAGACATCCCTGTTTCATCAGGAGAAGAGCCTGCTTTAAAATCAAAAGACCTCCTTCTCTCTTCAGATCGCTCTTCATCATCAAAAGGCCTAGCGTCAGCATCAACATACCTTTCTCTCTCATCAAGCCTATCTGCAGCATCAACATAGCCTTGCGCACAAAGCAAAAATAATAGTATCAACAATTTCATAAACCCCCCATTACATTTTAAGCTGACATGATTTTCCTGATATGTCAAACAAAGCATATAGAAGAGTTTGATTGTCAAGGTTAAACTTTGGATTGTTAGGATCAGACAATGCATCATATGTAGCTGCAGAATCAGTCAATTCTCCTGCCGATGAGGATTATGTGTAGCATGCTTGAACGTGATTTTTAGAAAAATATTTTTTATTTTCACAAATTGATTAATGATAGAGTATATTTCTTCGAATATCGCCTGCATATTTGGATTATAAGGATGACCTTCTCTTGCACCTCTTCCCATCCCACAGATCCAGTTGTGTCTCAACTGTAGCGCATAGCGTTATCTCCATGATTATATAAATTCTCAAAATATCCTTTATATTATATTGTTGCAATACATCTAAATTGTCAAAGTGCTGATCTCTAGGTTGAAAAATAGTAAAGGTAGATAAAAATTTCGGTTTTGCATAACAACTCTATTGTTTGTTTCACAAAACTATATAAAATAAAAAGGAGCGAAGAGATTGTATGATATTTTTACTATTATTTTTTATGGCTTTAGATGCTGATAGTGCTTCGGAAGCTTCCTCCGATGAGTCGCTGTCGGATAGCGCTGCATGTCATCTGTTAGACGACAGGGCAGTGATCATATGGCCAGCAGATAACCCCAGCTCCTCCGATGATGAGTCCAATCCAGCAAAGCCAATATCACAAGTACTATTATCTGCCCCTTTAGAAGATTCGGCTGCAGAAAGGCGCAGATTCATGAGCAAAAACGCACATTTACTAGATATAAGTCTGTTGAAAGCCACTTGGCAACCTAAATGTGAACAGCATGATACCCTTTTGCTATTGGGTAATCTGCATGATTTGATGAAGGAAATAACGCTTGATCTCGAAAAATTCTTGTTTGCAGAGATACACGCAAGGCGATTTCCTTTCAATGATGAACAACGACTGGTTGCGGTTCCTTATCCACTTGATCTAAAAACTTTTCTCACCAATCTTAAAATTTCCCAACTTGATCTAGAAACCTTCTTTTATATTTTTTCTGCATTCAAAGAAGTATATGCCTCAGTATCCTCAAAACACTCAGATAGAGAATCATGCGACACAGCATACAAGGATGCATGCGTGTGCTTACTATCATCTTTTCACGGCTTCTGTAGGCAAAGTGTTTTTTGGTATCGTTCAAAATTCAAACAGTTTACAGATGCTCTCTCTCCTTTGCTATGATCATTCCACTCAGAAGAGGCGCACTATTTTTGATTTATGCATATCTTACTGATCGCACAAACCATATGGTTGTTATAGTTGGCAGATAGCTATGAGTAAGATTTCTGCTTTCTCTACAATAATGATTGAAGTGATCATATTGAGAGATGCAGGATTCCGATTTTTATATTTGCCATTTTCTCCATCAAATGATTTGAAAGCAGAAATAACGGCGGCTATTGCAAAATACTTTACGAAACATGATAAACTAACTGCTGAACAGATACTGGGATCAAAAAAACAATATATGCGACAATGATCCAAATAAGGAGATATTCAGGAGATGTCGTGCTATTAATATTATTATTTTTTATTGTTTTGCCCGTAGGGGCGAGCTTGACCGAGCCAAATCAAGCGATGCGGCTTGCATATAGTTTCTATCAATATGTGTCTCAAAAGGTGCGACCACCACTCCGCCTTAGGATGATAATTGAACCGTCTTCCACTGTTGGACCAACATAGACACCTTTGGACCCATACATCATTCTGTAATGAATGTGTAGGTGAAGCGACGAAGCAGTTTTGTCTAAGATACTAGTAAGCGCTGCTCATAGAGTATAACGCACACTTAGGCCAGATTTGTCAGAGAATTAAAACCTAAAATGTTGAGTGCTCTCCCACATTTTTGTCAAGCGTCAAATATAGATCGTCATCATAAACCATTGAGTACCACTTGGTATATTGTTGCCGCGCCAAGCTATTTCTACAGTTCAGTAAATCTAGTGCAGATGATATGAGATGAGGGTGTGATGAGCTATATTCTTGAATCCATTTATCATTCCCCCTCCATATACGAGAGGTGGATTCATAGCCTTTATTGGTTAGAGCAAAAGCCTGACAGAGGAGTGCTGCAGAAAAACAAAACTCTTGATCTTTTGGATCCATAATATATAGACTCTGTTCTCCCTCAGATATATTGTGGATATTTTTCAGAAGCATATGTGCTGATTTTGCCAATTGATGCAATTTTAGAGGCGTGTATGTTGTTATTGTTTTGAATGCGCGTAAAGATTGAAGCTCGTCTTCTGGTAGATAATCCCTAAAGTCTGCGTTAGAGCTCTGCTGAGCTGCGTAAGATTGCAAGAAGGCGCAAAATAATAGTATTAATGTCATAAAAAGTTCCTTTAGTTTTCTTTAAAACTATAACCTCAGGCACACATCGACCAAGAGCATCGATCATTTTTTCCGTGTCTGCACGCACCATCTCATCCTCTCAGGGGTTCTGTAGGAAAGATCTTGTTTTGTGTGATCCAAAATTTAGAGAGTTTACACATACTCTGTCTCCTTTGATACAAGCAATTTCAGGATCTATGACTTGATTTTTTTTGTTGTGCCAGATTTTTCAGAGAATGAAAACATAAAACTAGTTGAAAGGAGTTAGATAGTCCCCTGTGTGATAAATGCCAAATGTCGATGGTCACGATAAAAAGTTGAGTGCCAATCAGTATAGTTTTTCTGTGCAAAACTATTGCTACCGGACAGGAACAGTTTTGCAGATGATATGATAAGAGGGTATGCTTCTCTATATTTTTCCTTATCTTGTAGAGAGCATTGATCATTACCCCATGTACGAGATGAGCATGTATAGGCTCTATTTATTAGATGAAAAGCCTGACAGAGGAGTGCTGCAGAAAAACAAAACCCTCCATCGTGTGGATGCATCTCTAGACTCTCTTCTCCACCATGTATATTGTAGCGCTTTTGCAGAAGCGTCTGTACTGATTTTGCCAATGCATGCAATTCTGAAAGCGGATATGTTTGTGTTGTTTCGAATGTGCGTAAAGCGTCAACCTCATCTTTTGGTAGGAAATCCGCTGAATCTACTTGGGGGCTCTGCTGAGCTGCGTAAGATTGCAAGAAGGCGAAAAATAATAATATTAATGTCATAAATTCTCCCTTAACTTTATTAGTGTAACATGTTTTTTTTGAATTTATCAATATCGTTTTCTTGAACCTCAGGAACACATCGAACAAGAGCATCGACCATTTTTACCCTTCCTGCACCCAGCATCTCATCTGCCTTACGAAAAGTTTGAGCTAGTTCAACTTAAGGTAAGCTTGATGCCATAAACAATATTCCTGCTAAGGCGAATTTGGACAACGATTAATAAGTATTCGGCAGATAAGATCCACTGACGGTAAGCTTGATGCCATAAGCAATACTCCTGATAAGCCAAATTTGGACAACGATTACAGTAAGTATTCGGCAGATAAGATTAGGTGTCTGTGCGGAGCCTGCTTATTGAACAAATCGAGTCCTGATTCTGATTGACATCCTGTACTGATGGAATGAAAAGCATGACTTAAAACATCTAAATTTAGCCGAAATGCTAAAGCGTAAGGAGAAGTTACAGTATAGCTTGTACGCAGATGTTCGCGAAAATCAGTAAATTGAAGTTTTAATTCGGCTGCAGCAGCTCTGAAAACGTAATGTCCTATCTCTGTTAATTCCCGCTGAGAATATTCTTGCTCAGTTTTAATACAGCGTAAGATATTTGTTTCTGGAGAAAACTGTTTTTCAGATTCCGCGCAGGGATTCCTCTCAACACCATATAATTGTAAACAGATCAACAATAATAGTGTAAATCTCATATATATTCCTTTTGTACATAATATCATATTTTTTTATAGTACACGCGTGTGAAGAGATGCACAATAATAATCTCAACATACTCACCATATAAAAGAAACCATATACCAATCATGCTTACATGCTTGATCAGCAATATTTCTCTGCGTTTAATGTTTAAGTTCGTTTAAAAATTCTTACTATGTGTATAATATTTCTGTACAAATGAGAGTATTAAAATTAAAAATTTCATAAAATTTGTATTATTCTAAATTAGATGATACTGATAAAGGTAGATAAAAATTTCGGTTTTACCTAACAACTCTATTGTTTGTTTCACAAAATTATATAAATTAAAAAGAGAGAAGAGACTTCATGATATTTTTAATATTGTTTTACATTGCTTTAGATGCTCATAGCGCTTCGGAATATTCCTCCGATGAGTCGGTAGAGTCGAATGGTGCTGAATATTTGCTATCAAACCAAACAATAATCAGAAAGACAGGATATGATTCCAGTTCCTCCGATGATGAGTCAGAGGCAAGAAATCCAAGATCACAAGTACGATTATTATCTCGCCCTGTAGAAGATGAGGGGGCAGAAAAAATCAACTTATTGGAAGTGCAAAGTTTACTTGAGACATTTTTGACACCTATCAGCAAGATCTGTCCTCATTATACCCTTGATGCTATGCATGATGTGATAGAGAAAACAACTGTTATTATCTCACAAATGTTGCCTGAACAACGGCATCATGATGAAGAACACCCACTTGATCTAAAAACTTTTCTCACCAATCTTCAACCTGACCAACTTGACCTAAAAGCCTTCTTTTATATTTTTTCTGCATTAAAAGAAGTATATGCCTCAGTATCCTCAAAACACTCAGACAGAGAAGCACTCGACAAACAATACATAGATGCATGCGCGCTCTTAGTATCATCTTTGCAAGGTTTCTTTGATAGTAGAGAAAATCCTTTTAAGGAAAAGTTTAGAGAATTTAAACAGACTCTGAATCCTTTGATATGATCATCAAAATTTGTATAAAAAACGTAAATATCTCATAATTGATCTATCGTATTTCACTCTTGTGATACTGAGGGTGTAGAGAAAATTACAAATTCCATTACGAGAGACACACCTAGAGAACGCTCTCCAAGGGGCCGTTGACGACAGACTGTGCATGAGGGTTAAGAGATAGTGATTTTGTGTACTGGCGCCTCTATTTGAGTGTATTGCGTCACTATTAATCAATTTCACCACATCATATATAACGAAGGATTGACCTCAACCATGTGGAGAATGAATGCAATACACGAAGCAGGGGATATAACTATATTTTGCATTTAAAAGCATTTCCACTTATTATTCTAATATTTAAGTCAAGATATCAATGCTAAAGGAGGAAATGCGAATCTTGCTAATTAGATTGATAACAAAGCGAGAGATAACTTTGAGATTAAATCAGAAGGTCAAAATGAGGTTGTGCACGCAAAGAATATAAGAATTGAATATGAATAACTCAATATAACTAACGATTAAATGTGATATATATTAAAATGAGATTTTTATTATGCCATTAATATTATTATTTTTAATTTGTGTATACGGTTATGGGGCTGATCTTTTCGTATCCGATGACTTACCTACGATCAAAGCTTTGCATAGAATGAAAAGTATTGGTCTAGCGTTACAGACATTTCAATGGGAGGCAGAGCAAGTGCCTTTTGAGTCAGATCAAAAATTCTTTGCGCTTCTATCAATCAAGGAATTTCTAAATATGTGTGACAAGAAAGATATTTTTCAGATACACAACCCGAATGAATTAATGGAGTGTGCATCATCAGTAAGAAGCATGCTTGTCTCAATTTGCAGAAAAGAGTTGAACGATTGTCCTCAACCATGCAATGTTGTTAAAAAAAAGTGCTGCCCTCTGAATATGTTAACCTTTTTTCTTGCTTTTTCTGCATTGTGTGCTGAGCATGCTTTCTCAAAGAATTATGAAAGGTATAGGACTCAGTACATCCAAAAATATAAAAAAGAGATAACTGCCGTAGGCTCTTTTGACAGAAAGTACGTATACCTGTATCATAAGCTCTTAGAATCTTTTAAATTTTTCTTTGAGGGAGATGAAAGGGCATCTTCCGCATACCGTAGCTGGCAACGCATAATGAAGTCTGTTTCTTATGCAAGGCGAGGAAAGGCAATGGAAAAAGTAATATGAGATATGCAGATGATATGTGAGTGATGCTGCTTTGCGGGATGTTGGGAAAACCTTGGGGTTCGTGAGCGTTTTTTGTGCAAAATATTTGATTTTTAACATCATCCGGCAAATGATATGGGATGGAGATTTTTCAAGAGAGTGTGTATTTCTACTTTCTGCTGTCCTTTTTTCTCATAATTACTTGAGGAAATGTGCGCCTGTACATTATAATAGAGAGCTGGCAGCTACTGATTGCAATTTCAAAAATATAATATACAAATAAGCATGAAGATTTTAGGTTTGATATTAATATTATTCTTCTCCATTTGTGTAGACGCTAATGGAGCTTTTGCCACCCATTTTTTAGATTCTGAGAAAAGCGATCCACAAGGTATGGAGTTGTGTAAAAAGCAGATTATAAAACAACTCCGCATTTGGCCCCGTTTTCCCTATACTTGGAGCACTCAATATGGTCTATTGGAGATTTTGACACAGCCAATAGTGGCTGTTTTAAAAGAAAATAACCAGATTTTTGAAGGCTGTAAATTTAAATTTTTAGATTTTTTTTCTGAACTTGCTCATCTTAGATCATTATTTGATTTTGATAGTTTTTTTCCCCATATCGAGCAGCTTCTGTATGTACTATGATTCTATTACTCTCAACCCTAGATAGTTTCTGTTTGAAAGATTATGATGGAGCTAATGAAAAATATGAATTGCTTATTGGTCGTCACATGAAAGTCCTAAGAAATATGTGTGTGATTGACAAAGAAAAATAGAGTTTATACCCATTCCGCCAAAATGTGTTTATAGAAGAAGTTACACATAGCGTGAGAAAATCTTATATTTAGAGTTTATCGCACTTCATTTACAGTCCCAAATAATGATGTAACCATTGATGAATTGAGTGTTAAAGCGCAAAGTGCAAGAGAGGAAGAATTCTTGGTTACTATGCCACCTTTACCCTGGGAGAAAATCTTTAATGGCAACTGGAGAAACAATATTATTTATATAAGCGCTACGGCCTAATAATGGGCATCAGATTGCCGAACAGAGCAATATCAATGTAGTATGGTATAGCATAATTAGCAAGTGAGTTCCTTAAAGAAATGTTCAAAATCTTTATTGTGTTTGCGAGAGATTGTCATAGAACATATTTATATGGTAAATATAAAGACAAAGTCCTTGATTATGATCAAACTATTAGTGTTATTAGTTATCAATATCTATGCAGCAGAAGAAGTCTTGTGGGATACAAAAATATCAGCAATAGTTACAATTGGATATGACGAAATGGATAGCGCCGTCGACCCGACATCGAAAGTAGTAGAGAGAGACGACAAGATGGTTGGAGACCCCAATCCTCTAATACAAGTATTAAAGCAATACAATGACGAAGATCACAACAATCTTTGGGAGTGCAAAAAGGAGGTGGTTGCTGAAGCTGTGCATAAACTCCCTTCTTTAGAAGAACATGATTATGCTAAAGATTTTTTTACTCTTTGTAAAAAAGAAAGCGATCTTTATCTAGAATACTGCTGTTGTATTCCAGGAGATGTTATTATACGTGAGAGAAAACTACCTCCTTCCACTGTCCCTTTTTCTCAATGTTTGGCACAATCAGATTTTCCAAGTCGCTATATTTTTAAACTTAGCTCAGAAGCTCACAGACTGGCAGAAGATCTATACCTAGAGAGTACTCTCCGAGAGAGAGAAACTGTGCGGATTGCAGGTGACAAAAGAGGCCTGTGCAGTATGTATGTATAAAAAGATATAGTGAGATTATTCCCGGGATGCCAAGTTGTTGCATACGTAGTAGGAAAATTTTTATGTTAAGTTGCGATTTATAGAACCACTCAACCTTCAACTGCTCCACTTCGATTAAACAGACAATAAAATATTTATGATGCTATATAAACGTTTATGGTGAGACTTCCGCTACTTCTTTGATTTTAATGCCTCTTGATGATTCTTGAAAATAAAAGGTCAAAACTTTTCCGCACCTTGTGATTGTTCAACTTGCAAATGCGTTAGCAGAAATTTTTATACCAGGATTCATGCCAGAAATAATAGTGTTTTTTAGCCTCTCGTTCCTCTGTTACTATGCAGGCTCGAGTCGAGAATAAAAGATGAGAAAGCGCTATTTTATGGTTTTTTTTGGCTTTTTTCTCGAGTTGTGGATGAGTGGTGAGGTATTGATTCATTGACTCAAAAGCATTGTAAAGGAGACGTTCATTAAAAAAAAAGTACTCATTGAGAGGATCCATGATGTGACTTTGTGCACCGCTTCTATCGCACATTGCTTTAAGTGCACTCTGTGTTGATTCTACAATCTCGTCCTGAGGATCATTTGCAGAATAATTCCTTAGAGATTTTTTAACCTCTTCTGGAAATGAAAAACTGAAATTGGTCCAAGCCCTATGAGCCCCATGAGAGTAAAAACAAATTAAAAATAATAGTATAAATGTCATAGTATTCCTTTTGTGAATATATCATATTTTTTATATCATGACTATGATATTTTTTTTAATTTTTCAATCGGATAACTTAAAAAGGATAAGCACGGATTGGTATGTGCCTGAGAAGAAAGACGGTGAATCAACTCAATCTTACAAAGTTTTTGTTGATATACCACTCTTATATTGTTTGTTTTGTGAAGTTCAGTAAGCCGAGTTTATTGCTTCACTTAGATGGGGCCGAGATGCCACCTCATGTGCAAATTGTGCTGATGAGTGCATATTATTACTCTGGATGTTTACGGATATTTATGTGATGACTTTGTGTGGCATGACGCATCGATTTTCACACCAAGCAAGGCTCAATAGGGACATTAATGAAAGAGAGAAAGTTTGTAAAAATCGATGTAGTCGATCTCAAACCAAAATTCACAAAAGCGTTTCAATACTTATGCTCAGGTTGCAAAATACATTTGAGAATATAGAACTCTTCTATACCCCTAGTTTTCGGGGTCTAACTTTTGATACCAAAAAGAATATGCTATACGAGCGTTTTTTGGATCATTATTAAAGAAAAAACAGCAAGTGTTTAGGAGGTGGTGATGAATATGGTACTTAAGGAAAATGAGTGATGGGTTATGTGGGCCTACTAGCCATAAACCTGTATATACCAGGGATACAGCATCGAGAAGAGTCTCGGTATTAAGGTTAAAATTTTTATTGTTAGGATCAGGTATTGCCTTATATGTAACTGCAGGATGAGTAAATTCCTCTAGCGATACAGGATTAATGAATGCCTTTAGCGATACAGGATTAATTAATGCCTTTAGCGATACAGGATTTGGCAAAGACTCCTGAGCCATTCTGTCCAGAAGAATATCTTTTATTGCTCTAAATTGCTCAGCCTGAAAGAGCATACTTCCAATCGCCTTCCTCGTTGGACCCAGTCTTTCCCAATTGGGTGTATCGTAGGGCACACTATCAACGCTATCATTAGGTGAAGACCCGGAGATTAGAGCAGATCCATATGCGTGCAAAGAGATGCATAGTAATATAAACGAAAACATAACAAGTTATTGTACTATATTTTTCTAAAATATCTCAAGTGCATTTGTGATATCTAGGTTGAGAAAGTAGTTGCGCACGCAAAGACACGCAAAAAGTAGAAGCATTGAAACTGTTGGATACGTAGTGAAGAAAAATGTTGTGTTGGATTCCCAATATATAACTAACGCCTAACTGTGATATATATATTATATATAAGAGGATTTTTTATGCTATTCATATTATTATTTACAAGCTGTTTACACGTTTATGGCGCTACTCTTGATGACCCACTGATCGATTTAGTACAATTATGTAAATCACATTTGGCTTTTGTACAAGAGAAGAGTGAGCAGGCGGATGATGACTCTGACGCTGATAAGACCGCTTCTTTAAAAGAGAAGAGGGATCCTGCATTATTATTGAATTGTAAGCTTGCTCCAATTGCTTTGATGTCAGAACATGATAAATCTGATCGTCTTGGTAAATTAATGAATGTGCTGAAATTACTAAAAGATATGCTTCAGGAATCCAGCTCTTCTGAGAAAGAAAGCATGCCTGATCGACGAGCGTTAATGGTCAAATCTGCTAAAGATGGCAGCTTTACTCTTAATTTAGAAACCTATTTTTTGTCTCTTTGTCAATTGGAAATAGAGTATGATGCAGATTTGCATCAGCAACAATGGGATAAGCTAACTTTGCAAGATTTGTTACAAAAAAGAAAGAATCATTTAGAGTCTGAAGAAGAATTGGAGCTAACTTGGCAAGATTTGTTAAAAAAAAGAGAGCATCATTCAAAGTTGAAAGAAGAATTGGAGCTAACTTGGCAAGATTTGTTGAAAAAAAGAGAGAATTATTCAAAGTTTGAAGAAGAATTGGAGCTAACTTGGCAAGATTTGTTGAAAAAAAGAGAGAATTCTTCAAAGTTTGAAGAAGAATTGGAGCTAACTTGGCAAGATTTGTTGAAAAAAAGAGAGAATTATTCAAAGTTTGCAGAAAAATTGGAGATAACTTGGCAAGATTTGTTGAAAAAAAGAGAGAATTATTCAAAGTTTGAAGAAGAATTGGAGCTAACTTGGCAAGATTTGTTGAAAAAAAGAGAGAATTATTCAAAGTTTGAAGAAAAAATCGAAGCTTTACAAAAGAAGCTAAACATTCCGCCAAGAAGAGCTACACTCCAAGACAAAATCCTAAATTCGTTCAATTTATTGATAGCATCTTTGCATTCTTACTACTGCATGGACGACTTAATGTCTGCCAAGGCATCATTTGCTGCTTGTTGGCAACAACCTCTTGTTGTAGGAGAGTCAATGGCTCTTGGAGTAACTGAATTTCCTAAGTGGTTTGATGAAGCGCAATGGGCCTTGGATGTGCATAATGCCCCTGCCATGAATTTCGAATTTGAAGAATATGCGCCTGTTTGATACAAGGTGCAGAGGCGTTTTAGCACTGACTGTGAATCAAAAAGGGGTGGAAGGTAAGATGATATAAATTTTTTCAGATAGGAAATTTATATGTGATATCACATTATTTTTATTCAGATTTTTTATAAGCATGAATTCATAAAGTGAACAAGAAAGATAATTTTTCTCAGCAATAATTGCTAAAATATTATTTTTTTAGCTAGCATCCATTGTTAGACTTGTTGCCAATCATTGTTAATAGTGAATGGCATTAGAGTCTCTTGCTCTTACATTGTAAAATAGATGGTATTTCTAACTGATGTGTGGATACATGTTTTTTGATTTTCTTCTGTTTACTATCTTTTGGAGTCTCAAGGAGTTTCTTGATTTCCTGATGAAGCGAGTTTGAATGCTGATTTGCATGCAAAGCAAGAGATAGGGCGTAACCGAAAAAAAGAGCTGGGAGTTGAAAAGAAAAAGATAGACTGAAAAAGAATCTTGGTTGCAAAAAAAGGGAAGCTTTTTGGGCAAAAGGGAATAGCACAAAAGGTGAAAATTTAGTACTATCTAATTAAATAAAAAGGTAATTCATTTGTCTTTTTCTACTTTGAGAACATCTTCATATTTAGCGAGAACCTTATCAAAATCATTGTCTTTTAGGTGTTGTTTGCTTTTAAGATATGCGCAATATTCTGCCATAGATGAATTTGTATTCTCCTCACATAAAAAAGTTAAAGCTGTGAATAAGTGGGTATACACAGATTTGGTGCATCTGGCGATAGGACCTGCTTTAAAGGAGAAGAGGCCATCTTCGTTGAACTGTGATCTTACATCGTTTAGAGCAACATCATGGTATCTTTCTAACTCATGAAAATCCTCAAGTATTCTTGCTATATTTAAAAAAACAGGTTCATCTTTTTGCTTAGCTCTATCATTTATAGCGGCATCCAGATAAAAAGCTTCATCTTCTGGGGTTGCCAGCCTCTTTTGCTCCAAATCACTAAGATAATGTTTGTCGTAAACTTCTTTGAATATCTTTTTTAATTTCTGTGCAATAAGTATTAATTCAGGAAGTGAGCAAACAAGATGATTCTTCTCAGAAATAATTGCCAAAATACTATTTTTGTAGGTGGAAACTATTGTTATACTGGCTGTCCAATAATCGTTAATAGTGAAAAATTCATCACCTGTAATGGCGACAGATGCATCATCACCTGGGTGTTTATATTCGGGATTAAGCTTCTGCATACGGTAAAGAAACTGTCTTTCACTAGGGAGCATTTCTCTAGCCCCATAAGCATGTAGAGAGATGAAAAATAATAGGATTAGCATCATGTTTTGCATACCTTGATAATAGCACGAAAGAGTAAGCCCTCTTGGGAGCGCTAAGTGTGTGTGCAAAAATCTTATGCTTGTCGATTCCCATCACAGCGCAAGATTACTCCATAAAACATAATAAATATAGCTTTGCAATGTTGAGATTTAATTTGCATTAAGCATAAATTATCCATGTTTTTGTGATTATTCCTTATTAAAGATTGTTTAGAAAAACAACATATGAGATGAATAACGGAGTTAGGATATACTATGATATTAATATTATTGTTTTTTGTTTTTCCCGTATATGGGGCGGAGTATACAGATATATGTGATCTACTTCAGAAGGTTGCTGCAGCATGGACCAATCACTCTGACTCTAACTCTAAGCCGAAACCGTTTACCCCTCGGTCTGATATGGCTGTTGCACTGCAGCCTGATATGCCTGTTGTACCATATACCCCTCAGCCTAATAGGGTTGCTGAAGCATGGACCAATCACTCTGACTCTAACTCTAAGCCGAAACCGTTTGCCCCTCGGTCTGATAGGGTTGCTGCACAGTCTGCGTTTGATCGGTGTGAGTCTGATAGTTCCATCGGTATGAGGGATCCTCGGCCTTACTTTGAGCCGAAACCGTGTACCTCTACCCAGGCATCGTATCTGCTTAATGCACCTCCGCTTTCGTTTGATATGCCTAAATCTCCCCCTTCTAAGAAAAGAAAAATTGCCCCTGTGACTCAATCTGAACTTTTTGACGATGGCTATTCTAGCTTTCTTGAAGATACCTCTCAGACTCAAACTTGCAAAAGAAGCAAGAGAGGCAAGAGCAGGAGAGAGGAAGATACTGATTTTGCCAAAAAGACCTTGAAGATCTTACGTGACAAATACACTGATTCTCTCATACTCAAGATCCGAGATGAGATGAGCGATTTTGAAAATATGCACGATTTTAAAGATCTTGTAATGTCAATACGATGCCTTCTTCAAAGAGGATTGCGTGATAATTATTGTGGTGTTGTGGATCATCCTGACACTCTTCATTTGTCCACATTTTGTTCTGATTTTGAGGAACTCTGCTCTGTTTTTCAGTCCCGCGAACAGGAAGAGGATGGATTGATTTTGATGATGGGTAATCAAGAGATCAGGGTATGGCCAGAATGGGATAAGCAAAAGACAAGTGCTGGTGTAGTCTTCCGCAAAAAAAAGAAGACCTCACCTCAATGGTACGTCGGTCCGCTACGGGATTACTGCTACCAAGCAAGCAGGCACCTTTGCTCATCTTTGAAGGCTTTCTGTAATAATGAGTCAGATGAAGCTGTCAAACAGTATGAGAACTGGTTATGGATGAAGAACTTCTGGAATACACATAAATCTACGGAGCAATATAAGAGCTGGTTATCTGTGAAGAATTTCTGTGGCAAATGTGTAGTTGAAGCTATGAAAGAGAAACCGGAGAGCCGTTTCTTTGTGAAGATGTTCAGTGAATGTAAATGTGCAGAATGTAAACATAAAGAAGATGTGAAGGACTTCAGTGAGTGTAAATGTAAAGACTGTAAATATCAAGAAGCTATGAGTGCATATAAGCTCCTCTGGTCCGAAAGACCCTCTCACATTGGGGACCAGTTCAATGTCAAGGCCCAAGCCATTGAAAGACATCTCTCCCAAATGATAATTGAATAGGAATCTCTGAACCACTCGATCTCTTATTCTGGAAATTCTTGCAAAGCTATGATCGTATCCTAAGGTTGACAAGAAATAAATTATATAGTTCTAAAGCACCCAAAGCGTGAGATAAAGAGGCGGTCTTTACTTTTTTAGCACGAAAGAGTTAAAATTTCAAAAGCCCTCTTTCGTTTGAGGATTTATGCCAAAAAGAATAGGCTGGATAAGCGTGCTCTCGATATCCATCAAATAAATATCCGCAAGATGTTAGGCAATATTGATGCACAGAGTTTCGATAGAAAGTGAATGATTGGTGCAGTGCAGTGCAGTGCCTTGCTTCCATAAAATTTTCTCTTTATGTGTATAATATTTTGCAAAAATGTATGCGGTTTGTTTTGGAATACGAGACAGTGACAATAGATACTGCTAGCCTATCAGAGATTGATATTTCACTTAATGATGCATATAATTATCCATGCCTTTGCGATCAATCTTATTACTCTTAACCTGTTTACATGCCGGGCCTTTCTTGCTCTTGGGGTGCGCTACAGAAGAATATTTATCCTTAGAAACTTTATCCTTGAAAAGAAAGAAATTTCTAGATTGTATGTTCTTTGCTGATCGCATGAATCGTGTGTCTTTCTGGCACCGCGATCAAAGTGATTTGCGGGAGAGTATGAGAATAAAGGTGCAAGATAAATTTCGAAAATATAGATGTTTATACACAAAACACGATCTATGCTCAAGAGATCGCATATGCAAAAAGAGCCTTGATTTATTAAGAGTGCTGTTAGTAGAACCACTCATAGCAATGCTTACCGTAGAGTTCAAAAAAATATACCCTCAAGTAAATGAGGATCAGAAGAAAGAGTTCACTGCTAACCTCGAACAAGATAACTTCCGTCTTAACATTGCACTTTACTATCATGCTTTTGGTTTGTGGAGGGAAGACTATGACCTGTTGGATATGGAAGACCAAAAAGTTCACAGGCGTATGAAAAACGCGTGTTATCATCTCTTACTCTCTTTGGATGCTTACTGTCTAACGAGATACTGTTCGAAAAAAGCTGATTTTGAATATTATGTATTTAAGAAACTTTTCATTGATCCCATGATTGCAGAGCCTGCAGAGCTCAAATCCTAATTGTAAGCAGATCACACATAGTAAAATTAATATTATGCAATATCCAATATAACGACTATACTATGTTTAATATACTTTTAAGATGCAGATTGTTCTTCAAAACACAATTCTATTAGAAACGGCGTTTCTTCCACTTACATGGACATTATATTAATGTGATATATGATTTTTATTGTGTTTACATCTACAAAGAGTAGAGTGCTTTAAGAAGATTGTTCTACAAAACATAACTTTGCTTTGCAATAAGATATTTGTTGATCTTTTTTAATTTTGTATAGAATGAGACAAAGCATTGTCTAAACCGCTTTTCATAGAAATATCAATGGATTTTGGAGTGCCTAACAAACAAAATTGAGGTTTAATTTTTATGTTCTTTTTATTACTTTTTTTCTTTTCACAGTTATGATGCACGGTGCTTCTCAAAAATGTTTGGAGAAAATGGAATTTCCTCATGCGATGGAAGCGTTAAGTGTTTTAAAACAAAAACAGGTACCTTTAAAACAAGTCTGCGATCATATAGAGCAATTTTTGCGTGATGAAGATACGGATGAGTATAAAGTGTGTTGGGATTATTTTGATCAAGGGTTGTTGCAATTGAGAGATGAGATGAACTGGGAATCAAAAAAGTACGACCTAGATGCGATAAGATTTTTTTCTCTTGTTGTTATGATGGATTGTAAAAAAAACAAGAATATCAAACTATATAGAGAGAAAGCTTTTGTGCTGGAATGAGTCAGATATGCACATTGTGAGAAGACTTTCTCAAAGCAATTATATGTTTGTGGAAACAGACAGCGGTTTGTTTGAAATGGAAGATTATTTGACACTAATGCTTTTTGAAAAAAGTTTTTTAGTTAGTGTTTCTAAGAGACAAAATCAAGATATTTCAGTGCATGAAGTGTTTAAATCACGAAGTTCTGCACGATATAATGGCTCACCATCAAGGGCAAGAAGCAATGCAAGAAGGGCCTTTTTCCGAATTTTATGATATTGCAATGAAAAAAATTCGTGTTTTGTGGAATGAGGCGCTTGGATACCAATATACAAATCCAGAGAAATACACACCAGTGCTTCATTTGCTATTCTGGATGTTGCATGAGCAATTCAGTATGTTAATCAGTGATTATATGGGTGATTTTCAAGATGATCCTATGAAAAAACTAGGATTAACGATTCCAGATATATATTATATTGATCCTGGAATTGTACAGTTGCTCACGGGAAAAACAATTTCTTTTGAAGAAAGAGAGGACTCCGTTGCGCCATGTCTTGAAGCACTAAAAATACTTCAAGGTTATCAAGAATTGCCCCATATTAAGGGGACATTTGAGGCAATAAGGCAAGAAATCTTGGCTCATTTTGCAGAAAATGTAGATCTAAAGTGATCATTCTATAGTTTTATAGAGTCGGGGTTTGACATAAAAAATCTATTGTTTTTTTTTACAAAATTATATAAAATAATTAAGAGACTTTATGATATTTTTACTATTATTTTTAATTGCTTTAGATGCTCATAGCGCTTCGGAATCTTTCTCCGATGATTCGGTAGAGTTGAATAGTTTTGAATATTGTATATCAGACAACGCATTAATTATGCCAAATCCACTATATGATGCCAGTGATTGTTACTCCGATGATGAATCCGATGATGAATCAGAGCTAAGAGACCCAAGATCAAAAACAATATTGTTATCTCACACTTTAGAAGGTTGTGATGCAAAAAAAAATAGCTTAAAGGGAATAAAAATTTTAATAAAGAGCTTTTTGAAACCTATCAGCAGGCAGGATACACATTATACTCTTGATGCTCTCCATAATGTGATAGAGATCATCACTTTTTTTATCGAAAAAATGTGGGATGAACAACTGCATCCACTGAGTGATACACAGAGACTTGACGGCACTTCTAAAGAGATAGATGAAGAACTTCATCTTGATCTAAAAGCTTTTCTCACCAGTCTTCAACCAGGCCAACTTGACCTAGAAGCCTTCTCTGATATTGTTTCTGAATTAAAGATCTGCCTCAGTATCCTCAGAAGGCTCAAATAGACAAGAATTCGACGAACAATATGTACACCATTAAATAAAGAAACTAACTATTAAGGGTATACGGAGAACATGCACATTTTAAAATCACTATCAGTATTAATGATAGAATCGTGCGGCATATGGTTGCACAAGTCTTTAAGGCAAGATTCTTCTACACACTCTGTCGTAATCTTGCCAACATTATGAGTGGCACAAGCAGCATATTCTAGTGCTTCCAAAAATCTTGCTGAACCTTCTTGTTTATAACGAAGCTTAATACTCTCTACTGATTGATTGGGATAGAAAGGGTTCGGTACTTTCAATTGCGGAAAACAAAGCAAAACTTCGTCCATATCATTATCTGCGATCTCAGGCACACATCGACCAAGAGCATCTATGATTGTTGCCATGTCTACATGCAGTCTCTCACCCTCCATATCATTATCCTGACCTTCAGGAACAGATCTAGCAAGAACATCGACCACTCAGGAGTAATAGTATTCTCAGGAGTAATAGCATCCTCAGCAGCATCTGTATTTAAAATAAACATAAATAGTGAAAGTGTAATAATATTAATCATAAAACTCTTCAGATCGTGATGCTGTTATTAAAATTTTAACACAAAAAAGTCTTGCTGAATATCCATGGATGAAACATAAACTCTTAATTATGTTAAATGCAAAATCCTGCGTCGCTCAATTACGAATAAAAGCTTCTAATACAGTGAGATGGTGCGCTCTACTATGCCTAAGGATCACCAGCATGCAATAGCGCATTGATATACTAAGCAAGTGCTTATGAGCAGTATACTTCCGCCCTCTTGAGAATAAATGATACTCCTTTTGCGATTTTGTGGGATTTTGCTCACTTTTGCTTAAAAAATGCCTTCCTACTTCATCTGGGATCGAAACAGCTCCTTGATCGTGTTTTTTCCTCTTTGTATATTTTATACTGTTATCTAGGTTTATCGCGTAATAGTTGTTCTGCTGATCTCTAAAAGGTTATAGCAAGTAAAATATTTTTTCTGAATTAAAAGCAGTATATGCCTCAGTATCTTCAAAACACTCAAACAGAGAAGCGCAAATTTGATAGACAGGCACTTCACTCTCCCAGTTCTACTTCCCATATGAAGAATAATGCTAAAAATGACTGGCTTAAAATACATGAATGAGTTGATAAAAAGAGAAAATGTTGGGATCATACGGAAGTAGGGGTATGGGAGAATTGTGCTTTTTTGTCTCACATTGCTGAATTTACAAATGCAAAAGGCATGATACGAAAAGTGGATTGAAAAGACAGAAGATTGGTGAAAAAACGGCAACAAATTAAGTATGCTAGGATAGATAAAAATTTTGGTTTTTCATAACGACTATATTGTTTGTTTTACAAAATGATATAAAATAATAATAGATTAAGAAACTTTATGATATTTTTACTATTATTTTTTATTGCCTTAGAGGCTTATAGCACTGCGGAATCTTCCTCCAAATTACTAGTGCTTGACCCTTTCGAAGCAGCGGATGCAAAAATTCGCTTAATGAGACAAAAGAAGATTGATTGGTTACCCTATGAAGCGCATTCAGGCAACATAGCACAAATAATCAAAAATCCAGCATATGAATCGGATACTGCTGACAATGCAAAAATTCGCTTAAGGAGAAAAAAAGAAGCTTTACTAGCTATTTTGGAACCTACTAAAAAAAAATATGAGGACTATACCACTATACCATTTGATGATATAAATAATTTAATAGAGCAAATAACGGTTGATATTGAAAAATTCTTGACTGAACAAATGCATCTGCATCCTCTCACTTATAAACAGAGACTGGATCGCACTTTTGCAGAGATGCACGCAAGGCGATTTCCTCTCGAGGATGAACAGATCGACATTCCTGATCCACTTGATCTAAAAATTTTTCTCACTAATCATGAAGGTGAGAAACTTGACCTAGACGCCTTCTTTTATATTTTTTCTGAATTAAAAGAAGTATATGCCTCAGTATCCTCAAAGCACTCAAATAGAGAAGCATTCAAAAAACAATATAAGGATGCATGCGCGCTCTTAGTATCATCTTTGGAAGGTTTCTGTAAAGAAAATCCTTTTTGGTGTAATCCAAAGTTTCGCGAATTTAAAGATGCTCTGTCTTCTTTGATATGATCATCAAACGCAATTTTTTGATATTAATAAAATAGGATTTGTGAGGATATTTTGATCTCATTTATATTGCTATTTTTAATATGTTTACACTTTTATGGAGCAAGAGGTTGGATCCATTACCCGATAGGTACGCTTAGAACAAATTTGCCTTGCGTTTGATCAGCAATGGGATCGGCATAATAAGAAGCTAATCCAGCACAGGAGCTTGATGAATGAAAGCGTTTTACACAATCAATAGTAGATGCTGCGCAAGATGTCGGCGCTGCGCACCTATGAGGTGTAAAAAAATTTTTAGACAACCATAGCGATTTTTTATCTCAAGTTTCTCGATTTGCAGCAGAAAAAAAACATTCCACCATTCTCAGCAAATTATATGGATCCTACACTGTATGGCAAGCAACTAATCAGCAATATCTATCTGCGTTTAAAAAATGAGCAGGAAACTATAGAGTTTCCTGCTCATAGGTTATTCCTCACAGTTGTGCCAGATTTGTCAGAGAATTAATACTTAAAACCTAAAACTCTCCCTACTAGGCATGTCATTTTGCATCACTGCCCACTTCTTGAGTTGCGCGCCTAAACGGTCATCATAAAAAGTTGAGTACCACTGAGTATATTTTAGCGTTGCTAACTTATCGTGAGCCTGCAGGTACAGTTTTGCAGATGATATAATAGCAAGGAATGAATCACTACACCTTTCCTGATCGTTTTCATCGGATCTATTCTTAGGCTTCCATTGCTTGCATGCAGATTGATAGTGTCTATTCATTATATGCAAAGCCTGACAGATGAGGCCTGCAGAAAAAGAAAAACCTCTCTTTGTTGGATCCATCTCTAGACCCAGTTCTCCATCAGGTATATTGTAGCCATTTTTCAGAAGTGTATGTGAGAATTCTGCGTATTCACACAATTTTGCAAGTGTGTAAGTGTTTGTTGTTTTGAATGCGAATAAAACTGTAAGATCCTCTTCTGGTAGGTAATGCTTCAAATCTTCCTGGGATCTCTGCTGAGCTGCGTAAGATTGCAAGAAGACGCAAAATAATAGTATTAATGTCATAAATTCTCCTTTGCTCTAAATATCCTTCATTATAACATATGCAAGAAATCTTTCCAGATCTCAAATCCATTTCATGGTTCTCGAGTAGGTTGAGTAGAGTGTCACTATAAAAAGTTGAGTACCACTTAGTATATTCTTGCTCCGCTAACATATTTTCGGTGGACAGGAGCAATTTTGCAGATGATATGATAAAAGGGTATGATGCGCTATACCTTTCCTTATCGCTTTGATCCCACCTATCAGGCTACCATCGATTGCGTAATAATTGATAGTTTCTATTCCTTATATGAAAAGCCTGACAGATGGCCTGCAGAAAAAGAAAAACCTCTCTTTGTTGGATCCATCGCTAGACCCACTGCTCCAAACGAATCACAATCAGCTATATTGTAGCGATTTTGCAGAAGCGGATGATTGATGCAGCACACACAACTAACATAAACAGCTGAGGCAAAACATTATTTAAGCAAGACCTTAATCAGTATGTAAAACGCATCATTGCTTATCCGACGTTCTCCGCTCAAATCTCAACATCTCCTGATTCAATTCTCTTGCGTCTTCTTCGAATTCTGCTAATAAGTCCTCTAAATCGCCATTATAAAAAGTTGAGTGCCACTCAGTATATTTTTGCTCTGCGGCCGTCTTTCTAGCGGACAGGAGCAGTAGTTTTGCAGATGATATGAGAAGAGGGTATGATTCGCTATATTTGCGGTTCTCATCATCATTCCATACAATACTCTGTCCAGGATATGGATCTTTCAACAAATCATAGTTTTTACGCATTAGAAAAAAAGCCTGACAGAGGAGTGCTGGAGAAAAAGAAAAACCTATCTCTGTTGGATCCATCTCTAGACCCAGTTCTCCATCAGCTATATCGTAGCGACTTTTCAGAAGCGTATGTGTGTATCCTGCGTGTTGACGCAATGATTTAAATGTGTATTTATTTTTTGTGTTGAATGAGAGAAAAGCTTCAAGCTCCTCTTCTGGTAGGTGAGCGCTCAAATTGTCCTGGACGCGCTGCTGAGCTGCGTAAGATTGAAAAAAGACGCAAAATAATAGTATTAATGTCATTAGATATTCTCCTCTATTCTAATGTATAAATTATAACATGATTTGATTATAAAAGGAAGGTGGGAATGCGCAGTTTTTTGAACGTAACGTAGTGGACCCTGATGATCCATGATCGTGAAAGATGATTGATGCAGCACACACAACTAACATAAGCAGCTGAGGCAAAATATTATTTAAGCAAGACTTGAATAAGTATATAATAACGCATCATCTCTCAGGCAGACCTGACTCTCTGATTCCGCTCAAATATCTAGCGACCAAGATGCAATCAATATTTTCAGAAGGTCTTCCGTATAAGGCCAATCTCTTCTTGAGTTTGGTTCCAAAGATCCAGTTGTTTCTGTGTGGTCTATCTGCCTTTCACAACCATGTCAATCCCCTGGTATCAGATCCACACGCGTGCAAGAGGTGCGCGATAATAATATCAACATATTCATCACCTGAGTACGATCACTTTGATAGTTTAATCATAGCTTGAGTGGAAAAACAAATAAAAGAAACCATATACAAATCATGCTTGATTAGAAATATCTCTATATAAGGTTTTATGCCATTAATATTATTATTAATCTGTGTAAACGTTTGTAGCGCTACTTCGCTCTCATTTCTTTGATTTAAAAATGCCGCTTTACGAATTTTTGGCAAAAGGGGTATTGAAATACCAACAACAATAGTGTTTGCGAGCCTCGTGTTCAGCTGGCTCTATACAAGAGTGAGCTGATAATAAAAGATAATTAAGCAACATTTTATGTGTTTTCTTCTTTAGCAGTTTATCAGCGGTGAAGTATTGATCCGTTAATTTAAAAGCAGCGCAAAGGAGGTGTTCATTAAAATAAAAATCTGTGCTCTGAGGATCCATGACTGGATTTGGTGCGGGGTTTCTAGCGCAAATGACTTTAAGCGCACTGTGTGTTGATTGTGCAAGATCGTGCACGGGATCATTTACATAATACTTTTTCAGAGCTTGTGAAACGTCTGCTGGCCATGGAAATGTGAAATTTTCCTGAGCGCCATGAGAGTAAAAGCAGATTAAAAATAATAGTATTACATGTATATTCATTTTTCAAATGATATCATGTTTTTCATATAATAAGAAGGAAAATATGATAGTTCTATTTATCTTATCGTTTCCAAAACATTTTGATATAAAGCTATAAATCGAAAAAATATTTTATGCAAAAGTGGATAATCAGTTAAGTGAATAAAAATGATAACAATGACTGATTTACAGTACATGCAAGGTCATCTGAATCCTCTTGGCCTAGAGATTTTTTGTACATACAATTATGCCGATTGATAAGAAGCATTAAAAATTTTCTCATCCTCATTAGGATCAACACCGAGATCAACAGCAGCCCACCCAAGCATGCTGTTCAGAATCCTTTATCACACACATCCTTTAGACATATGGTGCATTGGCTGATCCTAACAATTATATACTTTATGCCTATTTGACATATCAGAAAAATCATGTCAGTTTGAGATGCTATGGGAGAGTTTATTATCAAATCATTTATACTATTATTTTTTCTTTGCTTTCAGTCTTATGGAGCTACAGAGCAAGGGAATTTTGCGCAGTCAGCGCAAGCTGGTTTGGAGTTATCAAAAAAAGAGCTTTCAGCATTACTCCAGGCACAAAGAAATTCCACGCTCCCTTCCCAGTTGAAGAAAATAGAAAAGAAGCTACTAGAGATAGTTGCAAAATACGATTCTTTAAATAGCTATTTTTCAGAGAATCACCCTCTCAATCCCAGCTTTAATCTTGATCGTGCCAGAGACGCGGCTCGTGCACAAGGTGAAATTTATGAGATTGATCTTGATATGCGAACCTTACTTTTCTCTTTTTTGATTGCAAAATCTAAATATCAAATGTATAAAAAGAACAAAGCAATTACATTGCAAGAGAAAGCATTGCTTGCATATAACCATTTGATGTTATCCATAGAGCATTTTTGTGATGGCAATACAAGCGCAGCTGATAGGGAATATATGAGCTTTTGGCGAGCCACCTTTCATCCTATTGATTCGTTTACTATTTCCGCGGCACCCTTAGGTCTATCTAGGCAAGAATTGAGTAAGTGGTCTGAAGATAGGAGGCGTGTAAGCAAAAGAAAGATTTTAAATTGGCTGGAACCTTTGCTCTGGACTCATGAGACAATGGGAAGCTTAGGAGACTTAAGATGTACGATAAGCCAAGTATCTAGAACTCTAGATTTAATGATGAATCAACTCTATAATTTTGATCGAAATTTTCCAAAAAATCACCCCTTACATTTTTCGTTTGATATACATACTGCCGCGCTTAAGGCTTCCGAAGAGGGTGAAATTTACAGAATTCCGGTTGATATACCACTCTTGTTTTGGTCTTTTCAGGAAGTTCAGCATACTGATATGTTGCTTCACGCAGAGTGGGTTGATGAGCAAAAAATGCCACCTCATCTGATAGGCGCACTGATGAGTGCGTATCATTGCTTACTGCACTCGTTATACTATTTATGTTCTGAGGATGAAGAGAAAGCTTTTCAGGAATATTATAACTTTTTGTTGCTCCAACCTCATCTTAAAAACTTTCCTTTAAAATGCCCACATTGTCGTAAAAAAGTTTGGCCAATGCACCACGAAATGGGGCGCAAGAAGCTTCCACCAAGGGCCCGTTCACTCGAAAGCATGGAAAAGAGCTGATGCAAGGTGAGTCGGCAAAGGCAACACGTTCTTCATCAGCTTTTATTTCATCTTTTTGCAGCAATAATATACATTATTCAACCAATTCTGCCTTCAAGAGGAGTGTATTTTTGAAAAACATCTAGTATTTTTTTTTCAACCAGATAGAGATGCAATCTACCCCTCTGTCTAAGTTGTATTATATGTACTCTTTAAGCTGATCTCTCTGAGTTCCTATAAACCGCTAGGTTGAAGCATAGTATCTCTCTGTACACAGGAACAGGATGTATTGAGTTCTGCGCATAACAAATAGAAAGAACAGGGGGGGCGGCATGGATGGAGAAAAAGACAAACGCTTGTGTACTCTACCTCAAAACCTCAAAAAAAGAAAAATGTAGATCTGAAATGCTCATCCTGGAGTTTTGAATATAATAAAACAAAGAAGAAAAGATGTGATTCAGGGCAGATAAAGTTTGTCTATGATCGTAGCGTGATTTCGATCATAGAGATCAACCTTGGCAGAAGACATTCTCTACAATCCGAGAGGTTTCTTTTTGCCTTTTTTTACTCTTTGTGTATTTTATAAGGGTATCAAATTTCTCAGTTTTTCTTTCCACTGGTTGTTGTTCTCTGATTTTATCACGTAATAGTTGTTCTGCTGATGTCTGAAGGTGATGCCAAGTAACATATTTTTTCTTAGCAGGCATCTGTTGGGGTAAAGGGGAGCATATACGCTCGTAACAATTGAATAGGGATCCGTAGCAGTAGCATACCATTTTTTGCATGATTCATGATTATGCGATATTGCCAATCAGACAAAATAAAATTTTACATGCTGTCACAGCAGAGTACTTTCTGCAACTTGACCATGATAGCTTCAACCCGATCCTATATGCAACTCTGTATGCACCTTTTAATATCATAAAAACTCTACTAACCTGCCTTGAAAGACACTGTAAAGATTATTTTTTTGCAAAATGATATATAATACATACATATAATAATTTAATAGAAGAGACTTTATGATATTTTTACTACTATTTTTAATTGCTTTAGATGGGCATAGCGCTGCCCAATCTTCCTTAGATGAGTTGGTAGAGTCGGATAGTGCGGATTTGAGATCAGACCACATGATTAAAAAGACAGCAGATGATTCCAGTGCCTCAGATGATAAGCTAAAACAAAAAAACCGAAGATTACAACAAGCACGAGAGTTACAGCGACAGGCGCAGTTAGAGTGGTATATGAATTTGGAGGATAAAGAAGATAAGAAGGCCCAAGCTATCCAAGAAGAATGGAAGATTTACGAAGAATTGAGAAAGAACTCAGAGAATCTGAAGCAGCCTTGCCAGATGAGTTGTAAAATGAATTTGAAGAAAGCCTTGTTTGAATTTATGGCTACTGGTTCAGAACAAGAAAAGATGTTATATGAAACTGCGAAATGGGTATTATCATTGCCAAACTCTTCTGACTATGAAAGCAAGGTAACTAGAGGAGTCAAGCGCTTGATGTTACCTTTGCACAAACTGTATTGTGTGCGAGACGGTGAAGATATTTCGACATACTGGGGTGATTGCTTTGCCTTCACAAATAGTGGCTTTGAAATGGCTAAAGCAAGGCATCCAGAATCTTTTTTTGTATATAGGATTCTTATACATGAATTGGAAGATATTGCTTTAGTCCCATATGAGGTTTGGGAAAAAATTCAGCACACATGTGATGAAATTAAAGCATTCAAAAACTCATGCACTAAAGATGTGCAAGAAATGCAGGTTTTGTTGCAGATAAGCGCCATGCTTCCTTATGTGCTGAAGGGAAGACACGCAAGGCACTGGGAAGTGTATCTACAGAGCCTCCAGAAAGGGTTTCAAAAGCTCTGCTGGATACAGGATATGAACGTAGAGGCAGAAAGATTGATATCTTATAATGAAGAAATGAGAGAAATCGGAAGAAAGGAGGGTCTCTTTCACGGCAATATCAGGACTAAAAACGGTTGTGACATCCACCGTAAAAGGTACTTTGCTGGTGTGCTCTTCAACCAAAATAGCGTGATTGCACACATCTTAAGAATAAAAAGAGATCTTGCTATCTGACATGGATATTATCATTGTCAAACTCTTCTGACTATCAAAGCAAGGTAACTAGAGGAGTCAACAGCTTGATCTTACTTTTGAGCACAATAGCTTTAGTCCCATATGAGGTTTGGGAAAAAATTCAGCAAACATGTGGTAAAATTAAAGCATTCAAAAACTCATGCACTTGAGAAAAAAAGAAGATTTACTAGCTACCTTTTTGAAACCTACTGGGATATGAATAATTTCATAGAAAAAATAACGGTTGATCTCGCAAAATTCTTGAGTCAAGAACTGCATCTTTTGATTTAGGAAATATCTACTATCAGCAAACCATCACTAAGATTTCTGCTGTATTGTTTTGATATTAATGAAAAATGATTTATTATTATAGAGGAAAATATTCTGATGTCATTCATATTGCTATTTTTAATATGTTTTCATTCTTATGGAGCAGGATCCTTGGAGCAATCACGTGGTAAGATACTAGCAAAAATTAGCCGTGTGTTTGATCAGCAAGAGGATCTGCATCAGAAGAAAATCAAGGACATGAGCTATGATGAATTAAAGCGTTTTCCACAATTAGTAAATACTGTGAACGATGTCAGCGATGCAGACTTCTGGGATGTACAAAAATTTTTGGACAACCATAGAGATTTCTTATCTAAAGTTTCTCGATTAGAAACAGAAAAAGAAAACATTCCACCATTAAATAAAGAGATTTTTGACTTCCATAAAAGAGAGGCGCTGCGCTACCTACTACTCAGTGCCCAGTATTTGTCTAATGAAAACAGAAGTCTTTATAATGTCGCAGATTACGAATTTTGTGAGCAGCGTCGCTACTGTTATGCATCTGCCATGCCGTGAAAAAGGCTTGAGGCAACATGCCAGATCCAGATCGCAAATCCATTTCATGGTTCTCGAGTAGGTTGAGTAAAGTGTCACTATAAAAAGTTGAGTGCCACTTAGTATATTCTTGCTCCGTCAACATATTTTCAGTGGACAGGAGCAGTTTTGCAGATGATATGATAAAAGGGTATGATGCGCTATATCTTGCCTTATCGATTTGATCCCATACATCCGGCTGCCATCGATTGCGTAATAATTTATAGTTTCTATTCATTATATGCAAAGCCTGACAGATGATGCCTGCAGAAGCAGAAGCAGAAGCAGAAAAGGAAGAGGGTGCTTTAAAACAATATAATTTGATTTTACTGACGTATATTTAACTTGAGAGTTTCACTTTAATCTGTCTTCTTTGAGTTGTGAGTCTTTAAAGAGTCTGGATTGCTGGAATTCCATCTCTTTGCTTTGGAAGCTTCCTCTCTGATGGTGAAGACCAAGTTTATTGATGTGACGGAGCAGATAGATGAAAGGGAGTACAAAGTATAAAAAGACAGAAAGATAATGACGAGGCATGCAAACTTAGTGCCTTGGTAAGGCTATTGCATATCAAACCCTCCTAACACATCCAAATCTTCGCTTGATGAGAGTCGCGGAAAGAGAGTTTGTGTTTGTTATGACTGAAAATGGTGCATTCGCGGAGGAAGATTTTCTGACATTAATGCTTTGCGATCAATATAAATATCTTTTGAGTGTACCAAAAGATTGACTACTCCTGTGGTAGTGCAAAGGCTTATGATGGCCTTGGATCTGCGATTATGAATCATGATATGGCTCTACATCAGTGGCATACCATTTTTTGCAGGATTCATGATTATGCGATATTGCAAATCAGACAAAATAAAATTTTACATACTGTAACAGCAGAGCACTTTACCGCAACATGCCCATGATAGCTTCAACCCGATCTCTATATGCACCTTTTAGTATCATAAAAAACTCTACTAAGCTGCCTTGAAAGACACTGTAAAGGTTTTTTTTTGCAAAATTATGTATAATAACTGTAAGAGAAGAGACTTTATGATATTTTTACTATTATTTTACATTGCTTTAGATGCTCATAGTGCTTTCCAATCCACCTTCGATGAGTCGGTAGAGTCAGATAGTGCGGATTTGATAGCAGAGCATATGATTGCCCAAGATACCAAAGAAGAATGGAAGATTTACGAAGAATTGAGCGAAGAATTGAGAAAGAACTCAGAGAATCTGAAGCAGCCTTGGCAGAAGAGTTTTAAAATAAATTTGAAGAAAGCCTTGTTTGAATTTATGGCTACTGGTTCAGAACAAGAAAAGATGTTGTATGAAACTGCGCAATGGATATTATCATTGCCAAACTCTTCTGACTATCAAAGCAAGGTAACTAGAGGAGTCAATCGCTTGATGTTACCTTTGCGCAAATTGTATTGTGTGCGAGACGATGAAGATATTGCGACATACTGGAGTGATCAATTTACCTTCACAAATAGTGGCTTTGAAGAGACTAAAGAAAATCAGACCCAGTCTCCAGAATCTTTTTTTGTATATAGGGTTCTTACACATATGGGATTCAAGCAAGATCTTCCAAAATTGGCAGATATTGCTTTAGTCCCATATGAGGTTTTCGCAAAAATTGACAAAACATGTGATAAAATTAAAGCATTCAAAAACTCATGCACTAAAGATGGATCTTTGCAAGAAATGCAGGTTTTGTTGCAGATAAGCGCCATACTTCCTTATGTGCTCCGGAATGCAAGACACTGGGAAGTGTATCTACAGAGCCGCGAGAAAATGTTTGAACAGCTCTGCCACTATCAAAGAAGCTATCTTCAAAGAAGGGTGGAATATTTACGAAGATCTGAAGCAGCCTTGGCAGAAGAGTTTTAAAATAAATTTGCAGAAAGCCTTGTTTGAATTTATGGCTACTGGTTCAGAACAAGAAAAGATGTTGTATGAAACTGCGCAATGGTTAGATCTGCTTTTGCAGGTGTCCGTTAATGCAGACGTTAGAGAAAAAAGAAGCTTTGCCACTGACACACCTTGATTGACAGTTATCTGAAAGTCCATATCCGTATTCTGATACTATAGAACTTAACATAACATACATTATGTGACTGAGAAGTAAGCTCATGGTGTGCGGTTAAAACTGTTTGCTGATGGGCCATCTATATTTTTAGTAGTTGTGCGGCCGCCTCTCGGTCCATTTGTGCTGTTATTTGTTTTTGTTTTTTTCTATCTCCTTTTGCCACTGCTTTTATTAGTGTGCTTTCGGAGGAACTGGAATCATGTGGTCTGCTATCAAATCCGCACTATCCGACTCTACCGACTCAGCGAAGGAAGATTGGAAAGCGCTATGAGCATCTACAGCAGAGTTTTTATGATACTAAAAGGTACATATTGCGCAAAGGTAACATCAAGCGATTGACTCCTCTAGTTACCTTGCTTTGATAGTCAGAAGAGTTTGGCAATGATAATATCCATTTCGCAGTTTCATACAACATCTTTTCTTGTTCTGAACCAGTAGCCATAAATTCAAACAAGGCTTTCTTCAAATTCATTTTACAACTCATCTGGCAAGGCTGCTGCAGATTATCTGAGTTCTTTAGCAATTCTTTGTAAATCTTCCATTCTTATTTGATAGACAACGGTATCTGTCGTGCTTGTACTCTTCGGTTTTTTGGTTTTTGCTCATCAAATGTATTAGTTTGTATTTTGCTGAAAGAGTCATCATATATTTTGGCGCTTCAGTTTTATTTTTCAAACATACAAAATATAAAGAGGAAAATAAATCGCGATATAAACATGCGTAGATTAAACAATAAGTAATCAGCCGAAATAGCAACAGTTAGAATTCTTTGTTGAGTCTTTGTTGAGATAAAATTTTGTGCTACGATATCACAAAGACTTGCTAGAGGAGACCTATGCATTTTATATTATTATATTTACTCTGTGTATACACATATAGCGCTGCTCTAGTAGAAATAAGAGAAAGCTATGATTTAACTACTGGAGGAGAACCCCAATGGTCCCAAGTGCGCGCACGGTTTACGGATACTGCGATAAAGAGTATGCAAGATACTCTAGCACAGGCATCGCCTGATTATACTTGTGAGACGTTAGAAAAAATACAGCACACTGTGCATTCTTCCCTTCTCTCATACGAGGCAGGCAAGGTAGGAGATACTGCTTCAACTCAAACCGTGCTACAGCCATTTATAGGTTTTGTCAATCCTTACCTACAACACTTCGCGAGTAGTCTAGAACTCCTCAACGCCCTTTTAACTGACGCAGTAGCAGAGATATCAAATCCAAAATTTTACGATGAAAATCATAAGGACCCTACAGGTTTGGAACACTTATCCCAAGTTAAAGTTTTATCGATACATATAGATCTTTTAGAGACTATTAGGTATATCTGCATCAACCAACCAGATAAGGCTCATTCTAGTTATTGTGTTTGGTATAAAAAGAGAATGTCAAGTGA
>MKWU01000720.1_pt1 | contig 62128 bp, 59 predicted proteins | sample 809101 | NCBI WGS metagenome assembly MKWU01 (sample SAMN05860141, study PRJNA318959) | sponge metagenome | host: Aplysina aerophoba | place: Slovenia: Piran, Adriatic Sea, Gulf of Piran | collected 2013-05-07
GTGGCGGGTGATGAGGAACCAAGTGGCGGCGCTGATGACGGAGGGGGGGGGCCAGTTTCCCCGGGTGATGACGTGCCGTTCTAGCGGGGCGGCGGAAGTTCCCCGCCCCCCCGGCGCGGCGGGGGAAGAAAGGCCCCCGCCCGCAAAACCAGGTCTGGGGCGTTTTCGCGTGTAACTCACCAAGCCCCCCCAGAATCCCCTTTCCCTCACCGCCTGCCCCTTAACGGTCCGTTACCCTCATAAGCGTTCGACAGGGCCGGCCTGGTTGGTGGGCTGGCGCGTCTGGACGCTGGCGCGCGGGCCGCCTGGCTGGTCAAAGTCTTGAGAGTAACAAAGCATCGCGGCCGGGGAGCCTATGACCGCCGCCCAGGGCCGGGCCTCACACGGTTCAGCCCGTCCACCACCCGGCCCGAGCGGCCGGTCTGTGAGAGATAAGGACAGGAGGGTGAATCAATGCCCGGCTGGAGTGCCAGCATCACTTCCGTCAGTGTGTGTATACATATGGTGAACCGCTCTGGCCTCGTTTTCTGTCGATCTAAGAGGATTTATTCTTTCTGAGCCTTATCGCTAGGGCTTGCCGTTTTCTGCGTGATTTTCGAGGCGACATAGCTGCCAGCACTGATACCGAGCAGGCCGAAGACATCGCTGCCAATGGGGGGGAAACTCTCGGTTTTCAGGATGATCACTAATAAGCCCATGGCGATCACGAACGTGAAGATGAGAAACTGAAATCGTGACAGGCTGGCCTGACCATCCTCTTCACTGACGAGATATTGCAAGTCAATGCTGCCCTGAAGGATCTTCCACAAAATGAGCACCCCCAGAAGCGCCATGAATCCAACAATCACCCATCCGGCCGTGAGTGCTAACAGTTCCATTTGTGTTCCTCTCTTCGTGCGCTGTCAGACATGTTCGAGCCTATTGACGAATTTTGAGTAGACCTTTCCGCCGAGATAGCCGATGTTACTGGCCCCAACGATCAGCAGCAGCTCGGTTGGTACTGTCGGTAGTGTCCCTGTGTCGGCCGTGCCGACGATCTCGTAAAAATAGAAGAATGCTCCCCCTCCCGTACTCAGAAGCAGTTGCAAACGTCCTGGGCTGAATCCTCCAGTTTTCTTGTCCGCAAGCAGACCACGCGTATTGATCTGACCGGCAAGCAGCTTGAAGGTAACGATTGCCAGCAACGTGCCCATAAACAGCACGAAAGCCGTTTGTGCACTTTCCACCAACATAGCGCCTCCGTGCGTTACGAGACACATCCGAGGTCTGGCAGCAAAGTAGCTGGCCCAGTCTCAAGCTTGTCCTGTTGTGCCGATTCTAAAGCATGAAAAAAGTTCAGGCCCGTCTTGATCTCGACCGTCCGCACGTTGGTCTTAAATCTTTCTTCGCAGAACTCTGCCCCGCGCTCGGTTTCCTGGTCAAAGAGGAAGGCGGCTATCTTGATACCGCTTTTCTCTTCCGTCGCAATGATCTTCCAATAACCACTCGGGACTCGATGACGTTCATCAGCCCCTGGCATGGCGGGCATTTCCCGTTCGAACAAAGGCCCTGTCAGGACATAGACGGCAATAGTCTCCGGCTCTTTGGCCAAAACGCGTACCGCACTTTCCAGCTTGACCCATGCGCCTTGGTTAAGCGCACTTTTCTGAGGTGTAATGTTGGACAGATAATTGGTCGCTTCCCAGTTAGGCGTACCGGTGAAACTGGCTAACGGTGCCTGATGGCCGCGGTCGGTCTTCAACGCGGCGTGGGCGCCTTTGTAATCCTCCGGTTCCAGCGTCTCATCATCCGCGAGGCCCGGGTCTGCTTTCCAACGCCGCTCCGCCGTCGCGCCAATAGTGCTCTTCGTGACCCGATAGACTACCCAGTCGGCAAATTTGGTTGTGTCATTAGAACTGAGAATATAGATGTCGCGGATGACGATGTCGTTGGTTGCTGGCGACCCAGATGGGCACCCATGCAGACACAGCTCCGCATGTATTTCCCGTGCTGTAGCAGGCAGGGTAAGAACCCCCACAAATATCGTGGCGCAGGCGCCAAACCACAAAGCCAGAAGGTATCTCGGGGCAAAGTCGCAATATCCTCGCATCTCGGTCTCCTCTTTCTCCAATTTACCGCCATTTTCGCCCTAGTTCAGCGCTCATTTCGCAATTAAGATTGCAGAGGTATCGCCAAGCCAGCCACTCTGATCCACTCACTCTTCCATGTCGAACGGATATTGAAGCGGCGTTGCGTCCGACCAACCTCTATTAGGCGCATTCCGATGCGTCTGTAGCACGCTGTTTGTCTGGACCACTTTTGCACCACGGTGAATGAGCGCCTGGACTACAGCTTTTTTTGGATGATCGTCGTCGTTTCGATTGGCTGAAATAATCGCCGTCCCGACCTGCGCCCAGGTGGCGACCATTAGCGGTTCCATAGTTTTCTGAACGCGGCGGCCATCGCATCAATTTCTCGGTCGCGCTGTTTGCCATCTCTGTGGATCAAGAGCAAGGCCCAGACGATCCCGGCTACCCCCACCGCGTAGCTGACCGTCCACACCCACATCGCGGCGATTTCGTGGTCCATATGGGAACTCCTATCAGATTCTTATTCTGAAAATAAGACTCGGCGCAGCTCGACCAGTAGCCAGGCCCCGAAGCGGCCGGGATCTCCAGGCCGCCCGCGGGCCGAGAAGGCACCCCCCAGGGACATCCGGACTCCCCCCGCTCGACCGGCCCTATAGCCCTCACTCCACTAAGCCTTAATCGCGCCAGAACGTGGCCCAGGGCGGCCACAACCTGTCACGATACGGCAAAGCTGCGTTCGGTAGGGAGGAGCCGGTTTTTTGAGCCTGAAGGGCTCTGGTGAGCCCTTCAGGCTCAAAAAACGTTGTGGAAGGCAAAGGAAGGAGCGCCAGCACAATGAGACTTCAGCAAGAAACGAACATCCAGGGCGGTGACAGAATGCGGCAAATCGAGCTGTCCGCGCAGACCCGGGACGCAGAACAGCAACGCAAATGGCTGCTGGAGAAGCGCAAGCCGGCCAAGGTCCGGCGGAAGCGCGAGCCGGAAAGCCTGAAACTCTTCTAAGAGCACACCGCACGGATGGAGGAGGGAGAGACATGGACGAAGTCCAAAAGGAGTTCATCAAGATCGAGCTGAAGGACATAAGAGCCAAGCTCGAAGTAGCGGAGGGAGAAATAAACGCAGGGCTGTGGCGTGACCTACAGGTGAGTGCCTACAAAATCCAGACCACCGCCAAGGGCATCGAGAAAATGCTGCGGAAGCTGAGCGCCACCAACGAAAGGGAGGACTGAGAAAATGGACAAGACAAACATTCGGGCGAAGATTGAAGCCCTCGAAGAGTTGGCAGCGCTGGACATGGAGCGGATCATCAGCCGGGCAGCGGAAGAGGTCGCAGAGTTGGCCGGACTCGACCGCGCGTATGCCGGGGACAGAGCGCTTGCCGTCAATCATATCCGGGTGCTCTTGGAGGCCGCTTACGACGCGGGGCGCTTGCATGAGGTCGCCAACGCGGAGGCCGACCGGAAAACCATCATCCTGACCCGCCTGGAGGAGCTGGGCACCATGGAACAGACCCCCGCAGTCCTCGCCGAAGAAGAAGCCCTGGTGGCCGAGCTGGGCTAGTGCCTACATCGAGCCCCGCGCGCCGGGGTTCGGGTGTGGGAATTGGCCCATCAGCCACTAGAGGAGGGAGAGACATGACCTATACCGTCATCGGAGTGTACGAAGACAATCTACAGGGGGGGTGTTTCCATGTGGAGGCGCATAGCTCCCCGGAAGCCGTGGCTGCGTTGGAGCGCCGCGACACACCAGAGACCGAACACATCGCCGATGACTTCCGCGTCCTAGTGACACTTCCGGGCGCGCAGTTCAACGAGTACAGCGCGCCCGACGAATAGCCCCCGTTCGGGCAAACCCGCCCTTTGCCTCATTCTTTACGGTGGGGTGGAGCCAGGTCGGCGACCTGGCTACCCCGATCAGACCTGATCCAGGCCCCGCGAGGGAGACGGAAGAAGAGCAGAGAGCGAAGAAAGAGCGGCTACAGAGAGCATTGGGAGAGTAGGAGATAAAAAAAGATGAGGATTAAAGGGGTTTTTTCTTGTCCGGCTCTCTATATAAGGCATAGGAGGTAAGAAGTATGAGTAAGAAAGAAAAAGTAACGTTGTGTTTGTCCAGGGATAGTATGGAGTCCATGAAGCAGGAAGCCGAGGAAAAGAAGATCGATATTTCAGAGCTGTACCAGCAAGCTATTGATGATTTTATCGGGGCAAGATGGGAGAGGGATCAAGAAGAGCAACTGATAGCATCTGAATCCATTCCTCTTAAAGGCGGAGAAAACAAGGAGTGAATGACACGGAACGAATGCGAAGCGCTCAAAACATTGTCAAATTCCTCAAGGATCATGACATTCTTGAGATGCAGTTATCGTGTGAGAAGATGGGGCAGGTGGTGGACCAGGCGCGATGGAAGAGATTCTCTATTCAGAAACCCAGGTTTCCGCACCTTCCGGGGCACTCCAGAGCCGTGTCAGGCTCTGGAAATTCCAGGTCCTTTCCCCTTCGACCAGGTGAGAGCGGCCCGGAGGCGGCAAATACGCGCGGCACTTTGGCCTAGTTTCTCGGTCTGGGAGGATAGGGAACGGGGCAGAGCGTCATCTGGAGTGGTAAAGTCCGGGAGTCTAGTGGGGAAGGATGTTTTCATATTCACGACAGGCAGCCTCTAGCGATGCGGGCGCGGGAGTTCGTAAATTTTTCTCTACATACATCTGCACGAGTACGTTTACATGTCTTTGGCACTCCCTCTGCGGTTGAAGCCGTGGATAGGTGTCCGTCTCGTTCACGTGTTCGCCATCCAGGTAGGCAAACCAAGTTTCGATATTACGCATGGGAACAAAGACCGCAACTTTGTCGCCTGGTTTCCGCGGCAAAACCCCCTTCTGTTTACAAGCCTCGTCCATTTGTTTCAGCCGCTGCTCCATGCTGTACTTATCGCCATCAATCATCGCTACGAGAATGCCACCACGTTTACGCACGGCGTCCAAATATTTCGGATAGGTATCCCGCACAAATTGCTCGCCAGCCCCTTTGTTGGGTCTCGGCACGACATATACCGGACTGTGTTTGTTCCGTTTTTTGAGAAATCTGCGGATAAACGTTTCGTGCTGTTTATCTTCGCAGAGGACAGTGATTCTAATTCTAGGGCGACTCACGGTGCAAGTCCCTGGGCGTAGAGTTCGGATATTTTGAGCATCGTGTCGTTTGCGACGTCCAGGATGCGCGTATAACTCTCCGGCTCACGTCCCAACCAGACCGCTCTGTTTCCAAGAAAATCAATCGCTTCAGGATGGTGTGAAATCAATATGGCCTGCGGCAGACTGTCGCCACAGCGATCCTCCAATTCGGCAAACCAGGGTTGCAACTCCGGGAGGGTGACATAGTTGTCTGGCTCATCCAAAAACAGGGTGCGTCCAGCATCGTCGGCAAAGAGCAACAAATACAGCACGATCAAAGCGCGCTGACCGTCTGAGATTTGGTCGAACCGATAGACATTGCTGGCTTCTTCATCTCGCGGGGAAAATTCGGCTTGCAATTCCCTGTATTCACTGCCTTTTTGCGTGAGCCTCAAGTCCACGAAGCCAGACAGCACATCACGCAGGTGGTCCATGGCATCAAAGACCTGCCGTGGGTTCTCCTGTATGCGCCCCTGATACCATGAGGCGAAATTCTCCCCACTGTCGCTGAGCCTGTTGGTATCGGAATCCGAACCGCTTCTCATGCGTCTCGGCTGCAAAAAGAGCGTTACAAAACCACGGACTTGATTTCGGAATGCACACAATCGGGTATTGTCATCGCGTTCGGCCACTGGGGCGAGCCCCGATTGTGTCCAGTCGAAAGAATATGGCGGCCCCGCGCTGTGGTCATCGCGGTAGAGCTGCACTTCGCCCTTCTCAAAGAGAAAGAGCGGCTTGCCATCTCCCAGCAGCTCTTCGCGTTTCACTCGGGCAAGTCGTTTTTCCTGGTTGTGTTCAACCACAAGCCGATACAGACAGGGGTCACCGGAGATATCGATTTCCAATTCAAAGTGTTGTTCCGCCTTTTTGCTCCAGCGCGTGATATCGGCGGGAGAAAACAATTCGCCGACCCGCGCATAGCCGCGTATGAAATCGCGCAGTTTTCCTACAACTTCAAACACCGCCGACTTGCCACTCCCGTTTGCTCCGAGCAGGAGCGTCAGTTCTCCGAAAGAGAGGTCAAAGTTGGTGAGACACTTGTAATTGTCAACGTGAAGACGTTTCAGCATAGTTATCCGAGTCATTTCATACAGGACTCAATTGGGCAAGAGTTTTCAGCGCATCCCCCCAATCCCTTTCCCTCACCGCCTGCCTTCCATGAGAGCTCCCTGCTGAAGAGGAGAGCAGGGGAAGGGCGAAGACGGGAAGCACGTTCTGTCCCGCTCGAAGCCGCACCCTCCCACGGTTCAGCCCGTCCACCTTCCAGCCCGAGCGGCCCGAGCGGAAGGGAGGCCTGCCTCTTGTCCCGCCTGGACGTGCGGGCCTCCAGGAGCAGACGGACGCCGGCGAGTGGTGTCGTCCCATCAAGGGGGTTCTATGCGGGCGTCATAAACACTGTTATGAGTAGCATTCCTCAATCCCCCTCCTGGTCACCTTCCCACTTTAGAAGAAAAAATAGCGTTTTGGCATTCAGTCGCTTTCTATAATTACATTCAACAATGCGTCGGATTTGGCCGAGACGCGAGACCGACCCAAGAAATGTGGCCTCAGAGTTTACCTGCGTTTCAGCATCTATTGGATACTACTCATCAACCTGAAATGATAATTGTGCTGGGAAGAGACAATTGGTGGAATATTCAGAGCCTCAACGGACAGGAAGGCCCGTCCATAGCGGGCGCCAGATATGAGGAATTGAAGAGCATCTCCTGCTTTGATTCATTCTTGGTTACGTAAGTATATTATTACCTTATTAAGGGGGATTGAGGGGGATGGTTTCCCACTCCGGCGAGGCTGCACTTTCATGGACGGGCAGCCGGCCCTTGGGACCGGGCGGCGGCGAGCTTCTGGTAGAAGGTGGGGTCGGCGTCTCGGGCGGCTTGCCTGAGTGCCTCGAATGAGACCTCGGCTTTCGCCAGATAGGCATCGATTTCAGAGCGATTGGCGAGGTAGAACGCAATCGCGCCATACACTTGTTCAAGGCTCAGAACGGGAAAAGACTGGGCAATGCTCTCAGCGGTCTGCCCTGCCAGGAAAGCGTAGACAATAGAATCCAATGAACCGCGCGTGCCCGCCACCCAATAGCCGCCCTCACGCTGCTCGACATAAACCGTATGCATAGACGTGTTTATATCTTCAGGGAAAGGAAAAACCCACCCCACCGCTACGCGGCACCCCTCCCGAGAGGGGATTTTTCTACTCCCTCTCCCCTGGAGGGAGAGGGCTGGGGTGAGGGGGAATATGCAAACGGAAGCACTCCCCGGCACAGCCTCAGTACAACCCGAGATACTGCTCCACTTCCCACTGCGAGACGGAATCGTGATAGCTCTTCCACTCGTCGCGCTTCACCTGGATATAATACTCGGCATACTCGCGTCCGAGAGCTGCTTTGATGACCTCGTCCTGCTCAAGCTCGTCAAGCGCTTCGCTTAACGTCGTTGGCAGAAAGCCTATTCCTTCAGCTTTCAACTCTGCTTCCGGGACCTCGTACAAATTCCGGTCGTTGCGCCTCCCGGCCTCCATCTTGTGCTCAATGCCGTCGAGGCCGGCGGCCAGCATGACGGTGGGGGCTAAATAGGGGTTGGCCGCGCCGTCCACCGTCCGATTTTCAATCCGGCCCGGGCCGGGAATTCGAATCATCTGGGTGCGGTTTGAAGCTCCATAGGTCAGGTAGACCGGAGCCCAGGTTGCCCCGGAGAGAGGGGCGCCGCGAATCAGCCGTTTATAGGAATTCACGATCGGTGCCGTCACTGCGGCGATCGCTCGAGCGTGGTGCTTGAGGCCGCCGATGAAGTGATAGGCCAACTCGGATAGACCGTTTTCGTCCGACTCGTCGAGAAACAGATTGGCGTCGCTCTCTGCGTCCCACAGGCTGGTGTGAAAATGACAACCGTTGCCGGTCAGGTGCGAAAACGGCTTGGGCATGAAGGTGGCGATGCTGCCCCGCTCTTCGGCCAGGGTGCGGACCATCCAGCGAAAGAAGGTATGCCGGTCCGCGGTGGTCAGGCAGTCGGAGTAGGTCCAGTTGATCTCGAACTGACAGTTGGCGTCCTCGTGATCGTTGGCGTACGGGTCCCAGCCCAGCCCCTGCATATAGCTCAGCAGGGTGGTGGTGAAATCCAGATTGCGGTTCAGCGCGCGCAGGTCGTAACAGGGCTTGCTCAGCGTATCCAGCGCATCAAATGGCTCAAAACCGCCCTGCTCGGTGCGCCGGGTCAGAATGAACTCCGGCTCGACTCCGGTTTTGAGGACATAGCCTTTCTCTCGTGCCGCGGCTAATTGACGCTGGAGAATCGTGCGCGGACAGTAGGGCCAGGGCTGGTCATCGACGGTGATATCGCTGGCGACCCAGGCCACGTTGGGACGCCAGGGTAAGATGGCCAGACTATTAAAATCCGGCAGGGCCAGCATATCGGTGTCGTGCGGTCCCTGACCCATATTGCCGGCGGCAAACCCGGCAAAGCCGGCGCTGCCCTCGGCCATGTCCCGGAGATGCACGGCCGGCACCACCTTGGCCTTGGGCGCTCCGCTCATCTCCACAAAGGAGCACAGAAAGAACTCGATGCCGTTGTCCTGAACAATTGTTGCCACGTCTTGCACTGTTGTCATGAGTTCCTCCTTTAATGCGACACCGCGGCCGCGGCTTTCTCTCCGACTAAACAATCGTCGTAAAACCGAGTCAGCCCAAAGGGCTCGATCAATGTGGGCGTCTTATGCGTCACAATCAGTTCGGCTACCGTTTTTCCACCGGCAGGTCCGGCTTTGAAACCATAGGTTCCCCAACCGACGTTGAGGATAAAGCCTCTGACCTCCGGCACGGTGCTGATGATGGGGCTGAAGTCAGGTGTCATATCACAGATGCCGCTCCACTGACGTAAAACCCGGGCTTCTTCCAAGACCGGAAACAGCTCCAGGGCATGGGCGGCCATCATCTCCAGGGTGGGTAGCGTGGACGCGCTGTTGTACGAGGCGTAGGGGTCGATCTCTGCGCCGATGACGACCTCTCCCCGGTCGGTCTGGTTCACATACACGTGCAGCGTGGCGGACACGATGACCTTGTCCAGAAAGGGCTTTAAGGGTTCGGTGACGCAGGCCTGGAGCGGATGGGAGACTATGGGTAAGTCAACGTCCACCATGCGTGCAACGGTTGAACACCAGCCCGAGGTGGCGTTGACGACAATGTTGGTCGCAATACGACCGCGACTGGTATGGACCGCGCTAATCTGCCCGTTGTCGGTGTCTATGGCCTGGACTTCGGTATGCGGATGGATCTCTATGCCCATCCGGTCCGCACCGCGCGCATAGCCCCAGACCACCGCATCGTGCCGGATGATACCGCCCGGAGGATGATACAGCGCGGCCTGGATGGGGGCATGGGCCGCCTTGCTGACATCCATGGCCGGCACCAGGCGCTGTATCTCGTCTGGAAAGATCAGCCGGCTGTCTACGTCCAGCAGGGCATTGGCCTCGGCCCGGACGCGCAAACCATCGACGCCGGTGTCCGTATGCGCCAGGGTCAGATGGCCAATCTGAGAAAAAAGGACGTTAAAATCGACTTCCTGAGACAACTCCTGATACAGCCGCAGGCTCTCGTCATAAAACGGAATGGCTTCGGCGGTGCGATAATTCGCGCGCAGAATAGCCGTATTGCGGCCACTATTGCCCCCGCCGAGATAGCCGCGGTCGAGCACCGCGACGTTTTTTACACCCAGTTTGCCGAGATAATAGGCGGTGGCCAGACCGTGGACGCCGGCCCCGATAATGACCACATCGTAGCGATCCTTCAGTTCATGCCGGCGCCACATGGGTTGGGTGCGAAAGAGCTGCAACATGACTCATCCTTGGGTGTGCAATTGGCGCTGAGCGGCTAGGCCAAACGGGCGCGCGCCGAACTCCTGCCCCGCATCTAGCAATGCGTCCCACAGGTATTCCCCAAACTCCCGTTCACAATAGACCTGGTAGGCCAGATGCGCCTGGATGTCCGCGCGAATGACCAGAGTATGAATGCCCGCCAGACTGCCTTGCGCGCAGGACAAATCCGGGAACTGGGCCGGCCTGAGGTCCAGGGCGGTGAGTTTCCGTAACAAGTCCCGACTGTGCGGACCGGCGATCTGTACAGCGGTAAAATTTGACGTGACATCGGTCGAGTGAATACATGCTGAGGCATCGGTCTGCCGCGTTGCCGATTCAACTTGGACCTGGACTGTGCTGGCTGTTCCGGGTGGAGAGATGAGCCGCGCATGGTTCCTGGCCAGGGAACACAGCAGTCCGTCCGTCTGTGCGTCGAGGGCTTGGGCAGGAACGCGAACGACACGCCCGACGGGGAGGGTCTCAAGGGCGAGCCCAGGCGAGAGTCCGAGCGAGAGCTTTTGGCCGAGCGCGGCGAACAGGTCTTTGCCCTGAATATCGAGCTTGGCCAGCGGACTGATATCGCTGAGCCCGACCTGTTCTTGGACCGCCTGCACTTCGGCGTCAACCGCGCCATAGGAGTCGGCACACTGCCAGCCCTGGTCTTCGGTCAGACTGGCCTCAGCCAGATGAAAGGCGTGCAGCGCCGAGCGCCGGAGGAGGGGTGCATCTGCCATGTCCTAGCTCCTGAGGCGCTCGCCTTGGGGGTCGTAAAAGGCGTCGTCAATGATATCGGCCTGGGCAAGCGTGGCGTTGATGCGGATCTGCAACGGGCCGGTGCCGCTCGCCACCTCAACCGGCACCCAGGCCAGGCCGACACACTTCCCGGCAGTCGGGCTGAAGGCCGCGCTGGCGACCCTGCCGGCCGGTTGCCCGTTCACTACGACCGCCTGGCCGCCTTCAGCCATACCGGAGTCGCGCAGCGCAAAGCCAACCAGTTTGTGACGCCGGCCCCGTTCCTGTATGGCCTGGAGGCCGCGCTTGCCGATAAAGTCGTCCTTATTGAACTTGACCACCCATTCCATGTCGGCTTCCAGGGGATTGGACAGCGCATCCGTATCCTGGCCGACGATGACATGTTTTTTCTCCAAACGTAAAATACGCTGCGCCCCAACGCCAAACGGGACAATCTGGAATGCTGCCCCGGCCGTCATAATGGCGTCCCAGACCTGCTCCCCGCACTCAGCCGGAACATGAATTTCCCAGCCGGTCTCTCCGACAAAGCCGATGCGCAGCAGCAGCGCCGGCACCCCGGCTACTGTGGCGCGCCGACACGCCATATAGGGAAAGGCTTCCGCAGACAGGTCAGTATCCGTGAGCTGGCTGAGCACCTGCCTGGCGTTCGGACCGGCGATATTCATGGCCGCCAGCCCACCGGTCATACTGGTCACATGTGCGCACAGGTCGGTGCCGGCCGTCCACCATTTGAGCCATTGTTCGACGAATTCGACATTGCCCGTGGTGGTCGTCAAAAAGAAATGATCGTCGGCCAGGCGTGAAACCGTGCCATCATCAATAATGATCCCACTGTCGTCGCACATCACCCCATACCGGATGCGTCCGACCCGAAGCGCCGAAAAGATATGGGTGTAGACTTTATCCAGCAGGCGCGCGGTGTCTTTGCCCCTGACCTCCAGTTTGCCCAGGGTGCTGACGTCTATGAGGCCGACCCGTTCGCGAACCGCCCGATGTTCTTCGTCCGGCGTGGTATACGCATACGGTCGTTTCCAACTACCCAGCAACATCATCTCCGCGCCAAGCGCGATATGCCGCTGATGCAGAGGGGTATGCTTTTCCGGCTGATGCCTGCGTCCGGCCAGCACGCCGAGGGAAACCGGCGTCACGGGCGGACGGGCCGTGGTCGTCCGTGTTGTCAGCTCAGAGCCGGCGTATCGGGCACAGATCCGCGCCGACGAAGTCGCGCACATGCGGCCCTGACACGGCCCCATTGAAAACGTGCTATAGCGTTTGAGGGTTTCGACCTCGTCAAAGCCCTCGGCGACACCCTGAGCCAGGTCCTTGTGGGTAATGTCTTCGCAGACGCACACGAACTGCTTTTTGTTGGCCCAGGCGTGGCTAAGCTGAGGATAGGGCTCATACTGGTGTCGATACTCCTGCTCCAGGGTATCGAGCTCGTGTTGCAATGCCTGGACATGAGAATCAGGTGTGGACGTTTCTGAAGCGCGTAGACTATGCGCGGCCCGGAGCCCGGCCAGGCGTCCCTGGACAAGCGTCGCCGGTAAATTATGAATGCCGGTCACGTCCCCCGCGCAGAATACCTGGGGCGGGAGCTGCTGTGGAACCGTCTGTCCCAGCGCCTCGTCGTAGCTGAGTTCGCCCCCACTCTGTGCCACCAGAGCGGCCGCCGGAGCCTGGTCGGTCGAAAGACAAATCAAGTCGCACGGGAGAAAACGGCCGGCATGAGGGAAGGGCCGCTGCCGGGCATCAAGCGGAACAACCAGGGCGCCCTCAACATGATGTGTCCCGCGGGCTGTTTGGATAGCGTAGGAGGTGAGTACCTCGACGCCGCTCTGTTGAAGCTGTTGGGCGGAATCCTGGGCTTCCGGCGGCCTGTAGCGAGAGTCCACAACCGCCGCGACCCGGATGCCTGCATTGAGCAACTCGACGGCGAGACTCCAACCTGTCTCATCATGACAGACCACAACGGCGCGGGTACCGGGCTGTACGCCATACAGGTGCAGCAGTCGCCGTACGCCGCTGCCGAGCATGACACCGGGGAGATCGTTGTTCTTAAAAACGGCGGGATAGTCGTGACTTCCGGTTGTAATAATCACGCGTTTGGTGCGTAGATGGATCAGCCGCTTGGCCTGCATCACGCCCAGCAGCCCGCCTTCATAGCTGCCAAAGACCGTCGCGGACGACAGAATATCAATATTCGGCTGTGACGAGACTTGCTCTCTCAATGACTCAGCCAGGGCGAACCCGGCTGCTCCGCTCTGCTCGCCGATGTCAGCGTAGGTCCTGGTCTGAAACCGCAAATGACCCCCGAGTTCCGGCTGTTCGTCAATCAGCGTCACCTGAGCGCCGAGGCGGGCGGCTTCGTCCGCTGCCGTCAGACCGGCCGGCCCCCCGCCAATAACCGTAATATCGGTGTGGCGATACTCGTGCTCATACCCGCCTTTGGGTTCCGCCTGGGTATCGATTTCTCCCAAGCCGGCCGCCCGGCGGAGAAATTTTTCTGCCAGGGGCCAGAAAAAACGCGGACGGATAAAGGTCTTATAGTAGAAGCCGACCGGCAGGAGCCAATCGAAGCGGTCAATAATGGACAGCAGGTCGTGCTTGAGCGAGGGCCACACATTTTGGGGCTGGACGCGCATGCCCTGTCGGACGGGTTCGGTACAGGCGCGGACGCTAGGCGTGCCATCCACATTCATGAGACAGTTCGGACATTGTCCCGCGCCGCATAATAACCCGCGCGGGCGGTGATATTTGAAGCTCCGACTGAAGGTCCGCCAGCCCGCGGCGTAGAGCGCCGAGGCGATGGTATCGCCCGCCCCCGCCGGGGTGGGGTGCTCGGGGATAAGGAGGCGCGGGTAGGCGTTCGCCGGCAAAGGGGAAGCTCAGGGGGTGCTCGTGGTCGATGACCTGGGCCGGGTGGGGCGGGAGTCTAGTCGTGCTCATAGGTGTCTTTGACCAGGTTGGTACGCGTGTCGCGAACGGCTAAAAACCAGCGCCGACAACCCAACTGATGATACCACCACTCGGTTGTCTCGCCAGCCTCATTTTTGCGGATATACAGATAGTGCGCCCACTCGTGGGACGAAACCGACGTGGGTGGGCGTTGCCGAAACTCCCCGCCCGAGCGAAACTCATACACGCTCCGCTCACCGCAGTTGGGACAGGCCAGAAGAAACGACATGGAGACTACCGTTCGGACGACGGTTTCCAGCCCGGCCCTCCGGCAAAGACGACGTTGGTTCCAACCAGGGGAATACCGGTGATCATGGAGGACTCAAGCGTTAAGGCGCGCAGGTCTTCAGGCTCTAACGCATGGACGTCCGACTTCCCGCACGAGCGCGCTAACATTTGGATTTCCAGGGTTGCCGCGTTAAAGAAATTGCCAACGCGCTCGGCACCCGCGTCAATATCCAGCCGTTTCATCAGCTCTGGGTCCTGGGTCGTAATGCCGACCGGGCAGCGACCGGTATGACAGTGATGGCAGGCGTAGGGTTCGGCTCCGATGGCATGATAATCGTCCACGTATAGCGGCTTGTTACAGTTGAGGGCGATCAGAGCCGCGGTGCCCATATAAACGGCATCGGCACCGAGCGCCAGCGCTTTCGCCGCGGCGGTACCGCTGTGTATGCCGCCGGCAATAATGAGTTGGACCGTGCCGTACAGACCGCATTCCTCCAGGGCAACGCGGGCTTCGCTCACCGCGGCCAGGGTCGGAATCCCGGTGTGGTCAAGCAGGATGTCTGGCGAGGCGCCCGTGCCGCCCTCCATCCCATCGACCACAACCACGTCGGCTCCCGCCTTGGCCGCCAACTTCACATCGTCATACACGCGCGCCGCGCCCATTTTGACAAAAATGGGAACCTGCCAGTCGGTTGCTTCGCGCAGCTCCTCGATTTTTGTCAGCATATCGTCCGGGCCGAGCCAGTCCGGATGCCGGCACGGGCTGCGCTGGTCAACGCCCGGAGGCAGGTCTCGCAGTTCGGCGATTTCGTCCGAGACCTTGGACTCAAGCAGCAGCCCGCCCGTACCGGGCTTTGCCCCTTGTCCCACTGTCAGCTCAATCGCATTGGCCTGCCGAAGATGGTGCACGTCGATGCCGTAGCGGCTGGGTAAGACTTCGTAGATCAGAATATCCGAATGCTCGCGCTCGGCGGCCAACATCCCCCCATCGCCCGTTGTCGTGGATGTTCCGGCACGCGCCGCGGCTTTGGCCAGGGCGACTTTGGCGTTATAGGACAGCGCGCCATAGCTCATCCCGGTCACCATAATGGGGATGTCGATCTCAATCGGCTTTTTGGCAAAACGGGTGCCGAGCACGGTCTTGGTCGAACATTTTTCGCGGTAGCCTTCGAGGGGCACCCGGGTGAGGGTACAGGGCACAAACGTCAAATCGTCAAAGGAGGGCAGGGGACGGTCGCGCAGGGCACTAAAGCCCCGAATACGATAACGGCCCAGGTCGGCTTTGGCCTGGATATCTTCGATAGTTTCAGGTTTCCAGGTGGTGCTGTGTCGGATAACAGGGCGCTCGCTCGTTCTACGCTCGCTCACAAGGCCTCCCGCCAGGTGTCAAAGTCTTTTTTGTCAAACTGCCATAAGCGTCTGCCGGAAACGATCTTTTGAAAGGACGCCGGCGCGGCAATATTGTACTGAGCCAGGGTGGTTGCCAGAAATTCCTGGTCCTGGTTCGTAACTTCCTCAATGACCGCGTCGTTGCCCAAGTCCGCGATGCGGCCACCCACAAAGATACGTCCCTCATACATGGAATCACCCAGCGCTTCGGCCGTATCGCCGCAGACAATAATGGTACCTTTCTGCATCATGAAACCGGTCATATAGCCACTATTACCCTGGACGATCATTGTCCCGCCCTTCATGGCGATACCGGCGCGTGAACTCGCACTCCCCCGGACCACAACCGTTCCACCTCGAATGGAGGCCGCAGCGCTATTGCCCGCGTTCTGGTTCACAATGACTGTGCCGTTCAGCATGCTTTCCGCCAAGCCCCAGCCGCAACTTCCCTGCACCTCAATCCGCGGCCCGTCAATAAGCCCGCCACAGTAATAGCCCACACTGCCGCTCATGGTCAGGCTGACCTGCTGGAGAACCGCCACGCCGAGATTATGGCGTGCCTGGGGATGCTGGACGTGGATCTCGGTTTCGCCGGCCTGGATATGGTGGCGGATTTCCTGATTGATGACTCGGGAGGTTTTGCCCGTACAGTCGATGTCTTTCACGATACGTCCTTACGAATCGACGCCATCCTCTACCGTCCAGGTCATGACGGTATTCACCCCCGGCTCCCACACCGGAAAGTCATCGCCCAGGGCGGAGCGCAGGGCCTGTTCTTCGGTGGCAATGGCGACATAGGCCGGTGTGTCAGTCACCACCAGGGGTTTGAAGGCAAACGGGTCTTTGACATAGCCCAGACTGTCCGCGCTTGCGGCCAGATAACTGAACGCTCCGTCAAAATCGGTCAGCGAGGTCTGGAGCGCATCCGCAAAGCTGGCGCCCTGCGCCATACGGTCGGCGAGATACAGGCCGATGATTTCCGAGTCGTTCCCCGTGTAAAAACGATGTCCCTGCTGTTCATAGATGCGCCGCATCTTGTGATAATTGGTGATATGCCCGTTATGGACGACGGCAACGTCGGCGCGGCCATGCGCCCAAAAGGGCTGAGAATGGCTGAGGTCAACGCGACTCTCCGTAGACATGCGGGTATGGCCAATGCCATGCGTGCCGACATACGACGAGACCGCGTAGGTAGCTTCAAGATTTGCCGGAGAACCAACCTGTTTGACCAACTCAAGGCGGCTGCCCAGGCTGACGACTTCGATGCTGCTATCCACCGCTTCAATGGCCCGTTCCAGAGATTCCGGGCTCTCCGGAGGCGTGACGACCAAACGCAGAGACGGACCCTGGAGGTCCACCGTAGACACCGAAACGAGACTTTTGACTCGCTCGACAACCACGTCCGCCAGGGTCTCGAACGGCCCGTGCTCGCCCAGCTTGATCCGCAGGACGCAGGCGTCTACGCCACGGTCTGCATAGACGGCAACTCCGCTCGAATCCGGACCACGGCGGTCGAGGGCGGACAACATGTCGAGCAAGGTTTGCCCCACCGCTGCCTGGCGATTGCCGCTTTTGTCTAGGAATCCGACGATGCCACACATAATCTTTTCTCGTTCGGTTTGTCGTCAGTATTCAGGACAACGACGCTTTGGAAGTGTATACGGCTTACCGGCGCAGGGTGTCAAGTTTGAAAACCGCCGTGACGCTGTACGCACATGGCCGGCTCGACCTGATAGGGAGTTTTCGACCCTGCCGAACTGCTGACATCGCTTAATGCCGAATCTTGCGCTCGGCCTATTGCATGAAATTCAGCGGGCTGCCGGCGATGAAGGGTTGCAGGTTGCGACGATATTCCTCCGGTTTGGCGACCTCTTCTATTAGCCATTCAATATCCCGTTCGTAAAAATACGACATCAGCGTAAACAGAGTATTATAGGCATCGACATATCGGTTACACACATAGGCAACCGTCTCCGCCCCGCGGCGTTCGACTGGGGCGTAGTGGGTGATCAGGTCGGCATCGCTCAGCGCCCGCGGGGTATCATCGTCGACAAAGCGCCGATTCTCCTGCTCCATGTCGGTCACCAAATCATTCGCCTCGTGGCATAGATCGAGCTCGACCGTGACCGGTAGGGCAATATCCAGCGTTGGTGGTTTCCGCTTGGCAAAGCGTTGCAGAGCGCGTCGCGCGCCCTCGCGAATACGGGCGTGGCTCTCGCTCAGGGGAAGATGCTGGCCCTTGAAATAACCGAGCGATTTTTTGACCTCGACATACTCGATGTCGCCGAGCAGCGGACGGGCCTGCTCAATGGTTTTGTCGTCACCGGACAGCATCAGAATAGGCACGCCGAAGCTGCTGACCAAAAAGCCGTTCAGACCATACTCCCCAACCGACAGGCCGTTTATCCGCACATCCCGAAAGGCCGGAATCCAGGTGTGGCTGAGGATACCATCCGGCGTCCCGGCTTTTGAGTGATAGCCAATAAACAGCGCCCCATCAAAGCCGGGATTAAAGCCCTTGAACTGGCATAAATTGCGCTTCATCCCGGACTTCAGGCTGGCTTTGCGATGCACATCCTTGGGGCGGATATTGCACATATAGCCGTGTGAATCCGAGACCACGATGTCGGACGCGCCCCCTTCGATCGCACCCTGAACGGCCGCATTCACGTCCCCGGCCATGATCTGTCGAAAAGTGTGATAGCCCGGTAAGCCCTGAAAGACCTCCTCCACGGTTTCCACTCCAGAGATGCCTTCCATATCCACCGATATGAAAATTCGCATAAGATCTCCTCTTGTTTCCCTCTCCCCCTGGGGGAAGGCTCGACTGAGGGTTACTCCAATCTTCCGATCCGCTAATCCTGCCAGGCTGCGGCCGCCTCGCGCATGGTTGTGAACCAGACCCCGGGCTTGGCGTAGACGTGTTGGATCACGCTTTCCAGCCAGGCCGGCTTAAAATCCCGCCCGCAGCACTGCGGGTGGAGAATGGTATTCCATATCCCACCCGGGACGTGTTCATAACAATAGTCGAAACTCGACGTGAAAATTTCCTTCGACTGGGAAGGGGTGTGGAAAGGGGCCGGATTGAACCAGGGATTTTTGGGATCGAGATAATAGCCCATGAATTCGAACTGGGCGAAGTCATTGGTATCCCAGTGCAGGGGAATCTCAAGGAGTTCCGAAGGCTGCCCCCAGGTGACCTCAAAAGGCTCCTCGGTCTGGATCGTATCGCCAATCCGCAGCCGATAGGGCAAAAAATCATGGCCCTGCAAACTGCTGTCATAGACAAAACCCAGGTCGATCAGATGCTGTGGCACGTGCTCGCCCAACCAGTCTCCAATGGGCGAGCGGAACCCGATGGGCCGTTCGCCCACGGTTTTTTCCAACAGCTCAATCTGTTGTTCGAGATAGATGCGTTGCTTTTCCGGCGAGGCCGGCTCAACCCCGCTCATGGCCAGACCAACCTCGGAGGGTTGGTGGTACATGCTATGGGCCGCAATTTCGTGGCCCCGACGATGCGCCTCCTGTACCACATCCCGAAAAAGTTTGGCGCTGTGACCGGGAGTAAAGAAGGTGGCTTTGATGGAATATTTATCGAGGATGTCCAGGATACGCGGCATAGCCACCCGAGGACCGAATTCTCCGCGCGACAGGGGATTGGCGGTCGGAGAGCGGAAAAACCCCAGCCATAAGGCCATGGCGTCGATATCAAAACAAAAACAGCAGGCCATTTTTTTGCCGTCCGGCATCTGTACCTTGCCCATAGACCCTCCTTAGTCCGAGCGTTGAGACTGCTTTGTCGTGTGGTATGTGCTGGCGCGTGATACGTCTCCTGGTCTGACCCTCCCTCATTGCGCGTTTCGACTCGTTTTCTTCTACTCAACCTGAAAAGAGGAAGGCAAGAGCGAGCGCTATAATTTTTTTCGTGAAGTCGTGCCGGTTAACGAAAATGAGGCATGACTTTTTCCGCAAACAGGCGCATCGAGCGTTCAACCCGGTCCTGCGGCAGCCCTCCGAAATTCATCCAGCACAGCAACTCTCCCACCCCGGCCGCTTCCATTTCACGCACCCGGTCTACAATCCGCTCGGGCGAGCCGAACAGCACGGTCTCTGCCACAAGCTGCTCCCAGGTGATGGTGGTCAAACGGTCGGCCAGAGCGCGAAACTGAGGCTGAAGGGTAGGGGGGGCGGCCTCGATATGCTCGGGGACGAGAAAGCGGGCCAGCGCCTGTTGATACCACAGCTCGGCCGCCTGGGCTTCGCGTAGGGCCTGAGCGTCGGTTGGCGCGACATAGATATGGCGCGATACCCCCCACGACTGGAGCGCCGCTTGTACGGCGGCCTCGGAGCGCCCGGCTTCACTCAGGGCAGCAGTATAGATATCCCGATTGTGTTCGATTTGGCTGAACGGACCGAACAGAATGGAATTCAACATGGACCAGCCGCTCCTGGCCGCCAGTTGGATAGTCTCGGGACTGACGCAGACGAGCGACAGCGGAGGATGGGGTTTCTGGTGAGGCTTGGGAATGACCGGGATGTCGTCAAAGGTAAAAAACTTGCCATGGTAGGAGACGCGCTCCTGGGTCCAGGCCTGAATCATAACGGCCAGGGTTTCGCTAAAGCGCTCGCGGTTTTCTATCTGTGGAACCCGGTAGCCGACAAACTCGATGGGCCGATTGCCCCGACCCACCCCGACGCGCAACCGGCCGCGGCTGAGGATATCGACAAAGGCAATTTCTTCGGCCAGACGAATGGGATCATGAAAGGGCAGGATGACCGCGGCCAGCCCGATGCTGAGACGCTCGGTCCGCGCGGCAATCGCCGCAGCCAGCGCCATGGGGCTGGTTGAAATGCCATACTCAATAAAGTGATGCTCGGTCAGCCAGACGCTGTCGTAGCCGAGTTCTTCGCTGAGCAGGATCTGGGAAAATTCCCGATGAATGACCTCTTCGTGGGAGGCGTCCGGGGGAGCCTGAAGAAAATAATACGTACCAAAGCGCATTGAGTTGTCCTTCGGCGATGTCAGAAAAGAAAAAGCCTGTTTTTCCTCTTATTCATTCTCGGTTTCATACCGAAATATCCTTCACGATCTATGGGACAAACTTGCTGCAAGCTGTAACAGCGACATATCCGCCCCGCATGGCCCAATGAGGGATAAGCCAATCGGGCAACAATCAAGACTACCCAGTGGAAGGTTGACTTGAGGCAGACGGGCCAGGCCAGCGATGCATAAGAGACTCAACGCCTGAGCCCGAAACGCCTCCAACTCATCCGCAGGCGTGTTCCGAAGCGGGGCAATGCCAGGTGCGGTGGGGAGACATAAGACGGTATCTTCTCCGAGTACCGCCTCCATACGAGTTGCGACCTGCTCTCGTTTTTCCTTGGCTCTGTCCACAGCCGCTTGCGGAATTGTTGCCGTCCACTCGAAACGTTCACGAATACCCGGCCCGAAGGCGGGTTGAACCTCTCGAATCCAAGCGCCGTGATTGGCCCAGATCTCTGCACCCTGAAGGACACGGAAAAGCTGCATCCATTCCGAGAGTCCTTCAGGGCTGACCGTTACGGGCCGGACCGGACCGGCCGCCGTGCTGATCCTGTTGAGTGCGGGTTGGAGCGCTGCGGTAACGGCGTCGCCTGCTAGAGTAAATGCGTCTGAAGCCAAGAGCAGTTGGCGTGGAGGCCGAGCGTCGGTCTGAGCGTCCAGGAGCACACGTCCGACCTTTTCCAAGAGTCTGGCGTCTCGGGCAAACCAACCAACGGTGTCAAAGCTTGATGCGAGTGGGACTATCCCGTCGAGCGGAATACGCCCGTGGGTCGGTCGAAAACCAAATATCCCAGCGTAGCTGGCCGGTAAACGCACCGAACCACCACAATCAGTTCCAATGGCAAAATCCACCAGACCACCGGCTACCGCAGCCGCCGAGCCACTGGAAGATCCGCCTGGGATACGGCCCACTGCGTTTGTATTCACTGGCGTGCCGTAGTGAACATTTTCACCATTGAGGCTGTAAGCCAGTTCATCTGTGTGCGTTTTGCCCACAATATGGGCGCCAGCATCAAGTAAACGTTGCACCGCAGGAGCGGTTGTCTCGGCTGCGGAATGGGTGCGTAGCCAGTCTGGATTGCCGGCTCCCGTTCGGTGCCCTTTGATATGGAAGACGTCTTTTACCGCAAGAGACAGACCCGCGAGCGGCCCTGTCTCTGAACCGATACGCGTGACGTGGGTGTGACGACAGAATGCGCCTAAGGGGTCGTGCATTGCGGACTCAAGGCCGGTGCAGTTCTGCCGGTTTTCTGGTGAATGTCTGCCGGCCACGTTTGAAACCGTACAGAGGGACGGCCACTTCTGCTACAGCGGCTTCAGGAGCCGCACAGTCCAGGACAACCAGATCGGCTGCTTTTCCTACCTCCACGCCATAGTCTGCGAGTCCCAGTATTTGGGCCGAACATTGCGTGACCATAGCAAAGCAGGCTCGAACTTCCTCTTGCTTATCCACCTGGCAGATATTGGCATACAGGTTGGCCATGCGAATCAACGAACAGTCTCCAAACGGCGTGAAGGGATTGAGAACATTATTGGTCGAGAGGGAACAGGTCACGCCTTGCTGTATGAGTTTATGCACCGGGGTAACGCCACGAATGATATTGTGGTCCTGGTGACGACCCATCAGATACAGATCGGTTGATGGCAGCACAGTGACCGCTACGCCAACATTTGCCAAGCGTTGAGCGATGGCGGAAAATCGTTCTGGAGCAATTGTTGACAGTTTGGTCACATGGCCGACTGTGACCCGGTCCCCATAGCCGAACCTTTCCGTGAGATCGCACACATACTCAATATCCATCTCGTCCGCGGTATGGCCGAAGTCTAAATGCATATCGATAGCAACGTTGAACTCACGCGCCAGTTCAAAGATGCGATCTATCTGACCGTGTGGATCGGTGTCCGTGTAAGGGGCGGCACCAATAACGCTCGCGCCCCGATTGAGTGCGGCAACTAAAAGTTCATCGGTCCCTGGATTGTTGAGCAATCCTTCTTGCGGAAAGACACACACCTCAAGGTCCAGCGCCCATTTATATTCCTGGATGAGGGGGAGCACGCCGTCGAGGCCACGCAGCCCTATACCAGGGTCAACCTCGAGATGAGTGCGTATATGGGTGGTACCGTGCAGTATGCATTTTTCCAAGGTGCGGGCTGCCCGCTGATGTACGTCTTCCGCCGTGAATGCCTGTTTGGCAGCCGTGACTTGGACCAGGACTTCCTCCAGATTCCCTTCGGCCGACTGGCAGCGATCCAGAATGCAGGACTTGTCCAAATGAATATGGGTTTCAATGAAACCAGGTGCGACCAAACGACCCCACAGGTCAAGCTCACGCCCTTCGGCTGACAGATTGGATTCTATGGCTGTGATGCGGCCATCCTGGACACCAATATCAACGGTCGTTTGCTCATCCTGTCCGGCAATGCGTCCATTTCTGAGAATAAGGTCCATGCTGGCCTCCCTTTCCCCTCGTGCTTCCCGTCGTACGGTTTCACCTAACGGTCGAGCCGAACCTGCTCTTACTTATAGGGAGAGGACGAATTTTACGAAATATATACCCTTCGGTCCTCACTGACGACCGCCCACAAAAAATGGCGTGGCTAGTTGTCCTTCTGAACCATCCCCCCTACAATCCCCCGACCATAAGGAGGGCGGCTTGGCCTCGCATATTACGCCACTCAAAACCGCGGACCTGCCACCGCGCACCCGCTCGTTCTGGCAATTGGCCGGGCCGGGGGCTGTCCTGGTCGGTCTTTCCATAGGCGCCGGCGAACTGGTGATGTGGCCGTGGATTACGGCCAAGTTTGGAGCCAGCATGGCCTGGGCCGCGGCGCTGGGCGTCTTTCTGCAACTCTGGATCAATCTTGAGATCGGCCGCTGGACCATCGTCACCGGCGAAGCGCCGTATACCGGCTTTGCCCGAGCCTGGATGGGTTTCATTTATATCCTGTTATTTCTGACCTTCGCAGGTCTGTTTCTGCCCGGCTGGGCGCGTGTTTCCGGCGCGGCCCTCAAGGGCCTGATTTTCGGACCGGACGGCCCCGGCGCGGACTGGATGTGGACCGGCCTGACCTTTGTGTTGATCGCTGCCATGCTCTTCGGCCCTAAAGTCATGTATCAGGCCATGGAACGGATCGTCATCGGCCTGGTGGTTTTCATCACGCTGGGCCTGATTTTCGTGGCCTTTCAGGTCGGCACCCTGGATCACGTCGCCGAGATGGGGCGTGGGCTGGTGAACTTTGGCCACATCGAATTGACGGACGATTTCCCCTTTAGTCGATTCTTCGGGGCGGTGGTGTTCGCAGGAGCCGGCGGGGCCGGTAACCTGTGGTACGCTTTTTACTTGCGCGACAAGAATATCGGTATGGGGGCGCGGATGCCTCAACTCCAAAATCCGCTACGGGGCGGGTCGAACGAGGAAGAAGCAACCGGGTATCTCTACCCGGAAACGGAAGCCAACCAACGCGCCTTCAGAGACTGGTTTCGCTGGATACGTCTGGACCAGAGCCTCTTCTTTTGGGGGCTGAACAGCTTCACCATGTTCCTGTTCATGTTTGGGGTGTTATGCGTCTTACGCCCCAGCGGCGTCGTTCCGGCCGAGGGCCGGATTATCTGGGACATGTCGCTCATTCTGGAGAACTCGATGGGCGCGACAGGGCATTATCTCTTTCTGGCGATCGGCATGGCCACGCTTTTCAGCACCCAGTTGGTCAGCGTCGATGGCAACGCCCGTGTCTGGTCCTATATTATCCGTACATCGTTCCCGTTTGGGGCAAAGATCGACCAAGCCAAACTCTACGTTCCTTTTGCCGTCCTCTTTATGGTCGCCGGTACGGCCAGCACCTGGTTTTTTGAGCGCTTTGCCGTTACCGGGCTGGGCTTTCTGTTTAACGCCGCCCTGCTCAGCGGTCTGACCATGGCGCTATACGTGCCCTTGATGCTGTATATGAACCTGCGCACGCTGCCGCCCTCGGCCCGACCAGGGCCGGTGTCGATTATCATGATGTCCATCGCCTCTGTGGTCTACGGCAGCTTTGCGCTGTACTCGCTATGGGTCACGATTTTCTAAATCTCATCCTGTCAATTCATGCTGGACCACGGCTGGTGTGATCCGGCTGACGCGAGGAAGTAGGTTGCGGGGTGTGGCACTTCTGGGTAGAAGTTTCTCACTCTATTGTCTGGAGGCCGATATGCCCCTGCTGATAAAGATGGCTGGACTCCTGCTGCTCTCTTTTGGCGGGATTATCTGCTGAGTCTGCATGAACGGTGAGAAGGGAGAGGGTATGGCTGGACCTGTGTGTTTGATTACTGGTGTGGGGCCTGGAACCGGCGCGTCGCTCAGCCGCCGCTTTGCCCAAGGTGGCTATCGCGTGGCTATGCTGGCCCGGACCCAGGAGCGTTTGTCGCAACTGGAGCAAGAAATTGCAGGCTCGCGCGGCTATGTGTGCGACGTGTCTGACGAAGCCGCTGTCAACACCACTGTCGCCCAGGTGAAAGAAGAAATGGGCCCGCCCGAAATCTTGATCCACAATGCGGTGGGCGGCGCGTTCGGAACTTTTCTTGAAATCGAGCCGCAAACGCTGTCCGATAATTTCCAGGTCAATACAATGGGGCTGCTGTATCTGGCCAGAGCCGTCGCCCCGGATATGATCGAAGCCGGCAAGGGCGTCATCCTATCCTCCGGGAATACCTCTGCCTTACGCGGGAAGCCTCGTTTTGCAGGCTTTGCCCCGACCAAAGCGGCCCAGCGTATCCTCTCGGAGTCCATGGCTCGTACCCTGGGGCCCCAGGGCATTCATGTCGCCTATATCGTCATTGATGCGGTAATTGACCTGGCCTGGACACGCAAGATGCTGCCCGACAAGCCGGACGATTTTTTCATTCAGCCGTCAGCCATCGCCGACACGGCCTACCACGTCGCCCATCAGGACCGCTCGGGTTGGTCGTTCAATGTGGAAGTCCGGCCGTTTGGCGAGGAATGGTAGAAACTATTGCGGGCTGGCTGCCCTAGTAGGGCAGCCCGTCTTTGTGCGTAAACGCCCAGGTGCCATCGGCTTCGGATTTTGCGCAAATATCATCGTCAGGATAGACCACGCCATCTCCTGACGTTCGATCACCTATCTCAAGATACGTCACCGTGTTTTCTGAACGATTCAGAAGATGGTGAGCGCCTCCTTCGCCAGCCCGAAACCCAACGCATTCGCCGGGGCTCAGGACGTATTCGTGGCTGCCGTAGACCAAGGTTGGAGTGCCGCTCAAGATATAGACGAATTCATCTTGCCGGGAATGCTGATGTTTCAACGCGGACATCGACCCTGGGGACAGTGTGGTCAGGTTGACTCCAAAGTTTTTCAACTGAAAAAAATCCCCGAGTTTTCTCTTGACCCGTCCATCCATCAGCGACGCGTATGGTTCGGGGTAATTCGATTTCTTTGAAGGCGCAGGAACCTCTCTCGCGGGGATTGGTCTCAGAGAACTCATCACATTTCCTCCTCTGGGTGGAGTATAGGGTAACCTTAGTACCATACGGAAGGCCGGCCATTTGGCGAAGAGTAGTAGACACGGTTGAGGGCGGCCTATAGATTTCTGAGCCGTCATAAAAACAAGGAAGGGCCTCCGTATGACGGTCCTTTCCCCGCCCGCACCCGTCTCACGGAAAACCCTAAAGGAATACTCCTACAATGGAATCACAAACCGCGAACTCTTCGCACAGCGTTCGCTATCAACCGGACGAGCGGCCGCCGCGCGCGCTTGCCGCCGGTCTCGGCCTCCAGGCCGCAATCCTCACGTTTACACCAATAATCACCTTGCCACTCGTCATAATGCAAGCGGCAGACCAGGGCGAAGCCTATACGTCGTGGGCCATCTTTATGGCCGTGCTCATTAGTGGGATCACCACTATCGTGCAGGCCGTGCGGATAGGGCGGTTCGGGGCCGGGCACATCTTGATCATGGGCACCTCCGCCTCCTTTATCGCCGTCTGCATCACGGCGCTCACAGTGGGTGGGCCCGCGCTGCTCGCGACCCTGATTATTGTGTCATCAGCGATCCAGTTCGCCCTGGCAGCACGCTTGTCGCTGCTCCGGCGTTTTGTCACACCAGTCGTGTCCGGTACGCTTCTTGCCCTGATTGTTCTCACCGTTGTTCCGGTCGTATTCAGCATGATGACCAAAGTGCCCGAGGGCACGCCGGCGTCTGCAGCTCCGGTGTGTGTCGTTGCAACCCTGGGCATCATCGCGGCTCTGACCCTGCGGGCACCGGACGCGTGGCGGCTATGGGCTCCGGTCATTGGGCTGGGCGGAGGCTGTATCGTTGCTGCGTTCTTCGGCCTCTACGATACGCAGCGCGTTGCCGATTCCGCCTGGATCGGCCTGCCACATATCGTCTGGCCGGGGTTTGATCTCACATTTGACGGGCGCTTTTGGCTGCTCCTACCGTCGTTCGTCCTTGTGACCTTGATTGGGGCTGTTGACACGATTGCGGATACCACGGCCATTCAGCACATCTCGTGGCGCGACCGGCGTACGGTTGATCTGCGTCTTGTCCAAGGCGCGGTCAATGCGGACGGCCTCGGTAACCTGTTGTCCGGTTTGGCCGGCACCATACCGAACGCCACCTATTCAGCAAGCGTGTCCCTTGCCGAATTGACGGGAGTCGGCGCGCGGAGTGTCGGTGTGTATATCGGGCTCATCTTCATCGGGTTGGCCTTCCTGCCCAAAGTGATGGCCTTCCTGATCGCTATTCCTGCGCCCGTGGTCGGTGCGTATCTGTTCGTGCTGATAGCATTGGTTTTCGTGCAGGCATTAAAGCTTATGGTACAGGATGGGATCGACACTCGCATGTCGCTCATCGTCGGGGTCGGGTTCTTGGTCGGAGTAGGCTTTCAGAGCGAAGCCCTTTTTACGGACTATCTTAGCGAGACCGTAAGCAAGGTGCTCGAAGACGGCATGACGTCCGGTGGCCTGACCATGCTCGTGCTGCTCCTGTTCATGGAGTTGACCGCGCCCCGGCGGAGTCGCCTTGCAATGGAATTGGATATTGCGGGCCTGCCCCAGCTTGATGCCTTCTTGCGTGCGTTGGCTACCCGTATGCGCTGGAACCCTACGGCCACCGAGCGCCTCTGCTCAGCCGGGGAGGAAGCACTGCTGAGTCTTGTCCACCAGGATGAGGACGAGGCCGCCCGCGAAGGACGGCACCTGCTCGTGGTGGCGCGGAACGATCACGGAACCGCGGAACTGGACTTCATCGCCGCCCTTGGAGAAGACAACCTGGAAGACCGTATGCTGATTCTGAGAGAGCAGGTTGACAGACCGAACGAGCGCGAACTCTCGCTACGCCTGCTCCGGCACTTTGCGTCGTCCGTCCGGCACCAGCAGTACCACGACATCGATATCGTGACTGTACGCGTAGATGGTTCCGGATAGCCTTACTCATCCCCTCCTTGGAGGGGCACTATGTTAGTGGCGGGGTAGGTTATCCCCGGCCCAGCGGCCTCCCACGTCTGGCAAGCGCTGGTTCCTGGAAATGTGCCTCACATGTCTCAGGGGAGGACCGCGCTCGCCGCTCAAAGTTGCTGGCACTGCGGACAGAAATGCGTACTGCGCTGCCCGACCAGGGTGCGCTCAATCGGGGTCCGACAGCGCCGGCAGGGCTTGCCCGTTCGGCCATAGACCCGAAAGAAGTTCTGGTAGTTGCCTTCAGGATAGACCCAATCAATGGCCGCGCCGTTATGCTTGATGCCGTCGTTCAGAGATGCTCGGATTGCTTTATGCAGCGTGGCGACCTGGCGACCATTAAGCTCAGCAGCCCGGGAGAAGGGATGGAGTCTGGCTCGCCAGAGCGCTTCGTCCGCATAAATATTGCCCACCCCGGCAATAAAAGACTGATTCAGCAACAGAGCCTTGAGCCCGCCGGTTTTTTTGGCAATGAGGGGCCGAAAGCGCCGTAGCGTAAAGTCAGGCTCTAACGGCTCTGGGCCGAGATGGCCGGTCACGGTTTCGAGGTCGTCCACGCAATAGACCCGCCCAAACTTGCGTGCGTCATGAAAATGCAGCGTATAGCCCGTATCGAAACCACAGGTGAAGTGCACATGCTTGTGCCGGGGATAGCCGGTTTCACGGACCTCAATCCGTCCGCTCATTTTGAGGTGGATGACGAGATACCGCGTGGAGGCGTCTGAAACGGACCACAAGGTTAAAATGATATATTTACCGCGCCGTCCAAGGGATTCGATCCGGTGGCCGGGCAAGGTGCGGGTGACGGCGCGAATGGACGGTCGGATGGAATTGTGCCAATTCCCCCAGGCATGGGTGATCTCCGCTCCCACGGGAGAAGGGTAGGTCGGCAGTCCGGCTTCTGCGGGCTCACCACGTGTGAGCTTACGGACAATAGTTTCCACTTCCGGGAGTTCGGGCATAGCCTATAGCCTCTCTGTTAAAAAATTGATAGCTGGACGCCAAGGAAAAAGGAGGAGATTCGGACATGGCAGTGAAAAAGTTTTCAAGTGCATATTACGTAGTCAACAATATGGATCAGGCGGTCAATTTTTACCAGGACATCCTGGGTCTGGATGTCAAATTTCGCGACGGCGATCGCTGGACCCAGTTTGATGTGAATGGGGTCGGGGTGGCGCTAGCTGACCCGAGTGAAGGCTCGGTCCCCCCAGGTGGCGGGGCGACCGTCGTACTTGAAGTCGAGGACCTTGGAGAAATGCGTGAGAAGCTGACCCAAAACGGCGTCACGGTCAACGACACCGTGGACATGGGCGGACACGGCAAATACTTCACCGCGGTGGATCCGGCCGGCAATATCGTCCAGATCTTCGCCCGCTCGTAGAGGTGCGATACGCCTCTACCAAAGCCGTTCAAATCTGGTATGGAACACACATCCCCTCTTGTCAGGAGAAGATGTCATGAAGCAGCTGTGGTCGGACTTGATGAAAAGCCTTGTTGTGGTCGTGGGCCTAGGCGTGCTGGCGGGGCCGGTTTCGGTTGCTTGGGGTCACGGGACGGGCGAAGATGAAGTCCCGCTCTGGCAATGGGAGCCGGAGCAGTTCCAGCAGCATGTGGCCACGGTCAGGAGCGGCAAAGACCTGACGCCCAAGTCCTGGCCGGACGGGACGCGGGTTGCGGTGAGTTTTTCGTTTGACTTTGATACGGAGCCGGTCTGGATGGGGTTTCAGGGCCAGCAAAGCCCCTCGTATATGTCGCGGGGGGAGTATGGTGCGCGCTCGGGCATGCCGCGAATCTTCAAACTCTTGGAAAAGCACGACATCCCGGCCACGTTTTTTATTCCCGCCATCTCGATGGTCCTGCATCCGCAGGTCATTGAGGACATCAAAAAACACGCCGACTACGAGATCGGTTTTCACTCCTATGTGCATGAAAATCCGCTGACGCTGAGTGCCGCGGAAGAGCGCGCCGTTTATGAGAAAGCCATGAAGATTTTTGTCGAAAGAGTGGGAAAGCGGCCGACCGGCTTTCGGTCCGCGGCTTGGGACCTGACACCGGCGACCATTCAGATCGTCAAGGAGATGGGCTTTTTATACGAGAGCAGCATGATGGCGGATGACCGCCCCTACAGCCTGCTGGCCAACGGAGAAGAAACCGGACTGATCGAACTTCCAGTCGAATGGATCCTCGATGATTGGCCGTTGTTTCAAATAAGCTGGCCGAGTCGGCACGTCAGTATCCGTAATGCCGACGATGTGTACTCGATCTGGAAAGACGAATTTGACGGGGCCTATGAAGAAGGGTCCATGTATATTCTTACCATGCATCCCCAAGTCATTGGTCATCGCTACCGGATGAAAATGCTCGACAAGCTCATCACTTATATGAAGAGCAAACCCGGAGTGTGGTTCGCCACTCACGAACAGATCGCTCTCTATGTCAAAGAGCAGGCCGGACTAGGGGGTGACGACACCTCGGTGGCAAAGCCCGCAGAGGATCGGCCTGCCGGATAAAAACCACTTATACCGCTCTCGTATATTGGAATCCTTAGATGCCCTGTACGTGCTAAGCATCTAGTGGGAAGAGGGCATGTAGAGACCGGTATCGAAAAAAGGGATTCCGATACGGATTACAGATGAACGCTGGATACATGAGACGACCTTGCGAAAGGGCATACTATGGCGGAAGCTGATGCCATCCTAGAGTCGGCTGCTCATTTCCTCAAACTGGGGGAAAAAAGGCTGTGGATGGACTACGACGAGGAAGCGGACGTATTGTATGTGAGTTTCCGCCGACCGCAGAAAGCCACCGATAGCCGTATGGAGGGAGATCTGGTGTACCACTACCGGGGGGAAGATCTCGTGGGCGTTACGATTCTCCATGCAAGCCAGATTGACCAATAAAGGGGGGAAGCATGGCCTACGACCTGCTCATTACAGACGCTCAGATTTGTGACGGCACTGGCGCGGCGCTCTTTCACGGTGCTGTCGGAGTCAAGGACGGAGTCATTACCGACGTTGGCTCGGTATCCGGACCGGCAACGCGAACAATTCGCGCCGACGGCTGCGTGGTCGCACCGGGCTTTATCGATATCCATACTCACTACGACGCGCAGGTCTCCTGGGACCCGCTGCTCACCTGCTCGGGCTGGCACGGGGTGACCAGCGTCCTGATGGGCAACTGCGGGGTGGGAGTTGCGCCGTGTCGCCCGCAGGAGAAAGACATTGTTTCGTGGGATCTGGTCAATGTGGAGGCCATGCCGCAAGAGGTACTGCTGAATGGCGTGGCCTGGGATGAATGGGAGAGTTTTCCACAATATATGCAGGCCATTGTGCAGCGCGGCACGGCGCTCAACGTGGGCTTTCTCGTGCCGTTATCCAGCTTTCGCTATTTTGTCATGGGCGCCGAAGCCTCCGAGCGCGAAGCCAATGACGAAGAGCTTGCTCGCATGACCGCGCTTTTTCGGGAAGCCATGCAGGCCGGGGCGTATGGTTATTCGCTGAGCTTGCTCGACCAGCACATCGGCTACCAAGGCAAACCGCTGGCGAGTCGGATGGCTACCCAGAAAGAGCTCTGCACGCTCGGTCAGGTGATGAACGAGCTGGGCAAGGGCGTCATCGAAATCGCGCTGACCCGGAGCGTGAGTGTGTTGACCGACGAAGAACTGGAATTGCTACTCGCCCTTGCCGAATCCAGCCAGCGCCCGATCACCTGGCTGGCCCTCCTGGGACGGTCGGACAAGCCCGGTGTCTACCGGTCGGCCCTGGACCGCTTACAGCCCTTTTTCGACAAAGGGCTGCGGATTCCTCCCCAAGTCACCCCGCGTCCCATCCAGCAGTACTACACCCTCAAAGTGCCTTTTATCTTTGCCAGCCTGCCGTCGTGGAAGGAGGCGTTCAATCGACCGGTTGCAGAACAAATCGCCCTCTACCGGAAGCCGGAGTTCCGCGCGGCCTTTCGCCAGGACCTGCAAATAGGCGGTGCCATTTTTACCAACCAGTGGAATCAGGTTCACGTTGTCAAGGTGACGAAAGACCATAACACCCGACATTTGAACAAAAGCATTGCGGACATTGCCGCGGAAACGCACAGTGATCCTGTTGATACGATCCTGGATTTGGCCATTGATGAAGACCTGGAGATGGGCATTACGCTCTCGGTCATCAATACCAACCCTGACGAAGTGCGCGAGTTGATCACCCATCCCGACTGTCTCATCGGGCTGTCCGATGCCGGGGCGCATGTGGACCAGCATTGCGACGCCGGGGTACCGACCTATCTGCTCGGAGAGTGGGTGAGAAAACGCCAGGCCATGACGCTTGAGGAGGGGGTGCGCCGCCTGACCTCGGAGCCGGCCCGGTTCCTCAATCAGCCCAAGAAGGGCCGTCTTGCCGCGGGCCTGGATGCGGACCTCGTCGTTTTTGATCCCAAGACGATCGGTCCTCAGCCGCCCGAATGGGTCAACGATCTGCCGGGCGAAAAGCCCCGTCTGATTGAACGGGCAACCGGTGTCCAGCATACCATTGTCGGCGGCAACATCGTTTTTTCGGATAATGTCCACCAGGGCGGGCTGCCTGGCACGATGCTCCGGCCGGTCTGACGAATCCGTCTTGTACGATCTGCTCGTTGGCTTGAGGTCAAGCCTGAAACCCAAGCGCCTTGACTACCGTTCGCTGCCGGATGTCAAGCGTGACGAACGAGATATCGCTTGGTTTCTGGACAACGTAGAGTGCTGTCGCGACATGCCACAGATCTGCGCCTCTCAAGTAACCAGCTTCCAGAGCCGTCTTAAGCTCTGGGGTCAAAGGTCGGTCTGGTAAGACCCACTCGATGCCGGAGACAAGACTTGTCGTAAAGTCAATTTCCTCGCGTGCGAATACTGCGCGTAACTCCGCTTCGAGCAGGTTCGAAGACAAGAGATGAGAGAAATTGTCCAATCGCCGTGCCTGGGAGGTCCCACCGCGCTCGTTAAAGGCGATTGAGACCAGCGCGGACGTATCGACGTAAGCGACGCTCATGTGTCTCGCTCGGCGAGAAAGCGTTTGAGCGCGCCGTCTCGTCGCGCCACCGCCTTGAGGGGTTGTCTTTGTTCGCTTGGACGAACTAGGAGGCCACGGCGTTCGTACTCCGCGAGACGCTCTTCGATTGTTTCCGGTCCCCGTTGGAATGGGCGAATCTCGGCCACGGGCTCTCCACGGTAAGAAACCGTGATTGTCCTTCCCTGACGCACCTGCCGGATGATCTCCGAGAATTGTGCCTTGGCTTCGTAAGTAGAATATTCGGATCGCATAAATGGAATATAACTAGTCAGACTAGTCTAGTAAAGTGCTACTGCTCAAGGTACGACAGGTGGATAAGAACGGAGTGGGGACGTAACCCACCCCGCCGCTACGCGGCACCCCTCCGAGGAGGGGAGAGGGGATGACCCTACTCGCGGCCAAAATGCTTGAAGGTGCCGGTGTAGGCCTTCTTCTCCGGTGGGCGGTAGGTTTTATATTTGCTCGTGGTCTTGCCCAATTCGACCAACGACTCGGCCATCTTGACGGCACACACCACGCCGTCAAGGACGGGTATCTCAAGTTCTCGCTCCAGCTCATTTGCAAACTGGGTAAACCCGGCGCAGCCGAGTAAAATAGCCTCGGCGTCGTCTTCGTCCCGTGCCCGGCGCGCTTCGACACGTAGCTTTTCGAGCGCTCCGGCCGGGTCTTTTTCCACATCCAGCACATATAGCGGAGAGGTGCGGATACTCACAACTTTTTCCCGAAAGCCGTAGCCGGCGACCATTTCTTCGAGCATGGTGCGCGTCCGCGGAATCACGGTCACAATAGAGAAACGCGCCGCCAGCATGGAGGCCATATACAGAGAGGCTTCGGCGATGCCGACAACCGGCTTGGTGGTGCATTCGCGTGCCGCGTGCAAGCCTGGGTCGCCATAACAGGCGATAATATAGGCGTCGCACTGTTCGGCCTCTCCTTTTTGGATCTCTTCGAGCAGACCGGGAATACTCAGATAGTCATCGTAGTAGGATTCAATAGAGGCTGGCCCGAATCGGGGGCTGACCGCTGTGATATAGGTGCCCGACCGGGCTACCGACTCACCGGCCGCGCCGATTGCGCGCGTCATTTCCTCGGAGGTATTGGGGTTGATGATCTTGATCTTCATGCCAGTCCTTTCTGCCGGGCCAATAGTGCCACCGTGTCAGCCAGAATATCTGCGCCCAGACAGATATCTGCCGCGCTGGTGTCCTCGGCTATATCGTGGCTGCGGCCGCCAATGCTGGGGATAAAAAGCATGGCGGTTGCGACATGCCGACTCAGGACCATGGCATCATGCCCGGCTCCACTGGGCATACGCAGGGCCGGAACGGCCCGCTGCCGGGTTGCGGCCTCAATGGTATTGACCAGGGCGGCGTCCATATCCGCCGGGGCGATGCTCAGCAGATGAGCCACCTCAGCGCTCACGCCCTGTTGTCCATGAAACTCGGCGACCGCCGCATTGATTTCAGCCTCCAGACGATCAAGCACTTCCGGTTGAGGGTCGCGGAACTCGACCAGGACCTGGGCAGAACTGGGCACGACATTGCCGGCGCCCGGTTCAAAAACAATATGGCCCAGGTTCCATACGCTCAGCTCGCTGCCGGCATTTGCAAACCGGTCGAGCAGATCTGCACAGAGACGAATCAAGACGGCCCCGGCGTCTTTGCGCAAGTGCATGGGCGTTGTGCCGGCGTGGTCGGCCTGACCGGTACAGGTAATGCGGCTACGGCGAATGCCCACGATGGCGGTCACCAGACCGCTTTTTTGTCCTTCGACCTCAAGCCGCGGCCCCTGCTCAATATGGCCTTCAAAATAGGCCATATGGCGACTCGGATCGATCCGGGCGCGGGGCTGTCCGGCATAGCCGGCCTTGGTCAGGGCGTGTGTGAGTGAGACACCGTGCGTATTTTTCGCGTCTTCAATATCCGCGTCCGATAACTCGCCGCAAAACGACAAGCTGCCGGCCAGGGCCCGGTACGTCCCTTCTTCATCGGCAAAGGAGATCACGTCAACGCCAAGGCCGGGCAGAGCGTTCGATTCATTTCGTGTCCGGGCGACCTCCAGGCCGTATAGTACCCCCATGGCGCCATCCAGCCAGCCGCCTTTCGGCACAGAGTCGGTATGCGAGCCGATTAGCACGGCGGTGTCCACCCCGCGTGTCCGCCCGTACACATTCCCAATCCCGTCGATCTCCGCATCGAGACCGGCCTCGCGCATCTGTTCGACCAGCCACTGCCGCGCGGCTCGATCTTCAGGCGTAAAGGACAGCCGATTCACCCCGGTGCCGACTTTTCCGAATTGGGCGAGTTGTGTGAGGCTGTTCAGCAGACGGGCGTGATTGAGTTGCATAAGTGTATCCTTATGGGAAAAGGCTATCTCACGGAAATATGTGAAAGTCCATCCCGCGCTTTTTGGGAGTGTCTCAGTGCTCCTGGCGAGATGTCGCCAAGTTGACTTTTAAGATTTTTGGTTTAGGGAGTGGACTGTTGACTTTACGGCCCCAGGCTTCACATATTCAGTTCGGCATCACCCCAATCCCACCGAGAAACATTGGGAAAAGCGCTTGAGGAGAACTTTGGAGGAAGCAACCATGACCGAAGAACAACACAACCGGGACAAAACGGCCATCGCCGAGCTGATCGCGCGGTATAATTTCGCTATTGACCACGAAGACTATCAGGGCTGGGCAGACTGCTTTGCGCCGGACGGCGTCTTTGACGGGGTGATCGGCAAATTTGACGCTCATCGGGAACTCGACCGCTTTACCGCCGAGGTCAAACGGCTGGCGGCCGAGAGTCCCAAGCTGCGCCACTATGTGACCAATATTCTGACCGAGGTGGACGGCGATACGGCCCGCTCGAAGTGTTTTTTGCTGCTGACCTCAACCACCAAGGAGGGCGGCAGCCGGGTGGCCATGGCCGGGGAGTACGAGGACCGGCTGGTCAAACACGAGGGTCAGTGGCTGTTTTCGTATCGCAAGGTCCATATTGACGGGGCGATGGGATAAGGGCGCCGTCCCTATCGTCTCAGGGGTCAGTCTTGCAGGTCGGCTTAGCCGACCTGCTCATCTACCACTCCACGTATTAGAGTCTCCGTGTTCATACGAGAATATCCGGAAAATTGATGTTCCAGTGTCCTCATGAGCCTGTCTTCCGCTCGCGCCGAAGCTGCTCCGTGCCCTCATGGTCCAACTGCATCTCTTCGGTAATCACGACGCCATATTCGCGCCGGGCGGTGTCTCGGGTGTAGTATTCGTCCAACACATCTTCCAGAATCTGCTGCGGGTCACGCCGGAAAGGGTCGCCGTAGCCGCCGCCGGTGGCACCAATGGTAATTAAACGCTCTCCGGCTTTGACGCTGCGATAGGGAACTTTTGAGGGCAGGGCGATTTCTTCGTTATCGAGGGTTCTTAAGGTCAAAGTGCCGGGTATACCCGTGCTGCCACCGTCAAATCCCCAGGCGCCATAGACAAAACCGTCGGCCTCAACCGACGTGCCGCCGTCACTCAGATAGTGCAACTCCTTGATTGATCCCATCCCGCCCCGCCACTGTCCAGGCGCACACGCATCCTCGCGTAGCTCGTAGCGTTCGACCCGCAGCGGCACGTGGGACTCAACGTCTTCAATCGGATTGTTACGGGTGTTGGCATACAGCGTATCAACGGTGTCCATGCCGTCGTGACCGTACCGACCGCCATAGCTGCCTTCAAAAATTTCCAAATGCACCCAGGGGCTGTTGTTCCGTCGCATCCCGCTTGAGGCAATGGCCTTGAGATTACCGATGCCGGCACTGACCTGGTGGGGAACCGCCTGGGCCAGGGCCTTCATGACGGTATCGCTTAAGACGTTGCCGGTGACAAAACGGGCAATGGTCGGTGCCGGAAAAATAGGATTGGCCAGCGTGCCGCGGGGCGCAATGATTTCAATGGGCCGGTAGAGTCCGGCATTTTGCGGCAGGTCGCCATAGATTTCGGTGTCGAGCAGGACAGAGCGCAGCACCAGCCAGATGGCCACATCAACCGTGCCAACCAGCGGCATATTGATGGGCCGGTCCGACACCTGCGGCGCGGTGCCGGTCAAGTCTACGCGCAGCTCCGAGCCGCTGACCGTCAGGGTTACACAAATGGGCAGGTTGCACCGGCTCGGGTCGGGGTCATCAATATAGCCATCCATATGGCCGGTGGCCGTATAGCTGCCGTCCGGAATCTGTTCGAGCGCCTGCCGCATCAGGCGCTCGGAGTAATCAAACAGGGAGGCACATGCGGCTTCGACCGTGTGGAGCCCGTAGCGCTCGATGAGTTCGATATAACGCTGCGCACCGATGCGACTGGCTGCGATCTGAGCCTCCATATCGCCCACCACCAGATCGGAGATGCGGATATTGTCGCGCAACAACTGCCACACCGCGGCGTTCCGGTTGCCCTGCTCAAACACCTTGATTGCCTTGAACTGCAAACCCTCGGCATAAGCATCAAACGCCTCGACAATACCCGTACTGCCCGGGGTCTGGCAGCCAATATCAAGATGGTGGGCCGTGGTAACGGAAAAGCCGACGAGATCATCCTGGTAAAAAACCGGCACGCAAAACCCGACATCCGGGCCGTGGCTGGCCCCGCCATACGGGTCGTTATGCATGATGACGTCGCCGGGCAGGATGGGTTCTCCCCGCTTGGCGAGCGCGTCGAGCATCCCCCGTACATAGCCGGGAATAGGGCCGGACTGGAGGGGCGTGCTCTGCTTTGACTCGCATAATTGTTCGCCACGTGCATTGACCAGGGCCGTGCCGAAATCCTCGGACTCCCGAATAATGCTCGAATACGACATGCGCATGAGCTTATAGCCCATCTCCACCGCGATATTCTCCAGCGCACCCAGGATGACGCTGGCCGTAATTGGATCAATGTCGTGGCCATTGGGAGCGTTGTCTGCCGGGGTTCTCATGCGGCTCCTCCTATCTGAATGAGCAGATTGCCGTGGGGCTCGAGCCGAAAGGTACAATCCGGTGGAACCACGGTGGTCGAGTCTGTTTGTAAGATAATCGCCGGGCCGGTAAATACCTCATCGACCGGAAGCCGTTCGCGCCGGTAAAAAGCGGTGTCCAGACTGCGCAACTCATTCTGAACCCGAAACATCGACGGCCGGGTTCTGACCAGCGCGGCCTGGAGTGAGCCTGAGCTGGATGAAGACGCGGCGTGGATTCTCTGCGCCTGGCCGATTCCGACCAGACGGATGGTCACGATTTCAAGCGGGCTGTCCACAAAGAAATGACCGTACTCCAACTCGTGCTGCCGGTGAAAACGGTCTGTGATGCTGTTGAGCGCAGTGGCATCGAGCGAGCCCTCGGGCACGGCGACCCGTAGCTCATAGCCCTGGCCGACATAGCGCACATCGGCAAAACGCGTAAACGTGACTGCGGACAGGGCAACACCGTCATCGCTGAACTGTTGGTGCAGTTCGTTTTGCATCTGCGTAAAGGCGGCGTTGAGCCGGGGCAGATCAAAACCGGTCGAGACCTGAAAGGCGGTCCGGGTCGCGTCGTATTTGACATCCGTGGTGAGTAGGCCAACAGCCGAGGTGATACCGGGGTAGGGGGAGATGATACACTCCGGAATGCCCAGCAGGCGGGCGACCTCCGCGCCGTGGAGCGGACCGGCCCCACCAAAGGCCACCAGTGCATAGGCGCGTGGGTCTATGCCTTTCTGTACGGTGCGCGAACGTATGGCATTGGCCATATTGCTGTTGAGAATCGTGACGATCCCTTCGGCCGCTTCAAGCTCGGACATCCTAAGCTGGTCCGCCAGGGAGTGAATGGCCCGCCTGGCGGCGGCCGCATCAAGCGCCATGGAACCGCCGAGAAAATTATCCGTGTCCAGCCGACCCAGGAGAATATTGGCGTCCGTGACCGTGGGCTGGGTCCCCCCACGACCATAGGCCGCCGGGCCCGGCTGGGAACCGGCGCTCTGTGGCCCGACCCGAAAACCTCCGCCTGGGTCAATATGGGCAATACTGCCGCCGCCGGCGCCAATGGTGTGAATGTCGATCATCGGGACCAGAACCGGATAGCCGGCTATCCAGGTATCGCGGGCCGTGGCCTCACTGAACTGCCCGTCCGTCACCACGCCGATATCGGCGCTGGTACCACCCACATCAAAGGTAATGAGCCGGTTGCGCTGTGACTGCTCGCCCGTCCAGGCTCCGCCAAGCACGCCCGCGGCCGGGCCGGACAGCAGGGTCAGGGCGGGTTTCTGGGCAACTACCCGTGGCGTAGCCAGCCCGCCGTTGGAGCGAATGACACGCAGTTCGGCCCCAATCCCGGCACGATGTAAGCGCTGCTCCAACTGCGAAATATAGCGGTGGACGCTAGGGCCGATAAAGGCGTTAATGGCGGTCGTGGTAAATCGTTCAAACTCGCGGAATTGGGGAGAGAGGGAGGCCGAGGTGGTGACAAAGACCTCGGGGTATTCTTGGAGAATGATCTCGCGTGCACGATTTTCATGCTCGGCGTTGAGGTACGAAAATAAGAAGCAGACGGCGATCGATTCAACCTGGGCGTCTTTGAGCTCGCGGGCCGCCTGACGGACCGCGGTTTCATCGAGCGGAGTCAGGACCTCGCCATGCGGCGGAATGAGTCGCTCCGGAACGCCCTTGCGATAACGGCGGCGGACTAGGGGACGGTCCTGCCAGGGAATCTCCTGCTGGATGGAGTAGTGATGGGGCCGCTGGTGGCGACCGATGTGGAGAATGTCGCGGTAGCCCTGGGTGGTAAGCATGCCCGCGGTCGCGCCTTTATGTTCCAGCAGAGCATTGGTTGCGATCGTCGTGCCGTGGTAGATCAGGGCAATGCTGTCGAGTGGAATAGTCTGGTGGTGGCACAGCTCGGTGATTGCGCGCATGACCCCCAGAGAAGGATCGTCTGGGGACGTCGGCACTTTATGGATGGCCAACCGATCCGTCTGGGTATCTGCCAAGACCGCGTCGGTGAATGTCCCGCCTACGTCAACCCCAATGAGTCGCATATATCGCCCTTGGGGCTACTCTAGCGAGTTTCTTCCGGCTTGACAAAAGACCGGCCCGTATCGTATGAGCTTGGAATGAACATTCACTCAGTTTACGTCGCGCACCGGATTCTGGCGAAAGGCGCTCAGCAGTGAAATCTCAGGTCTTACGCAAAAAACGCAAATCCCCGTCTCAGGTGACCGACGGAAAGCGGTTGCAAGAAGGCCAGGAGCGCATTGCCGCCGCGGCGCTCAATCTCTTTCTCCAGAGCGGCTATCACAATACCAGCGTGCGTGAGGTTGCCCAAAAAGCCGGACTCAGTGTGGGTTCGGTCTTCAACTATTTTACCAGTAAGGAAGAAATTCTCTTCTTTCTGCTCTCTTCCGGTCAGGTCCGGGCCGAGGTCGGGTTTCAAAAACAGCGCGCCGAGTTTGAGCGGCTCAAACAGGACGGCGCCAGTCCACGCGCCCTGTTTTTGCGGGCCTACGAGCGGTACGCCGTGTTGACTGACGAACTGCGGCGCAACACGGTCCTGGCCTATCAGGAAACAAAATCGCTGACGCTGGCGGAACGTAAGCGCTTTCTTGAGGGCGAAGAACGGATTCAGCATTTTTTCGAGGAGATCATTGCCTATGGGATAGCCCAGGGAGCATTTCCAGCCGGGAATATTCGACTCAAAGCCCACTGTTTATTGGTACTGGCCCAGTCCTGGGCGGTGCGGCATTGGGCGCTCAGCAGCTTTACCAAGCTCGATGAGTATCTGAAGCCCTTACAGTCGATTGCCCTGGGGATTCTTGAGAGTGACTCCCAGCAGACACCTGCTTTGGTCGCGGCGCAGGATGGCAAGGATTTCGTCCTCTCACGAGAGCTGACGAGTTGAGATTATATGCGGTGCAACAGATTCCAGTACCACGCCACACCTCTTCCTGACACCCTCTGTGCAGCGCGTTGGCGGCTGCATGGAGACTTCGGGGAACCCTAGGAATAAAAGGAGGGGAGGGCCACTGGCCCTCCTTCCTGGGGGCAGCGGTATGAATGGATTTCTGTTTGATGTCAAAGTCCTGGAACTCGCAGATGAAAAGGGGGAGTTCTGCGGCAAGTTGCTGGCCGGGGCTGGCGCGGATGTACTCAAAATCGAGCCGCCAGGCGGGCAAGCCACGCGCGAGATTGGGCCCTTTTATCACGATCAGGCCCACCCCGAACGCAGCCTGTATTTTTGGCACTATAATTTGGGGAAGCGCGGCATCACGCTGGATATAGAGTCGCCGCCGGGGACAGACCTGCTCAAGCAGCTCATTGCGGAAGCCGACGTCCTGATTGACGCCCAGCCGCTGGGAACGCTTGAAAAACTCGGGCTGAGCTGGGACGCCCTGCAGGCGCTCAACCCGCGCTTGATTTATGTAGTGCTGTCTCCGTTTGGGAGCAGCGGTCCGTGGCGTGACTATAAAGCTACTGACTTGGTCCATCTGGCGCTGGGCGGGCAAATGATGTGCTGCGGCTACAGCCCCACAGAAGATGGCAGCTATGACACCCCGCCCATTGCCCCGCAGATGTGGCACGCCTATCACATCGCCGGCAATCAGGCCTTTATTGCCACCGTCGGCGCGCTCATCGGGCGCGAGATGACCGAAGTCGGAGAGATGATTGAGCTGCCCATTCACCAGGCCGTTAGCGTCTGCACCGAGATTGACGTTCCGCACTGGATCTATGGTCAGACGCCGTGCTACCGCCAGACCGGGCGGCATGCCCAACCGGCGATCGGACCCGAGGTGCAGTTCCCAACCAAAGACGGGCGTTACTCCATTATTTTGCCCAATCCGTTTCCGGGCGGATATGAAACCCTGGTCGAGTTTCTGGAGAGCAAGGGTAAGGCCGGCGACCTGAATGCAGAACACTATAAAGAACCCAAGAATCGCCGAGGGCGCGCCTTTACCGAACATTTTGCTGATATCCAGGCGGCGTGTGTAGCCGACTTTGACATGGAGGAAATCTGGCATGGGGCGCAAGAGCTGGGTATTCCCTGGTCCCCCATTCGACTGCCGGAAGAAAATCCCGACGATATACAGTGGCAAACCCGCGCCACGTTTTCTCAGGTCGAACATCCCGAGTTAGACGAATCCTACACCTATACGGGTGCGCCCATGCTGCCGAATCAATGTGCCTGGCGGCAGGGCCCGCGGGCGCCGCTTATCGGCGAGCACAACCGGGAGGTCTTGTGTGAGCAACTCGGGCTGAGCGCGGAAGAGCTTGCGGACTTACAGGACAAAGGAATCGTGTAGGGTGGGCATGAAAAAAAGACGACCACTGGAAGGCGTTCGGATTGCCGACCTGACCTGGCTGCTGGCCGGGGCGGGCGGGCCGCGCTTATTAGCCAGCCTTGGGGCGGAAGTCATTCGGATTGAATGGCGCGACCGACTGGATTTCCTGCGTTATATGCCGCCGTTTGCCTCTCGCACGAAAGAGCGCCCGGAAAAGGCCGGCGCCATGGATTTGACCGGCCTGGACACCGGCAAGGTCCAAAGCGTCAATCGTGGTGGCTATTTCAATGACATCAATGCCGGCAAATATGGGATCAGCCTGAATATGAAAGCGCCCCAGGGCCGCGAGCTGTTCAAAAAGCTGGTGGCGGTCAGCGATGTGGTGGTTGAGGCATTTACGGCCGAGACCATGCAAAAATGGGGGCTCGGCTATGACACCCTTAAAGCCATTAAGCCGGATATTATTTATATGCAGCAGCCCGGTTGGGGCTATAAAGGTCCCTACGTGAAATACGCCTCCTACGGACCGATTGCTCAGGCCGTGAGCGGCCTGACCGAACAGTCGGGTTTACCCGCGCCCCATCCTCCTGCCGGTTGGGGCTTTTCGTATATGGACTGGAGTGGCGCGTATTATTGTGCCATGACCATTCTGATGGCCCTGTACTATAAAAAGCGGACCGGCAAGGGCCAGTATCTGGATTGCTCGCAAGTAGAGCCCGGCATTGGCATGACCGGCACTGCGGTACTGGATCACGCGGTCAATGGCCGCCACTATCAGCGCACCGGTAATCGCTCGCCCTACACACCCGCCGCGCCGCATGGGGCCTACCCCTGCGCTGGCCAGGGCGCTGAGAAGGACCGCTGGATTGCCCTAGCCGTGACTTCCGAAGAAGAATGGCAGGCTCTGGTCCGCGTAATGGGCAACCCCGACTGGACGGCACAGGACCGATTTGTCTCGCTGGCCGAGCGGATCAAGCACCAGGACGAGTTGGACCGTCTGGTGAGTGCCTGGACGCAAGAGCAGGAGCCCTTTGGCCTGCAAGAGCGTTTACAGGCCGCTGGTGTTCCCGCCGGCGTGTGCCAGACCGCGCAAGATCGGATCGAACGCGACCCGCAGCTCAAACACCTGAACTGGCTGCTCCCCCTGGAGCATACCGAAATCGGAACCTGGCCGATCAAGGATATTCCGTTTCATTTTGCCAACGGGCAGGTGAGTCAGGGCGGACCGACTGAACGCGCTGCGCCGTGCTATGCGGAAGATAATGAATATGTCTACAAAGAATTGCTCGGCTTGAGCCAGGCAGAAATGGACGCGTTTCAGGACGAAGGAGTGATTTAACAATGAGGGATTGGGGATGAAAACCTAACCCCCAGAACTAGAGGAGGGTGTCATGTCATACGATCTCATCATCAAAAACGGAACCGTTGTGGATGGAACCGGCGCAGAACGCTACCGGGCCGATATTGCGGTGGCCAACGGAAAAATTGCTGAAATTGGCAAGGTCTCAGACGGAGCCAAGAATGTCGTGGATGCCTCCGACCTGATTGTGGCACCGGGCTTTGTTGATCCGCACACTCACTATGACGCCCAGATTTGCTGGGATCCGCTCATCACCTCCTCTTCCTGGCACGGGGTCACGAGTCTGGTGATGGGCAATTGTGGGGTCGGCCTGGCTCCGTGTAAGCCTGAGGTGCAGGAAATCGCCGCCTGGGACTTGGTCAACGTGGAAGCCATCCCGTTTGACGTGCTGGGCAAAGGCGTGACCTGGGATTGGGTCACCTTCCCCGAATATATGAATGCGGCCGAAAAGCGCGGAAGCGGCATCAATATCGGCTTTATGGCCGCGCTGACTCCGTTTCGCCATTTTGTGATGGGCGAAGAGTCGATGGAGCGGAGCGCAACACAAGAGGAAATCGTGCAGATCAAGGCCCTGATTAAAGAGGCAGTGGCTGCCGGCGCCTTTGGCTTTTCGACTACGAATGTCGCCCAGCATATCGGCTATAAGGGTCGTCCGATTGCTTGCCGCAACGCCAGTTGGGACGAACTCAAGGCCTACTGCAACGCGCTTAAAGAACTTGGCAAGGGTAGCATCGAACTCGCCCTGACCAATAATGTCTCTATTGTTGACGAAACGGAACATGCCTTACTGGACATGCTCCTGACCGAAAGCGGCCGTCAGGTCACGTGGCTGGCCTTGCTGAACCGGGACGATCAACCGGATGCGGCCATGAATACCCTGCGCACGATTGAGCCACTGTTCGAGAAGGGGGCCGTTCCGCAGGTGACCTGTCGTCCGCTGATTATTCAGATCGACCTGCGCAAACCCTTCATTTTTGCCAATCTGCCCTGTTGGAAGCCGGCCTTTGACCAGCCGATTGAGAAGCAGAAGGAATTCTACAGGGATGAATCCTTTCGGGCGGCATTCCGCAAAGAGATGGAGTCGCCCAAGGTATTCTCGGGCAAATGGGAACGCGCCATCGTCCATGAGGTTGGGAATCCCGCCATGCAATCCATGATCGGCAAGAGCGTGGCCGAGATTGCCAAAGAGCGCGGCAAAGACGGGCTCGATACCTTTTTGGACCTGTGCATCGAAGACGACTTGCAGCTCCAGTATACCTATGAGCTGTTCAACGCCGACGAAGACCGTATCCCTGAACTGATTACGCACGATCAGGTCATGGTCGGCCTGTCAGACGGTGGCGCCCATGTGGACATGCTGTGTGACGCCGGCTACTGCACCTATCTGCTCGGCACCTGGGTGAGGGACCGGCAGGCCATGACGCTTGAGCACGCGGTGAGGCGGATTACCTCCGAGCCGGCTGCGTTCTACGGGATGACCACACGGGGCAAGATCGCAACAGGCATGGCCGCCGACTTTGCAATCTTTGACTACAACACGGTTGGCTCGGCACGCCGCGGCGAAATGCGGGCCGACCTGCCCGGTGGCGGGCGGCGCTTGGTCATGCCGGCCCAGGGCGTGCAGTACACGATCGTGAACGGAGAAGTGCTGTTCGACGATGGCAAACATACCGGGGCCATGCCGGGCCAGGTGCTGCGTTCGGGTCAGGTCTAGCATTCCCCTTTTGCTCCTTTGCCCCCTCTCCCCTTGGGGGAGAGGGCCGGGGTGAGGGGTGTCGGATTACGCTCCGCTAATCCGACCTACAGAGATGCCGCCAAGACTCTAAATATAGACAAAGGAGGGGAACATGCTGACTCGTTTATTTCACGTCAATGTCTGCGTTCGCGATATGGAGCGCTCCATCGGGTTTTATGAAAAACTCGGGTTTAATAAGGTCAATGACTTTACGCTTGAAGACCCGACGGTGGGTGAGGCGCTTGGCCTCGACGCCCGGAAGCTGCGCGGTGTATTCATGCGCCTCGGGGACGATGAGAACGCTCCGGTTCTGGACTTGGTCCAGTTCATTGATCCGCCCCCACAGGGCGAGCCTTACCCGTCGCTCAATAATATCGGGATTTGCCGTATCGCCTTCAGCGTGGACGATATCGACAAGACTTATGCCGACCTTCAGGAAATGCAGGTTGAATTCCTGGCCCCACTCAAAAAAATAGAAGGGCCGGGGGGCGCGGAGATTGGCGTCGTCTGCTTCAAAGACCCGGACGGCACCATCCTCGAACTGATCAGCGGGATGTAGTTATGTGGATACCCCTCTCTCCTTGGGGGAGAGGGAGCAAAAGGTAGGGGCAACCCCCCGTGGTTGCCCTGCGACTGGAGAACCTGGGAATATGTCAACACAGCAGCCCCGCGAGCAGATAGACCCGGACAAACTCAAGGCTGGCGGCCAAAAGGTCTTTGGCCTGCTGAGCGGTGCGTTAATCTCGGCCATGATTCACCTGGGCGACCGGCTCGGGCTGTATCGGGCGCTGCGTGGCGCCGGGCCAGTGACCAGCGAGGAGCTTGCCGAAAAAACGGGCTTGAGCGAACGTTGGGTGCGGGAGTGGCTCCGAGGACAGGCGGCGGCCCAATTGCTTGAGTATTCAGAGGAGGGGCGTTTTTCCCTCTCGCCGGAAATGGCCATGATTCTTGCGGACGAAGACAGTCCCAAGTTTGCCGCAGGTATTTTCAGCGACTTTCCGCAACGCATGGCCATATTGGAGAAACTGCCCAAGGCCTTTCGTACCGGCCTGGGCCTGCCCTACGACGCGCGTGGCTCAGAGGGCGCACGGGGCATTGAGCGGGTCTTTGCCCCCTGGTATCGGCATGCGCTGATTCCCGTTGTGCTGCCTGCCCTAGACGGTGTCGAGTCCAGGCTGCAAGCCGGTGCAAAGGTGGCGGACGTGGGCTGCGGCGCCGGGATTGCGCTGGTCCAAATGGCCACCGCCTTTCCGCAGGCCGACTTTCATGGCTATGACATCTCGGAGCACGCGCTGGCTCGTGCCAACGCGAACAAGGATGAGGCCGGACTGACCAACCTCCGGTTTCATCATGCGGCTCAGGACGGGTTGCCGGCTGATGCGAGTTTTGACTTCATCACCACCTTTGACTGCATCCATGATATGACCCATCCGGCAGAAGCCATTCGGGCCATTTGGTCGGCGCTCAAGCCGGATGGAACCTGGCTGATCGCCGATATCAAGAGTGCCCCGACGTTTGAAGAGAATCTGAAGAAGCCCATGACTGGGCTGATGTATGCCTTCTCGGTTATGGGCTGCATGTCCTCGGCCTTATCCGAGCCGGACGGGGCTGGCTTGGGCACACTGGGCTTTAACGAACAGGTCGCACGGAGCATGACGCGCGACGCCGGCTTCACTCGCTTCACCCGCCACGATTTTGACAATCCGTTTAACGCCTATTATGAAGTGCGGCCCTGACGCGAGAAAACCCCTCACCCCAGCCCTCTCCCTCAAGGGGAGAGGGAGCAAAATGTAGGGGTAACCCCCTGTGGTTGCCCGGTTCGCAGGGAAAGAGAGGAGGTAGGAGAAACGTATGGAAAAGGAATTTCTGAATCCCGTCGGTCTGCCCGTTTTGCCGGGCTTCTCTCAGGTTGTGACCGCAACCGAGGGAAAAATTGTTTTCATCTCGGGTCAGGTCGCCTTGGACGCGAATAACGAGGTGGTGGGCAAGGGCGACCTGGGCGCCCAGGTCGCCCAAACCTTTGAAAACCTCAAACGAGCGCTGGCCGCGGTTGGGGCCACGTTTGATGACGTGCTGAAGACCAATACGTATATTGTTAATTATACGCCTGACATGATCGGCGTGGTCCGTGATGTTCGCAGCCAATATCTGCCCCAGGAAAAACCGCCGGCCAGCACCCTCATCGGCGTTCAGGCGCTGGTGCTTGAAGACCTGCTCATTGAGATTGAGGCCTTTGCTCTGCTCAAGGCTTGAGGCCGGCGCGTATGCGCTTCTCCCTCCTCTGAGCCCCGCATAACCCGGCATGTCTACTCCTGCCAGCCTTCGCGTTGCCTTTGACATTGGTGGAACCTTCACCGATGTCGTCATAGCCGGAGCCGACGGCCAGCTTCTGACCTATAAAATTTTGACCTTGCCCGATTCTGTTGGTGCGGACGTTGGACGCTGTATTGCCGATGCCGAACGCCAGCGCCCGGAGAGCTCCATTACGAGCCTCGTCCACGGCACGACCATCGCCTCCAACGCGGTCTTGGAAGAACAGGGCGCACGGACCGGACTGATTACCACCACAGGCTTTCGGGATGAATTGGAAATCCGACGCTTGGGGCGTCCCGGCGTATACAACGTTTTTTGGCAACGTACGCCGCCCCTGATCCCGCGTCGCCGCCGACTTGAAGTCAGCGAGCGCCTGACCGTTCGGGGCGAGGTGGAAACGCCGCTCAACGACGAAGAGGTCCGTCAGGCCATACTCAGCCTCAAACGCCAGGGTGTTGAAGCCATTGCCGTGGCGTTTCTGCACTCTTACGTCAATCCCAGCCATGAACAACGGGCCGTGGCTCTTATCCGTGAGGTGTTCCCGGAAGTCATGGTCTGCTCCTCAGCCGACATCCTGCCCGAGGTGCGCGAGTACGAACGCACTTCCACCACGGCGCTGAACGCTTACCTGATGCCCGTGGTCGGACGATACCTGGACCAGTTGGAAACGCAGCTACGGGCATATCCTCCACCACTGCAAATCATGCAGTCCAACGGAGGGATCATGCCCGCTGCGCATGCCCGCCGCCGCCCGGTGCATATGATTGAATCCGGTCCTGCGGCTGGTGCGTTGGCTGCGGCCGGCCTGGCGCAGGAAATCGGTCTGGCTCAGGCGGTAGCGTTTGATATGGGCGGGACGACCGCCAAAGGCTGCCTGATAGAAAATGGCAAGCCGGTTGAAACCGCCGAGGGCGAGGTCGGCGCGGGAATCAACCGAGCCGGGCGACTGAGCAAGGGCGCCGGTTATGCGTTGCGCGTTCCCGCCTACGACATTGTCGAGGTCGGTGCGGGAGGAGGGAGTCTGGCCTGGGTAGACGATGGCGGCGCGCTGCGCGTCGGTCCACGCAGCGCCGGCGCCGTCCCCGGACCGGCCTGCTATGGTCGCAGCGGAACCGAGCCGACCATCACCGACGCCAACGTGGCCCTGGGATATATGAATCCGGCCAGCATCGCTGGTGGCACCGTCCCTATTGATGCCGCGGCTGCACGGACCGCAATCGAGACGCGGCTGGGCGCCCGTCTCGGTCTATCGGTCCACGAGGTTGCCTTCGGGATTCATCAGGTGGCTGACGCGACCATGACGCGCGCCATACGTGCGGTCACGACCGAGCGGGGCCGTGATCCACGCGAGTTTACTCTGATCGCTTTCGGTGGATCAGGCCCGCTGCACGCGGCGACGCTGGCCGACAATCTGGGTATGTCGCGGGTGTATATTCCGCTCTTTCCTGGGGTATTCAGTGCGCTGGGCCTGTTGGTAGCCGACCTGCGCTCTGACTACGTGCAAAGTGTGCCGCAGGATCTGGACGCGGTTGACCCCGCAGCGCTGCTCCAGGAATTTGACGCCCTGGCAGACCGCGCAGCGCAGGAGGCCCGGCATGGGCAGCGCGAGCGGCCCGGTCTCACCTATGAGCGTCTGATCGACTTACGCTATAAGCGCCAGTCATCGGAACTGACCCTGCCGCTCCCGGCTCAGGTTGAGGCGGCTGACATCCGGCAGGTTTTGGCCGAGAGCTTTCATGCCGCGCATGAACAAACGTATGGATATCGACGCGAAGACGATACCATTGCCATCGTCAGCGTTCGCCTGAAAGCATCCATCCGGACACAAAGCCTGTCCTTCAGCGAGTTGGGCGTGTCTTTCAGCCAATCGGCAGAAAAGACCGCACATCTGGACTCCCGACGCGCGTATTTCGGCCCCCAACAGGGTGAGCTCGATACCCGGATTCTGAGCCGCGGTGACTTGGTCGAACAGGCCGTCGCCGGTCCTCTGATTGTCGAAGAGTTTGACACCACGGTCGTCGTCCCACCGCGCTGGCAGGCGAGTGTCGATGCGTATGGCAATATTGTGCTAATCAAAAGCTTATAAACGAGGAAAATCTCATGGCCGGCGCATTTGATCCCATTCTGATCGAAGTCATGAAAAACGAGCTGACCGCGGTTGCCGAAGAGATGGGCATTACCATGAAGCGGACGGCGCGATCGTTGGGGGCCAAGGAAGGCTCTGATTTCTCTACTGCGCTGGTCGATGCCCAGGGCCTGTTGATCGCCCAGGGTCTGACCATCGGTGTCCATCTGGGCTACATCATGGGGGTCATGCCGTGGGTGCTGAAGAAATTTGGCGACGACCTCCACCCTGGCGATGTGATTGTCTCCAATGATCCCTACGGCGGGGTATCCCACTTCCCGGATATCGTGCTGGTCATGCCCATTTTCTGGCAGGAACAACTGGTCGGCTTTTCGGCTATTGTGGAACACCACACCGATATTGGCGGACGCTTCCCCGGCGGCATGGGCATAGCCAGTGCCGAAGTCTACGAAGAAGGGGTGTGTATTCCGGGGGTGAAGCTCTTCAGTCAAGGCGAGCTGAATTACGACCTGGTTGATATGATTGCCGCCAATGTCCGCGCACCTGAGGATGTGCGCGGCGACCTGGACGCCCAGGCCGCCGCCTGCCGGCGCGGTGCCCAGGGGGTCCGGGATCTGCTTGACCGCCACGGGCTGAAACAATTTGCAGCCTGTAACGAACAGTTACGCCAGTACAGCGAACGGGCCATGCGAGCCTGCATTGCTGCCATCCCGGATGGCTCATATGTGTGTACGGATCTGTTTGAAGATGACGGCCTGGGCGGGGAAGGGGTCAATTTGCGTCTCACGGTAACCGTTGCCGACGAGTCCGTCCGGGTTGACTTCGACGGAACCGGCCCACAGGTGCGCAGCGCGATTAACGTCCCTTTCAATCTTACCCGCGCCTGTGTGTACGTGGCCTTTCGGTCCATTCTTGAGACGGATGCGCCGGCAAACTCGGGGCTGATGGCCCCCATTCAGGTGACTGCTCCCGAGGGCTGTGTGGTCAATCCCAAATTTCCCGGTGCGGTGGGTGCACGCGGAATGCTGATGTGGCGGATTATCGACATGGTGTTTGCCGCCCTGGCCCAGGCCATTCCGGACAAAGTCTACGCCGCGGGCGAGGGCGGGGCGAATCTGCTGGTGTATACGCCCCAGGTTGACGCCGGTGTGCCGTCCATGCTGCTGGATATTTACACCTCGGGCTGGGGTGCGCGGCCCGATAGCGATGGTGTGGAGGGTGTCACTCCTATGGCTGCGGGTGGTGCCATGCGCAGCATTCCTGCCGAAATGATCGAGCGCGAGTGTCCGGTCATGCTGGAGGGCTTCGGCTTTTTGCCGGATACCGGTGGTGCCGGACAATATCGCGGCGCCCTGTCCGTGTACCGCCAATGGCGCTTTCTGGGGGAAGGCCGGGTGATGCTCCGAACCTGTCGGGTCAAATCCGTTCCCTATGGGCTGGCCGGCGGAAAAGACGGCACCCCGTTTGCTGCCAGACTGCGCTCCGGCGAGGCGGAAACCCAACTCCCACACGAAATGCTGATTGACACTGAGGTGCGGTCCGGAGAAACCCTGCTGCATGTCCAACCGGGTGCGGGCGGCTACGGCGACCCGCTGGTACGTAACCCCCAGCTCGTCCTGGACGACGTGTTGGACGAAAAAATCTCGCCCGCATACGCCGAGCGGGAATACGGGGTCGCTATTGACGAGCGCACGGAGCAGGTTGACTGGCAGCGGACGGCGCAACTCCGGGCGACATTGCAGGCTGACCTGGGAGGATGACGGCTAAATGCGACGGCCTGCGTCCTGTCCGTTGCCGGCGCGTGGCCTGAGAGGAGAGCTATGGCATTTGATCCTATTCTGGTTGAGGTGGTGAAAAACGAGTTGGCCGCCATTACCGAAGAAATGGCGATTGCGGTCTGGAAGACCGGCCGCTCGGCCATGGTCAAAACCGGAGATTTTGCCACCGCTATCTGTGACGGCCGGGGTCGGTTAATCGGCCAGGGCTATGCGGCCCCGTTTCAACTGGCGTTCTTTATTGCGGTGATGCCGCACATCCTCAAAAAATACGGGGAAGACTTTGCGCCCGGCGACGTGATTGTGGTGAACGATCCGTATGCCGGTGTCACCCATATGCCGGACGTGATGATCATTGCGCCCACGTTCTGGCAGGGGAAGCGGGTCGCCTTTACCTTAGCCTATTCGCACCACACCGACATTGGCGGGCGCTTTCCGGGCGGGTTCAGCAGCCAGTGTACCGAGACCTTTGAAGAGGGTCTCCGCCTGCCGCCGATCAAACTGTACGCGGCTGGGGAGCGCAACGACGCCCTCCTGGAGACGATTCTGGCCAACGTCCGGGTGTCCGACGAATGGCTGGGAGATGTAGAGGCAAAAATTGCGGGCTGCTGGCGTGGCGAGCAAGAGCTGAAAACAATGCTCGAAAAATACGGCTTGGACACCTTCAACTCGTGCTGTGACTATTTGATTAGCTATGCGGAAAAGGCTACGCGGGCAGCCATCAAGGAGATTCCGCCTGGTGAATATGTATATGAGGACGCCTTTGAGGACGACGGTTTTGGCTCAGACGGTGTGGCCTTACCGCTCAAGGTGACCCTGCGCGCACAGGGTGAAACCTTGAGCGTTGATTTCACCGGGACCGGCCCGCAGGCGCGCGGTGCCATCAACCTGCCGCTGAGCATGACGCAAGCCACCGTGTACGGCGCGGTCAAGAGCATTGTCAGTCCGGAGGTATTAACCAATGTCGGCTTCATTCGACCCATACAGGTCGTTGCGCCGGTCGGCAGTCTGGTGAATCCGCGCTTTCCTGCCGCGGTCGGTGGCCGTGCCCCATTATTCTTTCGGGTTTTTGATATGCTGTTTCGTGCCCTGGCCCAGGCTCTACCCGACCGGGTGCCCATCCCCGGAGAGGGTGGGGATGTCTTGCACTTTACCGGTGAGAAAGAAGACGGGACACCGTTTGCGGTGATGGATATTTTCTTTGGCGGCTGGGGCGGACGGCCGCGCAAGGACGGTATTGATGGCGTAGCCCCCATGGCCTTCGGGTCCTACGGAACGATTCCGGCAGAGATGCTCGAACGTGAGTTCCCACTGGTCGTTGACGGGTTTGGCTATGTGCCGGATACGGGCGGTGCCGGCAAGCATCGGGGCTCGGTATCCATCTATAAACAGTGGCGCTTTCTGAGCCCCGGAAAGGTCATGGTCCGCACCAATCGCCTCATTCGCGCCTCCGGCGGGCTGGCCGGCGGCGCGTCCGGCGCGCTGTCCAAGAACATTCTGAACCCCGAAACAGAGAATCGGGAACTGCCGCGCAAAGCCCATATGCACATGGATGTGAGACCGGGCGATCGCATTCACCACATCGTGTCCGGCTCGGGCGGGCACGGCAATCCTCTGGAGCGTGACCCCGCCCGGGTGCTGGCCGACGTACAGGACGAAAAGCTGTCCGTCGCGCAGGCACGAGTGCAGTATGGAGTGGTGATTGACGCGGACGCGGCCGAGGTCAAGATTCCGGAAACCGAGGCATTGCGGGCCGCTCGCCTGCAACCGGCTGCGGCAGCAGACTAGTCGAGGGTCGGGATCGCTTCAGTAAGTAGGTCGGATTAGCGGAGCGTAATCCGACAGGGACGTAATGTCGGGTTACGCCTGCGGCTAACCCGACCTACAAGGCTACTCGGATTGTCGCCCCTTCCGGCGTAATCCGCTATCCAGAAAGAAAATGAGAAAGCCTACGGCGGCAATGCCTAACATCACGAGAAAGACGATGCCTAATGGGTTCATGAAGAGACCTCCCTCCCATTCTCTCCGTCCTCAAGAAAGCCTACACCGTTTGGATAGACGATTCGATATGGTATAGGCTCCCCATGCGTATAGGCTTTGATATAGGCGGAACCTTCACCGATGTCATTGTGGTTGGCGACGACGGACGCCTGTTTACCACCAAGGTGCTCTCGCTGCTTGATCGGGTTGGCGAAGATATTGTCCAATGTGTGCGCGAAGTCGATGCGCGGGCCCAGGTCGAAGGCTTCGTCCACGGTACAACCATTGCCTCGAACGCGGTCATTGAAGACACCACTGCGCGGACCGGACTGATTACCACCCAGGGCTTTCGGGATGAACTCGAAATGCGCGGGCAGCGCCGGCCCAATATCTATGACGCAGACTGGGACCGGTTGCCCCCTCTCGTACCTCGCTCCCTGCGTTTGGAAGTGCAGGAGCGCATCCTGGGTAATGGCCAGATCGAGCAAACGCTCGATCTGGCACAGGCCAGGGCGGTGATCGACCAGCTTCTGACCGCCGGAGTGGAAGCGATCTCTGTTTGTCTGGTGAACTCGTATCTCAATCCCACGCACGAACAGCAACTGGGACAGCTTATTGCTGAAGTGGCGCCGGATACGGTGGTATGTCTGTCGTGTGATATACATCCCGAGATTCGCGAGTATGAACGCACCAGTACGACCGTCATTAATGCGTCGCTGATTCCGGTTGTTGATCGCTATCTCACCCGACTGGAAAAGCACCTTTCGACTTATAGCGAGCGCGTCCTGATTATGCAGTCCAACGGCGGTATCATGAGCGCCCAGGCCGCCCGGCGCCGGCCCGCGTATATGATTGAGTCGGGTCCGGCTGCCGGCGTGCTGGCTGCGGCGCGCTTCGCCCAGGAGACACAGCAGGATCAGGTGCTCTCGTTTGACATGGGGGGGACGACCGCCAAAGCCTGTTTGATTGAAAACGGCCTGCCACTTGAAAAGCCGGGCGGAGAGGTCGGGGGTGGTGCAACCACGACCACGCGTCTGTTCGGTGGCGGCGGACATGCGCTGCGCGTCCCCTCGCTCGATATCGTCGAAGTGGGTGCCGGAGGCGGCAGTATTGCCTGGATAGATGACGGGGGCGCATTACGGGTCGGTCCCCAGAGCGCGAGTGCGGACCCTGGTCCGGCCTGTTACGGCCGGGGCGGAACCGAGCCGACGGTGACTGATGCCAATGTGGTGCTTGGTTATATGAATCCTGACGCTATCGCTGGGGCAACTCTGACCATTGATCGCCAGGCCGCCTGGACCGCGATTGAGCAAAAAATCGCTCAACCGCTCAATGTGGAAGTCCTGGCCGCGGCCTATGGCATCACGCAGGTAGCGAATGCAACCATGATGCGCGCCCTGCGGGCCGTCTCGACCGAACGCGGACGAGACCCGCGGGATTTTACCCTGATCGCGTTCGGCGGGGCTGGGCCAATGCACGCTGCCGCGCTGGCGGATAGCCTGAGTATGACGCAGGTGCAGATTCCGCTCTACCCCGGCTTATTCAGCGCGCTTGGGTTGTTATTGGCAGATTATCGCCACGACTATATTCGCAGCGTGGCCGTGGCTTTGGACCAAATCGACCCGCAGGCCGTGCTGCGTCACTACCAGGAGCTTGAGACCCAGGCCCGGGCCGAGCTGGTCGAAGAAGGCATTGCCGTGGATCAGATTCGCTTCGAGCGCCAGGTTGATCTCAAATATGGTTATCAGGTAGCGGAGCTGAGTCTGCCTTTTCCCGACGTGTCGGTCGCGGATATGCAGGAGCGCTTGGCCCAGCTCTTCACCGAAGCGCACCGGCAGGCATTTGGCTATGATCGAGCCGATACGATTGAGTTGGTCAGCGTCCGGCTGCGGGCCTTGGCCTCCTCCGGCCACCTGCGCTTTACCGAACTGACTGGAGCAGGGAGCGTAAGTCCTCCCGCGTCTCCAGCCTCACGCACGGCGTATTTTGGCCCGCAGGTAGGCGAACGCCAGGCAGGGGTGTATCAGCGCACCGCTCTTGAACAAGCGCGGAGCGGCCCGCTCATCGTGGAAGAACCGGATACCACGGTGGTTGTACCGCCCGGCTGGACAGTCCAGTATGACGTGGGCGGGAATCTGCTCTTGCAGTGTGCATAGCATCACAGCGTGTTTCGCTTCGGGCCGGGAACCCACCCCGGCCTTCGGCCACCCCTCCAGGGAGGGGAAGTTTTGTCCCGATTATCCTCTCTTGGGAGGGGTACCGCATAGCGGCGGGGTGGGTTCCTGCCGGGTTGAAGGGTATCTTTTGTGAGGCCGACATCCACTCCGGTAGTCAAAGATTTGGTCCTGATTGGCGGTGGCCACAGTCATGTCACGGTGCTGAAACGCTTTGGGATGCAGCCGCTGCCGGGCGTACGTCTGACGCTGATTTGCCGGGATAGCCACGCGCCGTATTCCGGCATGTTACCCGGCTATATCGCCGGACATTATAGCTTCGATCAGGCCCATATCGATCTTGGGCCGCTGTCCCGGTTTGCCGGAGCGCGATTTTTTCATGATGAAGTGATCGGTCTGGACCTGGCGAACAAGCGGGTCGTGTGTCGCACCCGGCCGCCCGTGGCCTATGATGTTTTGTCCATTAATATCGGGGCGACGCCTGCCATTGCGCATATCCCCGGTGCTACGTACACCGGTGTGGCCGTCAAGCCCATAGACGGTTTTTGGCGGCAGTGGGAGAAGCTCCGTGAGCGCTGTCTGGCTCGCACCGAACGCACGACGATCGGTGTCATTGGCGGCGGTGCCGGGAGCGTGGAACTCTTACTGGCCGTCCAATACCGTCTCGAACATCTGCTCGCCCAGCAAAAGCGGTCGGCCGATCACCTCGTTTTTTCCCTCATTAGCGCGGCGTCCGAAATTCTGCCGACCCACAACCCGCGCGTCCGCGCCGCGTTTCGGCGCATTCTCAAGCAGCGAGGGGTTGAGGTCCGAACGGATTGTCTTGTCACCAGCGCTGCCGAAGGTTGCGTTCGACTTGCCGATAACACCCAACTCGCTCTGGATGAGCTTCTGTGGGTCACCACGGCCGGCGCCGCCGACTGGCCGGGAGAGGCTGGCCTGGCTACGGACGAGCAGGGTTTTATCTCCGTGCAGGATACGCTTCAGTCCGTTTCCCATCCCGAGGTCTTTGCCGCCGGGGATATCGCCGCGGTCGTCAACCATCCCCGCCCAAAATCTGGTGTGTTCGCCGTACGGCAAGGGCCGCCGTTGGCCAAGAATCTCCGCCGCTTCCTGTGCGGCCAAGCGGTCAAAGCCTTTGTGCCGCAAAAGCAGTTTCTGAGCCTGATCTCTACCGGAGACCGATATGCTGTAGCCTCACGGTCGGGTTGGGCGGGTGAAGGCAGGTGGGTCTGGAGGTGGAAGGACTGGATCGACCGGCGCTTTATCCGCAAATACAATGAGCTGCCGGATATGCCCGAAGATGAACCGGCTCAGCTAGAGCAGGGTCTGGCCGACACGCACGTCCTCAAAGAGATTTCCGCCTTTGCCATGCGCTGCGGTGGCTGCGGCTCCAAAATCGGCAGTACGGTCCTGAACCAGGCCCTGGCGCGTCTTAAGCCGGTTGACCGTTCCGATGTCATTGTCGGTCTGCATGCGCCGGACGATGCGGCTGTGGTCACCGTTCCGCCCGGAAAAGCGGTGGTGCAGACGGTTGATTTTTTTCGAGCCTTTATTGAAGATCCGTTTGTCTTTGGCCAAATCGCGGCCACCCATGCCCTGGGTGACATCTTTGCCATGGGTGCCGAGCCACAGACTGCTCTGGCCATGGTCACCATTCCGTATGGCTTGGAAGACAAGGTGCAAGATCAGCTCACCCAGCTTATGGCTGGGGCCTTGGAGGTCCTCAACTGTGAACACACCTCTCTGGTTGGCGGGCATACCAGCGAGGGCAGCGAACTGGCGCTGGGATTTGCCATCAACGGTTTGGCAAGTCAGGAATCCGTACTGAAAAAAAGCGGTATGCAGCCGGGACAAGCACTGGTTCTGACCAAGGCATTGGGAACCGGTGCGCTGTTTGCCGCGGACATGCGACACAAAGCCAAGGGTCGCTGGATCGAAGCCGCGCTGGCCTCCATGCGGCAGTCAAATCGAGCCGGAGCAGACTGCCTGCGTCAGCACGGCGCGACCGCCATGACCGACGTGACCGGATTCGGCCTACTGGGCCATCTGGTCGAAATGGTCCGCGCCTCGGCTGTTGACGCTATCCTTGATATGGAACGGCTGCCTGTCCTGCCCGGCGCGCTGGAGGTCGTTCAGCAGGGCATTTTTTCGTCCCTGCAACCGCAGAATATTCGGCTGCGGCGGGCCATTCGCGAGGTGGAGCGGGCGGCCCAGCATCCGTACTACGCTCTGCTGTTCGACCCGCAGACCGCCGGCGGACTCCTGGCCAGCATCCCGGCCGATCAGGCCCAGGCGTGCATCCAGGAGCTTCAAGGGCTGGGCTATCAGGACGCGGCTATTATCGGTTCGGTGCAGGCGCAGAGCGATGCGCTTGAGCCGATCAGCCTGCACGTATGACCAAAGGCTGTCTTCTCATCGCTCCAATGCCGTCACAATCTCTCTAAAACGGGCAAGCCCAGACCCCAAGTTTTCATGGACAGGATATCTCTAGGACGAGATCGGAAGCTATACTGAGGATTCGCTATGAAGAATTTAGATCAGTACAAAGGTGACCTAGAACGGCTTATCGCCACCGGTGACAATTTATATAACGCTATGCAGTACGAGTGTCGGCCAGAAGGTTACAGGAAGGCTGCGAGGAAAGAACTAGGAGAAAAAGCAACGGATTTCCTCAGAAATCTGCCTTCATTCTCTGCCGAGTATCAAGCTTGGTATTCAGAAGCAGGGGCACTTATACGTCAATTACTGCCCAATCGTCTCGATGATTTCTCCGGTTATTACGAGCAGCCAAAGACACGTAAAGAAGTGACGTATGGGAGCTACCGGATATCCGACTACCTTCTCAGGCTTCAAGTGAAGAATGCGTTGGGAGAAGTGACCGTTGATCCTTCCGCAGCAATTCCGCGGTTTGAACAGCAACTGGCGATAGTCAAAGCTGTCAAAAACCGCTTTGAAAGCTCACTTTTCGACATCAGACAGCTCGTGCAGGCTGATCTCTTCGACTCCGAACTGGAGGCGGCGAAGGCCCTTGTGAAGCATGGCTTCCTCAGAGCGGCGGGCGCGGTGGCAGGGGTAGTCATGGAGAAGCACCTTGCCCAAGTCTGCGACAACCACGCCATTACAATGCGCAAGAAGAGACCAACCATCGGAGACTTTAATAACGCACTAAAAGATGCAGATGTGATCAACACCCCTCAGTGGAGATTCAATCAGCATCTCGGCGATATCCGAAACCTGTGTGACCATAACAAAGACGCTGAACCAACCGAGAAACAAGTGAATGACCTTGTGGATGGTGTGATGGAACTCACGAAGATGCTGTTTTGATAACAGGCCTGAGACGTCTCCATTTTTGCCACGGACCAAGCTTAACACTGTGGCAGGTATCAGACGTAGCGGGCTGACTGGATAAGTGAGAGTAGAGTGTAGGAAGATCAGGGACTATCAGGACGCGGCCATTATCGGCACGGTACAAACGCAGAGCGATGCACGTGAGCCGATTATGCCGCAAGCATAACCGCCTCACGTATAGGCTCTGAGAAAAAAGAAGACGAGCACGCCGGTGACCGAGACGTAGAGCCAAATCGGGAAGGTGTAGCGCGCGATCTTTTTGTGGGCCTCAAACTGGGAACGGGCCGCGTGGTAGAGCGTGGTAAAAACCAGGGGCAGAGCGACAATGGACAACACAATGTGGCTGATCAGGATGAAAAAATACAGCAGTCGAATCGGCCCCTGGCCGGGAAAAGGAGTATCGCCATGAAAATGGTGATACACGATATAACTCCCCAGAAAGAGGACTGAGAACACGAGCGCGGCCAGCATGCAGCGTATATGCCTTTCCCGGTTACCGCGCTTGATATTGACAAACCCGCCGATCAAACAGCAGGCGCACAGCGCGTTAAAACAGGCGTTGGCCGCCGGGAGATACATCACCCACTCTCCCTCTGCCGTGGCCGTCGGCTTATAGTAAATCAACCAGATCAGAAACCCGCTCAGGATCAAGCCGAGGAGCAAGAACCAGGAAAACGGGTTGCGCGTCATGGCCGGTGTTGGCATGGGCCTGAGGCTAACGGTGGAAGAGATGGAGATCAAGTCTCCGCGTGGTGGTGTCCCATCCTTCTGACCCTATCCGTTCTCCCGTTAGGGGAGCCAAAAAATATCCCCTCTCGGGAGGGGTGGCCGAAGGCCGGGGTGGGTTCCTGGGACACACCGGTGAGCAAACCCACCCCGCCGCTGACGCGGAACGCATCCCCTCCCTGGAGGGGATGCGTTCCGCGTATCGCGCCCTCCGCACTATTCCGCTAGAATGCCGCGTCATCAGAACGAAGCGAAGGAGGACGGTATGCAGTTTGTAAGTCTGGAAGAAGCCAAGCAGGCATCGGGTCTGCGCCTGACGTTTGTGGCCAATGCGCCGAGTCCGTGGGGAGAAGCGATCAAGGGTATGCTCAAGACCAAGGATATTCCCTTTACCGCCACGCTCTATATGCCTGGTGACCCTGCGGCCAATAAGGGCCTGGTGGAGTGGACGGGTGAAGATAGTGCGCCGTCCGCTATGTATGAAGACGAAGCACCCCGGTCCGGCTGGGCGGAGATCCTGCTCTTGCTCGAACGCCTCCAGCCCGAACCCAGCCTCATTCCGGCTGACCCGGAGCAACGCGCGCTGATGTTCGGGCTCTCATATGAAATCTGCGGCGAAATGGGCTTGGGCTGGTCGGCTCGTCTCATGATGTGTGATGCCGCCATAGACCCGAATATGGACTATCCCGTTCCTGCCGAGATGGGCCACTATCTTGGCGCGAAATACGGCTACCGGCCCGGCATCGGACCGGAGGCAACCAAACGGGTGACCGACATTCTGGGTCTCCTGTCTGCCCGCCTCAAAGCCGAGCAGGCAAAGGGCAATCGCTTCCTCATGGGCGAACACGTCACGGCCCTGGACTTCTACTGGGCAACGTTTTGCGCCCTGATGAAACCGCTGCCGCCCGAACACTGCAATATCATGGAGGTGTTACGCGCCGCCCTCGAGTTTCCCAATCCGGCGATTGAACAGGCGCTCGACCCCGCCCTGATCGATCATCGGGACTTTATGTATAACGAGTACCTCGGGCTGCCCATGGTGCTTTCGTAACATGACCGGGAGACGCCTGCGTCTCCCGATTCATTTTTATGCCCATCCCCGAACGGTATAATCGCGGCTACAACCTTGGTGTTGGTGGTGCGGTCGTGCGCGACAACCGTCTCCTGCTCGTGCGCCGGGCATCACGGCGGGGCAGGGGGAACTGGCAGGTGCCGGGTGGCTTTGTCGAGCCGGACGAAACCATTGAGCGGGCGGTTGTCCGCGAGGTCCGGGAGGAATCCGGCGTAACCGGAGAAGTGCAGGGCGTCGTTGGCCTACGGAATCGGTGTGATCCCGACATTGGCAACAGTCTGTATATCGTCCTGCTGATGAAACCGCTGAGCGGTGAGCCGCAACCCGATATGGACGAGGTTGACCGCGCCGAGTATCTGACCCTGGAGCAGATTGAGGGGTTGGAGCAGGTGCCGCCCATTAATCGAGAGATCGCCAGCCGCGTGCTCTCTGAGAAAAAATGCCTGCTGGCGCCGCAAGAACTCATCCATCTGAACGGCAAACCCTACACGCTCTTTGTTGGATAGTGGCTATGCCTCAATATTGTTCTGATTATCTCGAAAAACAACTGGGTATAGTCAATAACGAATATCCCAATCCTTGGCCGTCCTCCCTGCGCCGAAAAATTTTAGGCAAAAAGGGCAATTTGGCCGAAGAATGTTCAGGGTGGGAGGTGGGGGGTGCGCTACCGACCCGGGCTGCTTGACCCGCAGCCAACTATTGAAAGGATTCATCGCACTCAGCAACGGTTTCAGGATCGGTCGCGACTTGGTCGGCCCACTCACGGGTCTGGAACCAATACTGGCGGTGCTGTTCGAGCCAGCCATCGGCAAGGCGAACCGCAATCCAGCCATTGAAAAAGTTCAAGGTATCGAGGTCCCCTTTACGTACGGCCATCGCCGCTACTCTCGAGGCAAACGGCTCCTCGAAGGGCAGGCGCAGCGTCTCCGGGTGGGCTTCAACCCACGCGGTCCGCTGCGTCTCGAACGCTGCCGCCGCATGGGCGTCACCGTCGACGACGGCCAGGAGGACCTCGTTGTCGGTATCAAAGAGCAGGAGCATGGCGTCGGGAAATGTATTTTCGAGGGCAGGCACGGACGAGGCGCCTCGGCGGGTCGCAATCGTGACATCGGAACTGTTGAAATCGGCCAGCGTTGCCAGGGCTGCAGTTTGCTCTGTATTCGCCACGAGGAAAGTCCCGATAGCGTTGTACGGTGACGTAAAATTAACCTTGAGATTGCGTTCCGGCAGGATCGCCATCCCGCTGATAATGACGTCAAACTGCTCAGCAATCAGTTCCGAGATGATATAGTTCCAGTTCGTCCGGGCAAATTCGATCTCCACCCCCATGTCCGCGGCCACTCTTTTCGCCACATCAATCTCG
>MKWU01000721.1_pt1 | contig 62127 bp, 60 predicted proteins | sample 809101 | NCBI WGS metagenome assembly MKWU01 (sample SAMN05860141, study PRJNA318959) | sponge metagenome | host: Aplysina aerophoba | place: Slovenia: Piran, Adriatic Sea, Gulf of Piran | collected 2013-05-07
CCGCGCGCCGTGCCTCGCGCCGGCTCCGGCTCCCGCGAACCGCCCCCCGCCTGCCGCCACCCGCGCGGCGCGCGTCGCCGCCCCGTACCCGGCGCCCGTTCGGCCGGTGACACGGGCCTCCGGCTCCCCCGTCGACCCCGGTGAGGCGCCGCCGCCGGAGGGCCACGGCCGGTCTCTCCGGCGCGCGGACCCACACGGTCCGGACCGCCGCAACCTCATCGCGAAGTGCGACGCGGCCGCCCGCCTCCTCAACCGCGCCGAACGCCCGTACCTGCTCGCCGGGCAAGGGGTGACCCTGGCGGGGGCGGAGGCGGAGCTGCGCGAGGTCGCGGAACGCGGCCGGTTCCCGGTCGGACTGACCCTGCTCGGCCTCTCCGCCCTGCCCAGCGACCACCCGCTCAATGTCGGGCTGCTCGGAATGCACGGGAAATACGGCGCGAACGTGCTCACGAACGAGGCGGACGTGATCCTCGCCGTCGGCATGCGCTTCGACGACCGGGTGACCGGCAATCTCGAGACCTACGCCCGCGAGGCCCGGATCATCCACATCGACATCGATCCGTCCGAGATCAACAAGGCGGTTCCGGCCGAAGTGGCCATCGAGGCCGATGCCCGCGCCGCCCTCGCCACACTCGCGGCACGGATCCGCGGCCCGGCCCCGGAGGACCGGACCCGGACGGACTGGCTCGCGAGGTTCCGGGAGCACGATGCTATCGAGCGCGAGGCGGTGATCGATGCGGAGCTCGGCGGAGCGGGGCCCGAGATACGGATGGGAGAGGCGGTGCACGCGCTCGGGCGTGCGAGCGGCGGCGAGGCGGTCATCGTGAGCGACGTCGGACAGCACCAGATGCACGCCGCCCGCTACTACCCGTTCACGCGCCCGCGCAGCCACATCACGTCCGGGGGGCTCGGCACCATGGGGTTCGCCCTTCCCGCCGCAATCGGGGCAAAGCTCGGGGCGCCGGAGCGCGAGGTGGTCGCGATCATCGGCGACGGGGGGTTCCAGATGACCCTCCAGGAGCTCGGCACCGTCATGCAGGAGCGCCTGGCGGTCAAGCTCCTGATCCTCGACAACGCATTTCTCGGCATGGTCCGTCAGTGGCAGTCGCTCTTCTTCGGCGGACGCTACTCCGAGGTCGGACTCGCGAACCCCGACTTCGTGCGCCTTGCCGAGGCGTACGGCATCGCGGGCGAACGGGTGTCGGCGCGGGACGACCTCGCCGGCGCCCTCGAGCGGCTGCTCGCGGCCGACGGACCCCGGCTCCTCACGGTCGCGGTGGCGCGCGAAGACGACGTCTTCCCCATGATCCCGGCCGGCGCGGGCATCGCCGACATGCGGCTCGCCTGACCCTTCCCGTTCGGAACGACACGGTACCCGTCCATGGAACTTCTGCACAGCTTTCACATCCGCGCCTGGCACTCTCCGGCCGTGGCCGCCCGCATCCTCCTCGTGCTCTCGCGCCGACGCCTGCGGGCTGACGAGGTTCGGGTCGCGGTCGGGAGCGATCCCGGATTCGACGAGATCGAGGTCCGGGTGCGCACCGACGACGCGGCAGCGGAGCGCCTCCGGCACCAGTTCGCGCGGGTGGTCGAGGTGGTCGCGGTCCGGCACACCGCCGGGATCCCCGCGGACCGCGGTCCGGCCCCTCCCCTCGACATGCCGTTCGCGGCCGGCGACTGAGCCCGCCGCCGGGCGCGTGGCGGAGAATCCGCTCCGGGGCCGGGATGCCGAGGCGACGCGTCCCCCGTGAACGACGGCGCGCCGTTCCCCGCAGACGGGTGAGGTCCGGCGGGGAGGGGACGAACGGGCTCCGGCAAGACGGCTCTTCGCCCGGGGAGCTCCCGCGCGGAGCGGCGCGCGGCCGGAAACGACGGATGCGCGCTAGAATGACCGCGTCCCACACCCGAGCAACGCCATGACCATTTCCCGCATCGACGTCGGTCCGCGCATGAGCCAGGCCGTCGTGCACGGCAACACCGCATATCTCGCCGGCGTCGTCGCCCAGGACGCGCCGGGCGCGTCCATCGCCGACCAGACCCGGTCCATTCTCGCCCGGATCGACGACCTCCTCGCCCAGGCCGGCACCGACCGGTCGAAGCTCCTCACCGCGACCATCTGGATCACCGACATGCGGTACTTCGCGGAGATGAACGAGGTCTGGGACTCCTGGATCGATCCCGCGAACCCTCCTTGTCGGGCCTGTGTCGAGGCGAACCTCGCGGCGACCCACTTCAACGTCGAGATCATGGTGGTCGCGGCGGTCTGAGCTACCCCCGGCCGGGGACCGCGCCGCTTCCGGGGCGACGATCATGGCGAAGACCCTGTTCGACAGGATCTGGGACGCCCACGCGATCGCCGAGACCCCGGGCGGAACGCTCCTTTACATCGACCGCCACCTCGGACACGACGGTTCGTCGCGGCCGCTGCGCATGCTCTCCGAGCGAGGGCGTCCCATCCGCCGTCCGGACAAGACCCTGCTCGTTCTGGATCACGTGGTCCCCACCGTCAACCAGGCCACCCCGGTTCTCGAACCCGACATGCGCGAGATGCTGGACACGGTGCGGGCCGAAGCGGCCCGCCACGGAATCGAGAACTTCTTCGACCTCACCGATCCCCGCAACGGGATCGCCCACGTCGCGGGACCCGAGCAGGGGTTCACCCTGCCCGGCATCACCCTCGTGTGCGGAGACTCCCACACCTCCACACACGGCGCGTTCGGGGCGCTCGCGTTCGGGATCGGCGCGTCGGAAGGCGAGCACGTCTTCGCGACCCAATCCCTGCTCCAGCGCCGTCCCGGCACCATGCTCGTCGAGCTGGAGGGGCGGTGTCCCGAGGGAGTTCATGCAAAGGACGTGATCCTTGCCCTCATCGGCCGGATCGGCACCGGGGGAGGCACTGGCTGCGTCATCGAGTACGCGGGCGAGGCCATCCGCGAGATGAGCATGGAAGAGCGGATGACGGTGTGCAACATGACCATCGAGGCGGGCGCGCGAGCCGGAATGATGGCCCCCGACGAGACCACCTTCGAGTATCTGTCCGGGCGGCCGCTCGCCCCGTCCGGCGCCGACCGGGAGGCGGCCCTCGCCTTCTGGCGCACCCTGCCCTCCGACCCGGACGCCCCTTTCGATCGGCGGGTGTCGATGCGGGTGGACGGCCTCGTGCCCCAGGTCACCTGGGGCACGAACCCGGGCATGGTGTCCGGCATCGACGGGGCCATCCCGAGCGCCGGCGACGCGGCGGACGAGAACCAGGCGGAGGCATGGTCCCGGGCTCTCGAGTACATGGACCTCGCGGCGGGAACCCGCATGGAAGACGTCCGCCTCGATCGGGTGTTCATCGGCTCGTGCACCAACGGCCGGCTCTCGGACCTTCGTACCGCCGCGAGTTACGCGAAGGGACGGCGCATCGCGGACGGGGTCCACGCCATGGTCGTGCCGGGGAGCGGCATCGTGAAGCGGGACGCGGAAGCGCAAGGGCTCGACCGGATCTTTCTCGAGGCGGGCTTCGAGTGGCGCGAACCCGGCTGCTCGATGTGCGTCGGGATGAACCGGGACCTCCTTGCGCCCGGGGAGCGGTGCGCCTCGACCAGCAACCGCAATTTCGAAGGCCGCCAGGGCCGGGGCGGGCGGACCCACCTCGTCAGCCCGGCAACGGCCGCGAGCGCCGCGATCGCCGGGCGCTTCGTCGACGTCCGCGGGATCGAGCCCGCCGCCCTCTAGGGAGCCAGCGAGCGATGGGGCGTATCGTCGTCCAGACGGAGATCACCAACCTCTTCGAAGAGGATAGGTCCATCCGCTGTGGGATGCTCGTGGATACCGGCGCGGGCGCCCTGATCCTTCCCTCGGCCTGGAAGGAGCGGCTCGGTCGGTTCAAACGTTCCGAGACCGTCGATCTGCAGCTCGCCAACCAGGAAGTGGTACGGGGGGAAGCCTGCTGGCCCGTCGAAGTCCGCATCGAAGGATTTCGTCCGGTCTCGAACGAAGTGATCTTCGTGGACATGGAATCGGTCGGTGACCACGAGTACGAGCCCCTCCTCGGATACGTCATCCTCGAGCAGGCTCAGGCCGCCGTGGACATGCTCGGCCACCGCCTCGTGCCGGTACGGCACATCGACATGAAGCAGGGGTCCCGGCGCTCTCCGCGCCGGAAGGTCGAGCCGTCGAATGCGCCGGGCGGAGCCCTGCGCCCGCCGCGCCCTTCTCCGACTACTCGGGCAACGCCCGGAGCAGGGCCTTGACGACCGCGGCCGCGTTCCCCGCCGCGAGGCCGAGGAACACCCCGATCTCGTTCTCTCCCGGGCCGCCGCCCGCGAGGTCGGAGAGGCTCCGCACGGCGATGAACGGCACGTCGTTCGCATGGGCCACGTGGGCCACCGCGGCGCTCTCCATGTCGAGGACCCGCGCGCCGAACGTCTCGAACGTGTATTCGCGAAACGCCGCGTTGTCGACGAAGGCGCTCCCCGACACCCCGGGTCCCCCGACCACCACCCGGGGAGCGTGCCCCAGGCAGGTGTCGTCCGCGGTGCAGCGGTTCAGGACGATCTGCGCGGTCGCGGCGCGGGCGGCGTCGAGAAGCGCTTCGTCCACCGGGAACCAGAACCGCGTCTCCGGCCCCGCGGCCCCCCCGCGCTGCACGGTGACCGAGCGCGGGAACATCATCCCGTAGTTCGCGAACGGATACTCGAAGAACGGCGGCTTCGCCCAGCCGTCCCCCGACTCGCGGGCGAGGAGCAGCTCGAGATACTGCCCCCAGCGCTCCGCAATCACGACATCGCCGATGTTCAGGCCCGGGTCGACGCCGCCCGCAATCCCCGAGTACACGATGCGTTCGATACGGAAGCGATCGAGGGCGAGCTGAACGGTCATCGCGGCATTGACGACACTGATACCGCTCAGGAACAGCACGACGTCGCGTCCGGCGAGCCGGCCGAGGGTGAAGTCGACTCCGTTTTCGGAGCGAACGACCGCCTCCTCGAGCCCCTCGGCGAGGACCGAGAGCTCCGGCGGAAACGCCGACACCACCGCGGTGCGCGGGACCTCGCCCGCGATGTCGTGCGCGGCGGCCGGAGGCGGGCCGCCCAGCCACAGAGCCGCGGCGGCAAGTCCGCCGGCGAATGCCCGAAATCCGATGGCCGCCATCACTGCTGCGTCTCCCGTTCCGTACCGGCCCCGAGACGGTAGCGCGTGCCGCGGCGGATATGAAGCCGTGGCCATACGTACCGCCGGAGGCGGCCGACCCGCGCCTGCACCGTGCTCGGAGGGTCGCGAGCGGACTCTCCCGAACGCGGCCGCCGCGCCGAACGGCGGGGGGCGCCACCGGTGGGATCATGCCGAATCGCGCATCGGGCCGGCCGCTTGAAAGCACCCGCCCGCCGTGGTTACATCGCGGGCTCCATCCGGCCCCGCCCTCGTGTCGGCTCGCGGCGGCGAGGCTTCGCGCGTTCCGCGGGGCGGGAGGGGCTCCTCGACTCCCGAGCGAACGAGAAGGCGGAGCGGATCATGGAACCGTTCGACGTGCACACCGGGCTCGCGGCGCCGCTCGCCCGGATCAACATCGATACCGACCAGATCATTCCGAAGCAGTACCTGACCAGGGTCGGACGGGACGGACTCGACACGGGCCTGTTCCACGACTGGCGCTACCTCGACGGGGATGCCACCCGGCCCGATCCCGGCTTCGTGCTGAACCTCCCTCGCTATCGAGGGGCCAGCGTGCTCGTCGCGGGCGACAACTTCGGATGTGGATCGAGCCGTGAGCACGCGCCCTGGGCGTTGATGTCCTACGGATTTCGGTGCGTGATATCAACCAGTTTCGCGGATATTTTCTTCAACAACTCGATCAAGAACGGTCTGCTGCCGGCGGTCGTCGAGCCCGCCCTCCTCGCCCGGCTCGTCGACGAGATCGAAGCGACCCCCGGATTCGCCATCACCACCGACCTCGCCGCGTCCACCCTTCGCACTTCGGCCGGGTCCCGGTTCGGATTCACGATTCCGGAACACGCCCGCCACGCCCTTGCCGAGGGGCTGGACGACATCGAGACCACCCTGCAACATGCCCGCGCCATCACGGCGTTCGAGGCCCGGAGCCGCGATCGCTTCCCCTGGCTCGGCTGAACCGAAGGATTCCCGATGAAGCTCTACCACAGCCCCGCTTCCCCGTTCGTGCGCAAGGCCCTGGTCGCCGCCCACGAGCTCGGCCTCGCCGAGCGGATCGAGATCGTGGGAGTCGCGATGACCCCGGTCGCCGGCGTCGACGCCCTCAACGCGGAGAACCCCCTCGGCAAGATTCCCGCCCTCGTCCTCGAAGACGGGACCACCCTCTACGATTCTCCAGTCATCTGCGAGTACCTCGACACGCGGCACGACGGACCGCGCCTGTTCCCTCCGGCGGGACCCGAGCGCTGGACCGCGCTTCGCCGCCAGGCGCTCGCGGACGGGCTCCTCGACGCCGCGATCCTCTGCCGCTACGAGACCTTCCTCCGCCCGGCCGAACGACAATGGGCGGACTGGATCGACGGACAGCGCGGCAAGTTCCGCCGTGCCCTCGACGCCCTCGAGGGCGAGGCGGAGAGCTTTGGCGACACGGTTGACATCGGTACCGTCGCGGCCGCCTGCGCCGCGGACTATCTCGACTTCCGATCCCTCGACGACGGATGGCGCGACGGACGGCCACGTCTCGCAACCTGGCTCGAAGGGTTCGCGGAACGACCCTCGATGCGGGCGACCCGGCCGTCCGCCTGAGCGGCCGGACCGTCCCGCGCCGAGGCCGCCCACGGTGAACTTCGACTTCTCCGAGGAACAGAAGCTCCTTCGCACCACCGCCCGGGACTACCTCGAAGATCGTGCCCCCCTCGGGCTCGCCCGCTCGGTGCTCGAGTCCGAGGCGGCCATGAGCCGGGAGCTCTGGGCGGGAGCGGCGGAGATGGGCTGGCTCGGGGCGGTCATCCCGGAGGAGTGGGGCGGGGCAGGCTTCGGCCATGGCGAGCTCGCGCTCATCGCCGAAGAGCTGGGGCGGGCGCTCGCGCCGATTCCGTTCGGCACCTCGGCGACGGTGGCCGACGCCATCCTCCTCGCCGGTACCGAGGAGCAGAAGCGGCGGCTTCTGACCGGCTTCGCGACCGGGGACCGGATCGGCACCCTCGCCCTCGCCGAGCGGCGCGGAGTGGTTCGACCCGAGAGCGTGCGGGCGACGCAAGGGCGCGACGGGACTCTCTCCGGAACCAAGATCGGCGCGCCCGACGGCGCGGCGGCCAACCTCGCCCTCGTCCTCGCGCGGGACGATGCGGGCGCGCTCGTCCTCGCCCTCGCCGAGCTCGACGATGGCTCCCGGACGGCCGAGGAATCGATCGATCCCTCGCGCCCCACCGCCCGCCTCTCGTTCGACGGCACGCCGGCCGAGCCGCTCGGAACCGGCGAACAGGACGCCTGGACCCTGCTCCGCCGGCTGCTCGATCGGGCCGCGGTCGTGCAATCGTTCGAGCAGCTCGGCACCGCCCAGCGCGCGTTCGACCTCACCCGGGAGCAGGTCCTCGACCGCTACGCGTTCGGGCGGCCCATCGGCTCGTTCCAGGCCATCAAGCACCGCATGGCCGATCTCTACGCATCGCTCGAGATCGCCCGCTCGAACTGCTACTACGCGGCGTGGGCGCTCACGAACGACGACCCGGGGCTCCCGCTCGCCGCGTGCACCGCCCGGGTCGCGGCCACCGAGGCGTGCAACGAGGCAAGCGCGGAGATGGTGCAGCTCTTCGGCGGAGCGGGCTTCACCTGGGAGCTCGACTGTCACCTCTTCTACCGACGCGCCCAGAACCTCGCCCTCGCCCTCGGGCCGATCGGGGAATGGCGCGACCGGCTGGTCGACTGCCTCGACACGGGGTCCGCGCCCGGCGCGGGCCTTCGAACGGAGCCGCCCGCCGCGGCCGGGTAGCACGACTCGACCAACCCCCCTTGCAGGAGAACGGACGGGACATGGACTTCACCGACACACCGGCCGAGGCGAGCTTCCGCGCCGGCGCGCGGGCGTTTCTCGAACGCCACACCGAGCGCCTCGATCCCGGGGAGGCTCCTCCGGGGCCGTTCATCGGCGAGGACCCGGCGGCCGTGCGCCGCTCGCAGGGCTGGCAGGCGCTCAAGTTCGACCACGGCTGGGCATGCCTCACGTGGCCGCAGGAGTACGGCGGCCGGGGACTCGGCCCCATGGAGCAGGTCATCTGGAACCAGGAGGAGCTTCGCTTTCGGACCCCGGTCAACATCTTCTCGATCGGGATCGGGATGCTCGGCCCGACCCTGATGAAGCACGGGACGGGGGAGCAAAAACGGCGCCACCTCGCGAAGATGGCTCGCGGTGACGAAGTCTGGTGCCAGCTCTTCAGCGAGCCCGGCGCCGGTTCCGACGTGGCGGGACTCCTGACCCGGGCGACGCGCGACGGCGCGGACTGGGTCATCGACGGACAGAAGACGTGGAATACCGGCGCCCACTTCTGCCGGTGGGGGGTGGTGATCGCCCGGACCGACCCGGACGTGCCCAAGCACCAGGGGCTTACCTGCTTCATCGTCGACATGCGCTCGGCCGGCATCGAGGTGCGGCCCATTCGCCAGATGAACGGCGGGTCGGGGTTCAACGACGTGTTCTTCGACGGGGTCCGGGTTCCCGACGAGAACCGGCTGGGAGACGTCGACGGCGGGTGGCGGGTCGCGATCACGATCCTGATGAACGAGCGCGCGGCAATCGGCGCGCGCGGCATGGCGGGATTCGGCCCGGAGGATCTCGTGCGGCTCGCGCGGGAGGCGGACGGCCCGCGGGGCAAGGCGATCGAGGACTCCGCGGTGCGCGCCCGGATCGCCGACTTCCATGTTCGCACCGCGGGGCTGCGCTTCACCACGTACCGCACCCTCACCGCCCTCTCGCGAGGGGAGACTCCGGGTCCGGAGAACGCAATCCACAAGCTCGTCGGCAGCCCGCTCCGGCAGCGGATGGCGGCCCTCGGGGTCGAGCTGCAGGGACCGGCCGGCGCCGCCATGGACGCCGCATACGGCGCCCAGTCCGCGTGGCTCGCCGCGCCGGGCATGCGGCTCGCCGGCGGGACGGACGAGATCATGCGCAACATCATCGCGGAGCGGGGGCTCGGGCTCCCCGCGGAGCCACGGGTAGACAAGGAGCTGCCGTTCTCCGCGATGCGCCGCAACCGCGCCTGACCGTTCCCGACGCCCGCGCGTGTGTCCAGACCGCCCGCGAGGAGGAGAACCGACCCATGTTCCTGATCTGCGGCGAGGCGCTCTACGACCTCTTCGTCGAAGAGGAAACCCCCACCGGGCTCCGGATCGACGCGCGCATCGGCGGCTCACCGTTCAACGTGGCGGTGGGGCTCGCCCGGCTCGGGCAGCCGGCCGCGCTCCTCACCGGGGTCTCGACCGACGCGCTCGGCGACCGGCTCGCGGCCGCGCTCGAAGCGGAGGGCGTGGAGACCCGCTTTCTCGCCCGCATGGCCAATCCGACCACCCTCGCGGTGGTTGCCCTCGGTCCCGACGGCGAGCCGCGCTACACCTTCTACGGCGAACGCGCCGCCGACCGTTCGCTCACTCGCGCGGAGCTGCCGGCACTGCCGCAGGCGGTCTCGTGCCTCCACTTCGGCTCGTTCTCCCTCGTCGTGGACCCGACCGCGGGCACCCTCCTCGAGCTCGCGGAGCGCGAGCGCGGACGGCGCTTCATCTCGCTCGACCCGAACGTGCGCGCCAACGTGGAGCCGGACCTCGGACGCTGGCGGCGCGGGATCGAGCGCTTCGCTCGCACCGCGGATCTCGTGAAGCTGAGCGAGGAGGATCTCGGGCACCTCGATCCGGCGGCCGACCCCGACCACCTTGCGGGAAGGTGGCTGGAGGAAGGGGCGCGGTTCGTCGTCCTCACCCGGGGACCGGCGGGCGCGGTGCTGTGGACCCGGTCCGTCCGCGTCGCGCAACCGGGTCTCCCCGTGGACGTGGTCGACACGGTCGGGGCGGGGGACGCGTTCCAGGCGGCGTTCCTCTGCGGGCTGCGCGAAGGCGGCCATCTCGGGCCCGCGAATGATGCGAGGCCGGTCACGGAACGGGACGCCGTCCGTCTCCTCGAGCTCGCCTGCGGCGCGGCGGCACGGAGCTGCTCGCGGCGTGGGGCGGACTTCCCGCGCCGCGCCGAGCTTGCGCCGGCATGGGATGCCTCCGGCGAAGATTGACCACCCTGCTCCCTCGACGTTCGTTCCGGGGTCCGCATCCCTCGTCGCCCGTCCGAGTACTCTTTGCGGAAACCATGCCGGCCACGGTCTCGGCGCGGCCGGCGGGAGGCAAGCGCACATGTCGGATTCGGTGAGCCGGGCGTGGGCCCGGGTCGAGCGCGAAGGAGAACGCCTCCGCACCCTCTCTTTGCGCGTGCTCTTCGAACGGGACCCGGAGCGATTCGCCTCGCTCTCATTCGGTCACGAGGACCTCCTCGTCGACCTCTCCCGGGAGAAGATCGACCGGCCGGCGCTCGCGGCGCTGAGCGCCCTGGCGGAGGCGGCCGGCCTTCCGGAACGGCGCGACGCCCTCTTCGCCGGCGAGCGGATCAATTCGACGGAAGACCGGGCCGTGCTTCACATGGCGCTCCGGGATGGCGCGGATGCACGCCTCGTCGTCGACGGGATCGACGTTCACCGGGAAGTCGAGGCCACCCGGGATCGCTTCCTCGCGTTCGCCGAGGGGGTACGGTCGGGAAGTTTCGCGGCCCGCGACGGCGGACCGTTCACCGACGTCGTCCATATCGGAATCGGCGGCTCCCACCTCGGTCCCGAGATGGCGGTCCGAGCGCTGCGGCCCGACCACGACGGGCCGCACGTCCATTTCGTCGCGAACGTCGATGGAGCGGACCTCGCCGACGCCACCGCCCGGCTCGACCCCACCCGGACTCTCGTTCTCGTCGCGTCGAAGACGTTCACGACCCTCGAGACGATGACGAATGCACGGTCCGCCCGCGGGTGGCTGGCGGTAGCGCACGGCGACCATGCCGGAGAGCACATGGCCGCGATCTCCTCCAATGTCGAGGCGGCCGCCGCCTTCGGCATCGAAGCGGAACGGGTGTTCGGGTTCCGGGACTGGGTCGGCGGCCGCTATTCCCTCTGGTCCGCCATCGGCCTCCCGGTCGCGATCGCGGTCGGCGCGGAACGCTTCCGGGATCTCCTCGCCGGGGCGGCCGCCCTGGACCATCACTTCCGGAGCGCCCCGCTCGACCGGAACCTGCCGGTGCTGATGGCGCTCGTCTCCGTATGGCGGCGCAACGTCATGGGATGGCCGAGCGTCGCCCTCATCCCCTACGACCAGCGTCTCGAACGCCTGCCGGCCTACGTGCAGCAGCTCGCGATGGAATCGAACGGCAAGACGATTACCCGCGAGGGACACCCGGCCACCCGCGCGACCGCTCCCGTCGTCTGGGGCGAGCCCGGCACCAACGCCCAGCATTCCTTCTTCCAGCTCCTCCACCAGGGAACCGACGTGGTGCCCGTGGATTTCATCGTCGCGGCGCAAGCCCGGAACGGATCGGGGGCCGGCCACCATCGCCTCCTCGTCGCGAGCTGCCTCGCACAGGCGCAGGCGCTCGCGTTCGGCCGGACCCCTTCGGAGGTACGAGGAGAGATGGCGGCGGCCGGGGCCGCTGACGTCGGACTCGTCGCCCACCGGAGCTTCGCCGGCGACCGCCCCTCGACGACCATCGCCCACGGCCGCCTCGACCCTCGGTCGCTCGGCCGGCTGATCGCCCTCTTCGAGCACCGCGCGTTCGTCGAAGGGGTGCTGTGGGACGTCAACTCCTTCGACCAGTGGGGGGTGGAGCTCGGCAAGTCCCTGGCCGATCGGCTGCATCCGGCTCTGGCGGGCGGACCCCTGCCCTCCGGCACCGACTCTTCCACGGCCGGCCTCCTCCGGCATCTCCGCCGTCTGACGGACGGTTAGCCCCGGTCTCTCGCCCGACTCCACAGCCAGGGAGCCATCCATGAAGAAACTGATCAACGCCGTCGACGACGTGCTGGCGGAGAGCCTCAGCGGGTTCGGCCTCGCGCACTCCGACATCGTCGAGGTCCGCCTCGAGCCGAAGCTGGTGACTCGTGCCGATGCGCCGGTCACGGGCAAGGTCGCCCTCGTCACGGGCGGCGGTTCCGGACACGAGCCGCTCCACGCCGGATTCGTCGGCCGGGGCATGCTGGATGCGGCCTGTCCCGGCGAGGTCTTCACCGCCCCGACCCCGGACCAGATGCTCGCGGCGGCGGAGGCGGTCGACGGCGGCGCGGGGGTGCTCTTCATCGTCAAGAACTACTCGGGCGACGTCATGAACTTCGAGATGGCGGCGGAGATGATGTCCGGCGAGAACGCCACCGTGCTCATCAACGACGACGTTGCGGTGGAGGATTCGCTCTACACCCAGGGCCGCCGTGGGGTGGCCGGCACCCTCGTGGTCGAGAAGATCGTCGGAGCGGCCGCGGAGCGCGGCGACGACCTCGCCGCCTGCAAGGCGCTCGGCGACCGGGTGAACGCCGCGACCGGCTCGATGGGAGTTGCGCTCGGTAGCTGTACCGTCCCGGCCGCCGGAACCCCGACCTTCGAGATCGGCGAGGACGAAATGGAGATGGGGGTCGGCATCCACGGCGAGCCGGGTCGCCGCCGGGTCGCGCTCGCGCCGGCCGACGCGATCGCCGAGGAGATGGTGAGCGCGATCTGCCAGTCCCTCGAACCGGAACCCGCAGACCGGGTGATCTTGCACGTGAACGGTTTCGGCGCGACGCCGCTGATGGAGCTCTATCTCGTCTACAACGCAGCCGCCCGCCGGTGTCGAGACCGCGGCCTCGACATTGCGCGCTCCCTGGTCGGCAACTACACCACCTCCCTCGACATGGCGGGCTGCTCGGTGACCCTTGCCGTCGCCGACGACGAGATGCTGTCCCTGTGGGACGCCCCGGTCCGAACCGCCGCCCTTCGCTGGTCCTGCTGACGCCCCCCTCCCGGCACCGGCCGCCGCGCCTGCTCAGCGCGCGACAGGGGAGCGCTTGCCCAACGCCGGAAGTTCCCCCTCGCAACATCGCGCGGCACGGAATGCACGCCTCGAGGGCTTAGCGCGCGACCAGGGGAGCGCTTCCCCAACCCCGGAGGTTCCCCTCGCCACTTCGCGCGGCACGGGACGCACGCCTCGAGGGCTCAGCGCGCGACCAGGGGAGCGCTTCCCCAACGCCGGAGGTTCCCTTCGCCACTTCGCGCGGCACGGGATGCACGCCTTGTGTGCTCAGCGCGCGACCAGGGGAGCGCTTCCCCAACCCCGGAGGTTCCCTTCGCCACTTCGCGCGGCACGGGATGCACGCCTTGTGTGCTCAGCGCGCGACCAGGGGAGCGCTTCCCCAACCCCGGAGGTTCCCCTCGCCACTTCGCGCGGCACGGGATGCACGCCTTGAGGGCTCAGCGCGCGACCAGGGGCGCGCTTCCCCAACCTCGCAACTTCCCCCGCCACTTCGCGCGGCACGGGATGCACGCCTTGTGTGCTTAGCGCGCGACCAGGGGCGCCCCGCCGAGATGGAGTCCGGCATCGGAGATCAGTATCTCGCCCGTGATGTTGACGTCGCCGACGAGCAGCCACACGGCCGCGGCTGCCATGTCCTCCGGGGTGCCGGCCCGCTTGAGCGGAGTCGAGGCGGCGACATTGGCGACCATCGTGTCGTATCCGTCGCCCATCTTCTCGCGCCACCAGCGCCCGGTGATGAAGCCGGGCGCCACCGCGTTCACCCGGATTTCGGGCGCGAGGGCCCGCGCAAGCGACAGGGTCAGGGTATTGAGCGCCCCCTTCGAAGCGGCATACGCGATCGAGCTGCCGATACCCATCACGCCGGCGATGGAGGAGGTGTTGACGATGCTGCCCCGTCCCGAGGACTTCATCCGAGGCGCCACCGCCCGAGCCATCTGGAAGGCGCCGACCACGTTGACCGCATAGACGTGCTGGAAGTCCTCCGCAGTCAGGGCGTCGAAGTCGTCACCGGCGCGAAAGACGGTCGTGCCCGCGTTGTTGATGAGACCGTCGATCCGTCCCCACCGCGAGAACGCTTCGTCCGCCAGGCGGCGGCAATCCTCCTCTCGCGCCACGTCGCCCTGTGCCGCCACCGCCTCGCCGCCGGCATCGCGGCAGGCCGAGGCCGTCGCCTCGGCCTCGTCTCGACTGCGTGAGTAGTTCACGACAACCTTCGCGCCGCCGCCGGCAAGCCGTATCGCCGCGGCCGCCCCTACCCCGGTACCCGCTCCGGTGACGATGACCACCCTGTCTCCAATGTCCATGTGCTTCCCCCGATTCATGGTGCCGGCGCCGTTCGCGCGCGGCCCGTCGCGCAGCTCACTCGCCGCGCCCATGCCATTTTGCGTCGCTTCCGGTTCCGCAGTCACGCCGTACGCTCGCCGGCCCTCGGAACCGGACGCGGACCGGCTCGAAGACGTGGAGCACGAAAGCGACGGACGCGCGTCCGATCATCGGCCCCGCGCCACGCCGGCCCGGGCCGATTCGTCCCGCCTCCCGTCAACGACGTCGCACACCGCCTCGACGAGGAGCTCGGACGAGCGCGCCCCCGGGTCCGGATGCCCGGCCGCCCGCTCGCCGAGGAACGAAGGGCGGCCTTTGGTCGGGATCATGTCGCAGGCCGCCGCGAGCCCCCCCGCGGCGGCGGCGCGCACCCGCCCCGTCATGTCCGCGCCGGCGCCCTCTTCTTCGAGGACCGCAAGCACCGGCGCGAGCACGTCGAGCATCGTCTTCTCTCCGGGGGCGGACTTGCCGCGCCGGCGCACCGCGTCCACCCCCGCGCGCAGCATGTCCGCGACCTCCGGACGTCCCGCCGGGCAGTCCCGGACGGTGCGTCCCATCGCCATCAACAGGCTCCCGAACAGGGCCCCGGACGCCCCGCCGACCTTCGTCACCAGGGTCATGCCGGCCTTGTCCAGGGCCTTGCCGAATGGAAGCGCAGCCAGCTCTTCGGCGCTCGCGGCGATCGCCTCGAACCCGCGCGCCATGTTGAGTCCGTGATCTCCGTCGCCGACCGCCCGATCGAGGGCGGTCAGCTCCTCGCGATGCTCCAGGATCGCGCGGCTCGCGCGCTCGACGAGCTCCCGCGTGAATGCAGCCGACATCCGCTCTCTCCTGCTTGTTCCCCGGCGAGCGGCACGCTACCCGCCGTCCGCCCCGCACGTGCCGCCGCCCCGCGCAAGCGGCCTTTACCGCTTCGCAGCGGCTGCGCATTCCGGGTCGGGTGAGTAGACCCACTGCGCTAGACTGGTGTCAACGGCGACGCTTCGGATGGACGGCTCCTTCCCTTCCGCTCGAGAGGCGCGATTCGGGAGCAATGTCTTCTCCGACCCGAACCTCGCCCGCTCAGGCGCGCCGGTGGCGGGCTCCGGAGCCCGCCGCGTCAGCTCGCCGCCTCTCGAACGCCCCCTCGACCCCTGGAGCGCCCCCATGAGTGACAAGGACCACGAAGTCTTCGCCCTTCCCGACTTCACCCTCCAGCGCGGCATCACCCTGCCGCGGGCCGAGATCGCCTACCGGACCTACGGGCGACTCGCGGCGGACCGGTCGAACGTCATCCTCTATCCGACCTCGTACGGTGCCCAGCACTCCGATATCGACTGGCTCATCGGTCCGGGACGGATACTCGACTCCGCCGATTGGTTCATCGTCATCCCGAACATGTTCACCAACGGACTGTCCACCTCGCCGAGCAACCTCGCGCCCCCGTTCGGACCGGACCGCTCGCCGGCGTTCACGCACTGGGACAACGTGCACGCGCAGCGGCGGCTGCTCGCCGAAGCCTTCGGCATCGAGAAGGTGGCCCTCGCCTACGGCTGGTCGATGGGGGCGCAGCAGGCGCTTCACTGGGGAGCGATCTTTCCCGACCGGGTCGAGCGGATCTGCGCCGTGTGCGGTTCGGCGAAGACCTCGCTCCACAACCAGGTGTTCCTTCAGGGCGTGCGCGCCACTCTCACCGCGGACCCCGCCTGGCGCGGCGACCATTTCGCCGCCCACCCGGTACGGGGTCTTCGCGCCATGGGCCGGGTGTACGCCGGATGGGCACTCTCGCAGGCGTTCTACCGCGAGCGGCTCTACGAAGGCGCCGGCTATTCGTCGCTCGAGGACTTTCTGGTACGCAACTGGGAAGCCAACTTCCTTCGACGCGACGCCCACGACCTGCTCGCGAGCCTCGATACCTGGATGCAGTCGGACATCTCGGACAACCCGCTCTACGCAGGGGACCTCGACCGGGCCCTCGCCTCGATCCGCGCCCGTTCAATCATCATGCCGTCCCTGACCGACCTCTATTTCACCCCCGAGGACAGCGAAGCGGAGACCGCGCGCATGCCGAACGCGGAGTTCCGCCCCATCGACTCCATCTGGGGCCACCGTGCCGGCAACCCCCTGTTCAATTCCGAGGACGAGGAGTCGCTGCGCCGGGCCGTGCGGGATCTCCTTTCCTGACCCCCGTTCGCCCGAGGTTGCCCGGCCTCCGAGAGACGAGCCGTGGTGCCTCGAGCAGCTCCGCGGGCCCCGGAGGCCGATTCGCGGGCTCGTGCAGGGCACCTCCATGCGTCGTGCGTGGCGCGACCGCCGCCAAGTCGGCAGAATGTCCGCCGCACGGGAGAGGAACGGCTGGCGGTCGGTTCCATCCGGGAGACCCGCGGGGAGAGTTGGGATGACGAAGAACGGACCGGTGCTGAGTCTGGCGGTACTCATCGACGCGGACAACACCAGCGCCCGCTACGCGAAGGCGATCTTCGAAGAGATCGTCAAGCACGGAGAGGCCAACGTGCGGCGCATCTACGGCGATTTCTCGAGCAACCGCCTCGCCGGCTGGGACAGCGCGATCAAGTCCCTCGCGATACTCCAGCACCAGCAACGCAACAACACGACGGGCAAGAATGCAGCCGACATCGCTCTCGTCATCGACGCGATGGATCTCATGCACAAGGGCAAGCTCGACGGCTACTGCCTCGTCACCTCCGACAGCGACTTCACGCGCCTCGCGCAACGCCTGCGCGAGGACGGGCTCCTCGTCTACGGATTCGGCGAGCGCAAGACCCCCGAGGCGTTCAAGAACGCCTGCAACCGCTTCATATACGTGGAGAACCTCGTCGCCGCGGACACGGACAAGGCGAGCGCCGCGGCCGGCGCCGCGCAGGAGAAGAAGGAACCGCCGAAAAAGGCGGTACCCATCATCGCGAGGGCGATCGAAGACGCCGACGACGACGGCTGGGCCCATCTCGGCGTGGTCGGCAGCCGGATCCAGGGGGCGGCGCCGGACTTCGATCCGCGGACCTACGGCTGCTCCAACCTGAGCACCCTGGTCACGAAGTCCGGCGGCTTCGACATCATTCGAAAGGACCCGGGCAACTCCTTCCATATCCGACGCAAGGCCAAGGCGCCGGCTCGAAGGTCAGCCGCCAAGGCCGGGGCCGCCAAGGCCGGTTGAGACGGGACGCGGACTGGACCGGAGAAAGCGCCGATTTCCGTCAGTTGTCCGAGAATTCGGCGAATTCTTCGGGTTGACGTCCGAGGAGGGCGCGCAGGTCCAGACGGCCGCCGCGCGCCGGCGGGCACCAGAAGTAGCTGCCGGTCGCGGGGCGGGTGAACCGGAACAGGTGGTCGGGAACGCCGTCGTCGGCGCCCGTCATCCGGCGCATCAGGGTCTCGAAGGGATCGAGGCTCCGCCCGAACGCCACGAAGACGAGCCCCTCGCGTTTCGCATCCGCCCAGGCCATCGAGCGGCGAACGAGATAGGCGGGCGGGTCGAACGCCTCCTGCTCGGTCCGCTTGACGTGGGCCCCCGGCGGCGCGTCGTCCATCTCCTCGTTGTCGCTCAGGCGTCGGCCAATGGTCTCGTCCTGCTCGACCCGGCTGAACGACGCGAAGCGGTCGAGGTCGTGAACCCACTGCTGGACCGCGACGAACGAAGATCCGTCGAGACCCGCCCCGGCGCCCGATACCACCGCCGCGGCGACCGCATCGTCGCCGGCGGGATTCTCCGTGCCATCCTCGTAGCCGGTGAGGTCGCGGCCGTCGAGATGGCGGAAGGCGTCGACGACCGTTTCGATCTCGAAGGCGTCCGCGAGCGTGCGCCGCATGAGAATGCTCGCATGGACCAGCTCGCCACGCTCCTCGCCACGCAGCCAGCACCAGAGCGCGGACGGGGTGGACGGAACCGAAAGGCCGCGGCCATCCATGGCCGGAAAGGTGCGCAGACCCTCCACGTGCGCCCCGAGCTCGTGCACGAGCGACGCGCCGATTCCGACCACCCGGCTCTCGTCTACCGGGAGGGCCGCGAGACGCGCGAGATCGGAACGCGGGTCCCCGGCCGCGGCCCGGCGACGAAACGTGAGGTAGCGGGCGTGAGAGGGCACTTCCGCCAGCACACCGGGTTGTACGCTCATGTCCGACATCTTCCGCTGGAATCCAGGCGTCTCCCACCCTCCGGGGAACGCCTTCCGGGCCCGGAAGGCCTTTCGACCGCCGCGGCTCGAGCTCGGAAGATGGTGGCGGGCCGCCCCCGCTTCAAGCCGGGCTGAGGCCCCGCAACCGCTCGCCCCGCCGACGGAGCATCTCGGTGGCGACGAGCAGCATGACCGAGACGCAGACGAGAATGGTCGCGACGGCGAGGATCGTCGGGCTGATCTGCTCGCGGATCCCGGAGAACATCTGCCAGGGGATCGTTCGCTGCTCGTAGCTCGCGACGAAGAGGATCACCACGACCTCGTCGAAGGAGGTCACGAACGCGAAGAGCGCCCCCGAGATCACCCCGGGAAGGATGATCGGCACGATGACCTTGAAGAAGGTGTGCGCCGGCGAGGACCCGAGGCTCGCCGCGGCCCGGGTCAGGCTGTGGTCGAACCCGACGAGGGTCGCGGTCACCGTGATCACCACGAACGGCGTGCCGAGAGCGGTGTGGGCGAGGATGACTCCGAGGTAGCTGCCCTGGAGCCCCACCTTGGAATAGAAGAAGTACATCCCGGCCGCGGAGATGATGAGGGGCACGATCATCGGCGAGATGAGCAGTCCCATGACCGTGGTGCGGAACGGCATGTGCGCCCGGCTGAGTCCGAGGGCGGCCAGGGTCCCGAGGGCGGTCGCGAGGATGGTCGCGAAGAACGCGATGATGACGCTGTTCTTGACCGCCCCCTGCCAGTTCAGGTTCGTGAAGAAGTCCTGATACCAGCGTGTCGAGTATCCGGCCGGGTCGAACGCGAGCATCTCCGGCGTGAACGTGAAGTACGGCACCGAGTTGAACGAGAGCGGCACGATGACGACGAGCGGCGCGATGAGGAAGAAGAAGACGAGGCCGCAGATGGTCCGGAAGGTGTAGAACCAGATCCTCTCGAGGGTGGACGTGTAGGGAGGAAGGGCCATGCTTCTTCGCCGTCCTATCCGAGCTTCATGTTGTCGATGCCCACAATCTTGTCGTAGAGCACGTAGAGCGCGAGCACGGCGGCGAGCAGCAGGGCACCGAGGGCCGCGGCGAGCCCCCAGTTGAGCGATACCTGCATGTGGTGGGCGATGAAGTTGCTGATGAGGGTCCCCGAGGTGCCCCCGACGAGGGCCGGCGTGATGTAGTAGCCGATGGCGATGATGAACACGAGGATGCTCCCGGCGCCGACGCCGGCGACCGTGTTCGGCATGTACACCCGGACGAAGGCCGTGAACGGGTTTGCACCGAGCGAACGGGCCGCGCGCAGGTAGCTCGGCGGGATGGTCTTCATCACGCTGTAGAGAGGCAGGACCATGAACGGGAGCAGGATGTGCGTCATCGCGATGATGGTCCCGGTGCGGTTGTGAATCATCGCGAGGCGGTTGTCCTCGCCGATGATACCGACCCACACGAGGAGGTCGTTGATTACCCCCTGCTGCTGCAGGAGCGCGATCCAGCAGGTGGTGCGAACCAGCAGCGAGGTCCAGAACGGCAGCAGCACCATGATCATCAGCAGGTTGCTGGTGCGCACGGGCAGGGTCGCCATCAGGTAGGAGATCGGGTAGCCGAGCAGCAGGCAGAGCACGGTGATGACGAGGCTCAGCCACAGGGTCCGTCCGAAGAGCCGGACGTAGATCTGCCGGTTCTCGTCCTGCCGGGCGATGGAGCCGTCCGCAATGAAGCGCATGTCGACCGCGGAAAGGTAGTACGAGGCCGTGTACGCATCGCTCTCGCGCTTGATGAGGCGCCAGACGTCGAGGTTTCCCCAACGTTTGTCGAGCTTGATCATCGCTTCCCGGAAGGGCGCTTCCGTGATGCGCTTCGCGCGCCGCCCGGTCTTGCGGAACAGGCTCGACATGCCCCCCGACTCGTAGTTGAGCCGCACCCCGACCCGGCCGATGGTGCGATTCTCCCGACCCTCCTGGAAATCCGCGACGAGCGCCGCGAACGCCTCTTCGTCCGGCAGCTCTCCCGAGCCCTGGTCCCAATGGTCAAGCGCCTTCACCGTGCGGTGCAGGACGTTTCCCACGAGCTGGTTCTCGACGCTGCGCAGGAGCATGTCCCCGATGGGGACGAGGAAGGTGATGAGGAGGAACGCGAAGAGGGGAAGGACGAGAGCGAGGGCCTTGAGGCGGCTTCGCCTCAGGGCGCGGTCGAAGCTCACCTTGAGCGGAGCGCCGTCGGCGGTGGTGAGCATCGCGGGGGTATCCGGGGAAACGGCCGACACGATACCTCCGATTTCAGGCGGCGGCGGACAGCGTCCGAAGGGAGCGGCCCGCCGCCGCCGGCAGACTTCGCGCGATACGGGTTACCGCGCGATTCCGTGGATCAACCCCTGGCGAGCCAGGCGTTGAACCGCTCGTTCATCTCGTCGCCATGGTCCGCCCACCACTCGATGTTGTTCGGAAGCATCGTCGTGGCGTTCGCCGGCGCGGTCGGCATGTGCGGTCCCATCTCGATGCCGAGGGTCGCATGCTTTCCGACAAGCGGAGCGGAGGACATCCGGGCCGGGCCGTAGGAGATGAACTTCGCCTGGTCCGCGAGCCGCTGCGTGTCCGTCGCGAAGCGCAGGAACTTCATGACCGCGTCGACGTTCTTTCCGCCCTTCGGAACCACCCAGCCGTCGAGGTCGAACCACTGCCAGTCCCACATCATCGCAATCGGCTGCTTCTCCTCCTCGATGCCGGAGAACAGGCGCCCGTTGTAGGCCGAAGCGATCACGACCTCGCCGTCGGCGAGAAGCTGGACCGGCACCGCGCCCTTCGCCCACCAGACGACGTCGCTCTTGATGGTGTCGAGCTTCGCGTACGCCCGGTCGACGCCCTCCGGAGTCGAGAGCACGTCGTAGACGTCGTCGAGCGCCACCCCGTCCGCGAGCAGGGCCCATTCGATGTTGGCGAGAGGCTTCTTCTCTAGCGAACGCTTGCCCGGGATCTTCTCGAGGTCGAACACGTCCGCGATCGTGGTCGGCGGCGTCTTCACCAAGTCCGTCCGGTAACCGAAGGTCGTCGAGTACACGATCTGGGGAATGAAGCACTCGCTCACGATCATGTCGCCGAAGTCCTCGGTGGCGGACGTCCCGTCCGGCGCCGCCGCGAGAGCGTTGTCGAAGTCGATCTCGAGGACGAGACCCTCGTCGCAGGCGGTGATCGCGTCCGACGCGATCATGTCGACGAGATCCCAGGTCACGTTGTCGGCCTCGGCCATGGCACGGAGCTTCGAGAGCCCCTCGGAGGCCGAGTCGTCGTTCAGGATCTTGATGTCGGCGTTCGCTGCCATGTACGGGTCGTGGTAGGCCTTTTGCTGGCTCGCGGAATAGGCGCCGCCCCAGGACACCACCACGAGCTCCGTCTGGGCGTGCGCGGCCCCGGCGGCGAGCGCCGCGGCGAGTCCGATGGCTAACGTTTTTCCTTGCATGGGAATCTCCTCAGGTTGGAGTGGAGTGAATCAGTCGAAAACCGGGGCAGTGCTCGGGGAATCGAGGGCCCGGCAGTCCTCCGCGCTCCAGCCCACCTGGACGGTCTCGCCGACCCTCATCGGTCGAATCAGGCCGGAGTTCGGAACCTTGACGATGAACTCGTCGTTGCCGAGCAGGCGAAGACGAGACCGCACGTGATCGCCGAGATAGATGAGCTCCTCGACCACCGCGTCGAAGACGTTCGGGCACGAACCCGGCTCCGGAGCCACGGTCACCCGCTCCGGTCGCAGCGAGAGGGTGGTCGGCTCGCCCGTCGTGCCGCAGCTCACCGCGAGCGCCTTCACGACCTCGCCCTCGACGGTGGTGACCGCGCACGTGTCGCCGTGGCGCTCGGACACCGCGCCGACCAGGCGGTTGTTCTCGCCGATGAACTGGGCGACGAACGCGTTCTCCGGCCGCTCGTAGAGCCCCTCCGGGGTCGAGAGCTGCTGGATCACCCCGTCGTTGAAGACCGCGATCCGGTTCGACATCGTGAGCGCCTCGCTCTGGTCGTGGGTGACGTAGACCACCGTCACCCCCAGGCGCTCGTGGATGTGCCGGATCTCGAACTGCATCTGCTCGCGAAGCTGCTTGTCGAGGGCGCCGAGGGGCTCGTCCATGAGCACGAGCTTGGGCTCGAAGACGAGCGCGCGGGCGACGGCCACCCGCTGCTGCTGCCCGCCGGATAGCTGAGCCGGACGCCGGCCTCCGAAGCCCGCGAGCTCCACCATGTCGAGGGCGCGCGCGACCCGCTCCTCGACCTCCGCCTTCCCCAGCTTTCGAACCTCGAGGGGAAACGCGAGGTTCTCGTGGACCGTCATGTGGGGGAAGAGCGCGTAGTTCTGGAACACCATCCCGATGTCCCGGCGATGGGGCGCGACATTGTTGATCGGGCGCCCGTCGAGGAAGATCTCGCCGAAGGTGGCGGTCTCGAAGCCGGCGAGCATCATGAGGCAAGTGGTCTTCCCCGACCCGGAGGGTCCGAGCATGGTGAGGAACTCGCCGCGCTCGATGTCGAGGTTGAGGCTCTTGACGACGAGCGTCTCGCCGTCGTAGCTCTTCTGAACGTCCGCGAACCGCACGAAAGCTTCGCTGCCGCCCGCTGCGGTCATGCCGTCAACCTCCCCCGGCGGCGGTGTGCGCGACGGCCCCGCCCATCTCTTTGTGCATCAACCGAGATACTCCACTGCGACAACCACGATCAACAGTATCAACATCGCCCCGACGAATGCGAATCCTACCCGGTTCCGGGGATCGCGCAATACTTCGATGACGGTCCTGCGCATCTCGAATTCCGATTTCGCCCCTGGAGAGCGGTCTATCGCTCCGGTCCGGAATCGGCCTGCCCGGACCGCACCGGTCGTGCAAGGTAACGCAGCCCGCCAACGAACGCCATTTCGCAATCGACGTGCCCCACCCGATCGGGGATGCCGGCGATTCCCACCTCGAGCCGGGCGGATAGCCCGCTTCGCACCGTGACGATGACACCGGCTGCCGCAAAGGTGTTCCCCCAAGCCGCCATGTCAGGAGTCTCTCACGTTTCGCTTCGGCAAACAAAGCGCGCCCTGCTTGAGAATTCATGAACCAATTCTGGCGTACCTTGCGAAATGCAAAGTCGATTGACACGCAGGTTTCTGCATGGACAACCATATGAGCCCGATTCCCCCGGGCGGGGCGGAAACGGGATCGGTTCAGGGTTCGGCCGTCTCGGCCGCGATCTCGGCGAAGAGATCGGGGGTGCCGAACCCGCCCGCCTTGCTGACGAGGGTGAGCCCGTCACCTGCGCTGCCGGCCCGGCTTACCGGAATGCCCGGCCGGAACTCGCCGAGCACGTCGAGCGCCGCGACTCCGAGCGCGTCGAGAATCCCCTCGACGGTATCGCCGCCGGTCGCGACGAGAGCGCCGAGGCGACCGGGGCCGCCGAGGCGGTCGATAGAAGTCCGAATGCCGGCCGCGAACGCCTCGACGACAGCGGCGGGCTCGCCGCGGGGCACCGCGGGCACCCGCGCGACGACGGCGCGCGCGGTCCCGGCGGCCCGCACCACCGCGCCCGGGTCGAGAACGCCGGCCGGCGCGTCCACCACCGGGACGCCGGGCCGCGCCTCGATCAGCCGCTGGGTCTGCTCCTGCGCGGCCCCGGCGCGCGAACCGATTGCGTACAGGACGACCCGCCCTTCCCCGCCTGCGAGCCGGACGCCCGCTCCGGGCCGCCCGAGCCGGCCCGCGAGACTGGTCGCGAGACCGTCGGAGCCGACGGCGAGAACCTCCCTCGCGTGCTCCGAAACCAGTACCGCGAGACGGGAGAGGTGCGCATCGGTCTCGGCATCCGCAATCGTGATTCCGGAGATGCCATCCCCGGCCAGGGTCTCGTCGGATTGCAACCCGCGGACCGCTCCGAACCGGCCGAACAGCGCGCTCAAGGGTTCGACGGGCGAAGGAGTGCGCAGATCGCGAGCGTACTCGGACTCGCGCAGGGCCACCCCGTGGACATGAACCTCGCCGTCCCGGACGACCCGTCCCGCGGCCGGAAAGGCGGGGCATACGAGGGCCGACCGACGCTCGAACACTTGCATCGCCGCCACCACCTCGTCGGCCACCGGCCCGCGCAGGGTGGAGTCGATCTTCTTGAACACGAGCCGGGGCGACCACGTCCGAAGTCGCCGCCCGGCCGCCTCCACCGCTGACCGCGCCGCATCCGGCGCCAGGTGCCGGCTCGAGGTGCTGACCGCGAGCACGGTGCCGGGAGAGCGGGGATCCTCGGCCCTCGGCGGACCGCTTCGCGACGGCTGAAACGGCCCGGAGGCGCCGGGGGACGCGACGGGAAGCCCGCCGACACGCCGATGCACCCGGACGATGAGCCCGCCACGGGCAAAGGGAGCGGCGGCGTCGAGGGCTCCGGTGAGATCGTCGGCCACCAGAGCGACGGTGAGCCCCGCTGCGGATTCGTGCGTGCGGGCCAGGCCTCTACTCCGTGTCCGCGAGCCGGTTCGCGTAGGCGATCGCGGCGAGCATGTTGCGGGGATCCGCACAGCCCTGCCACGCGATGTCGAAAGCGGTTCCGTGGTCCACCGAGGTGCGCTGGATCGGGAGCCCCAGAGTCACGTTCACCGCCGACTCGAATGCGACGAGCTTGGTCGGGATGTGGCCCTGATCGTGGTACTGGGCCACCACCACGTCGAACTCGCCGCGGGTTGCGCGGAGGAACACGGAATCGCCCGGCCAGGGGCCGCTCGCGTCGATCCCGCGCGCGCACGCCGCCTCGACCGCGGGGCGGATCTGCTCCTCGTCCTCGCGCCCGAAGAGCCCCCCCTCGCCGCTGTGCGGATTGAGGCCGGCGACCGCCACCCGCGGCCGCTCGGTGCCGAGGCGCCGGAAGTGGCGGTCCGCAGCCTCGATGATCTCGAGCACGCGCGGCGCCCGGCAACGTTGCACGGCGCCCGCGAGGGACACGTGGGTGGACACGTGGATGGTGGAGAGGCGTTCCGATGCGAGGAGCATGATGCTCGACGGCGCGTCCGTCAGGTGCTGGAGGATCTCCGTGTGTCCGTCGAAGCGATGCCCGGCGAGGTGCAGGGCGGCCTTGTTGAGCGGTGCGGTCACGATGACCTCGATCTCGCCGGCGAGCGCGAGCTCCACCGCCCGCCGCACGTAGCCGTAGGCGGCATGTCCCCCGCCGGTACTCTCGCACCCGTCGCGGATCGTGTCCGAATCGGGTGTCGCCACGTCGATCACCGCGACCTCGGGTGACGGCACCCCCGCGATGCGCGCCGCCCGCTCCAGGGTCGAACGGCAGCCGAGCACCACGATACGGTTCCGCTCTTCGGCGCCGGTCCCGGCGAGCGCCTTCACCGTCACCTCCGGCCCGACGCCGCTCGGATCCCCCATCGTGATGCCGAGCCGGTGCCCCATCAGGCTCTCCGGTCCGCGCCGTCCGGATGAATCCCGGGATGCGAAACGCCGCCGGCATCGAATCGCCGTGCGGAGCCAATCATGGCGCGGTACCCGCCTCGCGCGCCCAGAGCTGCTCCGAGAGCACCCCGACGGAGCGCTCGATCACCTCCGCCGCGTCCAGGCAGACGTCCTCGCGGTAGCGCCGCCCCACGATCTGCACCCCGACGGGCGCTCCGTCGTGCAGCCCGGTCGGCATCGCGACGCCCGGCAGGCCGACGAGGTTCATCGCCGACGTATAGCGCAGCGAATCGAAGATCTCCCGCACCCTCTCCGGCCCCGCGAGGTCGTCGTTGAGCGGAAACGGCGGCTCGGTCGATACCGGGGACAGCACCAGCGGGTACTCCTCGAGGAAGAGGTTCCAGGCACGAAGGAGCCGGTTGCGCTCCGCGAGATCGCGCACGTAGGTGTCGATTCCGGGCACGCTCCCCGCCATCGCGAAGTAGGCGTCCACGATACGGTTGACCTCCTCGCTCCCGAGACGCCGCACCGATTCCTCCATGGTCACCCGGAAGTCCGCGAAGATGATCCGGAACCAGACCTCCTTCATGCGCTCCACCTCCGGCGGCTCGGCCGCCTCGACCGCGTAGCCGGCATCCGCAAGCCGGCCGGCGGCCTCGTCGATCGCCGCCCGGACCGCCGGATGCGCCTCGCACTCGGCTACCGCCACCCGGATCGGGCGCGGCAGCGGCGGGCCCTCCAGAGGGGCCGGAACCCACAGCGGGTCGCGCGGGTCGGCCGCGGCCATCGCGCCGAGACCGAGACGAACGTCGCGCACCTCGCGCGCGATCGGCCCCTGGACCGACATCATCTGCATGAGCAGCGCTCGCTCCTCGGCCTGGGACGGATTGTAGGCGGGGACCCGGCCGAGGGTCGGCCGGACGGTGGGGCACCCGCAGCAGTACGCGGGAATGCGGAGCGACCCCCCGATGTCGTTGCCGTGCGCGATCGCTCCGACACCGGCCGCCACGCTCGCCGCGGCCCCGCCCGAGGACCCCCCGCACGTCACTCCCGCCGGATCCCAGGGATTGCGGGTGAGCCCCCGGAGGGGATTGTCCGTGAACGCCCGGAACGAGTACTCGGGGGTATTCGTTCGGCCGATGACGATCGCCCCGGCCCGCGTGAGGTTGCGGACCACCGGAGAGTCGTCGGGAGCGATGACCCCGGCGAGTCCCGCCACCCCGTTGGGAGTCGACTCGCCGGTCTGATCCACGTTCTCCTTGATGGTCACCGGCACCCCGTGCAGCGGCCCGGCCGGCGTGCCCGACCGCAACGCTGCGTCGCGCGCCCGGGCGGTCTCGAGCGCGCGTTCGCGAAGGTCTACCGTCACCGCATTGAGGTCGGGATTGACGGCGGCGTACCGCTGCGAGTGCGCTTCCACGACCTCGACGCACGACAGCCGACCGGCGCGCGTCGCTTCCGCCGTCTCGACGGCGCTCAGTTGCCAGACTGGTTTCATCCTCTTCCTCTTTCCGTCGTACCCCGGGCCCGCGTCGCTCCTGCGGACGCCGTCACGTCGGGTCCGGACCTCATCCGGCCGTCCCCGCCGACTTCGCCCCGTCGCATCCGGCGTTCATCCCTCCGGACACCCCGTGTCCGTCCCGTCCGATGCCTCCCGGCGCTCGCGGAGCATCTCCCGCTGCCGATCCAGCTCCCGCCGCCTGAGCTCGCGGCGCATGATCTTTCCCGTCGTCGTGCGTGGCAGCTCGCCGACGAATTCGAGCTCCCGGGGAGCCGCGTTCGCGGGGAGCTCGCGGCGCGCCCGCGCGAGGAGTACGCCGCGCAGCCCGCTGCCGGCCGATGCTCCATCGCGCACGACCACGTACGCCTTCCCGACCCCGCCCGCCTTCACGCCCCCCCCCCGGCCGGAACCCGGCCCCCCGACGGCCGCCGCGAGCGCCACGTCCGGATGCGCGGTCAGACACTCCTCGATCCCGCCCGGCCCGAACTGCTCCCCGTCGCGAGTGATGACATCGTCCGCGCGCCCGGTAAACCACAGGTAGCCTTCATCGTCCTTGTGCCCGACGTCTCCGGTGAGGAGCCACCCGTTCACGACCTTCTCCGCGTCCGCGTCCGGACGCCGCCAATACGAGAGCATCGCGACGGGGTCCGGCTGGCGGATCGCGATGTGGCCGGTGCCGCCGGGCGCGGCGAGCTCGCCGTCGTCGTCCACGATGTCGACGACGTGCCCGGGGATGGGCACCCCAATCGCCCCGGGACGGCGTTCGAGAAGCCGCGAGCAGCCGCCCGCGACCAGGTTGCACTCGGTCTGTCCGTAGATCTCGTTGACCGACGCTCCCAGCGTCCCCTCGGCCCACGCCATCACCTCGGCACCCACCGGCTCGCCTCCGGTGAACACCGAACGAAGCCGCACGTCATGGCGGCCGGCGGGGACCTGGGCCATGAGCTTGAGCATGGTGGGGAGCAGGAGGGTGTTGCGGATTCGGTGCCGCGCGAGGATGTCGAGGGCTTCCTCGGGGTCGAAGTCGGCCCGGGGCGCGGCGACGACGGGAAGGCCGTAGTACCACGCCGGCATGAGGATGTCGAAGAGCCCCCCGATCCACGCCCAGTCCGCCGGCGACCAGAGCCGGTCCCCCGGCTGCCCGAGATAGTCGTTCGCGAAGTCCATCCCCGGAATGTGGCCGAGGAGGACGCGCTGCGCATGCAGCACCCCCTTCGGCGAGCCGGTGGTTCCCGAGGTGTAGAGCAGCACGGCCGGGTCCTCGGCCGCGGTGGCGCGCGTTTGGTAGCGTTTGGAGCCGCGCTCGAGCTCCTTCCAGAAGTCGCGCGCGCCTTCACTCTCGCCGTCCACCGTGAACACGGTTTCGAGGTGCGGGAGCCGGTCCCGCACGGGCGCGATCCGGGCGAAGTTCTCCATGTCGGTGACGAGGACCCGCGCCGCGCCGTCCGCGAGACGGAACTCGAGGTCCGCAAGGCCGAACTTCGTGAAGAGCGGCATCGAGACCGCCCCGCACTTGAAGCAGGCGATGTTCGCGACCGCGGTCTCCACCGCCTGGCCAAGCAGGATCGCCACCCGGTCGCCCGGCTCGACGCCGCAGGACTCGAGGAGGTTCGCGCAACGGTTCGCCAGCTGCCGGACCTGATGGAAGGTCCACTCCCGCGTCCCGCCGTCTTCGCCCTCGACGACCAGGGCGAGGCGCCCCGGGTCCGTGGCATGGCGGTCACAGGCGTCGTGCGCCATGTTGTAGCGTTCCGGGACGTTCCAGCGGAACCGGTCGTAGACGGTCGCGTAGTCGTCGGCCAGGGGAATCATCGTCGTCCTCGCCGCCCCGGATCGCCCTCGCGCATCCCGTATCCTCCCGCCGACTCGGTCGAAGCGCGGCCGGTCAGCGGCTCGCGAATTCCCACACCCCGTCGCCGCGGACCGTGCGCTCCATCTGACCGCGCGCGATCAGCATGTTGAGGTGGGACAGGGTCTCGTTGGTCGCGAGGCGCAGGTTCTGGGCGTCCAGCTTCCGCCGGAACAGCACGTCGACGCCGGCGCGCGCGGTCATCGGTTGCGCGCACGCGTCGTGCAGCACGTCGAGCCGCTCCTCGTGGTGCTCGCGCATGACCTCGATCCGATCCAGAACTCCGGTGAAGGGCAGCTCGTGCGCGGGCAGCACCAGGGTGTCGGGGTGCAGGCGGCGGAACTTGGCGAGTGAATCGAGGAAGCGCTCGAGCGGGTTCGCCTCCGGCTCCATCGGGTGCACGCCGACGAAGGGCGTGATCCTGGGGAGGATCTGGTCGCCCGAGAGGAGCAGCCGGCGCTTCTCGCAGTAGAGGCAGGCGTGCTCCGGAGCGTGTCCGAACCCGGTGATGACCTCCCACTCGAAGCCGTCGATCGCGATCCGATCTCCCTCGCGCATCCGCCGGAAGCGACGCGGAATGGAGGTCACCATCTTGTTGTACTCCGCCCCGCGGTTCTTGAGCTCGAAGATGTTCTCGGGCTCGACGTCGCAGCGCCGGTAGAAGTCGACGGTCGCCTCCTCGGTGGCCTCGGTCGCATCGATGGCGAGGAGCCGCCCCATCAACCACTCCTCGTGGGTGATCCACAGCGCCGTGCCGTGCGTTTCGGAGAACCATCCGGCGTTGCCGATATGGTCGGGGTGGAAGTGGGTCACGATCGTGCGGTGGATCGGCTTGCCGCCACCGAGCTCTCCGATGACCCGCTGCCAGTGTCGCTGCACCTCCGGGCGGGCGATGCCGGTATCCAGCACCGTCCAACCGTCGCCGTCCCGGAGAAGCCACAGGTTGATGTGGTTGAGGGCGAAGGGGAGCGGCATCCGCACCCAGAAGATCCCGTCCTCGATCTCGAATACGTCTCCGGCGTTGCCGATGGCCTCGAAAGGATGGTGTACCGCCGTCGCGGCCATGAACGAACTCCCGATAGCGGCGCAAACGCAGATGGTACCGGAAGCGGCGGGGCACCCGTACCGGGCACCCCTTCCGGACGGGCCTCGGCGCCCTCCGGCCGAATCCCGAAGGAAGGGTGGTCATCGCGATTCCGCGCGGCTCGACGGGCACGGCGCTCGCAAGCCCCAGGCGAGGCAGCGCCTGGCACGGAACTTCCGAGAGGTCCTTGCGCGACAGCGGGGTGGCTCGCCACCGTGGCAAGCTCGGACCGACGAGATCGGTTCGTATCCACCCATCCTTGATCGAAACCCGGCCGCTCCGTAACGTTGGCAGCCTCGTACGTTTCGTTCCTCAAACCGCTCTGCAAACTTGACTCATCTCTGAAGATCGGGGCCCAACAAGGAGCCAAGGCGCGTCGCGCGGTCCGTCACGGCGCCGTTGTTGGGCACGCGCTCCGACCTGCGCGCAGGGGCCACCGGCCGGCACCCTCGCGATCTGCGCCGGAATGCGATTACATGGCGACGTCCGCACACACGGCACGAACGGTTCGAGGCACGGACGATGGTAAAGGGACTGTGGAACCACGCGGTCAAGGTCGAGGACCTCGACGCCGCCACCCGGTTCTATGTCGAGATCCTCGGCGCGGAGCTCCGCTACCGGAGCACCGTCCTCGGTTGCGACTATCGCCTCATTCGGCTCGGGGACGCCCGCGTCATTCTCTTCGAGCGCGCCCCCTACGAGCATCTCCTCGACGAACCGGCGCCTCTCGGCCTGCTGCATACCGTCTATGAAGTCGACGATCTCGACGCGCAGGTGGGGCGGCTGCGCGCCTCGGGCTGCCGGATCCTCATGGAGCCGGTGGAGATCGAGAGCGATTTCGGCGTTCGCCGGATCTGCTTCTTCGTCGGCCCCGGCGGCGCGCGCACCGAGGTCATGCAGGTCGTCCGGGACAGCGGCCTCAACTGAGCGCCGGGCACGGGCACGGTCCCCGCGGCGCTCCCGCTCGGCGGGTCAGGACTCTCCCTCGTCGATGAGCCGCACCGGCTTCTGCCGGCTCTCGATGCCAGTCAGGCGGGCGGTCTCCCCGGCCGCGACCAGCTCGACCGCCACCGTGACGCCGATGCGCGCACGGAGATGGCCAGCCACGTCCCGTGCGAGATCCTCGCCCCGGGCGGTTCCCGACCGGACTTCGGCGACCACGGTCAGGTCGGAACGGCCGCCGTGGCGGCGCAGCCGGCAGACATACTCGCCGGTGAGCTCCTTGCGGTCCGCGAGGTGCGCACCGATCGCATGGGGATAGACGTTGATCCCGCGCAGCTTCACCATCGCGTCCGCCCGGCCCTCGAATCCGGAGATGCGCCGGAAATTGATCCCCGACGACGTATCGGGCGGAAGGAACCGGGTGACGTCCCGCGTATCGAAACGGATGACCGGATAGACGGTGTCCTTGAACAGGGCGGTGGTGCAGAGCGCTCCCGGCTCCCCGCTCGGCGCGGCCCGTCCCGAGTCCGAATCCGCATCGAGCAGCTCGACATGGTGCGCGTCCTCGTAGACGTGCAGTCCATCGCGCGCGGGGCCTTCGGCCGCGATGCAGCCGGTATCGGCGACGCCGTACCAGTCGTACACCGAAGCGCCGCCCCACGCGTCGGCCCCCCGCCCCGACGTGCCCGGAAATGAGACGCACGGTCGGCTCGATGCCCTGCTCCCTGGCGACCTCCGCGAGACGCACGAGGTAGTCCGCGAACCCGACGAGGACGGTGACGCCGAAGTGGCGCATCAGGGCGACCTGCTGAACGGAGGGGGTATCCCGCCCGGTCCCCGGGGTCAGCAGCCGGGCCCCCGTGAAGTGGAGCAGAGCCTCTCGAATGTAGTGCCCGCCGTTCACCATCCCGAATCCGTACACCGAGTGAACGATGTCGTCGTCCCGCAGCCCGTGCAGGCGGTAGGTACGTGCGAGGAGCACGTTTTGAACCTCCCGGTCCCAGGCCCCGTAGAAGATCGGCTGGGGGTCCCCGGTGGTGCCGCTCGTCGTGTGGAACACCGCCGCGTAGCGGCCGGCGCCGTGCGCTTCGGCCGGCCCGCCGGACCCGGGCCCGTCTGCGGGAACGGACCCCGTGGACTTCCCGTCCCTGCCCCGCTCCATGCCCCTGTCCATTCCATGGAAGTCGCCGAACGGCGGATGTTCGAGAACGCTCTCCATGAGATCCTGCTTGGAGAACGGAGGGAGCTTCTCGATGTCTTCGAGGCCGCGGACGTCTCCCGCTTCGAGGCCCGCCGCCCGCCAGCGCCTCGCGTAGAACGGAACTTCCCAGCCGCGCGCCACCACGCGCCGGAAGCGCCGGTCCTGGAGGTCGCGCAGCTCGTCGCAGCCGAGGCGCGCGGGCCCGGCGAGGAAGGCATCTCCGACCGGGTACTCCTCGCGCAGCCGATCGAGACCCGCCTCTTCGAAGTACCCTCCCACGGCGCGGGCGGCCCGGTCAGGAAGGCGGAGAATCGGCCGCAGTCGCGGGAACGAGGTCGTCCACGAGCGCGCTCACGTCGGGCAGCGATTCGAGCCGCGCCACCGCCGCGATGAGCCGCTCCGCCGCCGCGCGCGGGATCGGCCGGGCCGCGGCCTCGCAATTGCGTCGGAACTTGTCGAGCTGGGCCGCTCGCGTCATCGGCCGGGCGGGATGCCCGTACATCACCTCGACCCTCTCGGTCTCGCTACGCCCGTCCCGGAGCGAAATCTCCACCGTGACCGGGACGAGCGCGTTCGGGTCCGGGTTGCCGTCCACGACCATGTCCACACGTCGCGCGAGGGCGAGGGTCTCGGGATCGCGCATCGCTTCGGGGTGGAAATCCTCGGGCCCGACCCGGCCGCGCAGCAGCGCGCAGGCGGCCACGTACCGGCAGCAAAGCCGCGCGTAGTTGACGTCCATGTCGTCCGTCACGACCCGGCCGACGAGATGGTGAACAAGGGGCGGCACCCGGGCGGTCACCTGCTCGACCGCGCCGGCGGCGGCCACCCCGTCGAGGCCGAGGCTCGCGCGAAACCCGCGACAGGCATCGACCACCGCGTGGGTGGCGCGCCCGGACGGGAATGGCTTGTGGGAGACCTCGGTCACCCGCCAGATCTCGCCAATCTGATCGAGAACCGTTCCCAGGGCGTGCTCGCCTTCGAACAGCGGAAAGTATCCGAAGGGGCCTTCGAGCACCGCCTGCGGCGCGACGAGGCCGCGGGCCGCCATGTCGCACGCGATGATCACGTTGCGCGCATTGAATCCGGTCTGCATCCCGAGCACTAGCGAGCCCTCGGTGTGCGCCTGCATCGTCCCCGAGAGCTGCGCGTGAACGGCTCCGAAGGCGTTGACGAGGGTCGGGGCGTCGAATCCGGCCATCCGGCCGATGGCGGCGGCGGCGCCGAATGCGCCGGCCGTGGCCGGTCGGAAGAAGCGCAGGCGGCTCTTCGAAGCGACTCCCAGGTGACAGGCGACGTCGACCCCGAGGGCGAGCCCGGTCAGAAAGTCGCGGCCGGTGACCCCGCCCTCGCGCTCGGCCCAGGCGAGCGCGGCGGCGACCGGGACGGTGAAGGTGTGCACGACCGCGCCCTCGTGCACGCAATCGAACTCCGCGTTGTGGGTCTGGTAGGCGTTGCACGCCGCCGCGCCCGCCGCCGAGAGACGCGCGCCGTGCGACCAGACCCGAGCCTGATCTCCGGGGCACGAGAGGCGCTGCGTCTCGACGAGGCGCCGGGTCCAGGGTCCGGCGCTGCCGGACGCCCCCACCCCGAGGGTGTCGAGAAGGAAGGTGCGCACCGCGGCCGCCGCCGACTCCGGCAGGTCGTCATAGTCCGTGCCCGCGACGTGCTCGGCGAACCGCCAGATCGCGTCCCGATCGCTCATGGGGAGGGGAGTCTCATCGTCGCCACCGTCACTCGCGCGGATTCGGTCCGCGCTCGAGGATATCGAAAATCCGCACCTGGTTGCCCTGGACCAGCTCCAGGCCGGTTTCCACCCTGGCCACCCGTTCGCGAAGATCCGCGAACTGACCGCGAAGCTCCCCGACCTCGCCGCGAACCTGCTCTACCTCGCCCCTAAGCTCCCCGACATCGCCACGAACCTGCTCGACCTCGCCGCGAAGCTCCCCGACATCGCCACGAACCTGCTCGACCTCGCCGCGAAGCTCCCCGACATCGCCGCGGACCTGCTCTACCTCGCCGCGAAGTATCCCGACATCCACGCGAAGACCGTCGACGTCTTCGCGAATGCTCAAGAGCTGCGAATCCATGCTCTGCATCGTCAGAAACAGCGGACCGAGGTTGTTCGAGATTGCCCACTGCATGCCGACGATCAACGCGCCGGTGGCGGCGAACACCACCCCGACGATTGTCGCCACTTCGCGGAAGGGAATCCTGGTGGAACCTGTCCGGCCGTTCGCGGCTGCGTACTCGGTACGAGCCGTCATCCCTGCTCTCCATGGTGTTGCTTCCCTGCTCGCCAGCCTTCGTCGCCGCATTCCAGGCCGCCGAGCCGCCCCGCGGGGCCAAGGCATCATATCGCACGGAAGGTACGAATTGCGCCCGGACGGGCCGCACGCTCCGGTCTTGCGCGGCCTCCGCTCCGGATCCCGACGACCGAAGCGCCGTGCTCCCCACGACCTGCGCGAAAGACCCCTACGATGGCGCAGGCTCGCCCCCCCTGGGGCGCGGGTGCGCGCGCGCCCATGCATCGGCGATCCCCGCCCGGGTCGCGAACCACACCCCTTCGCGTCCCCGCACGTGTTCGAGAAAACGCTCCAGGCATCCGATGCGCCCCGGCCGGCCGATGATCCGAAGGTGCAGCCCGAGGGACATCATGCGAGGGGCGTCGCGGCCCTCCCGCCACAGCCACTCGAACGTGTCGATCGCGTACTCGAGCCAGTCGCGCGGGGTGAACGCGGGTTCGGTCCACATCTTCATGTCGTTGGAATCGAGGGCATAGGGAACGACGAGAATCCGGTGGTGCTCGTCCCAGAACGGGACGTCGTCCGAATAGTCGTCCATGTGATAGTCGAACCCCTCCTCGGCCAGCAGCCGCCGCGTGTTGTCGGTGAGCAGGTAGCGGGACAGCCATCCGCGGGGACGTTCGCCGACGGTGCGCTCGATGGACTGCGCGGCCCGGCGGATGAAGTCGCGCTCTTCCTCCTCGTCGAAGCGGTGCTGGTGTACCCAACGCCAGCCGTGGCTGCACACTTCGTGCGGCCCCGCCGCGATCCGTTGCGCGAGCTCCGGCGCGTTCTCGAGGCTCATGGCCGCCGCAGTGAACGTGGCCGGCACGCCGTGGCGATCGAGGAGCGCCATCACCCGCGGCGCCCCCGCCCTGATCCCGTAGAGATAGTTGCTCTCGTTGCCGTGATTGCGCACGGGCCGCCGGAGCGCGACCCCGAGCTCGTCCACCGATTCCGGAAACTTGTCGCCGCGGGCGACGCTCATCTCCGAGCCTTCCTCGACGTTGACCACGATCGAGAGCGCGAGCCGGGTGTTTCCGGCGGGCCACGATGCCGACATGCAGAACCTCCTCGCAGATGTCCGCGGCCGGCCGCGTGACGCCGCTCTCGCCCGATGGGCTGCCGCGACGGCCGACGCACGAAGCGATACGCTAGCACGTCCCCATCCGGAACGATCTGGCGAGGCTGCGCCTCGGGCCGACGAGACCGGTTCGAAGCCACCCGATCTTGTTCGAGAGCCGGCCGCTGCGTACAGGGAGAAATGCAGGCATTTCTCTTGGTCGCAGCCCCGTACGTTTCGTTCCTGAAACCGATTTGCAAACTTGACTCGTCTGCAAAGATCGGGGCCCCTCAAGGAGTCTGGAGCGAGACATGCCACGCGCCGCGCCGCCGGACGGACCTCCGCCGCCCGCCGCCAACCTGCATCACGTCCACATCTTCGCGAGCGACATCGATGCCACCGTCGCGTGGTGGCGCGACAAGCTGGGCGGCGAGGTCGTTTTCGACGGGGACTTCGGGGGCGCCCGCAACGTGTTCATGCAGGTCGGCACCGGGCGGCTCAACATCTACGATCAGCCTCCGCGCGGCGCGACCGGCGGTGCATGGCACCACGTGGGAATCCAGACCGACGACCTTCCCGCCCTGCACCGGCGGCTCGCCACCCAAGGCGTGCCGTTTCGCTCCGGCATTCGCGAGTTCGGAGCGTGGCGCTACCTCATGTGCGCGGCGCCGGACGGGATCCTGCTGGAGCTCTTTCAGATCGATACCGAGAAGATGCCGCCCGCCGTCGCCCGCTTCTTCGCGATCGACGGACGGTCCTGAGCGGCCGGACGCGGCCGGCGCTCACCCGCCGGAGCCGTCGCGCCGGAACGGCGTGTGGGACGCGATCACCTCCATCGACTCCGCGACGAGGTGGCGTTCGCGCACGAGGTAGCGCGCGACCGCGTCCCGCAGGCCCTCGTGCGCGATCCAGTGGGCGCTCCGGGTCTGGCGGGGCAGGTAGCCGCGGGCGATCTTGTGCGGGCCCTGGGCCCCCGCCTCGACGTAGCGAAGCCCGTGGGCAATCGCGAAGTCGATGGCCTGGTAGTAGCACGCCTCGAAATGCAGCATCGGATGATCTTCGATGCAGCCCCAGTTGCGCCCGAAAAGGGTGTCCCCCCCGATGAAATTGAGCGCCCCGGCGATGTAGCGTCCGGCGCGCCGGCACATCACGAGCAGGGTCCGCTCCGCCAGGGTCTCGCCGACGAGCCCGAAGAACCGCCGGTTGAGGTAGGGGCGTCCCCACTTGCGGCTGCCCGTGTCGAGGTAGAACTCGTGGAACGCATCCCAGTGGTGCTCGCGCAGGTCGGATCCCGTGACCCACTCCACCTCGATTCCGTTCTCGAGCGCAATGCGGCGCTCGCGCCGGAGGTTCTTCCGCTTCTTCGAGCTGAGCCGGCCGAGGAAGTCGTCGAAGCTCGCGTAGCCCTCGTTGCGCCAATGGAACTGCTGGTCGGTGCGGCGCAGGAAGCCGAGGGCGGCCAGCCGTTCCCACTGGGCCGACTCGAGAAAGTTGAAGTGCAGGGAGGACACTTCGAGCTGGCGGGCGATCTCGACGCAGCCCGCGACGAGGTGTCTCTCGATCTCGTGCCCGCCCCCCTGCCCACCCGCCCGCACGAGCAGCCGCCGCCCGGCCGCCGGGGTGAACGGCACCGCCCCGAGGAGCTTCGGGTAATAGCGCCCGCCCGCGTGCTCGAACGCCTCCGCCCACCCGTGGTCGAAGACATACTCCCCCTGAGAGTGTCCCTTGACGTAGAGCGGTACGACCCCGGCCAGCCGGCCCCCCGGGTCGTCGAGGACCGCGTGGTACGGCAGCCACCCGGTATTCGGATGGACCGAGCCGCTCGCCTCGAGCGCGTTCAGGAAGGCATGCCCGAGGAAGGGGTCGACCGGGATGCCGGGCGGATGCGCGCACGCGTCCCAGTCCGCGGCCGGAATCTCCGCGATGTCGTTGACGGTGCGAAGGGTGTAGCGTGCTTCGGCCGGCATCGCTCGATCGCTCGGCCGCATCACTCCAGGGTTTCGAGAAGGCGCAGCATGAGCCGCGCGCGCGGCTCGAGGGACGAGAAGTACATGTGCTCCTCGTGGCTGTGCGCCCCGTAGCCGTCCACCCCGAGTCCGTCCAGGGTCGGAATGCCCAGGGCGGCGGTGAAGTTGCCGTCGCTCCCGCCACCGGTCTTGACGTCGCCGAGCTCGAAGCCGATTTGCGCCGCGAGGTCCCTCGCGTGCTCGAAGAGTGCCTCGATCGCGGCCCCCTTCTCGTATGGCGGCCGGTTCATGCCGCCCGTCACCTCCACCCTCACGTCCGGATCGAAGGGCTCGAGGCCGCGCACCCGGGCGCACATCTCCTCGCCCGCCTCCGGCGACGGGACGCGCATGTCGACCTGCGCCCGACACTTCGCCGGCACCACGTTCGAGCCGGTGCCTCCCTCCACGACCCCGACATTCAGGGTCACGCCGCGCTCGTAGTCGGTCATTTCCTCGAGCCGCAGGATCTGCCGGGCCATCTCCCGGATCGCGCTCCGGCCGTCCTCGTGGCGCACCCCGGCGTGGGACGGCCGGCCCGTGACTTCGACATCGAAGATCGCGACCCCCTTGCGGGCGGTCACGATGCGCCCGCCGTCGCGGGCCGGCTCGGTGACGAGCACGTAGCGGTTCGCTCGGGCGGCCGTCTCGATGGCGGCGCGCGAGGTGGGACTTCCGACCTCTTCCTCCGGGACGAACAGGAACGTGATGGGCAAAGGGGTCTGCCGTCCCGTTGGCACGAGATGCCGGAACGCGTAGGCGGCGAGATACGCCCCGCCCTTCATGTCGTAGATGCCGGGGCCGTAGACCCGATCGCCTTCCCGGCGGATTGGGAGCGTCTCGTCGATGGTGCCGATCGGGTGGACGGTGTCGAGGTGGCTGAGGACCAGGATGCCGGGTCCGTCGCCACCCCATTCGCTTCGCACCTCGAGGAGGTCGCCGAACCCTTCGCGGCCGGGGGTGCGTTCCACGCGCGAGGTGAGAGACCGCATGGCCGACTCCACGCGGTCCACCATGCGGTTGACGGCCGGCGCGTCATGCGAAGGCGATTCGATGCGGACCCACTCCAGGATTCCGTCCAGAATCTCGTCCGCGTCGATGCGGGGCTCGTTGCCGCCGGTGCCGGCAGAGCGTTCGGGGCTGGCGGTTCGCCGCATTCGGCATTCTCCGTTTCGAGGTGCGATCCGGCCCCAGTCTACCAATTGAGACCGGATGTCAGAACGCGACGGACCCGGCACGGGCGACTCCGAAGTTCTCGACGCTCGCGGGGAGGTAGAGAAGCCCACGCCGGGCAAGAAAGCGGCGGCGCATGCCGGTACTCCACCCGCCGGTAGACCAGCCGCACGCAGAAGACCGCGATCGCCCCGATGGCGAGAGCGAGCACCTGGCGGGAAGCCGCCCGCGGGTCCCTGGTCCCCGGCTCCGTGCCCGGCCCGGACCCCGAGCCGGCGCCGGTGCCGGGCGAGGCGGACGCTCAGGCGGCGGCGCGTCGGAGCACGGCCTCGAAGTCGATTCGCGCCACCTCCTCACGTAGCGCATCGTAGCAACGCGGCCGATACTCCGGCACCTGCGATTCGCGCAGATCGAAGCCGAACGCGCGTTTGCTGACCACGATGATCGGGGGGGCCTGGATGCGCTTGAAGTAGTTCACGCGAAGCTGACGGTCGATCCACTCGAGGTCCTCGAGCCATTCCTCGGCGCTGCCGAAGTCATCGGGCGACGGCTTCGAGCCGTGCCATGCGATCCGGTCGAAGAACCTGCCGTCGAGCATCCACTCGAAAAAATCAACCAGATGGTGACGATACTCGATCATCTGCCGGAGCACCGCGTCGTGGTAGCCGTAACGGATCGGATCGCCGAGACCCTTCGTGACGTCCTGGGCGCCGGAGAGCTCCGCGCTCGGCACGGTGGTGCCGTCGTAGAGGTTGGCGGGGATCGTCTCGCCCTCGAACACGGTCTCGTTCAAGTGTCGTGCGAGGGCGAACACGTCGGTCTTGTAGAGGTCCGCAATGGGCGCGATCGCCCCGTTGACGTCCCCGTAGAGAGTGGCGTAGCCGAGCGCGGTCTCCGTCTTGTTGCCGTTGTTGGTGAACACCGCGCCGAACTTGGCCGCGAGGCCGGCAAGCACGTCCGCGCCCCGGATGCGCGCCTGGACGTTCTCGTCCACCAGGGTCGTATACGTGCCCTCGCCGGCCGCGAAGCGCGCGCCGCGAACGACTTCCGCCACCCGTTCGTACAGCTCCTCGATGGGACGGACGAGGTAGTCCACCCCGAGGCGCGCGCAAAGCCTGCGGGCATTGTCGCGGGTGATGTCGGAATTGAAGCGGGTCGGCATGTTCACCGCGAGGACGCGTTCCGGGCCGAGGGCGTGAACCAGGAGCGACGCCACGAGGCTCGAGTCGATGCCGCCGCTCACGCCGACCAGGTAACGGGCCGCGCCACCGCGGACATGGTCGAGGTGACGAAGACCGGTGGTGAGGGCTCGAAGGATGGCATCCAGCTCCGCCACCCGCCCTCCCCGCGTCGCGGATCCGCCCTCCACGGCGGCGCGGACCTCGCCGGCATCGGCCGTAACGGGCGCGGCCATTGCGCGCGCAGGAACGACCGTCGCCTCGAGCTCACCCTCGCGCCACGGCGGGAGGCTCCCGACCACCGTCCCGTCGGACGCATAGGCGGTGGTGTCGCCGTCGAACACGAGCACGTTCTTGCCGTTGTTCTGCGCCCCCACTTGGTTCACGTAGAAGAACGGGATGGGGGAGCCGGCCAGCACTTCCCGCACCGTGCGGTGGCGCTTGTCGTTCTTCTCCCAGGTCCAGGGAGAAGCGGAGAGGTTGAACACCGCCTCGGCGTCGTTGCGGCGCCACATCGCGACCGTGTCGAGCACGCCGTCCTCACCCGCGTAGTCCTGGCACCAGACGTCCTCACAGACCTGGACGCCGAAACGGAATGCGCCGCCGTCACGGCGCGGCACCTCGTAGGGCTTCATCCAGTCGGCCACCGGGCGTCCGTGCTCCACCGCGAGCTTGCGCACGGAGTGGAAGTGCCGGTCGTCGTCGAAGAACCGGTAGTTCGGGTTCAGGGTCTTCGGATGGATCCCGCACGGAAGGTTTCCGGGCACGCCGGGGCGAACCACGTACGCTCCGTCGTGGCACACGTACACCGCGTTGAACTTCCGCAGCCGCCCGTCCTCGCCGGGACGGGAGGAGTCGACCGCCACGTTGCCGAAGAGCACCGTGAGTCCGGTGCTCGCCTCGCGCACCGCATCGCTCCAGCTCGCGAAGTCGGTCACCAGGGCGTCAATCTCCCAGGCATCGCCGATGAGATACCCCGGCACGCACATCTCGGAGAACACCACGACTTCGGCTTCCCGGTGACGCTCGATGGTCGCGAGCATGCGCTCCACGTTCCGGTCGGGCCGCCCGGGCGCGACCTCCATCTGGACGAGCACGATCCTCGGCAGGGTGCCGGCGTTCATGGCGAATGGCCCGGCCGGCACCGGTCTGCGATTCGGGACGAACCGGGATGCGAACGAAGGGGTGGGCGATTCGCCACGCGAGCATGCACGAAGTGACGGGTACCGGAATTTCGCCACGGCGGGAGTCCGGAGGTCAAGAAACGCATCGAATCCGGATCGCCGGCGCGCTCATTGGGAAACGACGTTCTGGAGCGGCTCGCCGGAGCGCCAGCGTTCGAGATTGTCCGCGAACAGCTCCGCGAAGCGGCGGGGCCAACCGACGACGTTGTCCGACGCGTGCGGGGTAACGAGAACGTTGGGCATGGACCACAGCGGACTCGTGGCGGGCAGAGGCTCGGTCTCGAACACGTCGAGATAGGCGCCTGCGAGGTGTCCCGAACGAAGCGCTTCGATCAGAGCGGACTCGTCGACCACCGCCCCCCGCGAGGTATTGACCAGCACCGCCCCCGGCTTCATCGCCGCGATTGCGCCGCGTGAAAGGAGCCCGTGCGTCGCGGCGTTCAACCGCACGTGCAGGGAAACGAAGTCGGCCTCCGGAAGAAGCGTTTCGAGCGCTTGCGGACCGTGCATCTCGTCGGCCGCGGGATGGGGGGCGGGCCGTCCCCGAATCGCCACCACCCGCATGCCGAGCGCCTTCGCGTTGCGCGCGACACAGGCCCCGATCTTCCCGAAGCCGACGACGAGCAGCGTCCGGCCACGGAGCGGCGTGAACGATACCGGCGCCCAGCGCCGCGCGCGCTGCTGCTCGAGGTACCCGAGGAATCCGCAGCCAAGGGCGAGCATGGCGCCGGCAACGCTTTCCGCAAGGTAGGGGGCGAGAACCCCGGCGCCGTTGGTCACGGTGACCCTTGCCTCGTCCCAGGGCTGGAGATGGTCGAACCCCGAGCCGCCCACCTGAATCCAGCGCACCGAGGGATGAGTCGGGATCGGAGCGTGCACGGGGCCCGGAAACCCCGGATGCTTGACCGAGAAGACCACCTCGGGGTCGTGCCGCGCAAGCCCCTCGGCGACCCCCTCGGCCGTCGCTGCGTACACGAACTCGACACCAGGAAACCGGCCGGCAAGCAGGTCGCGGAAATCGTCCGGCTCGTTGTGGGCGATCAGCACCGGCCGCATCGATGTCTCCGGCAATCCGTGGACCGCTTGCCACCGGGATACGCCAAGCAGATGCGAACGATGGCGGAGAGGGTGTCCCCCCGCGGGGTGTTTCTCACTGTCTCGCACCGTGCCAAGATGTTCGGATATTCAAAGGCTTATCGTATCCGATTGTATCTCGCTGTTTCGTGATATATCCTCCCGTCCGTGGAGACACAGGGGGAGACACCATGAAACGCCTAACGTCCAAATTCGTCGCCGCCGTCACCGAACCGGGAAAGTACCATGACGGGGACGCGGGGCTGTACCTGTACGTTCAGGCGCACACGTCGAAGGCTGGCACCACGACGATCCGGAAGTCCTACCTTCAACGGCTGACCATCGACGGGAAGCGCGTCGACATCGGGCTCGGCTCCGTCAAGTGGACCACGCCGAGCGAGGCCCGGGCGAAGGCGCAGGCGAACCGGAAGATCGCCCGCACCGGCGGCGACCCGCGCCGCAACCCCGAGCGCGTCCCGACCTTCGCCGAGGGTGTCGAGGCCGTGCTCGCCTTGCAGCGTCCCAACTGGCGCGACGGCGGGAAGTCGGAGAAGCAATGGCGGGCGAGCCTCCGCGACTACGCCGGCCCGCTCATGACCAAGCGCGTGTCCGCCATCACCGCGCACGACGTGCTCGCGGTGGTCGGCCCGATCTGGAACGACAAACGCGAGACGGCGCGGCGGGTGTTGCAACGGATCGGCGCGGTGCTCAAGTGGGCCGTGGCCGGGGGACACCGCGACGCGACCCCCATCGAAGCGGTGCGGGCCGCGCTCCCGAAGAACGGGGCGAAGCGCAAGCACCATCGCGCCCTTCCCCATGCCGAGGTCCGGGGCGCCCTGGAGACGATCCGCGCCTCGCAAGCATGGCCGTCGACGCGGCTCGCTCTCGAGTTCGTCGTCCTGACCGCGGCCCGGTCGGGCGAGGTCCGGGGCATGCGATGGGACGAAGTGAGCGGCGACGTGTGGACGATTCCGGGCTCGCGCACGAAGGCGGGCCGGGAGCATCGCGTGCCGCTCCCTGGCGCCGCCCTCGCGGTCCTGGAGGCCGCCCGCGAGCTTTCCGACTGCGCCCCGGACTCGCTCGTGTTCCCGTCGCAACGCGGCCGGGCGCTATCGGACATGACGCTATCGAAGGCCATGAAGGATCGCGGCATCGACGCCGTCCCGCACGGATTCAGGAGCTCGTTTCGCGACTGGTGCGGGGAGACTGGGATCGCCCGGGACGTGGCGGAGGCCGCCCTCGCCCACGTCGTCAAGGACAAGGCCGAAGCCGCCTATGCGCGGTCGGACCTGCTCGAGCGGCGGGCCGACGTCATGGAACGATGGGCGCGGTACGTGACGGGCGAGCGGGCGGCCGTCGTGAGGCTGTCGGCATGAGCGCGCGCAAGCCTCCGCCCGACACGCGAACGGGGGCGGTGTTCCGGGACGTGATGAAACACGCGATCGCGCAACGGTACCTCCCGCGCAACCCGGGCAAACATCAGGATCCGATTGACGAGGCTGAATTCGTGCGGCGGCTGTTTCTGCACGAGCGCGTTCCGCGCGTTCACCTGATACCGCCCGTGCACATCGTGTTCGCGGTCGACGAGTACCGGAAGCACTTCCCGAAGGGGCGGTTACCGCGCGAGCTGCGGCTGCGCGCGTGGCTCTACGCGACGATGATTCTGTGGTTCAAATCGACGCGGCCGGTCGAGCCGCTGACCGACCCCGAGGCGATCCGAATCGTCGCATCGGTGACCGGGTATTCCGAGGCGACCATCCGGCGCGATTTGCAGATGGTTCGGCTTCATCTGCAAAGCTGACCTGCCGTACCGTTCCCATCGTCCGAACCGAGAGAGACGCGACGATGGAACATGAGCTTTCCCTGATTGGTGTCGGAGAAGTCTGCCGGCGACTCGATATCTCGCGCCCGAGCCTGTATCGGCTGCTGAAGGCCGGGCGCTTCCCGGCGCCGACCTATCCGGGCGGCATGAAGTCGCCGCGGTGGAGCACTGATGAAGTCGCCGCCTGGATCGAGGGCGAAAGCGCCAAGCGCGCCGCCTGAAACGAAAAAGCCCGCCCGGGTGACGAGGCCGGGCGGGCTGGACGAGGCGCCGATTCCGATGCCTGGGATTCGACGGTATGAATCATACCACCGCTGACGCGGCGGAACCGCTCGCCACGCTCCTCGAGCGCGTAGCCGAGCACCGCGACCCCAAGATGCTCGGCGCGGTCGCTCGCGAGCTGCAACTGGCGGACGTGCGTCTCGGGCGCGAGCATGACGCGTGGCTGACGGGCCTTGACGAGACCACGGCCGACGTCTTCGACGACGTGCTCCGCGCGGCCGATCGCGTCGTCGCGGACGAAGCGCGGACCGACTGGCACGCGCATCAGTATCTCGCCGAGGCCGGGGTTACCGCCGAGTCCCTCGCGCACGCGGTGCCGGTGCTCGTCCCGCTCTCCGACTTCGCCGACACGCGCCCCCCGCCCCCCGTTATCTGGCGGGACGAGCCCGGGGTGAACGAGCTCAACCCCGCCGTCCCGGTGCTCTCCGAGGGAACCGTAAGCCTGTTCTCGAGCATGGGCGGACTCGGCAAGACCACGCTCGTGCTCGCCCTCGCGCTCGAATCGGCGCGGGGCGGGGGGGCGACGTGCGGACTCCGGACCAGGGGCGGGCCGGTGGTCATCGTGAGCTACCAGGACGGCCCGCCGACCCTCTACGCGCGCGCCTCGCAGATCGCGGGCGGGCCGGTGCACGACGAGCTCATGATCTGGCCGTCGCCCGAACCCCTGTGGGTGACGGCCGATTTGCGATCCGGGACTGGCGAGCCCGGCCCCGGATGGGCGCGGCTGTGGCATGCCGTCGAGCGCGTGCACCCCGCATTCGTCGTGCTCGATCCGCTCACCGCGGCCGCCGCGTTCAACCAGAACGACGCGGCCCTCGCCCGCGCGTTCATGACCGCGCTCGCCGAGCGGGCGCAAGCGGCCGGCACGTCGGTTCTCATCGTCTCGCACGACACGAAGGCGGCGCGGAGTGACCCGACCTACTCCGACCCCGCTGGCTCCGTTGCCGGAAGCGGGACCTACCACGACGCGGCCCGGGCCGTGCTGCACCTTCGCCGACCCGTCGGCGCGAAGAAGGGGACCCCGGTCAACCCGCGCGAGCGGGACCTGGCATGCGTCAAGTCCAACTTCGGCCCGAGCCGATGGGAGATCCGGCTATGCGAAGCGTACCGAGGTCATCGGTTCGTCGGGTTCCAGGTGGCCGACTCGGGGGGGCAGTCGTGAGCCGCGAACGGGTCGGGAGGGAGGGGGCCCCTAAAGGGCCCCTCCTCCGTCCGGTAGCGCTCGCCCCGCTCCCGAGGCCGTGGTGCTCAAGCGCAAGCGGGACTGGTATCGCCCGCTCACCGGACCAACCAGCGAATTCGAGCGGTGGGAGATCCGCTGCCCCTACTGCGGCCACCGACACCGCCACGGCGCCGAGCCCGGCGAGCGGCGGATTCACCGAGTGCAGCACTGCTGGCTCAAGCGCCCCCCGTGGGCGAATGGCTACTGGCTCATACTGCCCGACGGGCTCAACCTGGAGGACGACCGACAACCGACCACGACCACCACCACAACCCAAGGAGACGACACCATGGCGCAATGCAAGACGTGCACGTTCTGGCGACGAGGCTACGACAAAACGCGACGGCAGCCGCTCGCCGGGGGGGAGTGCCGGCGCCACCCGCCCCGCGTCCTGAACGACGGGAAGACGAAGTTCCCCGCCACGGCCGAGGAGGCGTGGTGCGGTGAGTACAGGTCCGGCGTGGCGAAGACCAATGGCTGAGGCGAAAGTAACGATGACCGAAGAGGACGGCCGAGTCGTGGAGCTCGACCAACGCGAAATGCGCCTGCTCATGCAGGTGGCAACCGCCTTCAGCCAAGCCATTCGAGTACAGGATGGCCCTGAGCCTTCGAGTCCATTGCACGCACTTCTTGCGGCCGGTATGGCATGGCTGGACACTCACCACAGACTGCAATCCCTACGCCTCGACGGGGAACAAACCCAATGACGTGAACGCGGGTCCTGTCCCGGAGGGCGCTGCGCCGGGGTTCCGCCACATCGCGCGGTTTGTAGCTCTGTTTCGATTCCCCACCATGTGTTGATAAAAGTCAACAGATGGCGCACATTCGCGCCCCATGTGGCCATTCCGAAACAGGCAGACCGAATCTCGGGCGGCCGACATCGACGTCGGCGCCCTCTTCAGCCAGTTCTACGCCTTCGGGGCGAGCACCTACTCGTGGCAGGTGAGCCCGGCCGTCTTGGCCAGCACCTTGTCGACCCCGGGCGGCCTGGGGGCGTTGATCGTCGAGTCCCGGCGCCTCTCGCGAATCTCTCCGCTCCTCGTCGCCTACCAGCGTTGCATGATCGGGGGCGTCCTGACCGGCGAGCCCGAGCGGCCGACGTTCCCCGAGGGCGTGCCTGAGAAGGTCGCGGAGGCCGCGGCGGACCTGTGGGTCGAGCGGTGCAACCCCGAGACCGAGCGCGAGCTCTTGCGTCGCCTCATCGTCGACGGCGAGCTACTCATCATCCCGGACGGGACCGTCATCCCGGCCGATGGATTCGAGCCCGTCCTGACCGGCCCCGAGTGGGGGAGCCAGGTGGTCGGCTACCGGATCGGCAAGTCTGCGAGCCAGCGGCGCGACGTGTGGTACCTGGGCGACCGCCACGATGGCGAGGAGCGCGCGGTGCCGTGGATAGGCCCGGCCCTTCCCTACGCGACCGCCCTCGCGAACATCCGGATCGCTGCCGGGCATGGCCTGGGCGCGATGGCGAAGATCACCGCCGTTATCACCAACACGACGCCGGACCGCATCGCGGCGGCGCCGGCCGGGCGCTCGGGCGTGATCGCGCAACCCGACCGAGACAACCCGGCCGGCGCCGAGCCGATCACGTCGACGGGCATCGGCAGCGTCCCGTACCTGCGGATGAACGAGGCGATCGCCCGCATCCAGGCAGGACCCGACGAGACCGCGCGGAAGTACGAGGCCGAGCTCGCGGCGGACGCGGCGGCGGCGCTCAACCTGCCTCTCGCCGAGCTCCGCTCCGACTACAGCACCGGATCGTTCTCGAATCTGCGCATGGCATGGCAGGACGCCGACCGCGAGTACGCACGCCGGCGCCTGTGGTGGCATCGCGCCTATCGGCTGCCGAAGTGGCTGGCGATGGTGTCCGATGCGTTCGCGGACGGTGGCCTGCCGAGGATGAATCGCGACACGCTGGCCATGCTCCGGCGCCCGTCGTGGCCTGGGCCGAAGCGCGAACCCCCGCAACCCGAATCCGAGGCGAAGGCCCTCGCGGCGCTCGTCAAGGCGGGCGTCCTGACACCGGAGCAGGCAGTTGCGCTGCTCCAGGGTGACGAACTACCGGCGGCCGCACCGGCCCCGAACGACGGAGGCGATAGCCAGTGAAAAAGTCCACCAAACTCGAGCTCCGCGCAATCGAGCTCCAGCAGCAGATCAACGGGCTCGAGGCGAACGAGGCGAATCTCGCCAAGCGGCGAGAGCTCCTCGCCGAGCTCGACACCGTGCAGACCGAGCGGCGCGCGGCCCTGGAGGCCGAAGCGGCCGCCGGTGACGAGCACCGCGGCGGCGACGGGCTCACCGCCGAGGAGCGCGAATTCCGCGCCCTGGAGGGCCGGGCCGAATGCCGGAACGCGGTCCATGCGCTGATCCAGGGGGCCGAGCTCTCCGGCGCCGAGGCCGAGATTCAGCGTCACCGCGGACTCTCGGGTGCAGAACTCCCGTGGGAGCTCATCGCCCCGCGAGCCCGGGCGGATCGCGGTGTAGAACATCGCGTCGACGCGGTGACCCCGGCGCCCGGCACCACGCAGGACAACCAGCGGACCCCGCTCGGGCGCGTCTTCGCCCGCTCGGCTACCGCAACCCTGGGCGTCGAAATGCCGTCCGTGCCGGTCGGCGACGTGAACGTCCCGGTGCTCTCCGGGTCGCAGGCAGCGAGCAACGTCGCGAAGGGCGCATCGGTCGGCGACGCCGCGGCCGGGACCCTGACCGCGGTGACGTTCTCGCCGACGCGGATTCAGTTCGAGTACCTCATGCGGCGCGAAGACAAGGCCCGCATGATGGGTCTGGAGGAGGTGCTCCGGTCCGACCTTTCGATGGCGGTGGCCGATCGGGTCGACGCGCAGGTGCTGGCCGGCAACGGGACCGCCCCCAACTTCGGCGGGTTCCTCGCGACGGCCGCGAACGGCGGGCTCCCGGCCCTCACCGCGCCCTCTACCGAGGTCAGCTATGAGCTCGCCCTCGCGGAGCTCGCGCGGGGCGTCGACGGCATGTACGCCGGCAACCTGGGCGAGTGCTCGATGGTGGTCGGAGACGACACCTACCGGAAGCTCGTCGGGCTCATCAACACCGGGTCCGGCGAGGTCGCTGCCATGACCTACTCGCGGATGCTCTCCGGGTTCATGGCGAGCGCGAACATTCCGGCGCCGCAGACCAACGATCAGGAGGGCATCCTCGCCCGTCGGGGCGCCGGCACGAATGCGCTTTGCCCCATGTGGGGCGGGGTGACGCTGATCGTCGACGAGGTTTCGGCGACGAACCGAAAGCAGGGGTGGATCAGCATCACCGCGGTGCTGCTCTCCGACTTCAAAATCACGCGCGCGGATGGGTTCTCCCGGGTGGCGTTTCAGCTCGCATGAGTGCGGATCGCGAGAAGCAGCGGCCGGTCGAGATTCGTCCCGACTGGCCGCCGGTCGAGAAGCGGCCCGACTGGCCCGAGCGGGTCATCGTGCCGCCTCGCGAGGAGGGCGAGGACGATGGGCGGGATTGAGTACCGATTCGCCGAGGTCCGGGCCGAGGAGAAGGGCGCGGTGGTCCGTGGCGTCGCCATGCCCTACGGCGCCGAGGCCGACATCGCGGGCGCGTTCCGCGAGACGGTGGAGCCCGGGGCGTTCCGGTTCGATGATGTTGTCCTGAACCGGATGCACGTCCGGGAGGATCTGATCGCGCGGACCGACGGCGGCGGGCTCACGCTCACCGACTCCGCGACGGCCCTGTCCCTGCGGGCCGACGTGCCGGAGTATCGGCAGGACGTGCGCGACCAGGTGGCCCGGCGGATCCTTCGCGGGCTCTCGGTCGAGATGTACGTCAAGGCCGAGGAGTGGCCCTCGCCGGACCGGCGCGTCATCAAGGCCGCCGAGCTCCGCGGGGTGGCCCTCGTCGATCGCGCTGCCTACGGCGACACCACGTTGCAGCTCGCCAAGCGGGCGCGCGATGGTGGCCTGGAGGTCCGATGGTGGCCCGTCGTGGTATAAGCAAGCTCCGCGCCTGGGCCGAAGCGAACATCGTCATTGCGGACGGCCCTCGCGCCGGCAAGCGGTGGCGCCCGGGTAACCCCGCCTGGGCGGACGTGCTCGACGCGATGGACGATCCGGCGCTCGAGCAGGTGACCGTCCGGGGTTCGATCCAGTCCGGCAAGACGGCGAGCCTCCTCGTCGCGGCCCTTGGTCACTACGCGGCCGGACGGTCGGTGCTCTTCTACGAACCCGACGAGGCCCTGAAGCGAGCCATGAGCACCCGCCTTCGTGCCTGGGCTCGCGTGTGCCGGGACGGTGAGGTGGCCGCGTCCTGGGAGCGGCCCCGCCCCCCTCATAGCCGTACAAACGAACGTGGGGGGCGTCTGGAGGTCCTGTCGGCAGGACAGCGAACCACAACCCTCATGCGGACCGCCGAAGTGGTCATCCTCGACGAGCTCCGCGCGTTCGGCCGGGACATCGTTCTCGAGCTCGTCGACCGGATGGCCGCCTTCGGTGGCCGGGGTCGGCTCATCACCGCTTCGTCCACCGGCGAGGAGGATAGCTGCCGCACGACGACGGAGCTCGAGAAGAGCGACGCGCGACACTGGTTCGTCCCGTGTCCTGCCTGTGGCCAGCGGGCGCCGATCGTGTGGGCGAACGTGGTGCTCCCGAAGACGGCGACCGCGAGGCCCTCCTATCTCTTCCCGTGCTGCCGCGCCGAGGTCGGCACGGTGGCGCTCAAGCGCGCGATCGGGGCCGGTGCATGGCGCCCGACCCGCAAGGCCGCGGTGACGGCGACGAGGGGGTATCACGCCGATGCTTTCCTCTCGCCCTTCGAGACGCTGGCCACCGTGGCCCGGGCGTGGCAGCGGGCGAGCCACCATCGGAAGCAGACCAGCTCAATGGCCGAGATCCGCGCGTTCCAGCAAGGCCGGCTCGCCCTGCCGTTCAAACCGGAGCCCGCCGGCGGGGTGACCCCGGAGCAGATCGACGTCGCGTGCCGCGAGAGCTACGAGGGCGTGCCTGATGGCGCGTGCGTGCTGATCGGCGCGGTCGACGTGCAGGACAATCGCCTCGAGGCCGAAGTGAGCGCGTGGGGGCACCAGGAGGTCGAGCGGTCCGAGGACGAAGTGACCGGCATTCGCGGATGGGACTCGCCCGGGTATCACGGGCTTTAGCACGGAGGACGGTGGTATCGCCTCCGACGGTGGGCGCTCGAGTACCGGCGAATCCCGGGCGACCCCGGCACGCCGGCCCCGTGGGACGAGCTCGCGCAGATGATGGAGGGCCCTCGCCCGCACGCGAGCGGGTGCATGCTCCGGCCGGTAATGGTGGGCATCGACTCCGGCGGACACTTCACCGAGCAGGTGGCCGACTTCGTCACCACGGCGGGGCCGGGGTACCAGGCACTCAAGGGACTGCCGCCCTCGCGGTTCGGCGGGGTGCTGATGCGACGGTCGGTGACGCAAGACAGCCTGCACGACTACGGCCCCAACGGGCTCGGGCTCGTGTGTACGAACGCCGGCAAGGCCAGCGTCTTCTCGCTGCTCCGGCAATCGTGCCAGGGGTTGAGCCTCGCCCTATGACGTGGCCCGACGACGAATCAGCCTATGGCCCGGAGCACTTCGAAGGGATCTGCAGCGAGACTCTCGAAAGGGTGGTGGACAAGCGCACCGGCCGGACCCGGCTGCAATGGAAGAAGATCGGCCGGGCGAACGAACCGCTTGACCTGCTCGTCTACAGCCTCGCGTGCGTCTCGCACCTGGGCGTCCCGTTCCTGCTCGGCGAGGCCGAGCTCATCCAGCAAGCGAGGAGCGCGCATGAACGTTTGCCCCATGCGGCATAGCGTCAACTTTGGCGAGATGGTGCGGTGGGTTCCGCCCCCCGCGGCCGCCCGGTTCTTCGTGTGGCGCCGCGTCACCGCGGCCGGCGCCGCGCCGACGTGGGTACAGGTGAGCGGGTGGAACCTGAACAACCAGTCGCGGATCGATATCGCGCTTGCCAGCGAACACGCGCACCTGCTCCCGACGGTGCAGCCTTCGCAAACCGGGGTGCTCGTCGCGTGGCAGGGGTTGATCAGCATCTTCGACGGGTTCAACCCCGAGGTCCTGATGGTGACCGCGGAGCGGCTGGACGCCTCCCTGCTCTCGATGGACCGCTACCGCCTGCCGAGTCCGAACAGCACCGACGCCGAGACGATCGCGGCGCAGGAGCGGCAATTCCTCGAGCACCTTCTGGCGCAGCGGGTGGCGCTCGCGCAGGTGTCGAGCGGACACGCGCGCGTCAAGGACCCGAGCGGGACCGAGTACGAGCTCCAGGACCTGAACGCGCTTGACCGGCGGATCGCCGAGGTCCGGGCGCGGATCGTGTGGTTCGACACCGCGGCCGCCGGCAACGCGCTACCGAGAGCGGAGCACTGGTAATGGAAAAGCGATTCGTCCGCCCGGCGCCCGGGCTCCTCGTTCGTCTCGAGGACGCGAGCCGACACTTGGACCCGGCCGGCGAGCTCGTGCCGTGGACCAGCTACTGGAGACGGCGACTCCGCGACCAGAGCATCATCGAAGGCCGCCCCCTACGGGTGCGGAGGAAGCGGCGCCGGTAGCGTGGCGCAAGGCATACCGAACGACCCGAGGAAGCCGCGCCCGCGCGGGCCGGATATCAGCCTCGTTCGGGCGGAAGGCGAACGGCCGCCCGCGCCCCCGCGCAACGATCCACGGGTCGAGCTCCGGCGCCGGCTCGAGGCGAAGCTCGAGGCCCTCGCCCTCGAGCGCGAGCTTCGGGCAATCGACGAGATGGCCGACTGACCCTAACCGCGTCGCGCACGCTTCAGGGTGTCTCTAGTCGTCCGTGGATTCGCACGGGGAGACACGAAGCGGGAAAGGCGGAGATTATTCGTATATTCAGATAGTTACGCGAGTCAAGTGGCGGAGAGGGTGGGATTCGAACCCACGTGGATCGTGATGACCCCAACCGATTTCGAGTCGGTGCCGTTGTGACCGCTTCGGTACCTCTCCGAACGGGACGGAAAGGATACGCCGGAGCCGCCGCGCGGGCAATCCGGCCAGCGCGCGAACGCGTGCCGGATGACGGAGCGCTAGTGGCTCAGGATCTGGCTGAGGAAGAGCTTCGTGCGTTCGTGCTGCGGGTTGTTGAAGAACTCGCCCGGCGCGTTCTGCTCGATGATCTCGCCCTCGTCCATGAAGATGACGCGATGCGCGACGGCGGTCGCGAACCCCATCTCGTGGGTCACCACCAGCATCGTCATCCCGCTCTCCGCCAGCTCGACCATGACGTCCAGAACCTCTTTGATCATCTCGGGGTCGAGCGCGGAGGTGGGCTCGTCGAAGAGCATGATGCGCGGGTTCATGCACAACGACCGCGCGATCGCGACCCGCTGCTGCTGGCCGCCGGAGAGCTGACCGGGAAACTTCTCGGCCTGCTCGGGGATCCGCACCCGTTCGAGATAGCTCATCGCCACCTCCTGCGCCTCCGCCTTCGGCATCTTGCGGACCCAGATCGGCGCGAGGGTGCAGTTGTCGAGGACCGTGAGGTGTGGAAAGAGGTTGAACTGCTGGAACACCATCCCGACCTCGGAGCGGATGATCTCGATGTTCTTGAGATCGCTGGTGAGCTCCGTACCCTCGACCACGATCGAGCCCTGCTGGTGCTCCTCGAGCCGGTTGATGCAGCGGATCAGGGTCGATTTTCCCGACCCCGAAGGTCCGCAGATCACGATGCGCTCGCCCTGCTTGACGTCGAGGTTGATGTCCTTGAGCACGTGGAACTGACCGAACCACTTGTGCATGCCCTGGATGGAGATGATCGTCTCCGCCGGGTCCGACGCTCGTGTCGCGCCGCCGGCGGTCTCGTCTACCGTTGCCATGATTCGCAATCCGATGTTGAACGTTGCGTATTCGCGAAGACCGGCCGCGCCGCCGGATGGTCCGTGAGGGCGGTATCCCGACGCGGCACGGGCCCTACTCCTTCGCGTGCCCGGTGTCGAGCTTGCGTTCGAGATAGAGCGAGTAGCGCGACATCCCGAAGCAGCACAGGAAGAAGAACACCGCGATGAAGAGGTAGACCTCGCGCGCGAGCCCCGCCCACACCGCGTCCGCGAGCGACGCGCGGCCGATGCCGAGGGGGTCGAGCATGCCGATGATGAGCACCAGGGTGGTGTCCTTGTAGAGCCCGATGAAGGTGTTGACGATGCCCGGAATCGAGATCTTGAGCGCCTGGGGCAGGACGATGAGCCGCTGCGCCTTCCAGTAGGAAAGACCGAGCGAGTCCGCCGCCTCGACCTGCCCGGTCGCAACCCCCTGCAGGCCCCCCCGGACGACCTCGGCGATGTAGGCGGAGGAGAACAGGGTGACCATGATCAGCACCCGCATCAGGAGGTCGAAGGAGGTGCCGGGCGGGAGAAAGTAGTTGAGCATGGTCGATGCGACGAAGAGCAGGGTAATCAGCGGCACCCCGCGGATGAACTCGATGAACAGCACGCACAGCGTGCGCACCGTGGGCATGCTCGACGCTCGCCCGAGCGCGAGAGCGATGCCGATGGGGAGCGAGAACGAAATGCCGGTCACTCCGATGACGAGGGTCAGCATGAAGCCGCCGAACTGATCGGTTTCCACGAAGGGAAGGCCGAACCCCCCGACGAGCAGCCAGGCGGCCAGGAACGGGAACGCGGCCACGTACCACATCCAGTGCCTTCGACCCGGCAGCCGGTCGTAGAGCACCGGCACGATGGCGAGGACCAGGAGGACAAACGAGAGGTTGACCCGCCAGCGTTCCTCCACCGGATAGAACCCGTAGATGAAGAGGTTCACCCTCCCCTTGATGAAGGCCCAGCACGCGGCCTCCTCCGGAACCTCCATCTCGCCCCAGCACTCGGTACGGGAGTCGGCCACCCAGATCGACTTGATGAACGCCCATTCCAGCACCGGAGGAATGATCGAATACAGAAGCCAGGCGCCAAGGAGGGTGAGAGCGACGTTGAAGGGAGAGGAGAAGAGGTTCTCGCGCGACCAGCCGATGACGCCGGTGGTCCGCACCGGGGGCGGGAGATCCGGATGCGTCCCGGGCGCGAAGCGCGAAGCGGGGTCGGAACCGTTCATGGCGTGCCTCGGCGACCCGGGGCCGGGAATCGGTGAATCTGTCCTCCGGCCGACACCCTAGCGCTCCTTGTACCGGATGCTGCGGTTGAACCAGTTCATGAAGAACGAGATGAGGAGCGAAATGACGAGATAGACCCCCATCACGATGATCATCGTCTCCATCTCCTTGCCGGTCTGCATGAGCGAGATGCCGCCGATGGTGGCGGTGATGTCCATGTAGCCGATCGCGATGGCGAGCGAGGAGTTCTTGGTGAGGTTGAGGTACTGGCTCACCAGCGGCGGGATGATGATCCGCAGCGCCTGGGGCAGGACCACGAGCTGGAGGTTCCGATTCGGCCGGACGCCAAGTGCATATGCGGCCTCCGTCTGGCCGTGGCTCACGGCGAGGATGCCGGCCCGCACGATCTCGGCGATGAAGCACGCCGTGTAGTACGTGAGGGCGAGCCACAGGGCCAGGAACTCGGGCTTGAGGGCCATGCCGCCCCGGAAATTGAAGCCCTTGAGGGCCGGGACATCCCACGACAGGGGCGCGCCCATGACGACGAACGCGAACGCGGTCGCGACGACGATGATCCCGGAGCAGGTCCAGAACACCGGATAGATCTTTCCGGTCTCCACCTGCACCCGCTTCGCCCAGCGGCGGAACAGGGCGGCCGCGACGATCGCGGCGACGAGCACCGCGATCACGATGCCGGAGCCGGCCTCCAGCACCGGCGAAGGGACGTAAAGGCCGCGGTTGGAGATGAACATCGTTTCGCCGATGTCGATCGCCTTGCGCGGCGCCGGCAGGGTGGTCACCACGATCCCGTGCACGAGGAGAATGTGGAGCAGCACCGGGACGTTCCGGGTGAACTCGAGAAACACGTAGACGATGCGGTTGACGAGCCAGTTCCGGGAGAGCCGGAGGATTCCCATCGTCACCCCGAGCAAGGTGGCGGCCACGATGCCGCAGACCGCGACGAGCAACGTGTTGAGAATGCCGACCGCCGCCGCGACCAGGTGCGTGTCGCGCGACGAATACTCGATGAACGGCGAAAAGGTGATGTCGTAGGCGGCCGGAGCGCTCAGGAAGCTGAAGCTGAACTCCTTGCCGATCGCCTCGAGGTTGATGACGACGTTGCGCAGCACGAGCGCCAGCACCGCAAAGACGACGGCAACCGTGAGGACCTGGACGATGACCGATCGCGTCTCCTGATGGCCCCAGAGACGGGAAATCAGTCCTCGATTCTCGATGGGCACGGCCGCCATCGAAGGATGCTCGGGAGGAGAGCGGCGCCGGCGCACCCGAAAGGATGCGCCGGCGCCGGACTCAGCCTAGTCGAAGGCAGGTATCAACGGAACGGCGGAGAGTACTGGAGACCACCGTCGGTCCACAGGGCGTTGAGACCCCGCGCGAGTCCGATGGGCGTGTTCACCCCGATGTTGCGCTCGAAGATCTCGCCGTAGTTGCCGACCGACTTGATGATGTTGTAGGCCCAGTCGACACTCAGGCCGAGCTCCTCGCCCTGGTTCCCCTCGACGCCGAGGAGGCGCAGCACCTCCGGATCCTTGGAGGACTTCATCTCGTCGACGTTCGCGGACGTGACGCCCTTCTCCTCGGCTGTGATGGTGGCGTTGAGGACCCAGGTCACGATGTCCGACCACTGGTCGTCGCCATGACGCGTGGCGGGACCGAGCGGCTCCTTCGAAATGATCTCGGGAAGAATCACGTGATTGTCGGGGTCGGTGAAGGTGGAGCGGGTCGCGGCGAGACCGGAGGCGTCGGTGGTGTACACGTCACACCGTCCGGCGGTGTAGTTCTGCCGGGCTTCGTCGTTGGTCTCGATGGTCACCGCCTCGTACTTCATGCCGTTCGAGTGGAAGTAGTCGGCGAGGTTGAGCTCGGTGGTGGTCCCGGTCTGGATGCACACCGACGCTCCGTCCAGCTCCGTCGCGCTCGAGACGCCGAGCGCCTTCGGAACCATGAACCCCTGCCCGTCGTAGTAGTTGACGCCGTGGAAACGGAGCTTCACGCCGACGTCGCGCGAGAAGGTGATGGTCGTGTTGCGCCAGAGCACGTCGCCCTCGCCCGCGTTCAGCTTGGTGAAGCGGGTCTTGCCGGTCGAGGTCACGGCCTTGATCGCCTTGGGGTCGCCGAGAACGGCGGCCGCGGTGGCGCGACAGAAGTCGACGTCGAAACCGTGCCATTCGCCCGCGTCGTCCGGGTAGGCGAAGCCGGCGATGCCGACGCTGACGACGCAGTTCAGGACGCCGCGCGCCTGCACGTCCTCGAGGGTCCCGGCGCGCGCGACGCTGGCGAGGGCCAGCATCAGCGCCAGGGCCAAGGCGTTGGTGATGGTTGCCTTCATCCCATTGCACTCCTTTCGTTGATGGGTAGGTGGTTCAGGTCTCCCTCCCGCCGGTGCGGAATTCGCAGTGCGACCTCCGCCAGCCGTGCCGACAGTCGACCTCGGTTCGGGATCACGCTCGGAGTTCCGGATTTCCCCTTTTCAGCAAGCTTTCGATCTATCGAAAAAGACGCTGATTTTCATCACGTTCCTCCCTCCAGGGAAGGTCCGCACCGAGCTTGCGCCCGCCGAGTGCCGCGATTGTGGGCGAGAACCATGCGTATCGCAAGCACCCTCCGGCGACTTCCGCCGTCACCTTGCGGGATCCGGCGCGGCGGCGCCGACACGCCGGCATCGCATCGTTGCGAGGCGGCGCGCGGGGAGGATACCCTTGCCGTTTCGACACGAGCCTGCGGATCCCGCTTCGCCCCATGCCCGGCCCTCGCTACCTCGGTTTCGACACGCTCAGCCTGCATGCCGGGCAGCCGCCGGATCCCGCTACGGGAGCCCGCGCCGCGCCCATCTACCAGAGCGCCTCCTTCGTCTTCCCCGACACGGACCACGCGGCGGGGCTCTTCAACCTCGAGCGTTCCGGGCACGTCTATTCGCGACTCTCGAATCCCACCAACGCCATGCTCGAGGAGCGGGTCGCGGCCCTCGAAGGCGGGCTCGGCGCCCTCGCGGTGGCAAGCGGGCAGGCCGCGCTGCACCTCGCCGTCGCGACCATCGCGGGAGCGGGCGACCACATCGTCGCTTCCCGGTCGCTCTACGGCGGAAGCCACAACCTGCTCGAGTACACCCTTCCCCGCTTCGGAATCGAGACCACGTTCGTCGACCCGCGCGACGCCGCCGCGTTCCGGGCCGCGATCCGCCCGAGCACCCGGCTCGTGTTCGGCGAGACCGTGGGCAATCCGGGCTGCGAGGTGCTGGACATCCCGGCCATCGCCGCGGTCGCGCACGACGCGGGGCTGCCCCTTCTCGTCGACAACACCTTCGCCACCCCCTGGCTCTGCCGCCCCATCGACCTCGGCGCCGACCTCGTCTATCACAGCGCCACCAAGTTCCTGAGCGGCCACGGCGTGGTCATCGGGGGAGTGCTGGTGGACGGCGGCAGGTTCGACTGGGACGCCTCGGGCCGCTTTCCGACCCTGTGCGAGCCGCACGACGGCTTCCACGGCCTCACCTACACCGAGGAGTTCGGCCCGGCCGCGTTCATCACCCGGGCTCGCCGCGAGGGGCTTCGGGATTTCGGCGCGTGCATGGCGCCGACGACCGCGTTCTACGTGCTGCAGGGTCTCGAGACCCTCTCCATCCGGATGGACCGCCACGTCGCCAACACCCGCGTGGTGGTCGCCTTCCTCGAACGGCACGAGGCCGTCGACTGGGTGAGCTATCCGGAGGCCGAGGGGCATCCGGACCACGAGCTCGCCGCGCGTCTGCTGCCACGGGGGGCGGGTGCGGTGTTCAGCTTCGGAATCAAGGGGGGACGGGCGGCCGGTCAGCGCTTCATCGAGCGGCTCGAAGTGTTCTCCCACCTCGCGAACGTCGGCGACGCGAAATCGCTCGTCATCCACCCCGCAAGCACGACCCACCACCGCATGGATGCCGGTGCGCTCGCGGCGGCGGGCATCTCCGAAGGTCTCATCCGCCTCTCGGTGGGCATCGAGGACGTGGACGACCTCACCGCAGATCTCGGACGTGCGCTCCGGGCCTCGCAACGCTGACACACGGGGGTCACGGCGCAATGGAGCTTCACATCGACGGACGGCGTGCGTTCGCCGCGAGCTACGGTCGCCGGCCCGATCCGGCCCGACCGACCGTCATGTTCGTGCACGGGGCAGCCATGGACCGCACCGTGTGGACCCTGTTCGGGCGCTACTTCACGCGCCAGGAGTACAACGCGATCGCGGTTGACCTCCCGGGGCACGGTCGATCCGAAGGCCCGGCGCTCGAATCGATTTCGGCGATGGCGGACTGGATTGCGACCCTGCTCGCGGCGATGGAGATCGACGCGGCCTACCTCGTCGGGCACAGCATGGGATCCCTCGCCGTTCTCGACGCGGCCGCCCGCCACCGGGAACGCGTGCGCGGCATCGCCCTCATCGGCACGTCCGCCCCGATGCGGGTGACCGATGCGCTGCTCGACCCGGCGCGGGCGAACGAACACCTCGCCCTCGACCTCGTCACCCTGTGGGGACACAGCCCCCGGGCTCAAGTCGGCGGCTTCAGCATCCCCGGGATATGCATGACGACAGGTGGACTGCGGCTTCTCGAACGCGCGGCGCCGGGCGTGTTGTTCGCCGATCTGAACGCCTGCAACGAGTATGCCGAGGGAATCGAGCGCGCCCGCGAGGTTCGATGCCCGGTACTGCTCGTCCTCGGCGAGCGCGACTCCATGACTCCCGCCCCGGCCGCCCGCGAGCTCGAGGGTGCCCTGAAGGCCCCGCGGCGACTGGTCATCCGGCAGGGAGGGCACCAGCTCATGTCCGAACGGCCGAACCAGGTGCTCGATGCGCTGGTCGAATTCGTCGGCTGAGCCGGCGAACGGGGGAGACCCCTCCTTGCGGCGGGCGAGCATCGGCTCGCGGCGCTCCGGCTTGGCCGCCGGCGGCGCACCGGCGCGCGTCTCGGCGAAGCGGCCGCGGACCCCGCTCCTCGCCTGACATAGCCACGAGAAGACCATGGATGCGACGGTCCACGAACGTGCCGGCCTCCGGGATGTCTCCGGATACGTGCCGGGCGAGCAGCCCGCGGGCGGGGTCAAGCTCAACACCAACGAGAACCCGTATCCGCCTCCTCCCGCCGTCGCCGAGGCCCTCGCGCGGTTCCCGGTCGAGCGACTGCGCCGCTATCCCCCCGCCTCCGGCGAGCCCTTTCGCACGGCGGCGGCGCGCCTGCACGGCCTGGAACCGGATGAGATCGTGGCCACCAACGGGGGCGACGAGCTGCTGCGCCTCGCCCTCGCCACCTACGTGGACCCGGGCGAGGCCGTCGCCGTCGCGCCCCCGACCTACAGCCTCTACAAGGTCCTCGTTCGTCTTCACGGCGCACGTCCCGTCGAGCTGCCCCTCACCGACGACTGGGCGCTCCCCGAACGCTTCGCGGAGCGGCTGAATCGAGCCGGAGCGCGCCTCGCCCTCGTGCCGAACCCCAACGCTCCGTCGGGGCGGCTCCTCGACCGGGAGACCGTCGAGGCGGTCGCGGCCGGGTTCGACGGCGTGCTGCTCGTGGACGAGGCCTATGCCGACTTCGTCGATCCGGAACGCGGATACGACCTCGTTCCCGCCATCCGCCGGCACCCGAACCTCCTCATTCTTCGCACCCTGAGCAAGGGCTACTCGCTCGCGGGTCTTCGCTTCGGCTACGGGCTCGGGTCGGCGCCGCTTCTCGCCCCGATGGCGACCAAGACCAAGGACAGCTACAACGTGGACGCCCTCGCGGCGGAGGTCGCCGCCGCCGCGATCGAGAGCCGCGCATGGGCGGCGGACAACTGGGCGAGGGTGCGGGCGGAACGCGAGCGCCTGCGCGCGGGACTCGAGCGGCTGGGGCTCCCCACCCTTTCGAGCGAGACCAACTTCGTGCTCGCATCGGTGCCTCCGGCCGCCTCCGCCACCGTCCCGGGGGGCCGCGCAGAGCGTGGCTCGGAGCCCACCAGGGGAAGCTCGAACCCGGAAATCGCGCCGGACGGCGGCGCAGGCGGGCCGGGGGCGGAACCGCTCTACCTCGCCCTCAAGGCCCGCGACGTCCACGTCCGCTGGTTCGCGGAGCCGCGGCTCCGCGACCGCCTTCGCATCAGCGTCGGCACCCCGGAGGAGAACGACCGGCTCCTCGCCGCCCTCGCCGACCTCGTCGGGGCCGCGGCCCGCGACTGACCGCACGTCCGAAGAGACGCAGCTGCGCTGCGCCGGAGCGAATCCTCAGTCAGCCGGACCGCCCTCGCCACCCGGGTAGACGTCGGGCACGAACGTCTGATCGGACATCGGCGGGCGCACGTATGCGCCGGCTTCGGCCCGGTGCGGCAATTCGATCGGTTCCGGGGTCAGGTCCTCGTAGCGAAAGAGGCTCAGGAGATGTCGGATGCAGTTGAGCCGCGCGTGCTTCTTCACATCCGCATCGACGACGTACCAGGGCGCCTGCTTGATGTCGGTATGGGCGAACATCTCGTCCTTGGCCCGCGAGTACTCGACCCAGCGCCGCCTCGACTCGAGGTCCATCGGACTCAGCTTCCAGCGCTTGTGCGGCTGGTCGATCCGGTTCTGGAAACGGCGCTCCTGCTCCTCGTCGGAGACCGAGAACCAGTACTTGACGAGATTGATGCCGGAGCGCACCAGCATGCGCTCGAACTCCGGACACGAACGCAGGAACTCGCGGTGCTCATCCTCGGTGCAGAACCCCATTACCCGCTCGACGCCGGCGCGGTTGTACCAGCTCCGATCGAACAGGACCATCTCGCCGGCGGCAGGGAGGTGCGGGACGTAGCGCTGGAAGTACCACTGCGTCTGCTCGCGTTCGGTCGGCGCGGGCAATGCCACCACGCGGCAGATTCGAGGGGTCAGGTGCTGGGTGATGCGCTTGATGACCCCGCCTTTTCCCGCCGCGTCGCGTCCCTCGAAGACGACCACCACCTTGAGCCCCCGGTGCTTGATCCACTCGACCATCTTCACGAGCTCGATCTGGAGGCGGAACAGCTCCTCCTCGTAGACCCGACCGGAGATCCTCGCCGGCGCGCCGATCGTTTCCCGGCCTCCCTTCTCCGCCGCGTTCTTCGACCGGTCCGGTTTCCTGGACTTGCCCATGCCTGCCTCCTCGACTCCGAGAGTTCCGGCCGGTGCCGTCGCGGCGACACCCGCGCCGCCCGGCCGGAGTCCGTCCGCCATGCAATTCGGCTCCCCGCGGAGAGTAGCAGCCCGCGCGCCGCCCGAGCATCTCGGCGGCGACCGGCCCGGGTCTCGCCGGCGGCTTGCGGCGGCCGCCGCGAGGTTGGAGCGGCCCGCGGACCGGTCCGCCGGCGGGCCCTGGTGCCGGCCTGCG
>MKWU01000723.1_pt1 | contig 61967 bp, 55 predicted proteins | sample 809101 | NCBI WGS metagenome assembly MKWU01 (sample SAMN05860141, study PRJNA318959) | sponge metagenome | host: Aplysina aerophoba | place: Slovenia: Piran, Adriatic Sea, Gulf of Piran | collected 2013-05-07
GCCGCCCGGTGCCGGAGTGGGCATGGGCTCCATCGCGGCCTGGGTGCCGCCCGGTGCCGGAGTGGGCATGGGCTCCATCGCGGCCGGTGCGCCGCCCGGTGCCGGGGTGGGCATGGGCTCCATCGCGGCCGGTGCGCCGCCCGGTGCCGGAGTGGGCATGGGCTCCATCGCGGCCTGGGTGCCGCCCGGTGCCGGAGTGGGCATGGGCTCCATCGCGGCCGGTGCGCCGCCCGGTGCCGGGGTGGGCATGGGCTCCATCGCGGCCTCGGCGTCTTGCAGAGCGATGGTCGGCCCGGGCGTCCCTCGCACGCCGGACGCCGCGGGAGGCGCTGCCGGAACGGCTGGCCGGTCCTTCGACAGCGCACGAGGTGGCTCGAACCCGCGTATCGCTTTGCCGGGAGGCGCGACGGAGGATATGAGATGAAGCGATCGACGCAATTTCGACTTGAATTCTTCTATCGCCTCGCTCTCGGCTTCGAGCAGAGTGACGACGGCCCTGATCTGTTCTTCGTTGTGAGCAGACCGCAGACCGAGCAGCGCGAAATCCTCGCCCAGGCGCGAGACGTCCTGCGAGACCGCCCCGATTTCATCGGACAGGGCAGGCGCAGCGGAACGCATTTGCTCCATGGCCGCATCCAGCTCCGAAAGTCGCGACTCGAGGGATGCGAGCGCGTCCTCGACCGCGGATGTCGACACCAGGGCCCGCAGACGCGTGACCTCCCGTTCCGAACGGTCGAGTCGCAGCAGTGCCCCCAGGAGCGTAGTCTCCAGCCGCTGCACCTTCGACGTGAGCTCGGACACCCGTGGTGCCTGCAGGTCCGTCCGGCGGGACTCCAGCTCTTCGATCCGGTCCTCCATCCGTGCGAGCCGCGACTCGAATGCCGCGGTCATCGCGTCGAGATCGAGCGCCTCGTCCTGCTGCTGCCCGGTGTCGGATGTTCCCTCCACGACTTCGGATTGCGGTTCGACTACGGTCGCGGTTGCGGTCTGGGATGCGGGTGCGGGTGCGGATGCGGGTGCGGGAACCACGGTCCGCGAGACTCCCGATTCCGTCCGCGGCTCGGGCGTCGTCTCGGCCGGCGCCACGTCTACGCTGCCGGCTACCCGGCCGGTTTGCCATTCCCGGTTGTGGCGGCGAATTTCCTCGACCGCCTCGCGATCGTCGAACTCGAAGGTGTCCGTATTCTCGGAACAGAGAACCGAACCGGCGCTCAGCGCGTTGACGTTGTCGGCGGTGAACGCCTGGGGGTTCTCCTCGAGGAGGGCCAGCATCATGCGCTGTGGGCTGACCGATGGGTCGGGTCTGAGCTTGATCGCGACCAGCCACAGGGTATCGGTGCGTCCGACCGGCCCGAAACACTCGGCAAGGGCGGAAAGTGGCGCGCCGACGGCGGTGATTGCCGCGAGGACGAGCAAGGAGCTGCGAATCAAGTCGAGTCCCTCGAAAGGAATGTGGACACGATGTTCAATCGTGGGCCAGGCGAAATCCGACCAGGTCGAAGCGCATGTCGGAACGGCTTGCAAAGCGGCCCGCCGATCGTACCCAACGAGGCGAGTTGCTCCACGACCCGCCCCGCGCGACGGCACCTCCGGCATTGGAGGTGCAGCGAAGCTCCGCGCCCCCATATTCCGCATCGTATGTCGAGCAGGTCCACTCCCAGACGTTGCCCATGAGGTCGTGGAGGCCGTAACCGCTCTCGCCGAAGCTGCCTACCGGCGCAGTGTAAACGTGTCCGTCTTCACAGGCGTGGATCGTCCACGGCCAGTCGGGATAGTGACGGTGAAGATCGCGATCGCCGACATTCGCCCAGCGACAGGCCTGGTCGGGGTCGTCGCCCCAGGGGCGGGCACTGCCCTGTCCGGTGCGCGCAGCATACTCCCACTCCGCCTCGGTCGGGAGCCGATAGCTCCGTCCCTGTCGCTGCGAGAGCCAGCGCGCGTAGGCCATTGCGTCGTCCCGGCTCACACACGCCGCGGGGTGTTCGTCGGTTTGTTCGAATCCGGGATCACGCCATGAATTCCCGGCGCCAAGCGTCCACCCCGCGTCGCGAAACACGTGGCAGCCCCCGCGCGTGGCATGTCCGGTCTCGTCCACGAAGGCGGAGTATTGTCCGCGGGTTACCTCGAAGCGGGAAATGGAATAGTCGTCGACGCACACCGAGTGCGGGATCTCGTTCTCATGACGTCCGGATTCGCCCACGACGCTTCCCATCGAGAAGCATCCGGATTCGATGCGCATCATTTCGGGACCCGCGGCAAGCTCGAGCGGGACCTCGGACCCGTCGCGAGGCGCGACGGGCAATCGGTTGAGCTCGCGGCTGAGCTCCATTGCATCGGCAAGCTCCTTCTGGTCCAGGCGAAGTCGGATTCGCGTGCGCTCTCTGGCCGCCTCGTCGTCGCCGCGCGCCGCCGCGAGATCGAACCACACCCAGGCCTGCACCGGATCCCTGGCCACCCCGTAGCCCTCCGCGTACATCCGCCCGAGCTTCGCCTGCGAATCCACATATCCTTGCTCGGCGGCGCGACGGTACCAGAAGACGGCCCGCGGCACGTCCTTCACGACGCCCTTCCCGTCCTCGTACATTCGGGCCAGCAGATGCTGGGCGGTGGCGTGCCCCTCCTCGGCGAGCCGGCCGTACCAGTAGGCCGCCCGGGCGTAGTCCGCGGGCGTGCCGCGCCCGAGCGAGTACATCAGCGCGAGATCGTACCGGGCCTCGACCGATCCCAGCTCCGCAGCGTGCAGGTACCATTGCAGGGCGGCCTTCTCGTCCTGCGCGACCCCGATTCCCTCCGAGAACATCTGCGCAAGCCTGTACTGGGCTCGCAGGTCTCCCTGTGTGGCGAGAACCAGCCATTTGGCGAAGGCGGCCTCGAAATTGCCCTTCGCATATGCCTCGGCGCCCGCCGCGAAGTCGTCCGCGTGCGCGAACTGCACGGAAAACGCGAAGAGGATCACGACCGCAACACTCCGCGTCCTCTTCACGCGACCTCTCCTCGTCTTGTCGCCAAGACTGCTATAAGAGGCCCGATCGGCTTGGCCGCGAACGGCTCGATTCGCCCGGCCGGCCGAAACCGGGAAGAACGGCTGGTCCGCAAGGTACCTGAACCCGAAAAGGGACCGCCGCCGATGCGGGCATGCCCGCTTCTTCGACCCGGCCCCATGTGGCTCGGTTCATGCGCTCCATGCGACATACTTGGAACCATCATTCTCGGTTGATTTCTCGTGCACCCATCATAAACCGAGATTCCCGATCGTTTCATCTGTCCGTGCTCGCCAAAAACGCCTCCTCGCGCCAGCCAATCGGGTGCTCCCCGCTGGCTGCGGGCAGACGGCCGGCCAGCGACCGGCGCGGCTCGTCCGGACTCGCCGTCGCCCTCACCGGCGGCGCGTGAGGTGGAACGCGGCGCAGCACGGCGCGGCGCGTGAGGAGGACCCACTCGTCGCACGGCCTTTGCCCCGGGCTTCATCGCCGCAGCGTGGAATTCCGCGGCAAGGCGTCGTCCCGCGAGCGCATCCGACCCCGTGCCGCGTCGTGCCCGGTCGGCCTCACGCTTCCAATCGTGTCCGCAGCGACGATCTGCCGGCACGACTCTTCGCACCGGTAGCGCCCCGGTCCCCGGCTCTCCGATTTAACTTTCGGTCGAACATGCGGCAAACTGTATTCCCGTCGCTAAGGAGTTGGGCGATGAATGACTACGTCGAAGTCAAGTCGGACGAGAATAAGAGATCATCCGAATCAAACGGAAATAAGTTCCGAAGTGACTTTGGGAGGCGGCCGCCGCCTCGTCCGGGAGCCAGCTCCAAGAGTGCCCGGAGATTTCAGAACGCTCGGTCGGCATCCGGCGATCTACCCTCGCGGCGACTGCTGTTCTCCGTCGTCGGCCTCAGCTTCGTCCTTCCTCTCGTCGTCGCGATAGCTCTCGGCGCGGCGTGGCTGCGCCAGACACTCGAGCCATTGACCGCGGACCTCTCGCAGACACGTGACGAGCTCGCCCTCGCGTCCTACGGCACGACGCTTCGCGCCCATGCACTCCACGCCGCACAGGGCCTGGACTCTTTCTTCGTCGAACGTTTGCTCGATGCAAAGTCGCTCGCGTCGACCCCGAGCCTGGTAAACGCGGCGAGACGGGCGGGCGGGGAGCATCGGGCGAGGGGGTTCGGCGACAAGAAGATCTACGAGGTCGAGGCCGAGATGGGTGCCGTCCGGTCGCTTGGGCTGTTCCCCGAGGTGGACCTGTACCTTCTCCATCATCTCTCGACGAACCCCTTCTTCCTGGAGGCAACGCTCACCGACCAGTTCGGTTACAACGTCGCCATGACTCACGCCGCTCTCGACTTCGTGCAGCGCGACGAGCTGTGGTGGCAGGGAGCGTGGACGGAGGGGCTGCATCTCGGCGCGGTGGAGTACGATCGCCGCACGCGAGAGCTCTCGATGGCAATCGGGGTCCCGGTGGAGGATCCCATGTCGGGTGAACGGCTCGGGGTCCTGAAAGTTCTTCTCGGAATCAACGACGTGCAGACGCTCATGGACACGACCGTCCAGTCGGTATCCGGAATCGAGATCTCGGTCTTCGATCCGGGAGGTCACGCGATTGTCGACACGGCGTCGGGACACGCGCCCGACCGGATCAAGTCGGACAAGTTCAATCCGGTGGAGGTCCCCCCCGACGATCGCACGGGATACCTGGCCGCGGGCGGTGATGTGGTGGGGTTCGCGCACACCGCGGGTCTGTCCTCCTACTGGTCGCTGCGATCGGGATTCTCCGGGCTTGGCTGGGCCGTGCAGGTCAGGGGCGAACCGAGCGGGATGAAGCAGGCGTTCGGGTTCCTGGACGAGACGATGCGGGCGATGCAGGAGTGGCCATTTCGCCTGGGTGTCGCGGGTGCGGTGGGCGGATTCGGGGTGCTCGTAGTGTGTCTCGGAATCGTGTGGCTGCTCGTTCGCCGGCTCTCGCGAGCCATCGCCGCGAGTCGGCCCGATCCGCAGCCCTTGCCCCATCCGGTGCACAACCTGTAGGCAAGCGCAAGGGTCGATTCGCGTCCGCTCCCGTCCGGAGCGCACGGTTGCGGGCTCGCACCGGCCGACGCGCGGCCGGTTCCCGCCAGGCAGCGCGCGAGGCCGGGGAACGCTGCGAAAGCAAGACGACCCTGACCACGAGCGGCGCCACTGGCTCCCTCGCGGGCTTCGTTGCGCCGCGGTACGCACCGGTCGCGTCCGCCCTCCGGACGAGGTGCGGGTCGTTGCGAGGGCCCCGGCTTAATCGTGGGAGCATCGGCTCAGTACCCGAGCTCGGGCCGCACCACGTTCAGAAGCGGCCGGCCGTCGAGATGCCGCTCCAGGTTCCGGAACACCAGCTCCAGGGTCAGCGCGACGTAGGAGTCGCCGTCGTCGGCGGAGACGTGGGGGGTGAGCACGAGGTTGGGGACGCTCCACAGGAACGAGCCGGGGGGCAACGGCTCGGGGTCGAAGACGTCAAGCACCGCACCCGAGAGAAGTCCGTTTCGCAGGTTGGCGGCGAGCGCTTCGTAGTCCACCGTCGCCGCCCTGCCGAAGTTCACCACGCCTGCACCGGGCTTCATCAGCGACTGCCGGCGCGCATCGAGGAGGTCGCGCGTCTCCGGGGTAAGCGGGACCGCAACGAGCACGAAGTCCGCCTGCGGGAGAAGCTCGTCGAGGCGATCGGTGGTGTGCATCTCCTCCACCGCATCGAGCGGGCGGCCGTGCCGGGACACGCCGAGCACCCGCATGCGAAGGGACCGGCAGCGCCGTGCGACCGAGGCGCCGATGCTGCCGGTGCCGATCACGAGCAGCGTCTTCCCCGCGATCGGGGTCGAATACAGCGACTCCCAGCGCGCGCGGCGCTGGTTGCCGATGATGGCCGGCAAGCGGTTGTGGAGCATCAGCACCGCCATCAGACCGAACTCGCCCGCCTTGTCGGCGTGCGCACCGCGGTTGTTGACGACGGTGACGCCGTCGGGCACCCAGTCCATGGGACACAGGTGCTCCACTCCGGCGCCGATTATGTGGATCAGGCGCAAATTGGGAGCGACCCGGCTCAGATTCGCGGTGGGGAGGTCCCACGTGACCAGCACCTCGGCGGTGCGCATCGAGCTCTCGAAGCGGTCGAGGTCCCAGTCGATGCACACGTCCAGATGCTGCGACACCTGCGGGTACCGGGCCGCGGCGGCATCGAAGCGCTCGCGGGTAATGGTGAACACCGCCTCGCCTTCCGGAGTCGGCGGAAACGTCTCCGGGGACGCATGGTTGTTCTTGACGTGGACACGCATGGGCTCACCCGGCCGAGAGGTCGGACGGGTCGATGGTCCCGCCGTTCGCCTCCAGTGCCCGGAGGCGCCCGGTGACGTGCGCGACCCGTTCGGGCTCGCCCAGCCCGTCGGCCTCGAACTGTATCTGCATGAAGGTGTGCGCGAGCCGGCTGAAGCGCTCGGACTCGTCCGACTCGCCGTCGCGGGGAAGCGCAAGCACCGTATCGCCGCCATAAGTGGGGACCGGACTCGACGCGAGGTCGGTTACCCGCCGGGGCTGCTCGCCCGCCGCCACCGCGCGAATCTGCGCGCGCAGCCGCCGCCGCATGAGCGCGACGCCCTTGTCGCTCGGGGCCAGGTGCTCCTCGGCGTGCACGGTGATGCGGCCCATGCCCTCGACCGCTTCGGCATCGCCCGGGAAGCGCTGGCGCTGCTCGTATGGGCGGTCGAAGACCTCGCCCTGCTCGATGAGCTCGGGCCCCTCGGGGGTGTTCCATGCCGGCGGGTCGCCCCGCTCGCCGAAGCAGGCCCAGGCGAGCGCCACCGTGTTCTCGTCGTCGACCGGCACCACCCAACGCACGAAGGCGGTGCGCCCGTAGTGGTGCCGCTTCGTGCCGTCGGCGGCGAACGCGGCGCCCGCCTGGGTGAAGTTCGGCAGCACCAGCTCGTTGACCCGGAGCCAGACGTGCCCGCCCACGCGGCGGGTGTTCGTCCCCATCAGCCAGGCATCGCGGTCGAAGAAGTCCATCCGGCCGACCTCGCCGAAGCCCGCGGAGAACTGCTCGCGACTGATGCTCGAATGCAGGAAGCTCGTGTGGATGGGGTCGAGGATGGCGTCGAGCACCTGGAGCCAGTTGCACCGGAACGGCGCCCGGTAGGGCACCATCTCCATCTCCGGCAGCTCGAAGGTGTCATAGATGGGGAACTCGGGCATCTCCTGCGGCGGGCCGAGGAAGGCGAACACGAGTCCCCGGTGCTCGAAGGCGGGGTAGGCCCCGAGCCGGACCCGGCGTTTCAGCCGTGCCTGCGCCTCCGGCGGCTGACCCGGCGCTTCCAGCAGGGTGCCGTCGACGTCGAAGTGCCAGCCGTGGTAGCAGCACCGGATCCCGCGCCCCTCGAGGGTGCCGTACTCCAGAGAGGCCCTGCGGTGCGGGCAACGCCGGTGCACGAGTCCGACCCGCGCTTCGCCGTCGCGGAATGCCACCAGGTCCTCGCCCAGGACCCGGACCCGGATCGGCAGGTCGGCGATCTCGGACGACAGGGCGACCGGATGCCAGAACCGTCGCAGGTACTCCCCGCACGGGGTGTCGGGGCCGACGCGTGTGAGCTCCTCGTCGGGCTCGGCGTGGCGCCGGGCCCCGTATCCCCGGAAGTCGGCATCACCGAACCGGCCGAGCGGTCCCGGGCCGGGTTGCGGCCCGGCGTTCATCGCCGGCGAGCCGCCACGCGCTCGTGCAAGCTGCGCACGGCGTTCTCCCACCCCGGAGAAAGCACCCCGCTCCGCGACCCGGTGAAGGCTTGGTCACTCTCCAGGGGGAGGACCGCATCGCTCGTGCAGACCGCGGCCGGCAGCCCCGGGACCACCGGTCCCGGTGACTCGAATGCAGCCGGAGTCCCGGCCCCCGGCATCGATCGCAGCGATGTGCTCATGGCCATCTCCCGGGAGCGCCGCGGTTGCTACGGCACGTGGACGTGAGCAAGAACTGGTCCTTGAACATTCCGATCCGGATCATGATCTCGACGTGCGCGATGTCGGGCCGGCGGTGGATGTGCTCGTTCAAGAATCTGCAATATACGGTGCACCCTAGGCAGGGGTTGCAGGTCAAGTCAACCATTGAGTGACAAATATGAACGTGGTGGAGGCTGGTGCATCGGATTCGTCACCCAATTCGACTGCCTTGGCGAGAAGGAGATGCCCGATGACCGACACCCCGTGGAGCAGCACGTACGGCCCGCCCGGGAAGTGCCGGTCGCTCGCCCAGGCGTTGTGCCCGGAGATCAGCTCGTCCAGCCGCGCGCCCACCGGCTCTCGGCCGAGCCAGGCCGCCGAAAACTCGCACTGCCGGTTCGCGCAGGTGATGCGGAGATCGATCGGCCGAACCGAATCCGGGAGCAGGGTGAAGGAATCCGGGGTGAAATCCGCGCCGCACCACGGGCAGCTCTCGAGCGGAACGGTTGACGACCGGCCGCCCGGGTTGTTCTTGAACTGGCTGACCCTGCTGCGGGCGGAGTCCGAGCGACCATCCCCCTTCGAGAGCGAGGCGCCGCGAGGGCGTTGCTTGCGTAGACGGCACGGTTCGCGGTGCGGAAGGCGTCGAGGGCGTCCGGGTAGTCCGCCAATGCGCGGATGCCGTGCTCCATCCGGGCCGCGGCGACCTCCGCGAGGTGCAGGATCTCCCCGGCTGCCTCCAGGCGATCGCCGGAAAGCGCGCCAAGGCCGGCGCGTCGGTCCTCGATCCACGATCGGTACTCGGTCGCGAGCGGGGATAGCGCCGCCTCGGCCGCGAAACCGTCGGCGAGAGCGCCGGGGACGCGCATGTCGAGCTCCGCTCCCGGAACGTCGAAGGTCTCCGTCTTCTCCACGTCGGCGGCGGGTGTCCAAGTGGTCCGGAGGACTCGGCAGGCACCGTCCACCAGCTCCCAGTCCGCGGAAACGCCGTGGCCGGCCGCGTACTCGGGAGTGTGGGCGTAGTGCAGGTCCGCGACGCGCTCGTCCCGGTCCTCGCCGGAAACCTCGCGCGGGTCGGGGCGCGGGACGAACGGCGTTGCGCTTCGCACCTCGATCTCGGCCTGAAACGCGAAGGACACCTCCCGCTCCTGGTGGGAAGCCGCCGTGCGGTTGTTCACCAGGAAGAGGGAGAGGGAACGGGCCCCGGGTGCTGTCCGGCCCGCAAAGCTCGCGGCGTTCACGGGGCGGGCGACCACGTGGATGGCGAGCCCGCCGGAGTTGGGGACCGGGTATGGACGCGGGTTCTCCGGCATAGTGGGGAGGGCTACCGCGACCGGTTCCTCCCGAGGGATGCGCTGCCACCAGCTCCGCGCACTACGGTCGTCGGCTCCGGGTTCATCGCCGGCACCTTGGCCAGGGCGACGGGCATCTCCACCGCTCTCGTCGTTGTCTTCGCCAGGCTGTTCGCCCGCCGTCTCGGCTTCGCGGGCCACCTCCCTGCGGTTCTCTTCCAAACCATCGCCCTCCGCCTCGACCCGGCGGTAGTCGCCCCACCGGACGACGACTTCCAAGGCGTCAATGTCCCCGCCCACTCGGTGGTCACGTCTTCAAGCAGATCGAGACGGTCGAAAGTGCAGATTGCCCCGAACACACTCTGCGTCAAAGCCTGGGAGCTCTTGAGGCTGCGAAACCACCGGTGCCGCCGTCTCTCCGGGATAGCGGCGCGGATTTCATCTGCCGCTGTCTCGTCTGAGGGGATCAGGATGTTCTTTGCTGCGTGATGCCTCGAAAGAACCGGAGGACGCCCCTCCCGCTTGCCGCCGTCCAGGTCCAGTGGATGATGCCGGTCGGCCCGGATCCACAATGCCTCATGCACTGCCTGCAGAAAATCGTTGTAGGTCGAAGTCGTCATGGCGAAGCCCGTTGGGTCAATAGTCGAGGGTGCCGGTGAGGACGGGCTGCACCTTGCCGCCGACGCGGATCGGGTCGGCGACCTCGAGGTAGAGGCGCGCCGGGCGGTCGATCTCGAAGCCCTGCTCGACGATGAACCGGCCGCCCGCGCCGAGGGAGCGAAGGTGGGCGGCGAACGCGGTGTTCGCGCTCCCGGTCGCCGCGTCTTCCCGTATTCCGTTGAAGGGAATCAGCATGCGGGCGGCGAAGTTCGCATCGGAGTGGTAGGGCTCTTCCGCGAAGGCGAAGACGGCGAGCCAGCCGCCCTCCGCGACGTCTTCGTACACGGACGGCTCGACGGCGATGCGGCGAAGCGCGGCGAGTGTCCGCAGGCCGATCAGCACGAACCACGGTCCGACCGTCGCGAACCGGCTCGGGTAGCGGGGGTCGAGGTCCGACTCCGCAAGGCCGAGCAGCGCCGCCGCCCGTGGCGGGTCGAGCGGATCTCCAAGGTCCACGGGGGGCGGCTCCATCCACGCGATGCCGTCCGCCTCGAAGGTAACCGGGACCCTGCCCGCCGCGAGGTCGAGGGTGAAGGCTCCCCGGTCGCGGCCGAGCACCCACGCGGTGCCGAGGGTCGGGTGCCCGGCGAACGGGAGCTCCCGCACCGGGGTGAAGATGCGAACCCGCGCCTCCCCCGGCCGTTCCTCGACGACGAAGGTCGTCTCCGAGAAGTTCATCTCCCGGGCGATGGACTGCATCTCGCGCGCATCGAGGTGGGCGCAGCCGCGCACCACCGCGAGCTGGTTGCCGGCGAGGGGCCGCTCCGCGAAAACGTCGACGATCGTGCAGTCCATCGGCGGCCGGCGGCCCGTCGCGTTCATCCGGTCGTCACCCCGGTCCGACGCGTCTTTCGCCACGTCCGCCGGAATCCTCGAATCGTGGGTCGGCTGGCGCGGCGCGAGGACGGTGAATCATTCGGTCAGAGGTCGATGTCGACCCCGACCGGGCAGTGGTCGGAGCCGTGCTCGTGCGGCCAGATGAAGGCGCCGCGCACCCGCTTCATCGCCGCCGGCGACGCCAGCACGTAGTCGATCCGCCACCCGACGTTCCGCGCGCGTGCCCCGCCGCGCTGCGCCCACCACGAGTAGTGGTCGGGCTCGTCCGGGTGCAAAGCCCGAAACGTGTCGCACCAGCCGGCCTCGAGCCAGCGGTCGACCTCCGCCCGCTCCTCGGGGAGGAATCCGCTGTTCTTGACGTTCGCCTTCGGCCGGGCGAGGTCGATCTCCCGGTGGGCAGTGTTGTAGTCGCCGATGACGAGCACCGGGCACCGGCGGCGGAGCCGCTCGATCCGGTCGAACACCGCGCGATAGAAGTCGAGCTTGTAGGGCACCCGGCTGTTGTCGCGGTCCTTGCCGCTCCCCTTCGGGAAGTAGCAGTTGACCACCGCGAAGCGGCCCCGTCCGGTGTTGAACTGCGCGGCGACGAATCGTCCCTCGGCGTCGAAGCGCGGTTCGTCGAGGGAGGTCTCGACCCGCTCCGGCTCGAGCCGTGCGTAGAGGCCGACCCCGCTGTAGCCGCGGCGCTCGGCCGGCGAGAACATGGTGTGCCAGCCCGCCGGCGCGCGAGACTCGTCCGGGATCTGATCCGGGAGGGCCCGCACCTCCTGCACCCCGAGCACGTGCGCCTCGCACCGCTGGAGGAAGTCCGCGAATCCGCGCTTCGTGCAGGCGCGGATCCCGTTGACGTTCCAGCTCAGTACTCGCATGGGTCCGGTCCCCGCCCTGGCCCGGTAGGAGCCGGCGAGTCGATTCGCAAGACGTGCTCGGTTCTGGCGCTCAGTCCCCGCTGACGAGCTTCGCCATCGAGACCTCGCGCGAGAGGCTCATCGGCTCGGCCACCTTGCGGAACTCCGCGAGGGAGGGCTGTTGCCCGTGGAACTTGACGGCCTCGTCGTCGGTGTAGATCTCCCAGATGAAGAAGCGGGTCGCGTCGTCGTCGGCCTGGGCCACGTCGAAGGTGAGGCAGCCGGGCTCGGCCACCGAGTTCTTCGCGTGCCTGCGCAGTCGATCTCCAAACTCTTCCACGCATTCGGGCTTCACCCGGTAATCGACGTGAATGACGATCATGGAATGTGCTCCTCAAGGTCAGCGGTTCGAACCGGTGGCGCTACGCGTACTCGATGATGCTCCGCGCCACGTCTCCCGCCGCGAGAGCGTCGTAGGCTTCGTTGATCTCCTCGAGCGGATAGCTCCGGCTCACGAGGTCGTCGAGGTTGAGCCTTCCCGCGAGGTAGAGGTCGCACATCCGCGGCAGGTCGGTCCACGCCTTCGCCGATCCGTACCAGGAGCCCATGATGATCTTCTCCGTGCGCGGAATGGAGAGCGCGTTCAGGGTGATCTCGTCGTTCTCGGGGGCCATGCCGACGACCACCGTGGTGCCGCCGGGGCGGGTGCACTCGTAGGCCTGGAGGATGGTCGGGCCGAATCCGATCGCCTCGAATGCGTAGTCCGGTCCGCCCCTGGTGAGCTCCTGGATGCGCTCGACGACCTCCTCGTTCGTCGCGTTGGACGAGTTTATGGTGTCCGTCGCGCCGAACGTCCGCGCGTAGTCGAGCTTGTTGGCCTTCGTGTCCACCGCGACGACCTGCTCGGCGCCGGCGAGCTGCGCGCCCTGCACGCAGTTGAGCCCGACGCCGCCGCAGCCGATGACGACCACCTTCGCGCCCGGCTCGACCTTCGCGGTGTTTACGACCGCGCCGACCCCGGTCATGACCGAGCAGCCGACGAGGCTCGCCTTGTCGAGCGGCATGTCCTGGCGCACCGGCACCGCGCCCGATTCGGGGACCACCGCGTACTCGGCAAACGAGGCGATGCGCGCGAAGTGATGGATGTCCTCGCCGTTGCGGTGCAGCCGGACCGTGCCGTCGAACTGGAACCAGCGCGGGGTGTCCGCCCCGTTGCAAAGGACCGGGCGCCCGTCGACGCAGTGGTCGCACCACCCGCAGTTCGGCCGGAAGTTGAGGATGACCGGCTGCCCCGGCTTGACCTGGGTGCAGCCCGGTCCGACCTTCTCCACGATCCCGGCCGCCTCGTGGCCGAGCACCATCGGGAGCGGCATCGTCCATTCGCCCTTCATCACGTGGTAGTCGGAATGGCACACCCCGGACGAAGACATCCGTACCAGGACTTCGCCGTCGCGCGGCTCGTCGAGATCGAGGGTCTCGACGACGAGCGGCGTGTTGGGTTCGTAGAGAACGGCAGCCTTGATCTTCATGAGAGCTCCTAGTGGTGACAACGGGTCGGAGGACCGGGAGGCCGGCGGGTCCGACCGGCGCGAACGATGATGCGCGAAGGATAGGCGATCCGGAACCGGATGGGGCAAGATGAATGCCCCGGCGGGCGGGAGCGAAGGGGCGGGCGCTTGAAGATCGAAGTGGTGGGGGGGGGGGCGGCCGGGCGGGGGGTTGCGGTCCTCCTCCACCGGGCGCGCGCGGGGGGGGGCGGTTGAAGATCGAGGGGGGGGGCGGCGGGCCGGCCGGGCTGTGGTTCGCGTTCCTCCTCAAGCGTCGCCGATCGGGGTGGACGGTCCGGGTCCGCGAGCAGAATCCCGCCACCGCAACCTATGGCTTCGGCGTCGTCCTCTCGGACGCGGGGAGAGAGCGGGTCCGAAGCGCCGCGCCCGCCGCGTTCGACCGGCTCGCGGCGCGCATGGAGCGGTGGGCGGACCTCACGATCGTTCACCGGGACGAGGCGGTTCCGATCGACGGCAACGGCTTCTCGTCAATCGGTCGCCTGGAGCTGCTCCGGGGCCTGCACGATCTCTGCCGCGACGCCGGGGTTTCGCTTCGCTTTGACGACCCCGTGACGTCGCTCGCGGAGCTTCGCTCGAACGCCGACCTCGTGGTCGGGGCGGACGGGATCAACTCCCGGGTGCGCGCCGCGCTCGAGGCGCAGTTCCGGCCCCGCACCGAGCTCCTCGCCAACCGCTACGCCTGGTACGGGACGCGGCAGGTGTTCGAGACCCTCACCCTGACGTTCCGCTCCAACCCTGACGGCGCCTTCGTCGCCCATCACTATCGCTACGACCCGGCCATGAGTACCTTCATCGTCGAGTGCGATGCCGAAACCTGGGCGCGAGGCGGCCTCGACAACCTTGACGATGCCGCCGCGAGGCGCTACTGCGAAACGCTCTTCGCCCCGGATCTCGGCGGGCATCCGCTCGTCTCGAACCGCTCGGAGTGGCGGCGCTTCCCGGTGCTCGCCTGTGAACGCTGGCGGCACGAGAACGTGGTCCTCATCGGCGATGCGCTCCGGAGCGTGCACTTTTCCATCGGCTCCGGCACCCGGCTCGCCATGGAAGATGCCGGCGCGCTCGCGGCCGCCCTCGACGAGAGCGGCGGGCGGGTGGAGGAGGGACTCGAGCGCTTCGTGGCGGCCCGCCGCCCGGTCGTCGAGAAGCTCCTCGCCGGTGCGGCGGGGAGCTGGAGCTGGTACGAACGCTTCGCCGAGCGGATGCACCTCGCGCCGCAGGAGTTCGCCTACGACTACATGACGCGGAGCGGCCGGGTGAGCGACGAGCGACTGCGGGCAATCGCCCCGCGCTTCATGCGCCGGCTCTCCGCCTCGAGGCAGGCGGGGAGCTCCGGCCGATAGCGTTCTCCCTTGCGCGCGGGCGCGCCAACCGCTCCATCCGGCCGCAGCACCGGCGCTCAGCGCTGGACGGCCGGCACCCACGCGGTGGTGCGGCCGCCGATGTCGATGTGCTCGATGGCTTCGCCGCGCGCAGTCTTCGCCTCCGCCCGCCGCCCCCAGCGGCGATGGAAGAGCCAGCCCTTCGGGTAGCGGCGGCTCTCGGCATCGACCGAGACCGCCTTCTCCACGATTCGCCGGAGCACGGAGCGAAGGCGCTTCGCCTCGCGCCCGTCGAGGTCGCGCGCCCTTCGCCGGGGGTCGATCCGGGCCTGGAAGAGGACCTCGTCCGCAATCCAGTTCCCGACCCCGGCCGCGAACCCCTGATCGAGAAGCAGAGACTTGATGACCACGTTGCGCGCCGCGAGCAGGGCGGCGAACCGGCCGGGCGGAGGCAGGGCAAGCAGCGGATCGAAGCCGAGGCGGCTCAAGGGCGGCTCGTCGCGCGGGACATCTCGCAGCAGCAACCGCCCGAGCCGGCGCGCGTCGGTCATGACCAGCTCGCCGCCGTCGTCGAACCGGAGCAGGATCTTCCAGTATCGCGGCGGCCACTCGTCCGGGCGGTGGGCGGGGCCGGTGGCGAGCTTGAGGGGGGTGTCCCCCGGGACCCGGAATCCACCGGTCATCCCGAAGTGGAAGAGGGGATGGGGCGGAGAGTCGAGGTCGAACCAGAGCTGCTTGCCCCACCGGCAGGCCGCGCGCACCCGCCGTCCCTGGAGCGCCGCCCACGCCGTGGCCGGCACACCGGCGTAGACGATCGCGTCGACCGCGCACTCGACGGCGTCGATTCTCCGGCCCTCCGCCACCGACGCGGCGAGCCGGCGTCCCCGTTCGACCTCGGGCAGCTCAGGCATCGACGGTGACGCTCGCCGAGGGCATCCCGCGAAGGTCGCCGTGCCGAAGCGCAGGAAGAGACGGCGAGGCCGGCGCAAGGCGGTCTTTCCGCCGCGCCGCGTCGCCACCGGCGCCGCCGCCGCCGCCGCGGATTCTCGGCATCCCGGGACCGTCGGTTCAGGCGGCGGCGTCCGCCAGCATCATCTCCGACGCCTTCTCGCCGATCATGATGCACGCGGCGTTGGTGTTGCCGGAGACGAGGGTCGGCATGATGGAGCCGTCCGCGACGCGAAGGCTCCCCATGCCGCGCACGCGCAGCCGCTCGTCCACCACCGCCATCGGGTCCTGCCCCATCTTGCAGGTCCCGACCGGATGGAACGCGGTCTCCGCCGTCGCCCGGATCCACTCGACGAGCTCGTCGTCGGAGTCGACTTCGGGTCCGGGCTTCATCTCGATTTCGCGGAAGTCGTCCATCGCGCGCGCTCCCACGATCTTCCGGACCCAGCGCACGCTGTCGACGAGGACCCGCCGGTCGAGCGGGTCGGAAAGGAAGTTGAGGTCGATGGCGGGCGCCTCGGACGGATCGCCCGAGCGGATGTGGATCGATCCGCGGCTGTCGGGCCGCAGGATGTAAGTCGTGCAGCTCATGCCCGGCACGGGGAGGAGCCTCCGGTCGGTCGGCCCCCGAATCGCGTACGGCGCGAAGTGCACCTGCACGTCGGGCGCCTCGAGGCCCTCGCGGCTTCGGAGGAACGCGAGCACCGGCGCGGACGGGAGGCTGAGGAACCCGCTTCCGGTAGTCGCGTAACGGACCACCTGCCACACGAGACCGAGTCCGCGCGCCCGCTCGTTGTAGGTCGCGCCGCGGGGCTTGAGCTGCCAGATCACCCGCGGCGCCATGTGGTCGATGAGGTTCTCGCCCACCCCCGGCAGCTCGTGGACAACCTCGATTCCGTGCTCGCGGAGCACCTCGGGCCGGCCGATCCCGGAGAGCTCGAGGAGCTGGGGCGAGTTGATCGAGCCGCCGCAAAGGACCACCTCGCGCGCCGCGAGCGCCTCTTCGTCCCGGCCGTTTCGACGGTAGCGGACCCCGGTGCAGCGCCGACCGTCGAGGACGAGCCGGTGCGCGAGCGCTCCGGTCACCACCTCGAGATTCGCGCGGCGGCGCACCGGCCGCAGATAGCAGTGGGCGGTGCTCATCCGCCGCCCGCGGCTGATGGTGGCCTGGGTCTTGCAGATCCCTTCGAGGCTCTCGCCGTTGTAGTCGCGGTTGTGGGGAAGACCCGCCTCCACCCCGGCCCGGAACAGCGCCTCGTAGAGGGGACTCTCGTCCGGAACCTCGCTCACCCGGAGCGGCCCGCCCTGGGCGCGCCACTCGTCCGCCCCGCGCTCGAAGTGCTCCATCCGCCGGAAGACCGGCAGGACGTCGTCGTAGCTCCAGCCGCGGTTCCCGAACTGGGCCCAGGTGTCGTAGTCGATCCGCTGGCCGCGGACGAAGACGAGGCCGTTGATCGCGCTCGAGCCACCGAGCACCCGGCCGCGCGGAATCGGGATCGACCGCCCGCCCGATCCTTCGTGGGGCTCGGCGCGGTAGCACCAGTTCGCGGCCGGGTTGTCGATGAGCTTCGCGAAGCTCACCGGCATCGGGCTCAGCCAGTGGCGCTCGGGGCCCGCCTCGAGCAACAGCACCCGCCATTTGCCGCCGTCCGAGAGCCGGTTCGCGAGGACGCAGCCCGCAGACCCTGCCCCGACCACGATGAAGTCGTATCGGTGCTCCGCCACTACCCTCTCTCCTGTCTCCCTCTTACCACGCGTCCGGGCCAACGCCAGTCAACCCCGACTCGTCGCATTCACGATGAGTGCGAAGAAGTGTAGGTCGGTTTGGCCGAAGGAGTAACCCGCCATCCGGTCCCGAGTGTCGTGTCGCACCGCGTCAAATGACGCTTCGCCAATCGGAGCTGTCGACTTCGGCGATCTCCATCCGGGAATGACGACCGCTCCTGGCCCATTGGTGTGTACACGGGCTAGACGGCGGTCATCCCTCCATCGATCACGAGCTCCGCCCCGGTCATCCAGCGCGACTCGTCGGAGGCGAGGAAGAGGCACCCGTTCGCGATGTCGATCGGTTGCCCGAAGTGGCCCATCGGGGTCTGGGCGAGCCGCGGGGCAGCCCGCTCGGGGTTGTCGTGGATCACTTGCGTCATCGGAGAATCGACGAAGCCCGGGTGCACCGAGTTGACCCGGATCCTTTCCGTCGCGTACTGGGCGGCGGCCGACTTGGAGAAGGTCCGCACCGCTCCCTTCGAGGCGTGATAGGCCGCGTTGTGCTCGGAGCCGACGATGCCGTAGATGGACGAGATGTTGATGATCGAGCCGCCGCCCGCCTCGCGCATCGGCTCGATGGCGTACTTCGTGCCGAGGAACACCCCGGTCGCGTTGACGGCCATGACGTGGTTCCAGTTCTCGAGATTCGCGTCCCCGACCCTGGGGGCGGCGGAGCCGTCCGGAAGCCGACCGGAGACCCCCGCCGCGTTGAGCATGATGTCGAGCCGGCCAAAGCGCTCCTTCACCACCGCCATCGCCTCGCGCCACTCCTCCTCCCGGGCGGTGTCGAGGTGCACGTAGAGGGCGGAGCCCCCCGCCGACTCGATTTCGCCGACCACCTTCGGGCCGAGGTTGTCGTTGATGTCGGCGATCGCGACCGCCGCCCCGTGCTCCGCGAAGAGCTGCGCGCTCTCCGCCCCGATCCCGGACGCGCCGCCGGTGATCATCGCCACCTTGTTCTCGAGCCGCTTGCCGACCGCCATCGTCCGCTCCTCTCGGGTTTCGTTCCGACGAAATGTAAGCCCTGCGTGACGAAACCGGAACCGGTCGGAATCGATCATGCGGATGGATGGCCCTCGGAGCTGGCAGCGGAAAACGACCGGGAGAGCGAGGGAGGGCTCCTTGTCAGCGAGGTGTGACGACGGTGATTCGCTCGGAGAACGGGGCGAAGTTGCGTACGTTCCAGGTGACGAGGGCGGCGGCACGGGCCTTCAGAGCAGACGCAGCGATGAGCGCATCATACGTCTGCTCGCCGACCACTCCGAGTTGTCGTGCGTCGCGCAGTGCGCGCCACGTGTCACGTCCCGTCAAGTGGACGACGGGATTGCCGGCCCAATTCTCCTCGAGCAGGGCGAGGGTGTCCTCGCCGCGCAATCGATTCGGTGGCGGGAGTCGGGTGAGAACTGCATAAGTCTCGGCGAGCGAATGCGCCGCAAGAATCAGTTCCTGGCCGTCGGCCATGCGGTGATTGAACTCGGAAAGGGTACGCTCGTGGTGTTGATGCCATGTGCAGAGCGCCGCGACCAGGCAGTTCGTGTCGCAGAGATGCCGGCTCAATCAGGGGGCCTCGTTGTCGGTCCCGATGCCACTACGTACTCCCGCGATCGTCTCGTCAACCACGGATGCTTTAAGGGTCGTGTGAGTTCCGCTCGGTACCGCGACGACAAATCTGCCCCGCCGCTCGAGCTTTACCGCGAGCGGCACCGGCTTGATCTCCACGTGTCCGGACACCACCCGAAATCTGACCTCGGTACCCGGTTCAAGCTGGGCCGCCTCACGAATCGCCTTCGGAACAACGAGGCGGCCTGCTTTGTCGATGGTTGCGTTCATGGTACTTGATTGTACCAATTTTCAAACCACTGAACCTGCCATCGCCGGTCCGGGACAGACGGTTCTCGCGGTCGAGCAAGAGGTCATGCGCACCGGGGGCGAAGGGCGTAGAAGGTCGGTGATTCTTGCGGCTACGCCGCCTCGAGGAGCCTCCCGGGGTCGAAGGGCGCGAGGTCGACGCAACGCGCCTCCCCGGTCGCGATCAGCTCCGCCATCGCCTTGCCGCTCGCCGGCGCGTTCAGGATCCCCCAGCAGTTGTGCCCGGTCGCGACGAACGCACCCGGGCGGCCGGGCACGGGTCCGAGGAGCGGCATCGCGTCGGCGCAGATCGGGCGGTAGCAGGCCTGGCGGCGGGTGATCCGCGCCTCGGCAAGTCCGGTCGCCATGGTGCCGGCGATGCGCCGGAGCTCGTCGCAGCGCGCGTCGTCGACGCGGACGTGCGCGGGATCGATCGGCACCGGCTGGTCGTCCGACATCCCGCACACCCACACCTCGCCGTCCGGACGCGGGTAGATTTCGGGCGCGAGGACCTCGCCCCGCGCGGTGCGGTACTCGCAGAACAGCATCTCGGCCGGGACCTCGAAGTCCGGACGAAGGGTGATGCTGAACCCCTTGAGGCCGCCGATCGGCGGAAGCGCGACCCACTGGCGGGCCAGCGCGGTCCACGGACCCATGGCGAGCACCACGGCATCGGCGGCGATCGTCTCGCCGTCCACCAGCGCCCCGGCCACCGCCCCGCTCGCGCCATGCGCGACGAGCCCCTCCACGGCGCCGATCCGCACCCTCGCCCCGCCGTTCCGGCCGGCGGCGTCGACGAGGGCTCGGGTGAATGCGCCGGGCTCGACCTGCGCGGTGGTCTCGGGGGTGCCGAGGCGCCCGTTCACGGCGCAGTTGCCGTCGAGCCAGGCGGAGGTGGGGAGCCGGGCGTACGCCGCGACCGACGCCTCGTCGGCGCCGGCCACCATCAAGGTATCGACCCGGCGGTATCCGTAGTCCGCCCCGAGCCGTTCCGCGAGCTCCGCATGCAGGTCGAAGCTCGCGCGGGCAAGCGGTCCCATCGCGTTCGCGTCGCACCAGTCGCGCGCGAGGAAACCGCCCGCCTTCCCGGAGGCGGCGGCCGCGAGCGAGCACCGTTCGACGAGGGTGACCTCGATTCCGAGCTCGGTCAGGAAGTACGCGGTCGCGGCGCCGATGACCCCGCCCCCGCAGACGACGACGTGCACGAGGCGGCCCTCCCTCTCGCGCGTGTCCGGGTTCGCGGGCAGTGTAGCGGAGAGAGCTTCGGGTGCCCGGGGGCGGACGGTCCCTCGTCGGCCACGGTGTATATTCCCGGGCGGCATCCGGCGGGTGCCCCGGCCGCGCGGCGCGAGCACGAAGCGGGGCGGATCGACTCTCGCGGCCCGTGATCGCCGCAGCCGAATCGAAGTGGAGGAATCGAAATGACATTGAAGCGGATATCGGGGGCGATGGCCCCGGTCCTGGTGGCGGCGTTCGCAGTCATCGGATCCGGCGTTCCGGCCGCCCAGGCGGAGGCGGTCAAGCTCAAGGCGGCGAGCTTCCTGCCCCAGCGGGTGATCTTCGCCAAGCACTTCTACGAGTGGGCCGACAAGGTCAACGAGGAATGCGCGGGCGAGGTCGAAATAAGCGTCGTCGGACCGGCCGCGGTCCCCTCGCTCGAGCAATGGCGAGCGCTCAAGACCGGTGTCATCGACATGCACTTCGGGCCGCCCAACTACTACAAGGGAGAGATGGTGGAGGCGGACGTCACCATCCTCGCCAAGAACGGTGCGACCGCGCAGAAGGAGAACGGCGCCTGGGCGATGCTGAACGATCTCCACAACGAGAAGCTCAACGCCTGGTACCTGACCCACATCCACGACGGGGTCAAGTTCTTTCTCTATACCAGCAAGCCGCACCAGGATGGCCGATTCGACGGCATGCGGCTTCGCTCGGTGCCGATCTACGACGGCTTCTTCCGTTACCTCGGCGCCGATCCGGTGCGCATGGCCCCGCCCGAGGTCGGCACCGCCCTCGAGCGCGGCGCGGTGGACGGCTACGGCTGGCCGCTGTGGGGGGTGGTCGACTTCGGCTGGCACAAGTTCACCAAGTACCGGCACGGCCCCGGCTTCTTCAGCGCCAACATCAACCTCCTCGTGAACCTGGACCGGTGGAACGGGCTTGCGGACTCGCAGCGCGCGTGCCTCGACCGCATGACCGAGTGGCTCGACACCGAGTGGCCCAAGTGGCGCGCGGCGGAGGGCGAGAACCAGGCGAAGATGCTCGCGGACGCCGGCGTCGAGTACGTCGACCTCGGGGCGGAGTGGGCCGCCACGGCCGAGGCCCTGCACTGGGAGGCGCTCGAGGAGGCGAGCCCGGAGTTCATCGGCAAGATCCGCCCCCTGCTGCAGTAGGTCGGCCGCGCCGATGGCCGCGATACCCGGCAGACGCTTGCGTCGGCGCTGACGGTTCGGCCGCGGTGGGCGTTTCGGACCCGTCCGGCGATCGCGAAAGACCGGCGGCCGCGGCGCCGGCGGCCGGCATGGCGACGTTCGGAACCGGATCGGCCCCGGACCGGAGAGAACGCGCGACCCCGGGTGGAATGAGCGCGCACGCCGCCGCCTTGCGCCACCGGTGATGCGAGCCCGGTCGCCCGCGTCGCTCGACCGGCTGTGCCGGGCGCTCGCCGGGGTGGCGGGCGCCCTGCTCTGCTTCCTCGCGATCCTCATCTGCGTCGACATCGGGAGCCGGCAGACGGACTGGTTCTCGATGCCCTGGTCGCTCGACGTCGCGGAGTACCTCCTCTACCTCATCACCTTCCTCGCGGCACCGTGGGTGCTGGTCTCGGGGGGGCACATCACCGTCGACCTGGTCGTCGCCCGCCTCGGCCCGCCCGCCCGCCGCCGCGCGGACCGGAGCGCGAACGCGATCGGCGCCGTCGCGTCCCTCGTCCTCTTCTGGTTCGCGTGCCGGGTCTGGTGGAGGTCCTTCGGCGACGGCACCCTGGTCTACGAGACCTTCGTCTTTCCGGAGTGGTGGCTGTTCTCCGCGGCGCCGCCCGTCTTCCTCCTCCTCGCCGCGATCTTCGCGAGCCGGGTCGTGCGGCCGCCTCCGGGCGGTGAATCGACCGGCGGGATCGCTCCGGGGCGCTCCGTCGATGCGCTCTGATCCGCCCCGCGCCGCGCGTCAAGCGCGCCGTCGGGCGCGCTAGCGCGACCGCCCGAGGGCCCGGGGGTGGAGTGGTACGAGGTCCTCGCCTTCCTCATCGGCGGCCTCGTCGTCCTGATGATGCTCGGGCTGCCCGTGGTGTTCGCCTTCTTCGCGGTGAACCTCGTCGGCGCCTACGTCTTCATGGGGGGCGCGAACGGGGTCGAGCAGCTCGTGCGCAACGCGATGGATGCGGCGCAGAGCTTCGCCCTCCTTCCGATTCCCCTCTTCATCCTGATGGGCGAGATCATGTTCCACACCGGGGTGGCGGGGCAGGCGATCGACGCGGTGGACCGCCTCATCGCCCGCGTCCCCGGGCGCCTCTCCCTCGTCGCGGTCGCGGGCGGGACAATCTTCTCGTCCCTCTCGGGCTCCACGATCGCCAATACCGCGATGCTCGGGAGCACCCTCCTCCCGGAGATGTACCGGCGCGGCTACCAGCCGGCCATCTCCATCGGACCGATCGTCGCGGTCGGCGGGCTCGCAATGCTCATCCCGCCGTCCGCTCTCGCCGTGCTCCTCGGCAGCATCGCCCAGATTCCGATTTCCGGGCTTCTCGTCGGCGCGGTCATCCCCGCCCTCATCCTCGCCGCCCTCTTCGTCGTCTACATCGTCATCCGGTGCCGGCTGAATCCCGCGCTCGCTCCTCCCTACGACATCGGGGACATGACCTGGCGCGAGCGGATCGTGCCTTTTTTCAAGTACGTGCTCCCCCTCATGAGCATCTTCGTGGTCGTCGTGGGGAGCATCGTCGGCGGATTCGCGACCCCGACCGAGTCCGCCGCGCTCGGGGCGATGGCATCGCTCGCGGCCGCGGCCCTCTACCGGCGTCTCACGTGGGCGAGCTTCCTCGTCGCGATGCGCCAGACGCTCCGGTTCACGGTCATGACCCTCTTCATCATCTGCGGGTCCGTCACCTTCTCCCAGATCCTCGCCTTTTCCGAGGCGTCGACCGGGCTCGCCGAGGTGGTGATCGGGGCGGACCTCGCCCCGCTCGCGGTGCTCGTCGGGATGCTCGCGGTGCTGATGCTGCTCGGCTGCTTCATGGACCAGGTGAGCATGATGATGATCACCGTGCCGCTCTTCCTCCCGGTGGTGGAAGCGATCGGATACGACACGATCGCGTTCGGCGTGCTGATGCTGATGGTGCTCGAGGTGAGCCTCGCGACCCCGCCCTTCGGCCTGCTCCTGTTCGTGATCCGGGGGGCGGCCCCCCCGTCGACCACCATGCAGCAGATCATCGGCTCGGTGGCCCCCTTCATCGGGCTCGCCCTCGCGGTCGTCGCCCTCCTCATCGCCTTCCCGGAGCTCACCCTCTTCCTCCCGGGACTCATCGACCGCTGAGGTCTCACCGTTTCCCCGCCGCCCGCCGCCCGCCGCCGGCGGACGGTGCTCTCCCGGCCGCTCGGCGCTCCGCCATCCACCGCCCCGCCCCCCCTTCGATGGTGCCGCACTGACTGTCGCCTCCGCGCGATGTTCCCGTACCCGTTGACGCGCACGCGGACATTTGTTTCACTATCCCGGTCAGGACGCGCTCATCCAGAGCGGTGGAGGGACAGGCCCTTCGAAGCCGCGGCAACCGCCAAGTGCGGTGCCAATGCCTGATCGATGAGTCAGCCGAAGGCGGTACTCCGCACTCGGCGCTCGAAGAAAGAGCGCGTGGGAAGTGAGAGAGGAGACCGCCGGATGCATGTCCTGGGCCCCCAATCTTTCGCCCCTTTCGGGGCACCGATCCGCCCGCGTATCCGGGACGGCCGCTTGCGCCGCCCCGGCGGCGGCTCGTAGCCGACCCCGGCACCTGACAGGCACGGAGGGCCGCCGGCCCGCCGCGCGTTTCGTTCCACCGTCGTCGGGACTCCGTCCCGCGACCAGCGAAACCGATACCTGGAAGGAGAAACCCATGAGTACCGACTCCGAAAAGCGCGCCGAGAACGGCGTCAACGTCGAAGCCCTGCTCGGTGCCCGCGAGGCGCTGGGAGAGACCCCGGAGGCGGGGAAGTTCGTCTGGCGGGCCACCAACGAGTGGCTCCACGGGACCCACAGCCGGTCGTCGGTGGAAGGCTACTTCGGCCTCGGCGGCGAGCACGACCACAAGTCGAGCTTCGACTTCGAGTCCGACCACCCCCTCGTGTTCGCAGCCGAGGACAACGCCGCCACGCCGGTGGAGATCGTCCTCGTCGGGCTGGCGAGCTGCCTCACCGCCGGGGTCGCCGCCGTCGCCCAGAACCGGGACATCCAGCTCCGCTCGGTGAAGGCGACGGTCGAGGCCGACATGGACATCCAGGGGATCCTCGGCGCCGACCCCGACGTCCGGAACGGCTTCAGCGGGGTACGGGTCAAGTACGACATTGACGCGGACGCGGATGCGGACGACATCGAGGCCCTCGTCGCCCAGTCGCAGAAGCGCTCGGCGGTGTTCGACATCCTCACCAACCCGACCAACGTCACCGTAGAGGTGGGGTGAGCGCCGGCGTGCCCCACACCTCCGCGCTGGTGGTCGGGGCCGGGCATGCCGGCCTCGCGATCAGCCGCCACCTCGCCGCGAGCTCGATCGACCACCTGGTCGTCGAGCGCGGCGAGGTGGCGAATTCCTGGCGCGAGGAGCGATGGGATTCGCTCCGGCTCCTCACCCCCAACTGGCAGACCCGGGTCCCCGGCCTCGCGTACGACGGTGCGGACCCCGACGGCTACATGGACATGGCCGAGGTGGTCGCGTTCCTCCAACGCTACGCCCGCGTCGTCGATCCCCCGCTCGAGACACGCACCACCGTCGAGTCGGTCCGCCGGAACGGCGCCGGGTACGAGGTGACGACCGACCGGGGGGTATGGCACGCGGCGACGGTCGTGCTCGCGACCGGGGGCTGCAACCGTCCGAAGGTGCCGGCCTTCGTTGCCGCCCTTCCCGACTTCGTTGAGTCGGTGACGCCACTCGACTACCGCCGGCCCTCCGCCCTTCCGGACGGCGGCGTCCTGGTGGTGGGCGCGTCCGCGACGGGGGTCCAGATCGCGGACGAGGTCCACCGCTCCGGGCGCCCGGTGACGGTCGCGGTCGGCGAGCACGTGCGGATGCCGCGGACCTATCGGGGCAAGGACATCCTGTGGTGGATGGACCGGACCGGGCTCCACGACGAGCGGTACGACGAGGTCGACGACATCGTCCGCGCCCGCCGCGTGCCGGCGCCCCAGCTCGTCGGCACTCCCGAGCGGCTGACCCTCGACCTGAATGCGCTCACCGACGCGGGCGTTCGCCTGTCGGGACGGCTGGTCGGGTTCGCGGGCGGCAGGGCGCAGTTCTCGGGCTCGCTCCGCAACAAGTGCAACCTCGCCGATCTCAAGCTCGGACGGCTGCTCGACACCATCGACGAGTGGATTGCCGGGCAGGGTCTCGAAGGGGAGGTCGAACCGGTCCACCGGTTCGCTCCCACCCGCGTGGAGGAATCGCCGCCCCTGGCGCTCGATCTCGCCGCGGAGGGGATCCGGACGGTCGTGTGGGCGACCGGATACGAGGCCGACCACTCATGGCTCCACGTGCCCGTCCTCGACCACAAGGGGCGGCTCCGTCACGACGGCGGAGTGGTGAGCGGGTCGCCCGGTCTCTACCGCATCGGGCTCAACTTCCTGCGCCGGCGAAAGTCGAGCTTCATCCATGGTGCCGGTGACGATGCCCGCGATCTCGTGAGCCACCTCGCCGCCCACCTCGGAGCGCGCGTGCCGGCCGAGGTGGCTTGACCGTGCTGCCGGCCGTGCCTCCGTCCGCTCGGCTGGCGTGACCCCGGCCCGAAAGCTAGCCTTTCTGTTCCTCGTTGCGGTCCGTCGCGGGCGCCGGAGTGCGCGAGAGGGCGGAGATCTCCGCGCGCAGGGCGGGGGTCATGTCGATCGCCACCGCGTCGAGCGAGGCGCGGAGCTGGTCGAGGTTGCGCGCGCCGACGATGGGGGCGGTGACCGCGGGATGCGCCCCCACCCAGGCGACCGCCGCACTCATCGGATGGAGCCCCCGCTCGCGGCAGAACGCCGCGAACGTGGCGGCGGTGTCGTGCATCCACTCTTCGGCGTAGCGCACCTGGTACATCTGGTTGACGTGGAGCCGGCTCCGTTCGCCCCCGCCCCCGCCCGCGTACTTGCCGGAGAGGAGGCCGCCGGCGGCCGGGCTGTACGGGATGACGGCGATGTCGTGGGCCTCGGCCATCGGCAGGATCTCGACCTCCGCCTGCCGCTTGACGAGGTTGTACATCGGCTCGAGGACCTCGAGGCGCGCCCACCCGTGGCGCTCCTGCACCGCGAGGGCGGCGAGGGTCTGCCACGCGGCGTAGTTGCTGACGGCCGGGTAGAGCACCTTGCCGGAGCGGACGAGTTCCTCGAGGCCCCGCATCTGCTCGTCGATGGGGGTGCGCCCGTCGAACTGGTGCAGGAAGAGGACATCCACCCGGTCGGTGCCGAGGCGCCGCAGGCATGCCTCGACGGCGCGGCGGACGTGGCGCCGCGAGCTTCCACGGGCGTTGATGTCGTCGCCCTGCGGGTTGTAGCACTTGGTCGCGACGACGAGATCGTCGCGGTGCCCCTTCATCAGGCGCCCGAGGATGCGTTCGGACTCCCCGGCGTTGTAGGTGTCGGCGGTGTCGAAGAAGTTGATGCCGGCGTCGCGGCACGCCGCGTACATGGCGGCCGAGGCCGCCTCGTCCGCGTCGCCGCCGAACGACATGGTGCCGAAGCAGAGCTCCGAGACCTGCACCCCGCTGCGTCCGAGGGGTCGATATTCCATCCCGTGTCTCCCGTTCCTGCCGACCGTCGATTCCGGTTCGCCGCCGCGCCGTCGCCCGATTCGGTACCGGTATCGGCACCGGCACCGGATTCAGCCGGGTGCGGGGTGCGCTGCGACCCTTCCATTGTCGCCGATCCCGCGGGCCGGCCGGTACGGGTTGCAACCTGGGTTCAGGGCCTTAGAGTGGCCGCCCGGCACGACCGATACGAGGATGCAGGGCATGGCGAAGCGGCTGAAGGGGGTGAAGGCGGTCATCACCGGCGGAGCGGGCGCAATCGGGCTTGCGACCGCGCGCGCGTTCGTGCGCGAGGGCGCTTCGGTATTCGTCGCGGATCTCGATCGGGGCGCGGTGGACGGGGCCGTCTCGGCGCTCACGGCTGACGCGCAGGCGGCCGGAGTCGCGCTCGCCGGCGGGGCCGCGGACGTCTGCTCCCCCGGTGAGGTGCGGGCGCTCATGCGCGACGCCGCCTCCCGGCTCGACGGCCTGCACGCGCTCGTCAACAACGCGGGGGCGGTGGTCCGAAGCCTCCTCGTGGATTTTTCCGAAGCGGACATCGACCTCGTCCTCGACGTCAACGTCAAGGGCGTGATTCTCTGCAGCCAGGCCGCGGTGCCGCTCATCCGCGAGAGCGGCGGCGGATCGATCACGTCCACGTCGTCGCAGGCCGGCCGGCGCGGCTGGGACCACAGCACCGTCTACGGGGCGTCCAAGGCGGCGGTCATCGGCTTGAGCCGCGCGATGGCGGTCGAGCTCGCCCCCGAGATTCGGGTCAACACGATCTGTCCCGGCCACGTACGCGATGTCGGGATGGCCTGGCGCACGTTCCGGGACCGCAAGGCCGACTCGCAGACGATGGAGGCGTTCAGCGACGATTTCGCGCGCGAGCACGTGCCCCTCGAGCGCCTCCAGACCGCCGACGACATCGCGGCCGGCTTCGTCTTCCTCACCTCCGGCGAGGCGAGCGAGATCACCGGAGCCGCGCTCAATATCGGCGGCGGCGTCGTCATGGACTGAGGTCGAGAGGAGGCGAAAGGGGTGAACTTCGAGGAGCATGCGGCGAAGCCGTTGCTGCGGGCGGCGGGGATTGCGACGCCGCGCGGATGCCTCGCCCGGAGCGGCGCGGAAGCGAGGGCGGCGGCCGCCGAGCTCGGGGTCCCGGTGGTGGTCAAGGCGCAGGTTCCGGCCGGAAAGCGGGGCAAGGCGGGCGGGATCCGAACCGCGGACGGTGCGGCGGCGGCCGGCGAAGCGGCGGAGGCGATTCTCGGCATGGACATCGCCGGGCATCGCGTCGAGTCGGTCCTCGTCGAGGAGCGGGCCGCGATCGCGGCCGAGTACTATGCCGCGGTCCTCAACGACCCGGTTTCCAAGGGGCCGCTCGTGATGTTCTCGCCGGAGGGAGGCATGGACATCGAGGAGGTGGCGGTGTCGAAGCCGGGGCGGGTCCGGCGCGCCCCGGTCGACATTTCCCGGGGGCTCGACGCCGATTCCGCTCGCGCGCTGCTCGACGGCTTCGGCCCGGAGCTCGACGACGCGGCGGTCGCGGAAGTGCTCGTCGCTCTGTACCAGGCGTACCGCGGCAACGACGCGGAGCTGCTGGAGATCAACCCCCTCGCGCGGCTGGATGACGGGCGGCTGGTCGCCCTCGACTGCAAGCTCGTCCTCGACGATTCCGCGATCAAGCGCCGCGAGGCGCTCGCCGGCGCCGGAAGCCCGGAACCGGCGACCGAGCTCGAGACGCGCGCCCAGGCGCTCGATCTCAAGTACATCGAGCTCGACGGGGACATCGGGGTGATCGCGAACGGCGCGGGGCTCACGATGACCACCATGGACGTCATCACCGATCAGGGGGGGAAGCCGGCGAACTTCCTCGAGATCGGGGGCGAGTCCTACACGAAGGCGAGACCTGCGCTCGAGCTCCTGCTCGACAACCCGCGGGTCAAGTGCCTCGTCGTCAACTTCTGCGGCGCGTTCGCGCGCACGGACGTGATGACCGGCGGCGTGCTCGATGCGTGGGAGGCGCTCTCGCCGGACCTCCCGGTCTTCTTCAGCGTGCACGGGACCGGCGCGACCGAGGCGCGGGCGATGCTCCTCGAGCGTCTCGGAATGACCCCGTACCCGACCATGGACGAAGCGATCGCCGCCGCCGTCGCGGCGGCGCGGGCGGCGGGGGGGGCGGCCTGCTCGTCCCCGGCGGGGGCGCGGCGCGCCCGCGGCGCGGGCGACGCGCCTCGAGCGTCTCGGAATGCCCCCGTACCCGACCATGGACGAAGCGAGCGCCGCCGCCGTCGCGGCGGCGCGGGCGGCGGGAGGTGCGACGTGATCGTCCGCGGCGGAGAGCGGGTGCTCGTCCAGGGGATCACCGGCCGGCAGGGCACGTTCTGGACCGAGCGCATGCAGGCTTACGGCACGCGCGTCGTCGGCGGGGTGAGTCCGAAGCGGGCGGGTATCGAGCACTGCGGGGTGCCGGTGTTCGCGAGCGCCCGGGAGGCGATGGGGGGGATCGGATTCGACGTCTCGGTCCTCTTCATTCCCCCGCTCGGGGTCAAGGCGGCGGCGATCGACGCGATCGAGGCGGGGTGCCCGCGCCTCGTCGTCCTCACCGAGCACGTCCCGGTGCAGGACGTGATGGAGGTGCTCGCCGCGGCGCGCGCGAACGGCGCGGCCGTCGCCGGCCCGAACACCGCGGGTCTCGTCACCCCGGGCGAGTGCTTCGTCGGCTTCATGCCCGCGTTCGAGGCGGACATCTTCCGCCCCGGGCGAGTGGGGGTGGTCTCGCGGAGCGGGAGCCTCGGCACCCTCGTTTGCCTCAACCTCGTGCAGGCGGGGCTCGGCGAATCGGCCTTCGTCGGGATCGGCGGGGGGCCGATCCTTGGCACCCCCCCCCCCGACGCGGGGGCGGCGCGCGCCGCCCGCCCGCGCACCGACGCGGGAGCGGCGGGCACCCGACCATCGCCACCACCACTCGCGACGCGGTGGCGGCGCTCGACGCCGACGAGCGCACGGACGCGGTGGTGGTGGTCGGGGAGATCGGCGGCGCGATGGAGGAGGATGCCGCGGAGTACATCCGGGGCATGGCGAAGCCGGTCGTCGCGTTCATCGCGGGCGGGGCTTCGCCGCCCGGCAAGAAGATGGGGCACGCAGGCGCGATCGTGATGGGAGACAAGGGCTCCTACGCCTCGAAGCGGCGGGCGCTCGAGGCGGTCGGGGTCGAGGTGCTCGATACCCCGTCGGGGGTGGGACCCGCGATCGGGGCCGCGCTCGGCTGACTCGAGGCCGCCCCCGTCAGTCCACCTTGAGGTCGGTGACCGCCGCGCCGCCCGCGTCCCGGAGCCGGGCGGGCTCGATTGCGAACACGCTGAAGGGACTCCCGGCCGCGGCCCAGATCCGGTCGAAGCGGAAGAGGTCGGCGTCCATGAAGACGGGCGCCGGCGTCGCGTGGCCGAGCGGGGGCACCCCGCCGATCGCGAACCCGGTCGCCGCCCGCACGAAGTCCGCGTCCGCCCGGCTCACTTTGTGCCCGAGCGCTTCCGCGAGCTTGCCGGTGTCGAGGCGGTTGTCGCCGCTCATGATCGCGACGACCGCCCGCTCCCCGCCGCGAAACACGAGCGACTTCGCGATCTCGCCCACGGAGCAGCCGACCGCCGCCGCCGCTTCCTCCGCCGTCCGCGTCGAGCCGGGAAGGGTCAGCACCTCGCAGTCGAGCGCGAGCGCCTCGAGCGCCACCCGCACCCGTTCCGGCCCTTTCAGCTTCGCCATCCGTTTCTTTGCTTCATAGCTGGCCGTCGTCGGGCCAATTGTCGAGAAGGGCGCGGTAAGCCGGATCGTCGTAGCGCGCGAGCGCGAACGCATCCGCCCACGAGGGGAGGCTCGCGCCCGCCACGTGGGCCGCGAGCAGCTCGGCGCCCGCGCACGAGCCCATGATGCCGAAGCCCGAGAACGCGGAACAGACGAAGGAGCCTTCGAGGGGCAACGGGCCGACGAGAGGGCGGTTCTCCCGGGTGCGGACGTAGTAGCCGCCGTCGATCCAGGGCCGCGGCAGGCGGCCGAAGTAGCGCTCGAGGGAGGGGAGCATGCGCGACATGCCGCGAAGCACGATCTCCGGGTAGCGCGGGTCCCAGTCGAAGGGGAACTCGGGTGCGGTTCGCCGCTCCTCCTCGTAGGTCCAGTAGAGGATTAGGGTCTCGGCGTCCGGCCCGCCCTCCGGGCGCCCGTGCGCCCCGGCCGGAAAGGTCTCGAGGAGGGCGCGTCCTTCCGGGTCGTCGGCGAGGGCCTCGCGCTCTTCCGCGGTCCACGGGAGCCGGATCGGGTCTGCCCAGATGAATAGCGGCGTGTCCCGGGGGATCGCCCGTTCGCGGTCCGGAAAGGACATCTTGACGTGGCGTTCGAACCAGACCGGGAGATCCGCCCCGAGCCACGTCGCGACCTCCTTCGCGAAGGGCCCCGCGGCGTTGACGAAGACCGGCGACCCGATTCGCTCTTCGCCGCCATCCCGGAGCGAGACCCGCGCCCCGGTGACCCGACCGCCGGCGCGCAGCACCTCCTCAACCCGGCCGTTGACGAGGAACGCCCCGTGCCGGCGCGCCTCTTCGAGGAGGTGCATGCCGAGCTGCTGCGCGCTCAGCCAGCCGCAGCGCCGCGCGTGCAGCACCGCGACGGCATCCGGCGAGATCCAGGGGAAGTGCCGGCGTATGAGCGCATCGTCGACGATGAGGTCCGCGCCGTCCGGCATGCCGGCGTACCCGTCCGGGCGATGCGGGACGTACTCGTCGCCTGCGCTCCCGTCGTGGCGCCGGAGCGGCCCCGCCCCGAGCGCGGCGGCCTCGCGTCCGGCCGCTTCGAACCCCGCCACCCGCTCGGGGTCCGCGGTCGCGAACAGGTACCCCCGGCGATTCAGGTTGAACCGGTTGCCGCTCGCCTCGGCCAGCTCCTCGAGGAGGTCGACGCTCCGGTTCATGAGCGAGACCATGGCGTCGCCCGGCCCCGGCCACCAGTTGCGGTAGCACTCGGTCGACTTGTCGCTCGTCAGGGAGAGCGGCGGGCGCTCGTCGACGATCGCGACCCGTCTTAGCCCGTGGCGCACCGCGAGATGCCAGGCGCAGGCGATGCCGACGATCCCCGCCCCGCAGACGATTGCGTCGGCCGCGCGGTTCATGGGCGAGGGTCCCTGGCGAGGAGTCGCGAAGCCTGTCCGTACGGGTGCCGGGCACGCCCGGCGGTGCTTCGGGGGCGGTTGGCGGTGTAGTGCCCGACCGGCGTTCGCGGGGGCCGGGCGGTGAATTCCCCGAGGGCGGGCCGGGTCGAACGACCGGCGCGCAAGGTGCCGGTCATCGGCCGAGCAGCATGCCGAGGCCGGCCGCGCAGAGACAGAGCACCACGCTCAGCAGCACGTTCGCGGCCGCCGCGAGCCAGCGACCGGCCTGGAGGAGGGCCAGGGTCTCCACCGAGAAGGTGGAGAACGTGGTGAACGCGCCGAGGAGTCCGGTCATGATCAGCAGGCGCATCTCCGGGGGGACGTGCACCCGTTCCGCGAAGAGCGCGAAGAGCCAGCCCATCGCGAACGAGCCGGCCACGTTGACGATGAGCGTGCCGAAGGGGAAGCGCGGGCCGAACGCCGCCGCGACCGCGGTCGAGACGCCGTGGCGGCCAAGGGCGCCCAACGCTCCACCGAAGGCAATCGCGAGGATTCTGGTCACGGGCGGGTCTCGGGGCGGAGCGAACCGGGCCGATCGCCAACGGACCTCCGGTGCCCTGCCGAATCGCGGCCTAGTAGGCGTCCGTCTCGAGAGCCATCAGGGTATCCGCCCCCGAGCGGATCGCCGCGTCGAGCGCGGTCGTCTCCGGCAGCAGGCGCCCCATGAAGTAGCGCGCGGTGGCGAGCTTCGCCCGGTAGAACCCCGAGTTGTCGGAGGGCGCCCGTTCGAGCGCGGCCTCCGCCATCGACGTCCAGAGCCAGGCGAGGCACACGAGCCCCGTGAAACGGAGGTAGTCGACCGCGGCCGCCCCGAGCTCCTCCCGGTTCTCGGCCGCCCGCTCGAGGAGCCACTCGGTGACCACCTGCAACCGCTCGAGCGCGGCCGCGAACGGCTCGAGGAACTCCGCGAGGGCCTCGTCGCCTTCGCGCTCGGCGATGAACGTCCGGAACTCCGCGGCGAGCTCGCGCACCGTCTCCCCGCCGTTCATGAAAACCTTGCGGCCGACCAGATCGTTCGCCTGCACCCCGTTGGTGCCCTCGTAGATCTGGGCGATGCGCGCATCGCGGACGAGCTGCTCCATGCCGGTCTCGGCGATGTAGCCCGCCCCGCCGAACACCTGCTGGCAGCGGGTGGCGTTCTCGTATCCGAGATCGCTCAGGAACGCCTTCACCACCGGGGTGAGCAGCCCTACCCGGTCCGCGGCCTTGCGCCGCGCTTCCGGATCCGGGTGCCGGACGGAGCGGTCGATCTCGAGCCCGACCCAGCCCGCGAGCGCCCGTGCGCCCTCGTTCCACGCGCGCGTGGTCTGCAGCATCCGCCGCACGTCGGGGTGCACGATGATGGGATCGGCCGGGAGATCCGGGCGCTTCGGACCGGAGAGCGAACGCCCCTGCAGCCGCTCGCGCGCGTAGGCGACGGCGCTCTGGTACGCCTTCTCCGCGATCCCCAGCCCCTGGATCCCGACCGCGAGGCGCTCGTGGTTCATCATCGTGAACATGCAGGCGAGACCGCGGTGCGGCTCGCCGACGAGCCAGCCGGTGGCGTCCTCGAAGCTCATCACGCAGGTCGGCGCCGCCTCGATGCCCATCTTGGTCTCGATCGAGACGCAATGCGCGCCGTTGCGCTCGCCGGGCTCGCCGTTCGCCCCGACCAGGAACTTCGGGACCAGGAAGAGGCTGATCCCCTTCACCCCGGGCGGCGCATCCGGAAGCCTCGCGAGCACGAGATGGACGATGTTCTCGGTGAGGTCGTGCTCTCCGCAGGTGATGAAGATCTTGGTGCCGGTAATCGCGCAGCTACCGTCCGGACGCGGCACCGCGCGGGTGCGGATCATCCCGAGGTCGGTGCCGGCATGCGACTCGGTGAGGCACATCGTGCCGCTCCACCGCCCGCTCACCATGTTCGGGAGGTACTTCGACCGCAGCTCCTGCGAGGCGTGCGACTCGATCGCGGTGCACGCCCCGTGGGTGAGTCCGGGAAGGAGGCTGAGCGCCATGTTGGCCGAGGTGAACATCTCGTCGATGAAGAAGTTGAGGGTTTCGGGAAGCCCCTGGCCGCCGTACTCGGGGTCCGCGGAGAGGCCGAGCCAGCCTGCGTCCCGGACTGCGCCGTAGGCTTCGCGGAAGCCCTCCGGGAGGCGGACCGTTCCGTCCGCTCGGCGCTCGCAGCCCTGCTCGTGCCCCGGCATGTTGGTGGGGTGGACGACCTCCTCGAAGAGGCGGCCGGCCTGCTCGAGCACCCCGTCGATGAGGTCCGCGCTCACCTCCTCGAACCCGGGCAGCTCCGCGAACCGCTCTTCGACCCGGAGCACCTCGTTCAGCACGAACTGCATGTCGCGCACCGGCGCACTGTATGTCTGCATGTCGGATTCCGTGTTGTGTTTCGTTCTACCGGCCTGCGCCGGGCATTGTCCGGTCTCGTCTCGGGTCGCGCGGGCCCGCCGGCTGCGCTCGCGCGGCGGCCGGACGCCGGGCGGCCGGGCGGTCGGTCGATGGGGGGAACGGGAACGCGGGCGTTCCGCGTCGCCGGACCCGCGCCCCCCCGGGCCGGGCTACATGTTCGGATAGTTCGGGCCGCCGCCGCCCTCCGGCGCCACCCATACGATGTTCTGGGTGGGGTCCTTGATGTCACAGGTCTTGCAGTGTACGCAGTTCTGCGCGTTGATCTGCAGCCGCTGCCCCTCGCCTTCCTCCACGAACTCGTACACCCCGGCGGGGCAGAACCGCTCTTCGGGCCCGGCGTAGTCGGCGAGGTTCACCCCGACCGGCGTCGCATCGTCGCGCAGGGTCAGGTGCACCGGCTGGTTCTCTTCGTGGTTGGTGCCGGACAAGAACACCGACGACAGCTTGTCGAAGGTCAGCTCGCCATCGGGGCGCGGGTACTCGATCGGCTTCGCGTCCGCCGCCTTGCGAAGCCGTTCGTGGTCGGTGTGGCCGTGGCGGAGGGTCCAGGGCGCGCGGCCCCGGAACAGCACCTGGTCGAGCCCTGCGTGGAGGGTGCCGCCGGCGAGACCCCAGCGAAACCCCGGGCGGACGTTGCGCGCCTCGTGCAGCTCGCGCCAGACCCAGGACGCGCGGAACGCGTCGGGGTACGCGGTGAGCTCCTCGCCGCCCTCGGACCCGCCCGCCACCGCCTCGAAGACGGCTTCCGCGGCGAGCATGCCGGACTTCATGGCGGTGTGGGTGCCCTTGATCTTGGGCGCGTTGAGGGTGCCCGCCTCGCAGCCGACGAGGACTCCGCCCGGGAACGCGAGCTTCGGCAGACACTGGATGCCGCCCTCGTTGACCGCGCGGGCGCCGTAGGAGATCCGCCGGCCCCCTTCGAAGGTGCCCCGGATCTTCGGGTGGGTCTTGAACCGCTGCATCTCCTCGAAGGGTGAGAGGTACGGGTTCGCGTAGTCGAGCCCGATCACGAATCCGACCGCCACCTGACGGTCCTCCAGGTGGTACAGGAACGACCCGCCGTAGGTGTCCGAGGCAAGCGGCCAGCCCGCGGTGTGGACGACGAGGCCTGGGCGATGCCGCTCGGGCTCGACCTCCCAGAGCTCCTTGATCCCGATGCCGTAGGTCTGTGGCTCCACCCCGTCGCGAAGCCCGAAGCGCTCCGCCAGCCGCAGTCCGAGGTGGCCGCGGCACCCTTCGGCGAAGAACGTGTACTTCGCGCGAAGCTCCATGCCCGGCATGTAGTTGTCGGTCGGCTCGCCGTCGCGCCCGACCCCCATGTCGCCGGTGACGATCCCGCCGACGGCGCCGTCGTCGCGGTAGAGCACGTCCGTGGCGGCGAAGCCGGGGAACACCTCCGCCCCGAGCTCCTCCGCCTGGGCGGCGAGCCAGCGGCACAGGTTCCCCAGGCTGACGATGTAGTTGCCGTGGTTCCTGAGCGAGGGCGGGAGCAGCGCGGTCGGCCACGACATGCCGCCCGATTCGGTGAGAAAGAGGAAACGCTCCTCGGCGACCGGGGTGTTGAGGGGCGCCTCGCGCTCGCGCCAGTCCGGGAAGAGCTCCTCGAGGGCGCGGGGCTCGATCACCGCCCCCGAAAGAATGTGGGCGCCGACTTCGGAGCCCTTCTCGACCACGCAGACGCTCAAATCGTGGCCTCGCTCCGCGGCGAGCTGGCGCAGCCGCACCGCGGCGGCAAGGCCCGACGGACCCGCCCCGACGATCACCACGTCGAAATCCATGGATTCGCGTTCGATGGCTGCCTTGTCCATCCCTTCGCCCCGTTGCGCCGCCGCCCCGCGCGGCCGGTCCGTCGGCGTCCGGCTCCCGGCCCCGCCCGGCCCCACCGTGCCGTTCGCGCCGATTATAAGGTCCTGAACCGCAACCCGCCCTTGACTTTGCGGCCGGGGCCTACCTAGATTGCGCGGCTCGCGCGGGCGGGCGGCAGCCCGGCCGTTCACCTTCATGCAGCCGACGCGGGGGCGCAGCAAGAGCGATGGAATTCCGGATCGAGCCGGCGACGCCGGAGCAGCGGCGACCGAAACCGGCGGACGAGAGTTCGCTCGGGTTCGGGAAGATCTACAGCGATCACATGTTCACGATGCGGTGGACTTCGGACGGCGGATGGGGCGAGCCGACCGTAGCGCCGTTCGCGAACCTCGATCTCTCGCCCGCCTCGCTCGTCCTGCACTACGGCCAGACCATCTTCGAGGGCCTCAAGGCCTACCGGAACCGCGGGCGGTCCGGGACGGCGAACCTGTTCCGCGCCGCGGACAATGCGGCCCGCTTCAACTCGTCGGCCGTGCGTCTCGACCTGCCGGAGGTCGACCCGGACCTCTTCGTCGGCGCGATCGAGGCCCTCCTCGAGCTCGATCACGAGTGGATCCCCCGGTCGCACGGGACCTCGCTCTACGTGCGCCCGACGATGATCGCGACCGAACCCTACATCGGCCTCAAGTCCACCCACGAGGCACTGTTCTTCATCATCACCGGGCCGGTCGGGGCTTACTACCCCGAGGGCTTCAACCCGGTGAAGATCACGGTCGCGGAGCGGTATTCGCGAGCCGGCCCGGGCGGGCTCGGCGCAGCCAAGACGGCCGCCAACTACGCGGCGAGCCTCAAGGCGGAGAAGGAGGCCCTCGGGCGCGGCTTCACCCAGGTCCTGTGGCTCGACGCGGCGGAGCACCGCTACATCGAGGAAGTGGGCTCGATGAACATCCTGTTCAAGATCGGTGGCACGGTCATCACCCCGCCGGCCGGGGACACCATCCTCGCCGGGATCACCAAGGACTCGGTGCTGAAGCTCCTCCGGAGCTGGGACGTCCCGGTCGCCGAGGAGCGCCTCACCATCGACGACGTGCTCGGGGCGCAGGAGAACGGCACCCTCGAAGAAGTGTTCGGGGCGGGGACGGCGGCCGTCATCTCGCCGGTCGGCGCGCTCGAGTACGAGGGGCGGACCCACCACATCGCGAACGGCGGCACCGGCCCGCTCGCCGAAAAGCTCTTCGACGAGCTGATCGGCATCCAGTACGGAGCGCGACCAGATCCCTTCGGCTGGATCCGGGAGGTGACGCCGGCCGGCGCGGGCGGCTGAACCCTCGTGTGAAACGCATTCCTCGCCGCGCGGGGCGCCCGCCAAGCCCCCGTCGGCGGGCGCGGGGGGGTGCCGCCGGCCGGCGGGGGCGGCTGACCCCTCGTGTGAACCGCATTCCGGGCGGCGCGTCGCGCGCGCCCGGAGCCGCCTGCACACGCCCGCCGGACCTCCCCCTGCCGCACCCCGGCCGGGAAGTCCGCCTCGCATCCTGATGGAGCTCTGGGTCCCGATCACGCTCGTCGCCGCGTTCATGCAGAACCTGCGGTCGGCGCTGCAGAAGCACCTGAAGGGATCGCTCAGCACCTACGGCGCCACCTTCTGCCGGTTCGTCTACGCGGTGCCCCTCGCCCTCGTCTACGTGGCGGTTCTCGGCGAGGGATACGGTTTCGAGTGGCCGGAGCCGAACCCGCGCTTCGCGCTCTTCGCGATGCTCGGCGGCCTTGCGCAAATTACCGCGACCGCACTGCTCGTCTACCTTTTCTCGCTCCGCAACTTCGCGGTGGGGACCACGTACTCGAAGACCGAGACGGTGCAGACCGCGATCTTCGGCCTCGTGATCCTCGGCGAACCGGTGAGCTCCCTCGCCACGCTCGCGATCCTGATCAGCCTCGTCGGGGTGATGTCGATCTCGGCCGCCAAGAGCCGGTTGACCCTGCGCAACCTGCTCCTCGGCTGGACCGGGCGGGCCGCCTTCATCGGGATGCTGTCGGGAACCTTCTTCGGCTTGAGCGCGGTGGCCTACCGGGCCGCCGCGCTCTCCCTCGGCGGTGAGGGGTTCCTGATGCAGGCTGCGTTCACCCTCGCGTGCGTGCTGGTGTTCCAGACCGCGGTGATGGCGGTGTGGATCCGGGCGCGCGAGCCGGGCGAGCTGACCCGGGTGATCCGCGGCTGGCGGGTCGCCTCCCTCGTCGGGATATCGGGGATGATCGGCTCGGTCGGCTGGTTCAGCGCGATGACCCTCGAGAACGCAGCCTACGTGCGGGCGGTGGGTCAGGTCGAGCTGGTCTTCACCTTCATCGCTTCGTACTTCTTCTTCCGGGAGCGCTCGACTCCCCTCGAGATCGGGGGGATCCTCCTCATCGTCGCCGGAATCGTCATCCTGCTCCTCGGCTGATCGGCGCCCTGCTCCCGGCGCGCGGCGCCTTCCTCTCGAGCTGGACGAACACGCTCACCAGGGCCAGCAACCCGGACCCCACCATCAGCAGGAGCGACACCGCGTTCAGCACCGGGGTCGAGCCGACCTTGAGCATCCGGTCGTACATCGTGACCGTCAGGGGAGCGTCGGAGCCGACGAGGAACAAGGTGGTGTTGAAGTTCTCGAAGGAGACGAGGAACGCCACGAGCCCCGATCCGATGAGGGCCGGCCGCAAGTACGGCAGGGTGATGGTCAGAAACACCCGGGTACGGCTGGCCCCCAGGTTGAAGGCGGCCTCCTCGAGCGAGCGGTCGAACTTGCGGAGCCGGGCCGAGATCACCAGCGAGGTGATGGTGATGATGAAGGATGCCTGGCCGAGGATGACAAGGGGCAGGCCCGGCCGCAGAAAGTCCGGATCGTATCCGAACCGGCTCTCCACGTGGTTCGCGATCCCGCTCGCGAGGACGAGGATCGAGATGCCGAGAATCACGCCCGGAATCACCAGCGGAACGATCATCAGCATGTAGCACAGGCCCTTGAAGGGGAACCGGTGCCGTTCGAACAGAAAGGAGTTGGTGAGGCCGACCACCAGGCTCACGATCGACACCAGGGTCGCCACCAGGAATGAGACTGCGAGTCCCTTGAGGAGGCGGCGGTCGTGGAGCAGCCCAATCTTCGGATCGGCGTCGCCGGTGAACCAGGCGAGGGTGAAGCCCTTCCACGGCATCGAGGCGAACAGCGAGTCGTTGAACGCGAAGAGCCCGGCCGCGATCAGCGGTGCGATCAGGAATGCGAAGAACCCGAGGACGCAGGCCCGATAGCCCCACATGAACGGCCGTGGCGGGCGAATCGACGGGATCACGCTTCGTTCCTCGCCACCGTGGAGGCGAGCGACTGTCCGCTGAGGCGAAGGCCGAGCCAGACGGTAAGGGACGTGAAGAGCAGCAGCAGGATTCCGAAGGCGGCTCCGGACTCCCAGTTGAAGCGCGTGATGAACTGCTCGTAGATCTGCTCGGTGAACCACATGCTGTTCTTCCCCCCGAGCAGTATCGGGGTGAGATAGCTTCCCGCGGTGAGCATGAAGACGACGATGGAGCCGGCGACGATCCCGGGCATCGCGTAGGGGATGACGATCCGGCGCATGACGGTCAAGCCGTTGCCGCCGAGGTTGTAGCCCGCCTCGATGAGGCTGTTGTCCATGCCGTCGAGAGTCGAGACGAGGGGCACGATCATGAACAGGACCACCGTGTAGACCAGCCCCACGACCACGGTGGCGTCGTTGTAGAGGAGCTCGACCGGGACGCTCACGATCCCCGTCCACTGGAGGAAGCTCGATACCACGCCGGTCTCGCGAAGGAGGATCATCCAGCCGTAGGCCCGCACGAGGTCGCTCACCCAGAGCGGGATCAGGCATCCCAGAAAGAGCGCCCCCCGCGCCCGGCGCCCCGCGATCTTGGCGATGTAGTACGCAATCGGGAATCCCACCAGGAAGGTCAGCGCGGTCACCAGGACCGAGAACGACGCGGTGCGAAGCAGCGTGTTCCAGTAGATGGGCTCGCGGAAGAAATCCAGGTAGTTGCCGGGGCCGACGGTGTAGACGAGCGGCGCGACCTTCTCGCGCAAGGACAGGGTGAAGATCCCGGCGTGGGGAAGCACGATGAGGAGGGCGATCCAGAGAAGGAACGGAGCCAGCAGCATGAACAGGGTCAGCCGCCGGATGCTTCGCTGATTCATGCCGGAGTCATCCGGCGGGGTCTTCGCCCGCCCTCGCGAAGCACTTCGAGCCGGTTCGCTCCCAGGCGAGTACCACCGGCGCGCCGTTCTCGAAGCCGATGTCCGGCCCCCGTTGCGGGAGGTCGGCCTCGACCTGTTCCCCGGTGGAGGTCCTGACGAGGATGCGGCTGTTCGCGCCGTTGAATAGCGTCCCCTCGATCCGGCCCGCCTGGCGATTGTGCTCGCCGCTCCCGTCCGTTGCGTCCGTTGCGTCCGTCGCCTGGGCTCCGGTGACCGAAATCGACTCCGGACGAACGAACACTTCGACCGCGTCCCCCCGGCGGAGCACCCCGCCCGCCTCGCATGCCGCCAGGGTCAGACCGGAGTCCGTCTCCACCCGGACCCCCGCCGGATCGCGGTCGAGCACCCGGCCCGGCCAGCGGTTGCTGTCCCCGACGAAACCGGCGACGAACGCCGTCACCGGGTCGTGATAGAGCTCGCGCGGCGCGCCGACCTGCTCGAACCGTCCGTGATTCATCACCGCGACCCGGTCCGACATCACCAGGGCTTCCGACTGGTCGTGGGTGATGTAGACGAACGTGGTGCCGAACTGGCTCTGCAGCATCTTGAGCTCGATCTTCATCTGCTCGCGAAGCTTGAGATCGAGGGCGCCGAGCGGTTCGTCGAGGAGGAGCACGTCGGGGTCGAGCACCATGCAGCGCGCGATCGCGATGCGCTGCTTCTGTCCTCCCGACAACTGGCCGATGTCCTTCGACCCGGCATGGGGAAGCCCCACCCGTTCGAGCACGTCCGCGGTGCGGCGGGCGATCTCTCCCCTCGCCACTCCCTTGCAGCGAAGACCGTAGGCGATGTTCTCCGCGACGTTCATCATCGGAAACAGCGCGAGGTGTTGGAAGACGAGCTTGACGTTGCGTCGATTGGGTGCAAGGGAGAGCACCGACCGGCCCTTGATGAGAATGTCGCCTTCGCTCGGCTCCTCGAACCCGGCAATCATCCGCAGCAGGGTGGTCTTGCCGCAGCCCGACGGACCCAGAATGGAGAAGAAGGAGCCGCTCGGGATCCCGAAGGACACGCCGTCCACGGCGACGAACGCGCCGAAGCGTTTCCGGACGCCCCGGCACTCGAGATCGTGGATGGCAGCCACCGGCGAAGCGCCGCCGGCCCGGGAGGAGGGTCGGGGGGCCCGAGTCTCTCCTCCCGGACCCCGTTCCCGGTTACTGCGCGGCCTTGATTCGCTCGAGAACCTTGCCTTCGATGTCTTCGAGGCCCGGCGGGATGTTGGCGAACCACTTGATGTTGGCGACGTCATCGTTGGAGAACGCGTCGCTGAACGATGCCTTGAGCTGGTCCGAGGTGAGATCGCCGCCATCCTTGTGAGCGGTGACGTAGCCCGAGTGGCTGGACATCATCTTGGCGATGTCCGGGCGCATCACGAAGTTGATCCACTGGTAGGCCGCCTCTTCGGCCTTCGACTTGCGCGGCAGGGTGAAGGTGTCGATCCATCCCATCGCGCCGTGGCTGGGAGGCCGGAAGTTGATGTCCGGATTCTCGGTGTTCAGCTTGAAGGCGGTCCCGTCCCAAGCGTCCGAGGCGACGATCTCGCCGGAGCGCAGGAGGTTCGAGAGGTCGTCCCCGCCCGTCCAGTAGGTCTTCACGTTCGCCTTGCACGCGATGAGCTTCTCGGCCGCCGCGTTGATGATGCGCTCGTACTCCGCGATGTCCCCGTATGCCCCGAAGGGGTCCTCGCCCATTGCGTAGCCCATGCCGATGAGGATGGTGCGCTTGAGGCGCATCGAGACCCGTCCCTCGTACTGCGGGTCGCAGAGGTCAGCGAAGCTCTCGAGGTCCGGCGCCTTCGCCTTGTTGACCACGAGTCCGGACGTGCCCCAGAAGTGCGGCACCGAGTAGACCTCCCCGTCGATGGTCGTGTTCGCCTTCACCGCGGCGAGCAGGCTCGGGTCGTATGCCGATGTGTCGATCTTCGAGAGATCCATCGGCCGGTAGATGTTGTACTCGAGCTGCGCGGCGTGGATCCGGTCATGGCTAGGTTGCGCGAGGTCGAATCCGCCCCCGCCGGTGGCGCGCAGCTTGGAGATCATCTCCTCGTTGTTCGAGAAGGTGACCTCCACCTCGATCCCGGTCTCGTTCTTGAACATCTCGATGACGTTCTCCGGGGCGTAGCTTCCCCAGGTGAGCAGGCGCAGGGTGTCCGCCGCCGCCGGGGTCGTCGTGGTTGCGACGGCGAGCGTCGCGAGCACAGCCAGAACTTTGAACTTTCTCATGGTTCCCTCCCTCGGGGATCGGGTGAGCCGGCGCGGCGCGTGTCACACCTCGCTCAACTCACGGGTCGAGTTCGCCAGCCATTGCGGCCGGACGGTTATGCCCCAGCCGGGTCCGGCGGGGATCTCCACCCGGCCGTCCCTGGCTACGGGCAGCTCGTCGTAGACGCCATACTGCCATGGATAGTACTCCGCCGCCTCGATCGACAGCTCGACATAGGGCCCGGCATTCTCGATCGCGCCCATCAGGTGCAGGGTGAACACGGTGACGAGCGAGAGATTGGCCGAGTGGGGGGTGACCGGCATGCCCGCGGCGGCCGCCATGCGGACGACCCGGAGAAAGCGGTCGACCCCGCCCACGTAGCACACGTCCGGCTGCGCCACGTCCATCGTTCCCGTCGCGATCAGGAACTGCCACAGGGCGAGGTTGTTGTCCTGCTCGCCGCCCGTCACGTCGAGGTCGAGCGCTTCCGTGACCTGCCGGGTCCAGTCCGGCCGCCAGTAGGGGCAGGGCTCCTCGAAATGGCACACCCGGTTTTCTTCGAGGATCCGACCGAGCTCGATCGCCTGCTCCGGCGAGTAGCAGCTGTTCGCGTCCACGAGGAGTTCCACGTCGTCGCCGAGCGCCCGGCGAACGGCCGGGACGATCGCCTCGGACCGGCCCGGCCACTCGTCGCGCCCGCGCCCGCACTCCGCTCCCACCCGGAACTTGAAAGCGTCGAATCCGTGGCGGTCCCGCAGGCGGAGGAACCGCTCCGCCTCCTCGCGCGGGGTGATGTCCCGCTTCATGCTCGACGCGTAGACGCGTAGCGGGCGCGGGGTCCCGCCCAACAGCTCGCAGACGCTCTTTCCCTCGAGCTTGCCGTGGAGATCCCACACCGCCGTGTCGAGACCGCCGAGGGCGCGGCAGAGGTGAGAACCCGGGAACTTGTGCTCTCGCTCGCAGACGAAGTCGACGAGGTCGCCGAGGAGAGCGAGGTCCGAGATGTCGCGGCCGAGGACCCACGGCGCAACCTGGCGGTGGAGCACCGCGGCCGAGAGGTCGGCGTGATAGGTGGCGACCTGACCCCAGCCCTGCGCGCCGTCGTCGGTGGTGAGCCGGACGAGGCCGACCTCGCGGGTACAGAACGTCTCGAGGGCCCGGATCTTCATCGCGGTGCGAGCGGCCGCGTCTCAATCGTCGGCGGCGCTGCGAACCGGCGGTGGGCCCTGACCCGGTTCCCGAGCGTCGCCGACGTCGTGGCTCTCCACGGTCGCGGCGTGCAGGAACGCGGCCACCGCGGTGTTGAACTCCTCGTGGCGCTGCGCGTTCACCGCATGGCCGGCCGGGAGGTCCACGACCCGGAGACCCGGAACGTTCGACTGCGCGTAGTCGCGGTGCGGAGCGAAACGCTTCTCGTAGCTCCCGCACACCATCATCGTCGGGACCGAGATGTTGCGTGCCGCCTCGCGAACCGAGACGTCGACGTTGAGGTGCCGGTACGAATCGGCGACGGCCCGAGGGTCGATGCGGCCCGCATCCGTGACCAGCTCCTCGTGAAGCCCGGGCGGCAGCCGCCGGGCGCCGCGCGGATGCACCGGCAGGTCCTCCACCGCCGCGAGTCCGCGCGCTTCGATGTCCTCGATCGCCGCCGCCGCGAGCCGGCGGCGCTCGAGGATGATCTCGGCCGTCGCGAACGCGGAGTTCGAGTTGGTGAACACCTGGGCGATGACCCGCTCGGGGAACGCGAGCGAGTAGCGGAGGGTCAGCGACGCCCCGAGCGACTGCCCGCAAAGGTACCAGCGCTCCGTGCCGAGCCGCTCGCGGATCGCCTCGAACTGCTCGAGATAGCCGGCCGCGGAGTAGTCGCGGGGAGTGCGGCCCGCCGGGGAGCGCCCGTGACCCCACAGCTCGACGACCACCGGGCGGCAGACCGCGGCAAGCGGTCCCACGTTTTCCCGCCACTGCGCGCGGCTCGAAAGGAACCCGTGCACGAACAGCATGGGCGGTCCGTCGCCAGGGTGCTCCTCGAAGTGAAGCCGCGGATCCATGGCGGCGAATTCTAGCGCGCATGTATGACCGATCTTCGGCGTCCTCGCGGCCAGGAGCGGTGAGATTCCCGGGCCGGATATCGCCTCGGCCACGTATGATCCGCGAATGAACGCAAACCCGAGCGGCGCGAACCCGAACGTTGAACGGAATGTCCGGAGTTCGTGACCCGCTGGGCGGCGTCCGCGACGGCTACGACCGGTGGGCGGAGGTCTACGACCACGACGCCAACCCCCTGACCGCTCTCGAGGAGCCGCGCGTCCGGGGAGCGCTCGGAGACGTGCGGGGCCGCGCCGTGCTGGACCTCGGCTGCGGGACCGGCCGGCACACCGAGTGGCTGGCCGAGGCGGGGGCCCGGATCACCGCCATCGACTTCTCCCGGGGCATGCTGGACGCGGCCCGGCGGAAGGTGCCCTCCGGCTGCGCGACCTTCATCGCCCATGACCTGCACGAGCCGCTCCCGCTTCGCGACGGGTCGTTCGACGCGGTGGTGAGCGGCCTCGTCCTCGAGCACCTCCGGGACCTCGACCGCTTCTTCTCCGAAGCGTTCCGGGTGCTGAAGCCGTCCGGCTGCGCCGTGGTCTCCGCGATGCATCCCGCGATGTTCCTTCGCGGGAGCCAGGCCCGCTTCACCGATCCGGACTCGGGAGAGGTGATCATGCCGGGCAGCGTTCCCCACCGGATCGGAGACTTCGTCATGGCGGCGCTGAGAGCGGGCTTCGTGCTGCACGAGATCGGCGAGCAAGCTCCGGATGCCGAGTTTGCCGGACGGTACCCCCGGGCCGAGCGCTACGTCGGCTGGCCGATGCTCGTCCTCCTCGTCATGGAGGCCGGCAGCGGGCAGGGCGGCCGGGAACGATAGCCGTGCCGTTGCGACATCAGCCATCGAAGTCGGGGCCGCGCCGCCCGAGCCGCCGCTCGGATTGCAAGCGCCCCCGGCCGGCGGCCGCGGGCGCTTGCGTGGAAGCGGTTCAGCGGGGCCGGCGGGCGATGAAGTCGATCTCGACCCGGGCGCCGCGGGCGAGGGCGGTCACCCCGATGCAGGTCCGCGCGGGGAGCCGGTCGGACGGGAAGTACGATCGGTACGTCTCGTTCATCCGCTCGTAGTCTTCCTCGAACCGGGTGAGGAAGGCCCGGGCGGCGACGACGTGCTCGAGGCCGAGGCCGACACCGTCGAGCACGAGGACGAGGTTGTCCATCACGCGACGGGTCTGGCCTTCGATGTCGGGCGCAAGGGGCCGCCCGTCGTCATCGGGATGGTTCGGGATCTGACCGGTCAGATAGACCCATCCATCCGCCTCCACCGCGTGGCTGTAGGGCGCGACCGGCCGCGCGCCGCCCGCCACCAGGTGGAAGAGAGGGGTCTGCATCGCGGCTGGACTCCCATGCGGGAAAGCGGGCGGGGAGTATATCCGGTGCCCGCCGCCCACTCGTGCGCCCATCCTCCAACTCCCGTCCATCCCCGGGCATGCCCGTCTGCTATGATGCGCGCCCTCGCTCCGGCCCTCGTCGCTTCCGGTATGGCGATCGACCGCAAGCTGCTCGAAATCCTCTGTTGCCCGGTGACCCGCGTCCCGGTGGAGCGGCTGGCGGCGGCGAAGCTCGGCGCGGTGAACGAGGCGATTCGCGAGGGTGGCGTCAAGCATGCCGACGGCTCCCCCGTCGAGACCGAGCTCTCCGAGGCGCTGATCACGGCCACCCGGACGACGATCTACGTGGTGGAGGACGGCATCCCGATCATGCTCGAGGATCGATCGATTCCCGCCATCCAGTTCGAGCCGCCTCCCTGACCCTGAACGAGCGGCGGGCGGCCTCGGACCGGGCCGCGCAACCTGAACCCCCTAGACCCGAAAGGAGAAACGACCAGATGACGATTTCCGTTGGCGACCGGATTCCTTCCGTAGACCTCACCCGGATGACGGCCGACGGCCCGCAGGCGGTGTCCACCGACGAGCTTTGCGCAGGCCGCAAGGTGGTGCTGTTCGCGGTGCCCGGCGCCTTCACGCCGACCTGCTCCGCCCAGCACCTTCCCGGGTTCACCGCGAACGTCGATGCGCTCCGCGCGAAAGGAGTCGACGCGGTCGCGTGCCTCGCGACCAATGACGTGTTCGTCATGGACGCATGGGGGAAGGACCAGGACACCGACGGCAAGGTCGAGATGCTGGCCGACGGCAGCGGCGAGTTCACGAAGGCGATGGGCCTCGAGTTCGACCTCTCGGCCCGCGGACTCGGCGTCCGCTCGCAGCGCTACGCGCTCGTCGCCGACGACGGGGTGGTGACGACCCTCAACGTGGACGAGGGCGGAGGGCTCGAAAAAAGCTCGGCGGAATCGATCCTCGCCGCGCTCTAGAACCGGTCCGGGCCGCAAGCCCGGGGGGGGGGCGGCGGCCGGCGGGGGCCGGCCGCCGGCCCCGGCCGCCGGCCCGTCTCGACCGCGCGGCCGGCCCGTCCCGGTTACTCCAGCGCCTTTCCGAGCTCCTCGTCGAGCTCGGGCAGCGCCTTGAAGAGGTCCGCGACCACGCCGTAGTCCGCGACCTGGAAGATGGGCGCTTCCTCGTCCTTGTTGATCGCCACGATGACCTTGCTGTCCTTCATGCCCGCGAGGTGCTGGATGGCGCCGGAAATGCCGACCGCCACGTAGAGGTCCGGCGCGACCACCTTCCCGGTCTGTCCCACCTGGTAGTCGTTCGGAACGAAGCCGGCGTCCACCGCGGCGCGCGAGGCGCCGACCGCCGCGCCGAGCCGGTCGGCCACCGTCTCGAGCAGGTGGAAGTTGTCCCCGCTCTGCATCCCGCGCCCGCCCGATATGACGATGCCAGCCGACGTGAGCTCGGGCCGCTCGGACCGGGTGAGCTCCTGGCCGACGAAGCTCGAAAGGCCGCTCGCACCGCCCTCGACTCCGACCTCGTCAATCGTCGCCGAGCCGCCGCGGTCCGCGACCGCCTCGAAGGCCGTCGCCCGCACGGTGACGACCTTCTTCGCGTCCGAGGTGCGCACGGTCGCGATCGCGTTGCCCGCATAGATGGGGCGGACGAACGTGTCGGCCGACTCGACCCCGATGATGTCGGACACGGGAGCGACGTCGAGGAGCGCGGCGGCCCGCGGGAGGATGTTCTTTCCCCCCGTGGTATGGGCCGCGAGGATCGCATCGTAGGGGCCGGCGAGCGCGACCAGGAGGTCCGCGATCGGCTCGGCGAGCCCGTGGGCGAGCTCCGCCCCGTCGGCGTGCAGCACGCGGGTCACTCCCTCGACCGCGGCGCCTGCCTCGGCGGCGCCCCGGCAGCCCTCCCCGCACACGAGCAGGTGGACTTCGGAGTCGAGCTCCCGCGCGGCCGCGACCGCGCTCAGGGTTCCGTTGAGAATCGCCGAGCCGTCGTGCTCGGCATAGACGAGAACGCTCATTCAGATCACCTTCGCCTCGTTTCGGAGCTTGTCCACCAGTGAGGCCACGTCCTCGACGATGACCCCGGCCTGACGCTGCGGCGGTTCCCTGACCGAGAGGATGGACAGACGTGGATCGACCGCGACCCCCAGCTCCTCCGGAGTCACCGCGTCGATCGGCTTCTTCTTCGCCCTCATGATGTTGGGAAGCGAGGCGTAGCGGGGTTCGTTCAGGCGCAGATCCGTGGTGATCACCATCGGGAGGGCAAGCGCTACCGTCTCGAGTCCGCCATCGACCTCGCGCGTGACGTTCGCCGCCCCTTCGCCGCCCCCATCGAGATCGATGCGGGACGCGAAGGTGCCCTGCGACCAGCCGAGGAGGCCGGCCAGCATCTGACCGGTCTGGCTGTTGTCGTTGTCGATCGCCTGCTTGCCGAGAATGACCAGTCCGGGAGCCTCGCGGTCGACGAGGACCTTGAGCATCTTCGCGATCGCGAGGGGCTGGAGCTCGTCGTCCGTCAGCACGTGGACCCCCCGGTCCGCCCCCATCGCGAGGGCGGTGCGGATGGTCTCCTGGCACTTCTGCGGACCGAGCGAGACGACCACGACCTCTTCGGCCTTGCCCGCCTCCCTGAGTCGCAGCGCCTCTTCCACCGCGATCTCGTCGAAGGGATTCATCGACATCTTGACGTTGGCCGTCTCGACCCCCGTCTCGTCGGACTTGACGCGGATCTTGACGTTGTAGTCGACGACCCGCTTGACCGCCACCAGTATCTTCATTGCCGCCTTTTCGTCTTCAGGATTTGCCCGGATTCGGGCGAGCGCGAAGGGTAATTGCGTGTGCGTGCGCATGCAACGGATTCGGACCCGTAGCGGCTCGCGGTCTACCGGTCCTCGTCGACCGCGGCCGGCCGCGGCATTCCGGATGCAGTCCCGGCGAGGGGGGAGAGTCCGGGCCGGGTGCAGATGCGGGCCGCGCGATGATCTACCATTGAGACCGGTACCGCCGCGAGGGTCGTCATCCGGTGAACAGCGCACAGGCATTCGCAGGCTCGCTCGCCGAACGGTCGGCGGACGTGCTCGACGCCTGCACCCGCTGCGGCCGGTGCGTCGAGGTCTGCCCGATGGTCGAGCCTGCGGGACTCGACGCATCGAAGGCCCGCGGAATCGTCTCCGGCGTGCTGGAATTGCTGGCGGGTGGCGAGGGCACGCAGGGCGCGGCCACCTGGGCGAACGTCTGCACCGGGAGCGGCTACTGCATCCCCGCCTGCAACGACGGCGTCAACCCCCGGTTCATGCTCGGCCTCGCCCGCACCGCGGTGCGCCGCCGGGAGGGCAGCGAGCCGGCGCGGCGCGACGGGTCCAGGGTCTTCTCGGGAATGAGCCGCGGGGTGCGGGTCCTCTCCCGCCTGCAGCTCCCGCCGGATCTGCTGGCGAAGATCAACCCGCGTCCGCGCCGGGGCGATGGGCGGGAAGAACCGCCCGACGTCGTCTTCTATACCGGATGCAACGTCCTTCGCACCCCGCACATCGCCCTCCTTTGCCTGGACGTCCTCGACCGGCTGGGGGTGCGCTACCAGGTGATGGGCGGCCCCTCGCACTGCTGCGGCATCTTCCAGTATCGCGCCGGCGACATCGAGGGCGCAGGCCGGGTGGGGTTCAACACGATCGAGCGGCTCGGCGGCGCGGGCACCGGCGAGGTGCTCTCGTGGTGCCCGAGCTGCCAGACCCAGCTCGGGGAGGTCACGATCCCGACCTTCGCCGACGTGAACGGGGCCGAACCGTTCGGGTTGACGCCCTACATCGAGTACCTCGCGAGCCGGCTCGATCGGCTGGCCCCCTTCATGACCCGGCCCGTCGAGCGGCGGGTGGCGCTGCACGAACGCCCGGTCCTCCCGGGGGTCGTCGATGCGGCGCGGCGGATACTGCGCGCGATCCCCGGCCTCACCCTGGTCGAGCTCGAGGTCCCGCGGGTCGGCACCATGTCGAACAGCCTTTCCGTTCTCCCCCGATTCAAGGCGGAGCTTCGCGATCGGGAGTTCGCGGCGGCGGAGGCGGAAGGGGTCGATACCCTTGCGACCATCTTCCATGCGTGTCACCGCGAGATCTGTCACTACGAGTCGGGACGCAGCTTCGAGATCCTCAACTTCATGGAGCTGGTGGGCGAGAGCCTCGGCTTTCGCCACGAGGACGTCTACAAGAGACTGAAGCTCATGCAGGACGTCGACGCGATCGTTCGCGACACCGCCGACCTGGCCGAGCACCACGGCCTGGATCTCGACGACGTCCGCGACGTCATCTTCACGGACATGCTCTCGGGACAATCGGTCGGGGTGGTTCCGGTAACCGAGGATCGCCGCCTCTGACGGCGGACGGAAGCGGATCCGGCCGAACCGTCCGCGGGGTGCTCGAAGGCTTGCAGAATCCCGCCACGCGTTGACACTCCCCACCCCCGTCGGTATGCTTCGCCGCCCCTTCGCTCCCCCGGGTCACACTGAAGCTCACACCGAATGAAGAGAACGTTTCAGCCCAGCGTTCGCCGCGCGAAACGCCGCCGCGGCTTCCGTGCCAAGATGCGCACCCGTGCGGGTCGGCGCATCATCAAGGCGCGGCGCGCCAAGGGCCGGGTGCGCCTGGCTTCGTGAGCCTCTGACCCTGGACCTCGATCGTTCGTTCGGGCGCGAACGGCGCCTTCGAACGAGGCGCGATTTCCAGCGGGTATTCGAGGCTCCGGTCCGCTCGTCCGGCCGGTATTTCTCGGTCCTTGCCCGCGTCCGGTGCATCGGCCATGCGCGACTCGGTCTCGCGGTGGCGAAGAAGCGGGTTCGACGCGCGAACCGGCGCAACCGTCTGAAACGGCTGGTCCGCGAGAGCTTCCGGGAGAACCAGAATCGACTGGCAGGAATGGACCTCGTGGTGGTCGCCTTCGCGGCTGCGGACCGGGAGCGCGGGGCGGTGCTCCGGAGCGCGCTCGAGCGGCAATGGGCCACCCTGGCGGAAGAATGCAGGCTGCGCTGATCGCCATCGTCAAGGTATACCGCTTCGCGGTGAGTCCGTTGCTCGGGCCGTGCTGCCGGTTCCATCCGACCTGCTCGGACTATGCGATCGGGGCGCTGCGCCGCTTCGGCCCGCTTCGCGGCGGCTGGCTCGCGGCGCGAAGGATCGCCCGATGCCACCCCTGGCACCCGGGTGGATTCGATCCGGTGCCGGCCGGGCCGCCATCCAATAGCCCCGCCAGGGATTGACCGAGGAGCGGCGCCCGTGCCCGTTGAACAACTGCGTCCCATCCTGCTCATCGGGCTCGCGGTGGTGGGCTTCCTGCTGTGGCAGGAGTGGCAGGAGTGGCAGGCGGCGATGCGAGAGCCGGCGCCCGCGGCCCGCGAAGCTCCGCGCGGACGAGACGTGCCGGATGCGGGCCGGACCGCCAATCGGACCGGGTCCGGCGCGCAGACGGGGACGACCGCCGCGCGGCCCGAGGCCGCCGACGTTCCCGCCGCAGCCGACGTGCCGAGCTCCTCCGGGCAGCCGGCATCGGTGGCCACGCCCGCGCACGAGGGCGAGCTGGTGGCGGTGCGCACCGATGTTCTCGACGTTCTCATCGACCCTCGCGGCGGCACCATCCGGCAGGTCCTGCTTTCACACTATCCGGTGACGGTCGAGGAACCGGACCGTCCCTTCGTCCTCATGGACGACCGCCCGGGGCTCGTGTACGTCGCGGAGTCCGGCCTCGTCGGGGCGTCCGCCCCGACCCACCACGACGTCCTGACCGCGGATCGCAGCGAATTCGTGCTCGCCCCGGGCACGGACCGGCTCGACGTGCGCTTCCACTGGGAGGACGGGAACGGGGTCCGCATCGACAAGGTGTACGAGTTCGGGCGCGACAGCTACGAGATCGGCGTGCGCTACGAAATCGTGAACGGTTCGCCGCAGCCCTGGACGGGGCAGATCTACGGGCATTTCCGGCGGGTGCCGCCTACCGAATCGGGCGGATTCGGGGATGTGACGAGCTACACCTATACCGGGGCGGTGCTGTCGAGTCCGGACAAGCCCTACGAGAAGATCGACTTCGACGACATGCAGTCGGAGAACCTCGACCGCGAGGTGGCCGACGGCTGGCTCGCGATGATCCAGCACTACTTCGCGAGCGCCTGGATTCCGGAACCGTCGGTCGCGGCGCGCTACTACACCAAGGCCCTCGAGCGCGGCGAGTACCTCGCGGGGCTGATCGGGCCGCCGGTCACCGTCGGAGCGGGAACCACCGGGGAGACGCGCCTGAAGCTCTACGCCGGGCCGAAGGTCCAGGATCGGCTCGAGGCGGCCGCCCCGGGGCTCAAGCGCACGGTGGACTACGGGTGGCTGTTCTTCATCGCCCAGCCGCTCTACGTCGCCCTGTGGTTCATCCACGAATACGTGGGGAACTGGGGCTGGTCCATCATCCTGCTCACCTTCGCCATCAAGCTCGCGTTCTACCACCTGTCCGCTGCGAGCTATCGGTCGATGGCCCGCATGCGCAAGCTCGCGCCGAGGATCCAGACCCTCCGCGAGCGGCACGGGGGCGACCGGCAGAAGATGAACCAGGCGATGATGGAGCTCTACAAGAAGGAGAAGATCAACCCGCTCGGGGGCTGTCTCCCCATCGTCGTCCAGATCCCGGTGTTCATCGCCCTTTACTGGGTGCTGCTCGAGACGGTCGAGCTCCGCCATGCCGAGTTCATCTTCTGGCTGAACGATCTCGCGTCGAAGGACCCCTACTTCGTCCTGCCGATTCTCATGGGCGGGTCCATGTTCCTGCAGCAGCGGCTGAGCCCCACCCCTCCCGACCCCATCCAGGCCAAGGTGATGATGTTCCTTCCCATCATCTTCACCGGGCTGTTCCTGACCTTCCCGTCCGGGCTGGTGCTGTACTGGCTCGTCAACAACGTGCTGTCAATCGCCCAGCAGTGGGCCATCACCAAGCGCATCGAGGGCGGCAAGGAGACCTGAAGGCCCTTGCCGGTCGCCGGGCCGGCCGGTCGTCGGCCCCGGGCGCGGCCGCGCGCGCGTGACGGACACCATCGCCGCCGTCTCCACTCCGCCCGGGCGCGGCGGGATCGGAATCGTGCGGGTGAGCGGGCCCGGCGCCGGCGACGTGGCGCGAGTGGTGGTGAGCGGGGTCCCGGAGCCCCGGGTCGCGACCTCGGCCCGGTTCCTCGCCGGCGACGGAGAGACCCTCGACACCGGACTCGCCCTCTGGTTCCCCGCCCCGCACTCCTACACCGGCGAAGACACCCTGGAGCTGCAGGGACACGGGGGGCCGGTGGTCCTCGACCGGGTGGCGGGCCGGGTCTTCGCCGCCGGGGCACGCCCGGCCCGGCCGGGGGAGTTCACCGAGCGGGCGTTCCTCAACGGCAAGCTCGATCTCGCGCAGGCCGAGGCGGTCGCGGACCTCATCGACGCATCGACCCACGAAGCGGCCCGGCTCGCGCGGCGGTCCCTGGACGGCGCGCTGTCCGAGCGGGTCCACGCGGCCGTGGACGAGCTCGTGCGGATCCGGACCTGGATCGAGGGCGCTCTCGACTTTCCCGACGAGGAGGTCCCGGACCTTCCGGGGGACCTCCTCGCGGAGAGGCTGGCGCGGGTGCGCGCGGCGGTCGCGGCGGCGAGGGGAGCGGCCGCCCGGGGCAATGTCCTTCGCGAGGGGTTCGGAGTGGTGATCGTCGGGCGTCCCAATGTCGGCAAGTCGAGCCTGCTGAACCGGCTGGTGGGCCGGGAGCGGGCGATCGTGACCGAGGTGCCGGGAACGACCCGGGACACCCTGCACGAACTGGTGCAGGTGGACGGGCTGCCGCTCAGGGTTATCGACACCGCCGGCCTGCACCCGACGGACGATCCCGTGGAGCGCATCGGCATCGAGCGCACGTGGACGGCGGTCGAGGAGGCGGACGCGGTGCTCGCGGTGGTGGACGACCGCCGCGGTCTCGAGGAAGCGGACCGCGAGATCCTCGCTGGGATCCCGGACCGGCTCCCGCGGGTCGTCGTCCGCAACAAGATCGATCTCACGGGCGCCGTGGCCGGCGAGTCGGACGAAGGCGGGCAGTACCGGCTCCGCCTGTCGGCGAGGACCGGCGAAGGGGTCGACGGACTCCGCGAGCGGCTCAAGTCGCTCGCGGGCTACGAGCCCCGGGCGGAGGGCCTCTTCATGGCACGGCGGCGCCACCTCGCCGCACTGGACGAGGCGCTCGGGTCGCTCGACACCGCGCGGCGCCGTGAAGACGAGGGCGCGGGGAGCGAGCTCGTGGCCGAGGAGCTTCGGCTCGCGCAGCGTTCGCTCGCGGAAATCACCGGCGAGTTCACCACCGACGATCTCCTCGGCCGCATATTCGCCACCTTCTGCATCGGAAAGTAGCCGGCAAGAAAACCTCGCCGACTTTCCGCCGCGAATACCAATCTCTTCGTGGCTGTGTCCTCGCGACGAACGCCGGTGGGGTTTTCGCGCTACGATCCCGACATGCTCCACGAGCTTTCCGAGCGTCCGCGGATACTGCTCATCGGAGCGGACGGTCAGCTCGGATGGGAGCTCCGCCGCACCGCGTCTCCGCTCGGGGACGTGATCGCGACGGTCGAGAACGACTCGCGCCGCCGCAACGTGTCCGGCGAGCTGCTCGACCTCTCCGATCATGGCGCCATACGCAGGGTCGTCGCGGATGTGAAGCCCCATGTGATCCTCAACGCGGCCGCGTTCACCGATATCGACCAGACCGAGCGCGAGTCCGCCGTCGCGACGGCAATCAACGGGGTTGCGCCCGGCCTCCTCGCCCGCGAGGCGTCGCGATACGAGGCGCTGCTCGTTCACTACTCGACCGACAACGTGTTCGACGGCGAGCTCGACCGGCCCTACCGCCCCTCCGATTCGCCGCGCCCCGCCAACACCTACGGGGCAACCAAGCTTCAGGGCGAGGAGGCGATCCGGGCGATCGGCGGACCCCATTACATCCTCCGCACGAGCTGGCTCTACGGGGCGCGCGGCAACAACTTCCTGATGACCATGCTCGATCTCGTGGATGCGGGACGCCCGATCTCGGTGGTGAGCGACCAGTTCGGCGCGCCGACCTGGACCCGCTCGGTAGCGGCCGCGACGGTCCAGATTCTGGCCCTCGCTCGCGTGGCCGGCGCGGCGTGGATGCGCGAGCGCTTCGGCACGTACCACATGACGGCGGGGGGCCGCTGCAGTTGGTACGAGTTCGCGGCCGCGATCCTGGACCGGTACCGGGACGGGGAGCACGAGCTCACCCCGCAGTCCACGTCGAGCTTCCCGGCAAGCGCGGGCCGCCCCGCGAACGGCGTGCTCGACTGCACGGACATCCGGCGGGCGTTCGGCATCGTGCTCGACGACTGGAGGACCTCGCTCGAGCGGGTGATGGAGGAGGTGCTGGAGACTCGTGGTCGGGCGGCGGGTGCGGCGGGGTTGATGCGGACCGGGTCGGGAACCGGGGCGCGGGTGCGCCGCAGGGCAGGGAGAGCCCGGGGTTGATCCGCCGGTGCGCGTGGCGCGCGCGGTGCGGATGCCGACGCCGTGCCTCGCGCCGTCGAGCGTTGACCACGGGGCCGGTGGTTCGGGCCGGGTTCGCGCCGGTGATTGTCGCGGCGGTGGGGGTGGCGGGATTCTCGCTGCTCCCCGGCGTGGTGGAAGCGGCGGCCGCCAAGGAAGGGGTGACGGCGGGCGCGGTCGTCGCCATGGCCGATACCGAGGAATACTGCACGGGATACGAGCACACCTTTCACGGTGAATGGTCGGGCAGGGACGACGGGGACGGCAGCGGCCGACCGGTCCTGTTCCGGATCGGCGTCAGCGCCGGCGGCAAGGGGTGCTACGCGCAGCTCAACGTGAGGACGCCCCCGGGTGTCGCGCCCTACGAGCTGCCCCGCTTTCGGGCCGATGCGGGCGGGGACGGTTCCTGGACGCTCCGGTACCGTGACACGGTCCTCGAGGTCGATGCGGCGACCGGCACCGCGGTTCGCCGTAGAGGAGGCGAGGCGCCGCAGCCGGGCACCTTGCTCGCGCACGCCCCGGCGGTCGGCGATCCCCCGTCCGCACCGCCCGCCGGGGAGCGGGCGCGCTGGTACGGGAAGTGGCGCGGGCGCCTCTCGGGGGTGCCGTTTCGGGTCACGCTGCGGTTCACGGAGTCCGGGTCGGGCACGGTCAAGGGCCGGGTCACGTCGCTGCTGATGAGACGGAGCTTCACGGGCCGGTTCCACGGCGGGATGCTGGTCTTTCGCTGGCGCAACCGCCACGTCGGCCTCGTCATGCAGCCGGGCGGCGACACCCTCGTCTACCACGACTACAAGGGAAGGGTCTACCGGTTCCGGCGCCGCGGCTGACCCTTGCGCCTTCACGCGCGTTCCCAGTCCCGCGCGGAGTGGTGGCTGGCGTGCAGTCTCGCTCTCGGCGAAGTTGCTGGGGAGTTCCGCGAGTCCCGGCATGGGAGGATGGCGCGCGGGGCGCGCGCCGGACTTTGGGTAGACTGTGGCCTGCACTGCTGTCGCGACGGACCGGCCCGCTTCGAAAGTGACCCCTAGCGTATTCCCCGTCATCCTGTCGGGCGGTGCCGGAAGCAGGCTCTGGCCGCTTTCCCGGGAGCTGCATCCCAAGCAGCTCATCGCCCTCGTGGATGAGCACACTCTCCTGCAGGTGACCGTCCGGAGGCTTGCGGCGCTGGACGACGCCCTGCGTCCGCCCATCGTGGTGTGCAACGAGGCCCACCGATTCCTGGTCGCGGAGCAGCTCGCCGACGTCGGCGTCACCCCGGCCGCCATCCTGCTGGAACCGGCGGGGCGGAATACTGCGCCCGCGATCGCCGCTGGCGCCCTGGAGGCCCTGGGCCGGTGCGGCGAAGGGGAGGACCCCGTCCTGGTCGTGCTTCCCGCGGACCACGTCATCCGCGACGAGGCACGGTTCGACGACGCCGTACGGCACGCCGTCGCTGAAGCGGCTAGGGGCACGATCGCATTGCTGGGCGTGGTTCCGGCCTATGCGGAGACGGGTTACGGATACATCAGGGCGGGCGAGTCCGTCGGGGTGCGGTCCGGTGAGAATTCCAGCGAGAATTCTGGGGCGCGAAGGGTGGAGCGCTTCGTCGAGAAGCCCGACGCCGCCGACGCCGCCGCGTGGATCGAGGCGGGAAACTGTTTCTGGAACAGCGGAATGTTCGTGTTCCGGGCCGGACGGTATCTCGAGGAGCTCCGCATTCACGCGCCGGACATCCGCCGGGCCGTCGAGAAGGCCCACGGGAGGGCCAGGCCGGACCTCGGGTTCGTGCGCCTGGACGCGGACTCCTTCATCCAGTCTCCGGCGATGTCGGTGGACCACGCAGTGATGGAACACACCTTGGACGCGGTAGTGGTGCCCCTCGACGCGGGCTGGTCGGATGTGGGGTCGTGGGCGAGCCTGTCCGAGCTCTCCGAGGGTGACGAAGCGGGCAACGTGGTGGAGGGCGATGCGATCCTCCATGATGCTCGCGGCACTTATGTCCGGAGCACGGGTCGAATGGTGGCTGCGGTCGGGGTGGCCGACCTCGTGATCGTCGACACGGCAGATGCGGTGCTGGTCGCCGGGAAGCAGTCCGCCCAGGGGGTGAAGGAGGTGGTGCGGCGCCTCGAGGGGGCGAGCCGGGAGGAATTCCGAACCCATCGCAAGGTGTATCGCCCTTGGGGCAACTATGACTCCGTGCACGCCAGTGAGGGTTTCAAGGTCAAGCACATCGTCGTTCATCCGGGCCGCAGACTCTCCCTGCAGTCCCACCGCCACCGGGCGGAGCACTGGGTCGTGGTGCGTGGGACGGCACGGGTGACCCGCGGCGACGAGACGTTCACGCTTCGCGCCAGCCAGTCCACGTACATCCCGAAGGGGGTGAGGCACCGGCTGGAGAATCCGGGGCCGGGGCAGCTCGAGCTCATCGAGGTGCAGACCGGCTCCTATCTCGGCGAGGACGACATCCACCGCTTCGAGGATGCCTATGGACGGGCCGGCGCGGACGCCGGAGCGGCCGATGCCGACCCTGTGCCCGCGTCGGAATGACGCCCGGTTCCGGCCACATCGGTCGCATGCTCGTTTCCGCCGGTCCGTCACTTGCGCTTCGCCGTGCGTTTCCACGTCGAATGCGGCGTGTGGGCTGAAAGATGCGCACCGCCGAGGTCGAAGTGGTGGTGCCCAACTTCAAGCGCCGACTGTCCGGGGTGACCAGCTCGATCGTCCAGCTCGTTCCCGAACAGGCCGCGCAGGTCCGCATCGCCGCGCTCGGACCCGGATTGCCGGGCGATCTGCCGAAGCTCGGGTGGCGGCAGGTGCCCGGGTTGCTGCGGCGGCCGTCGCGCCGTCGCTTCCGCATCTGGCATGCGCGGCGCAACGTCGAGATGCTGGCCGGAGTCATCCTGAAGTCGCTCTTCCGTGCCCCCGTGCGGCTCGTGTTCACCTCCGCCGCGCAGCGCCATCACACGTGGCTCACCCGCTTCCTGATTCGTCGCATGGACGCCGTGATCGCGACGAGCGGGCGCTCGGGCCGGTTTCTGAAGGTGCCCTACACGGTCGTGATGCACGGCGTGGACTGCGAGCGGTTCCACCCGCCCGGCGAAGCGGAAGACGGTCTTCAGGGCACCGGACTGCCCGGGCGCTACGGCGTCGGATGCTTCGGCCGCATCCGCCCGCAGAAGGGTACGGACCTCTTCGTCGGCGCGATGGTGCGCCTCCTCCCGGACTTCCCCGACTGGACGGCCGTGATTGCGGGCAGGGTCACCGCGCAACACCGGGAGTTCCACCAGCGGCTGCTCGACCGGATCTCGGCGGCGGGGCTCGGCGAGCGGATCGTCTTTCTCGGTGAGGTCCCGGACATTCGTCCATGGTATCGGCGCCTTCGGCTGCACGTCGCTCCGTCGCGCAACGAAGGATTCGGGCTGACCCCGCTCGAGGCCATGGCTTCGCGGACCGCGGTGGTGGCGAGCGACGCCGGCGCCCACGCGGAGGTGATCGCCGAGGGGCGGACGGGCGCCGTGGTCCCGGCCGGGGACGGTGCGGCGCTCACCGAATCCATGCGGCGGTACCTCGCTCAACCCGACCTTGCGGCGGCGCACGGACGCAACGCCCGCGCCCATGTGGAGAGCAGCTTCTCACTCGACAACGAGGCAAGGGGGGTCAACGCCGTCTACGATCGGTTGTGGCAGGATTCGCCGGGGAGTCCATGCGGAACGCAATCACGGGTGTAGGCTGCCCGGACGGATTGCGACGAGGTGTCGCCCTTGGGCCATCTGCGGAGGATGCAAATCCGGGAGCCCTACCGATCCTACGGCAGTGGAATCGGTGAGCTCGGTCAGTGCCCGGGCGGGCAGGGGGTCACTTTGCACGCGGGCCGTAACGTCATCAGCATGGCAACCCTGGGTGGCCCTCCCGATGAACCGATCGAGGTCGTGGTCAAGGCATTCCGCGTGCCGGATCGGCTGCGCGGCTTCTTCTATGCACGATTCCGACCGTCGAAGGCCCGGCGGTCCATGGTGCACGCGGAGACCCTGCTCGAGCTCGGAATCGGTACCCCGGATCCCGTGGCGTGCATCGAGTTCGAGCAGGCAGGGTGCCTTCGCGAGAGCTACTACATCTGCCGCCATTGGGTGTCCGATGTCGATCTGACCGAGTTGCTGTACAGGAGGGGCTCTCTCGGAGAAAGGACGGGCGCGTTGCTGGAGCAGCTCGCCCGGTTCACCTTCCTGCAGCACGAGAGCGGCGTTCAGCATCTCGACTACAACCCCGGGAACATCCTTGTGCGATCACGGGGAGAGATCTTCGACTTCGTCCTCGTGGACCTCAATCGCCTCCGATTCCGTCCGATGGACATGGATGACCGCATTTGCGGACTGGTCCGCCTCACGACGTCAACCGACTACCTGCGTTCCATCGGCAAGGCATACGCCGACCTGTACGGCGTGGACACCGGAGACTTCTGCCGGAGGCTCGAAGCGGCGTACCGGCGGTTCGTGGCGAGAAGACGGACCATGAGCCGCATCAAGTCCCTGATTCGACCTGAACATTGACAAGAGCGTCTTTCGCTGGGACGGCTACTCCGATCAGCCGGCCACTCTCGACAGGCGGGCCAAGCGAGCCCTACGCCGGCTTGGCGTTCGGGACGAGCCGAGGAAAAGGCTCCCCGCTCCTTCGCTACCTCCCTTTCTTCCCGCCACGCGGGCGCCCCCGCCCCGCCGCCCCCCCCCCACGGGGGGCCCAGGCGAGCCCTCCGCCGGTTGGGCGTTCGGGACGAGCCGAGGAAATGGCTCCTCGCTCTTTCGCTACCTCGCTTTCTTCCGGCCAGGCGGCCGTCCGGTCGGCGGTTCCAACCGTATCGCAACGACCATCGAATCGGACTTTGCATCAACCTGGAGCGTTCGCTCGATGGCAAGAGAGTCCTCGATGGTCCCTCGATCGCCGAAGTCGTCCGGTCCCTGGACATCCGTCGCCTGGCCGTCCGCATCCCGCTCCACGACATCGACCGATTGGAGGAGTACGTAGAATTCATCCGGCATTTCCCGGAGTACGAAATCCTCGTCGTCGTTCTCCAGGATCGGGAGTTCATCGAGGACGAGGCGAAGCTCGAACGCGCCTTGCGGCGCATCTTCAGCGCCCTTTCCGGAATCGTGGCGCGCTATCAGATCGGCAACGCGGTGAACCGGCTCAAGTGGGGGTTCGTTTCGCAACGCGAGTACCTCGAGTTCTTCGAGGTTGCCTGGAACCTCCGGAACCGCGAGTTCCCGAATCTGAAGCTGCTGGGCGGGGCGGTCATCGATTTCGAGCTGCCCGAGCATCTCGGTGCGCTCTACAACCGGTTTCCGTTCACGTACGACGGCTACGCGTCCCTGCTGTACGTCGATCGGCGAGGGGCTCCCGAGAATCGGCAGTTCGGGTTCGACCTCCCTGGCAAGATCGAGCTGCTGGCGCGGTTCGTGGCCCGGAGCCCGAAGGTGCGCACGGGCGACAAGGCATCTCTCTGGATCACGGAGGTCAACTGGCCGCTCCGCGACACCGGCCGCCACGCTCCGGCCATGGACGACAGCCGGGTCGGCGAGCCCGAACAGCTCTTGTTCCTGGTCCGGTACTTCCTGCTCGCGCTCGCCACCGGGGCGGTTGCCGCCTGCTTCTGGCACCAACTGGTCGCGCCCGGGTACGGGCTCATCGACAACCGCGACGGCGCCGCGCGAAAGCGCCCGGCGTTTCACGGTTTCGCCACCCTTTGCCGCCTGTTCAACGGCGCGCGGATAGAGGGCTTCAGCCGGCAGGACGAGCTGGGCTACTACCGGCTCGCCGATTCTAAGACAGGAGCATTTTTCCTCCCGGTGCCAGTCAGTTCCGTCCAGTGCCACACGGTTCCTAACTGACCGTATTACTTAGCGTTTTTTCTCCCTCCGGCGTTCCCTCCCCCTTGAATTGGGGCCAGGCGGTCCCTAAGCTATCCCCTCGGGTTGATGCCGCGCGTTTGCGGTTTGATGACATGATTCCGGACCGTATCGAGACGGGTCCGAAATCGCCGCGATTCCCGACGATCGCATCACCCGCTGAACGAACGGATTCGGAGCTCCGCCGGGGACCGCCATGCCGAAGAGAAGCACCCTCCGCCTCACCACCCGCAGCGTCGCCGCCCTGCCGGCCACCGGCAGCGACGCCGTCCACTGGGACCGCGACCTCGCCGGCTTCGGCGTGCGCG
>MKWU01000724.1_pt1 | contig 61927 bp, 67 predicted proteins | sample 809101 | NCBI WGS metagenome assembly MKWU01 (sample SAMN05860141, study PRJNA318959) | sponge metagenome | host: Aplysina aerophoba | place: Slovenia: Piran, Adriatic Sea, Gulf of Piran | collected 2013-05-07
GCCCGTCGGGAACCGAGCCGATGATCCGGGTGATGGTGGAGGCCGCCGACACCGGCACGGCCCAGTCCGAGGCCGATCGACTGGCGGCAAGCATCGAGGCGGTGCTGTCGTGCCGGTAGCGATCAGGGGAGCGTCCGCCGACATCCCACCGTGCAGGTGGAGAACCTGCAGGAAGTCCGCCGTAGGGGCTCTGTCCTGACATGTGCGGGATCGTCGCCATAGTGCGCCGCCCGGCGTCGCGGCCCGTTCCCGATGCCGCCGATGTCACCGGAAGCGTGGAGCACGCCGCCGCGATTCTCGCCGAGGGCGCGGCCGCCGCGTCCCGGGGCGCGCTGGAGGGTGTGGCCCGGACCCTGGAGGCAGCGGCCGACGGCCTGCAGGAGGCCAACCGCCTGCTGGGCGGAGCGCCGGGGGTGCGGCTCCTGCTGGCGTCGCCGGCGACGGTCCTGACCCTGGAGAGCCTCACCGAAGAGGCCACGGCTGCGGTCGCCGGCATGGAATCCCGCCTGGATGCGGACACGTCGCTGGAACCGGGCGAGGTCGAGTACTTCAACCGGCAGCTGGTGCGGATCCGCGACGGCCTGTGGGCGATCGGCCGGGACCGGCTGCGGGCGGCGCGGGCCGTGTCGGACTTGCTGGCGGCTGGCGAGCGGGGCGACGGGCCGGCTTCGACAGCTGCAGTCGAGGGCTACCTGTCGGTCCACCAAGCCCTCTCCGCGCTGGACCCGCTCCCCGTTCCGGGGCCCCACTCGGCCCGGGCCGGCGCGCCCGTGAAGGTGGGGGGGCCGGGCCGCGCCCCCGACGACCCCGCCGTCGCCGAGGCGCTGGAGCGCAGAGCCGGCGACGAGTCGTTCGGCTCCGGCTCGGTGCGCCTCGTCGACGGCGTCCTCAGCATCGTCCACAAGACTGCGGCCGAGATCGGCGAGCTCGGCGACAACACCGCGGCCCTGCGGCGCGCAATCGCCTCCGACGGTCTCCTGGCGGCCGCGCTGGCGTCCGCCGATGCCCGGGTGCTGGTGCTGGGCCACACCCGCTGGGCTTCGGTCGGGATCATCTCGGAGGCGAACGCCCATCCGCTCAACAGCGAACTGCTCGGCGAGGACATCCCGTACGTGGTCGGAGCGATCAACGGCGACGTCGACAACTACGCCGAGCTGCTCGACACGGCCGGGGCGCGGGTGCCGCCCGCCATCACCACCGACTCCAAGACGGTCCCCGCCCTGATGGGCCGCCGCACCGCCCAGGGCCTGCAGCCGGGCGAGGCGTTCCGGCGGACGGTGGCGGAGTGCGAGGGCTCCGTCGCGGTGGCCGTCTGCGCCGCGGCGTCACCCGGTCGTCTGCAGCTCGCGCTGAGAGGCAGCGGGCAGGCCCTCTACGTGGGACTCGCCGACGATGCCTTCATCGTGGCCAGCGAGCCCTACGGGGTGGTCGAGGAGACGCCGCGCTACCTGCGGATGGACGGCGAGGCCGTGCCCGCAGGGGCCAACCCCAGCACCGGCCGCGGCCAGATCGTCGAACTCGATGCGGCCCGGGCCGGGATGCTCTCCGGTGTGGCTCGGCATTCCTATGACGGCGCCAGCCTGCCGGTGACCTCGACGGAGATCTCGACCGCGTCCATCACCACTCGCGACGTCGACCGCGGCGACCACCGCCACTACTTGCTGAAGGAGATCAGCGAGGCTCCGTCGTCGTTCCGCAAGACGCTTCGAGGCCGGATCATCGACACGCCGGCCGGGCTGGACCTGTCGATCGGGCCCGACACGCTGCCCGACAAGGTTCGATCGGGTCTGCGGGACGGCTCCGTGTCATCGGTGCTGGCCATCGGGCAGGGCACCGCCGCGGTGGCCGGCGAGAGCTTCGCGCAGAGCCTCAGCACGCTCATGGCCACCTCGGGCGGGGAGGCCTCGCTCGACGTCAAGGCGCTGCCGGCCACGGAGCTGTCCGCGTTCGGGTTGCGGGCCGACATGTCCGACACGCTGGTGGTGGCCATCTCGCAGTCGGGGACCACCACCGACACCAACCGCACGGTGGAGCTGGTGAAGGCCCGGGGCGCGTCGGTGGTGGCCATCGTCAACCGCCGCAACAGCGACCTCACCGATCGGGCCGACGGCGTGCTGTACACCTCCGACGGCCGCGACGTGGAGATGAGCGTGGCCTCCACCAAGGCGTTCTACTCCCAGGTGGCGGCCGGTTGCCTGCTGGCCGTGGCCATCGCCAGCGACGTGGCCGGTGATCGCGGGGTGGCTGCGAGGCGCAGCCTCCTTGAGGCGCTCCGGACCCTGCCGGACGTGCTGGAGGCGGTGCTGCAGCGGCGTTCCGTCATCGGCGAGGCGGCCCGGGGCCTGGCCCTGAGCCGCCGCCACTGGGCGGTGGTCGGCAACGGCCCCAACAAGGTGGCGGCCCGCGAGGTGCGCATCAAGCTCTCGGAGCTCTGCTACATGTCGATCTCCAGCGACGTCACCGAGGACAAGAAGCACATCGACCTGTCGGCCGAGCCGCTGGTGCTGGTGTGCGCGGCGGGGCTGTCGGGGTCGGTGGCCGACGACGTCGCCAAGGAGGTGGCGATCTTCGGCGCCCACCGGGCCGCACCGGTGGTGGTGGCCGACGACGGCGACACCCGCTTCGACGGCGCGTCCGCGGTTCTGGGCGTGCCGGCGGTCGACCCGCGGCTCGCGTTCCTGCCGGCAACGATGGTGGGTCACCTGTTCGGCTACGAGGCGGCCCTGGCCATAGACGCCGGAGCCCGGCCCCTGCGGGAGGCCCGAGCTGCCATCGAGGCGGCCGCGGCCCGGTCCGGCACGACCGCGGAGGAGGTCCTGAGCCTGGCACGGCCGACGCTGGAGACCAGCGCGGCCGCGTTCTCGACGGACCTGCGCCGCGGCGCCTACGACGGCCACATGGAGGCGTCCACCGCGGTGCGTCTCACGACGCTGATGCGCTACGCGCTGGGTCTGGCTCCGCTCGACACCTATGAACTCGAGTTGGGCCGGGTCGGCACCCCCGAGGCTGTCGTCGATGACTTGGCCGGCGCCCTCAGCGTCGGGATCGACGAGCTGACCCGCCCGATCGACGCCATCCGGCACCAGGCCAAGACGGTCACCGTGGGGATCTCGCGCTCGGACCAGACCATGCTGGAGGCGCCGCTCATCCAGGCCGTGCTCGCGGCGGGAGCGCCCCGGGACCGGCTCTCCTACTCGACGATCCGAGCCCTGGCCGATCTGAGCGGGGCGGTGACCGAGGTGCAGGGCCACACCCGCTACCGCCTCGATGGGCTGGAGACCATCTCGGTGGTGGACCAAGGCGGCATCGCGTCGGGCATCGTCTCGCGCACCGCGGCCTCGCCGACGCTGACCGGCAGCAAGCACCGGGTGGCGGTGGAGCGCCGCGTGCTTGCGGCCCGGGGCCGCCACGACGGCCGGACGGTCGTGTTCGTTCCCGAGGTCGCCGCAGGTTCCACGGTCGGCATCACCCTGCTGCACGTCCGCTTCGAGGAGTCGCTGCCGGCGGCGGTGGCCCGGGGCGTGCTGCAGGGGTACCGCAACCGCTACTCGGAGCTGCGGGACGCCGTCACCGAGACCGAGCCCGACTTCGACGAAGAGCGCCTCGCCGAGATCGCGGTCGTCGACCTGCTCACCGCCCCCGTCGGCGACCTAGCCGACCGATGGCGCACAGAATGACCCGGCACCATCGCCGCCGTCAACATGAGTTGACTGAAAGGGTCGGGATGTGTAGCGTCCCTTGGTGGAGATTGCCGCGAGCGCCCGCAAACACGGGATTTCGGAGGAGGACATCGTGACCGCGACCCCTGAGGCGGCCGTTGAGATGGCTTCCAGTGCCGACAACGCACGGGCTGCGGAGCTGGCAAAGCGCGCCGCGGCCTTCGAGGAGTGGGCGATCAACGTGGACACCGACGAGTTGCGGCCTGCGAACACCTCGGCGCTGCGCGAGATCGCCCGGCTAGCGGACATGCGCGCCGACCTCGACGGCCGGCGCGCCGACTTGGACGAGCGACTGACCCAGCAGGTGCGCGCCGCTCGGGTCGCTGGTCGGACTTGGCCTGAGATCGCGGTAATGCTCGGCGTCACCAAGCAGGCCGCCCACCGCAAGTACGCCCGGCTGTGCGAGCCCCACGGCTGAGGGGCGCGCCACAAGCCGGGCGCGCGGCCCGGCGGTCCTCGGCGGCTCGGTAGCGTTGTCAGGTGACCGTCGGCAGCGACCATCCTGATGAGATGGCTGGGTTCGTCGGGATCGGCATCGACCTGGTGGACATCGACCGGTTCCGCAGGGTGCTCCGGCGGCGGCCCTCGGTGGCCGAGCGGCTGTTCACCCCGAGCGAACGGACCTACGCGCAGCGAGCCGTCGATCCGGCCGCCCGGCTCGCCGCCCGGTTCGCGGCCAAGGAAGCGGCGCTCAAGGCCCTCGGCTACGGCCTGGGAGGCATGCGGATGGTCGACATCGAGGTCGTCCGGGCCGACGACGGCCGTCCCGAGCTGGTGCTCCACGGCGACGCCCGATCGCGAGCGGCCACCCACGGCGTCGGCCGCTGGCTGGTGTCGCTGTCCCACACCGACCACCTCGCCCAAGCCACCGTCGTAGCACTAGCCCGATGATTCCGGTCGTCACGCCGGGCCGGATGGCTGAGATCGACGCGGCCGCGCCGGAGTCGGTTGACGTGTTGATCGAGCGGGCCGGAGCGACCGTGGCTCGGGCTGCGGTGGAAATGATGGGAGGCCGGTACGGGCGCCGGGCCGTGGTGCTGGCCGGGCCCGGCAACAACGGCGCCGACGGGAGGGCCGCGGCCGGCCGGCTCCGAAGGCGAGGCGTGCGGGTTGGTGTGTGGTCGGTCTCTGATGCGCCCGAGACCCTGCCCGCTGCCGATCTGTACATCGACGCGGCCTTCGGCACCGGCCTGTCCCGCCCCTACACCCCGCCCCAGCGGGGACGTCCCGACGCTCCGGTGCTGGCCGTCGACATTCCCAGCGGCCTCCACGGGGTCACCGGGGAGGTCCTGGGCGGCCCGGTGTGGGACGCCCGGCGCACGGTCACGTTCGCGGCTCTCAAGCCGGGACTGCTGTTCGGCGAGGGCCCGGCCGCATGCGGCCACTCGACGGTCGCCGACATCGGCCTGGCCGTCGGCGCCGACGACGTCGACGCCTGCGCGCTGATGACCGATGCCGACGTGGAGGCGCTGCCCGCCGGCACAGGCGCCACCCACAAGTGGCATGCGGCCGCGCTGGTGGTGGCCGGGTCGCCCGGCATGGGCGGCGCCGCCTCCCTGGCCTGCTCGGCCGCGCTGCGCAGCGGCGCTCGCATGGTCCATCTCAACGCGCCCGCGTCGGCGGGCGCGGCCGCACCCGTCGAGGCGGTGCGGGCCGAGCCCCCGCTGGCGGTGGAAGCGACCCGCTTCGGGGTGTGCGCTGCCGGCCCGGGACTAGGGACCGACCAGGAGGCCGCCAAGCGTCTGGCCGACGGCCTTGCGCTCGGCCTGCCGACGGTTGTCGACGCCGACGGCCTCCGCCTGCTGCACGACCCGGCGGTGGCCGCTGTGCTGGATCGTCGCAACCGCGGCTCGGTCCCCACGGTGCTCACCCCCCACGACGCCGAGCTGGAGGCACTGGTGACGGCCCGGCCCGGCCCGGACCGCATCGCCGCGGCCCGGAACGCGGCGGCCCGACTGGGCGCGGTCGTGCTGCTCAAGGGAGGCCCCACCGTGGTGGCCGACCCTCGCGGCCGGGCCAGGATCGTCTCCAGCGGCGACGCCCGGCTGGCCACGGCCGGCACCGGCGACGTCCTGGCCGGCATGGTCGCGGGCCGCCTGGCCGCCTTCGGCCCGGAGCGCCTGCTCGACCGCGTGGCCGAGGCCGCGCATCTGCACGGAAGGGCTGCCGCCGCAGTCGGGGGCGCCCGCCTGATGGCCGGCGACCTCCTCGACGCCCTGCGGGCGGTCACGCCGTGAAGAGGTCCAGGCCGAGGTCGCCTCAGGGCAGGCATGGGTCGCTCCGATGCGACCGGTCCCTCAGCCGGCTTCGGTGGACCGGCAGGCCAGTGAGTGGCCCTGGGTCAAGCTCGCCTCGAATCTGCACGGGAAGCTGCTCCCATATGACGGGTCTCTCCACTGATTGCGGTCAAGTGGGCCCGGGCGGCCCGCAGGCAGGCCCGGCACACCAGTGAGCGCGGTGGTGCGATGAGCATCGGCGGGCTGTCGCCGACAGTGGGGCGGGTGCGGCCGGCCGCCATCGAGTCCAACGTCAGACGCCTAGCGGCTCTGGCCGATGGTGCCGCCCTGTGCGCGGTGGTGAAAGCAGACGGCTACGGCCACGGTGCCGTCGCCTCGGCCCGGGCCGCGCTCGCGGGAGGAGCGTCCTGGCTTGCCGTGGCCACGATTCCCGAAGCTCTCGAGGCCGCCGAAGCGGCCGAGAGCGTCGGCAGCGACGCGCCCGTGCTCATACTGCCGGAGGTTGCGCCCCGGCTCGCGGCCAGCGCCCCGGGCCTCTGCCCGGACCGGGTCCGGTTCACCGTGGCGTCGGCCGCGGGCATCCGGGCGCTGGCGGCCGCACCTGGGCCCGCCCGAGCCGTCCATCTCAAGGTGGACACCGGCATGCACCGGATGGGCGCGCTCCCAGCCGAACTCGACGCGGTGACCGGAGCCCTGCGAGCGGCCGGAGCCCGTCTGCGCCTCGAAGGAGTGTGGACGCATCTCGCTGTCGCGGACGCTCCGAGCGATCCGTTCACAGCAGAGCAGCTGGCCCGCTTCGACCGGGCCCTGGCCGCAATGCGGCGAGACGGCTTCCCCACCGGCGTGGTGCACGCGGCCAATTCGGCCGGGCTGCTGGCCCACCCCGACGCCCGGCGCGACCTGGTCCGGGTCGGAATCGCCATCTACGGCGTGCCGCCATCGCCGGAACTCGAGCGGTCCACAGACCTGCAACCCGCACTCGAGCTCGTGTCGCGGGTCATAGCGGTCCGGACCGTGGCGGAAGGCGAGACGGTGTCGTACGGGCGGCACTGGCGGGCCGTCGAGCCCACGCGGGTGGCCACCGTCGCCATCGGCTACGCCGACGGCGTACGCCGCGACGCCGGGACGGCCGGCGTGGAGCTGCTGGTGCGCGGCCGGCGGTGCCCGATCGTGGGAGCGGTGACGATGGACCAGCTCATGGTCGCCCTCGATCCGGCCATCGCGGATGAGACGGCGACGGGCGACGAGGTCGTGCTGATCGGCCGCCAGGGCGCCGAGGAGATCACCGCTACCGAGATCGCCCAGCGGCTCGGCACCATCGCCTACGAGGTGCTGACGTCGATTTCAGCTCGAGTTCCCCGGGTCACGGCCTAGTCCGGGAATCGAGCCGGCGCAAGACCGCCTCGAAATGTTTCCGGAGGAAACAGCATGATGTTGCCCAGGGTTGGGAGCGTCTGACCGCCGCCTGGCCGAGCTGACTGGGATGGCACCTGATCAGATACCATCGGCTCCGTGGACGCTGCGACGGTGATCCTGGAGGCCAGGAGCAGGTCGGGGATGTCGTTGCGGGAACTGGCGCGGCGCGCCGGAACTTCCCACTCTGCGATCTCGGCCTATGAGACTGGGCGCAGGTCTCCCACCACGGACACTCTCGACCGCATCGTGCGGGCCGCGGGATTCGCGCTCGATGCCACCCTGTGTCGCCGCATGTACGGCGACGGCGACAGCGGCGGCGGCCGCGGCGACGAGTTGGAGGCCGTGCTGTTGTTGGCCGAGCAGTTCCCCGCACGCCACCAGTCCGAACTGGTGGCCCCGGTGTTCGGACGGGCGCCGGGCGCCGTGGGGCAGTGAACGTCGTAGAGCGCATCGTCGCTCTACATGCCGCACTGGACGCCGCTGGCGTGCCCCACGCCTTCGGCGGCGCGCTGGCGCTGGCGTGGTGCACCGAGCGCGCCCGGGGAACCGTCGACATCGATGTCAACGTCTTCGTGAGCCACGACGCCGCGGGCGAAGTGTTCGACGCCCTGCCCGAGGGCGTGGCGGTGACCGATGACGCCCGCCGCGCCGTCGCCGCCGACGGGCAAGCCAGGCTGTGGTGGGGCCGCACCCCCATCGACTTGTTCTTCAATACGGTCGCCTTCCATGAACAGGCTGCTACCCGGGCCCGGGTCGAGGCCTTCGCCGGGCATCGCATCCCCTTCCTGGCGTGCCGCGACATCGCCGTCTTCAAGGTGTTCTTCGACCGAACCCAGGATTGGGCCGACCTGGAGCAGATGGCAGCCGCCGGCACCCTGGACACAGAGACCGTTGCCGCGGTGATTGCTGCCCACCTCGGGCCGGACGACCCCCGCATCGAGCGCCTTCGGTCCCTGGGGCCGTCCGGCCGGCCATGACTCGGTTTCGGCACCAGCCCTCGGCCAGCGCTCGGCGACCGGACGGCGCACGGCGGACTGCTTCCTCGCCGGGGCACCTTCTCGCGCCGGGAGGTACCGCAGGCTGTGCATGCCGTCACTAGGACTCGGCGCAATTGGCGGAGGCTGGGACAATGTCTGTCGACTTGCTGATCCCTGGAGTGGAGATCGGCCACTGGACCGATCCGGTGGCCCGCACCGGCTGCACCGTGATCGTGCTGCCGCCCGGCACGAGAGCCTCCGGGGAGGTGCGCGGCGGCGCCCCGGCCACCCGCGACTTCGCCCTTCTGGCACCCGAGCGTCTGGTCGAATGCGTCGACGCCATCGTGCTCACCGGCGGGTCGGCCTTCGGCCTGGCTGCGGCCGACGGGGTGATGGAGGTCCTGGAGGCCGAGGGCCGGGGCTTCGACACGCCCCACGGGCCCGTGCCGATCGTGGTGGCCATGGCCCTCTACGACCTCGGCGTAGGGGATCCGGCCGTGCGCCCCGGTGCCGCCGCAGGGCGCCACGCGGCCACCAACCGGGCCACTTCGGCGGACACCGGACCGGTCGGAGCCGGCGCGGGCGCAACGGTGTCCAAGTGGCTCGGTGCCGAGCACGCCGAGCCCAGCGGCCTGGGCGTGGCCACAGCTCAGCGGGGAGAGCTCACCGTCACCGCGGTGGTGGCCCTGAACGCGGCCGGCAGTCCCGGCCCGGACTCGGCAGGCATGCTCGAAGAGATCGCGGCAGGGTCCTTCACCGGTTGGGCGGATCGGGCGGACCCGTTCACCAACACCACCCTGTGCGCGGTCATCACCAACGCCGTCCTGTCGAAGCTCGACTGCTTCTGGGTGGCCCAGGGCGGCCACGACGGCCTGGCCCGCGAACTGGTTCCGGCCCACACCCGCAGCGACGGCGACGCGGTCGTGGCCACCGCCACCGGCCCGGTGCCCGCCGACGTCGACGACGTGCGACTGCTGGCCGTTGCCGCAGTGGCCGAGGCGGTGCGCCGCGCCGCCGGCACGGCTGACGGGTAACTCCCGGCGCACCGGTCGCCCCGGCGCGCATCCACCGGTTGGCCGCGCCGCCGGCACGGCTGACGGGTAACTCCCGGCGCACCGGTCGCCCCGGCGTGCATCCACCGGTTGGCCGCGCCGCCGGCACGGCTGACGGGTAATCCCCGGCGCACCGGTCGCGCCGGCGTGCATCCACCGCTTGGCAGCGCCGTCGGTACGCTCGAAGGGTGACAAGGCCCCGCTCCACCACCCCCGCGACAGGTGTGGATGTTCGCGTGTAGGACCGCAGGCGTCGACCAGACGCGGGCGCTGGGCGGTGCAGTCGCCTCCCTTGTCCACGCGGGCGACGTCGTCGTGCTGGTCGGCGACCTGGGCGCGGGCAAGACCGCCTTCGTGCAGGGGTTCGCAGCCTCGCTGGGTGTGACCGCCCCGGTCACCAGCCCAACCTTCACACTGGCCAACCGCTACGAGGGCCGCCTGGTGGTCAACCACCTCGACGTCTACCGCTTCGAGCACTCCGGCGAAGTCCAGGATCTGGCCCTGCCCGAGCTTCTCGACGAGGGCGTAACCCTCGTGGAGTGGGGCGACACCATCTTGGTGGCCCTGCCGGCCGAGCACCTGTCAGTGACGATCCGCTTCGGAGACGGCGACGACGACCGGAGCTTCGAGCTGCGGGGGCAGGGCGAGACCTGGAACCGCCGTGCCGACCGGATGGGCGCCGCGCTCGCGCCTTGGTGCCGAGCGTGCTGAGCCGGAGCCTCCGGAGCACCCCCCGAGCGCGGACGCGGCGGCCCGTCCCGGAGTGCCCGTCGTGCTGATTCTCGGCATCGAGTCGTCGACCGGGCGCGTCGGCTGCGCGATCGGGGGCCACGAGGGCGTGCGGGCCTCCGTGCAGACAACCCGCGACCGGCGCCACGCCGAACTGCTCGCACCCCAGATCAAGACGGCATGTGCCAATGCCGGCGTTGCTCTGGACGAGCTCGGAGCGGTCGCCGTGGACGTCGGGCCGGGCCTCTACACCGGCCTGAGGGTGGGTGTGACCACCGCGATCACGATGGCGCACGCCCTGCGGGTGCCCATGGTGCCGGTCACCAGCCTCGACCTTCTCGCCTACCCGATGCGCCACACTGGACGGATCATCGTCGCAGTGATCGACGCCCGCCGGGGCGAAGTGTTCCATGCTCTCTACGGCTGCCTGCCCGGCGGGGTGCAGCGGCTGACCGAGCCGGCCGTGGGTCCGCCCGACCGTCTCGTGTCGCAGATGATGATCGACGAGGGCGACAAGCTCGTCGTGGGCGATGGAGCGATGAGGTTCAGCCCGTTGTTCGAGGGTCTGCGCGGGGTCGAGTTGGCCGATCCCGGATTCGCCCACCCGTCCGCCGACTCCCTGGTGCTGCTGGCCCGCGCACGGGCGCTTCGCGAGGAGTTCGTGCGGCCCGACGAGATCCGGCCCCTCTACCTGCGCAGGCCGGATGCTCAGGCGAAGTGGGTGGGGAGCGGACCGTGACTGCTAGCGCCCCGACCGCCGGCCGTGGATCGGCCCCCGCGCCCGGCGGCGCCATCCTGGGGATCGAGACCTCCTGTGACGAGACGGCGGCCGCAGTGGTCGCCGGCGGGAAGCAGGTGCTGTCGTCGGTGGTGTCCAGCCAGATCGACCTGCACGCCCGCTACGGAGGCGTCGTCCCCGAGGTGGCCGGACGGGCCCACGTCGAGCGGATGGTCCCGGTGGTGTCGCAGGCACTGGTGGAGTCCGCGGTCGACGACTCCGACATCGCCGCGGTGGGCGCTACCGCCGGCCCGGGCCTGGTGGGAGCGCTGCTGGTCGGCATGTCGGCGGCCAAGGCGCTGGCGCTGGTCTGGGACGTGCCGTTCGTGGCCGTCAACCACCTCGAGGCCCACCTCCACGCGGCCTTCCTGGATGAGCCGAGCCTGGAACTGCCGGTGGTCGTGGTGCTGGTGTCGGGAGGCCACACCATGCTCGTGCTGATGGAGGACCGGCTGCGCTACCGCGTGCTGGGCGCCACCGTCGACGACGCCGGCGGGGAGGCCTTCGACAAGGTGGCCCGCTACATGGGCCTCGGATACCCCGGCGGCCCGGCCATCGACCGGCTGAGCGGGCAGGGGGACCCGGATGCGATCGCCTTTCCCCGGGCGATGCTGCACGACGGCTGGAACTTCTCCTTCAGCGGACTCAAGACCGCGGTGATCAACCACCTGCGCCGCCACCCCGACGCGCCGCCCGCGGATGTGGCCGCGTCGTTCCAGGAGGCGGTGGCCGACGTGCTGGTGGCCAAGGCCCGCAGGGCTGCCGCCGAGCACGGAGCAGTGGGTCTGTGCCTGGCCGGCGGTGTGGCCGCCAACAGCCGTCTGCGGGAGATGACCCTCGACGCCTGCACGGCCGACGGGCTGGCTGCCTACCTGCCGAGCCGGGCGATGTGCACCGACAACGCGGCCATGGTGGCCGCAGCCGCATGGTGGCGTCTGCAGGCCGACGGGCCGTCGGAGCTGACGGTCGGCGCCGACCCGTCCCTGGGCCTGCCGGAGAGCTAGAACGCGCCTGATCGCGCGTTGTGGCCCACCCCGACGCGCCCTATCGTTGGCACTCGACACGGGAGAGTGCCAACGCCCGTGCTTTAGTCCAAGAACACCTAGAACAGGAGTCCGGGAGGACAAATGAACCTGCAGCCACTCGAGGATCGCATCGTTGTGCGGCCCGGCGACGCCGAGGAGACCACCGCCAGTGGTCTCGTCATCCCCGACACCGCCAAGGAGAAGCCCCAGCAGGGCGACGTTCTGGCGGTCGGGCCCGGTCGCCGGTCCGACGACAGCGGCGAGCTCATCCCCATGGACGTCGGCGTCGGCGACACCGTCGTCTACTCGAAGTACGGCGGGACCGAGATCACCGTCGACGGTGAGGACCTGCTGATCCTCAACGCCCGCGACGTGCTCGCCAAGGTCGTCTGAGGTAGCCGATGCCCAAGATCCTCAAGTTCGACGAGGAGGCCCGCCGGGGCCTCGAGACGGGCGTCAACAAGCTCGCCGACGCGGTGAAGGTCACCCTCGGCCCCAAGGGCCGCAACGTGGTGCTCGACAAGAAGTTCGGCGCCCCGACCATCACCAACGACGGCGTGTCCATCGCCCGCGAGGTGGAGCTCGACGACAAGTTCGAGAACATGGGCGCCCAGCTCGTGAAGGAAGTGGCCACCAAGACCAACGACATCGCCGGCGACGGGACCACCACCGCGACGGTGCTGGCCCAGGCCCTGGTGCGCGAGGGGCTGCGCAACGTGGCCGCCGGCGCCAGCCCCATGGCTCTCAAGCGGGGCATCGAAGCCGCCGTGGAGGCCGCCGTGGGCGCGCTCGCCGAGCAGGCCGTGCCGGTGTCCACCGACAAGGAGAAGGTGCAGTCGGTTGCCTCGATCTCCGCGGCCGACGCCGCGGTCGGTGAGACGCTGGCCGAGGCCTTCGACAAGGTCGGCAAGGACGGCGTGATCACCGTCGAGGAGAGCAACACCTTCGGCATGGACCTCGACTTCGTCGAGGGCATGCAGTTCGACAAGGGCTACCTGTCGCCGTACTTCGTCACCGACCCCGAGCGGCAGGAGGCGGTGCTCGAGGAGCCCTACATCCTGTTGAACCAGGGCAAGATCAGCGCGGTGTCGGACCTGCTGCCGGTGCTCGAGAAGGTCATGCAGACGGGCAAGTCCCTGCTGATCATCGCCGAGGACGTCGAGGGCGAGGCCCTGGCCACGCTGGTGGTCAACAAGATCCGCGGCACCTTCAACTCCGCCGCGGTGAAGGCTCCCGGCTTCGGCGAGCGCCGCAAGGCGATGCTGCAGGACATGGCCATCCTCACCGGCGGCCAGGTCGTGGCCGAGGAGGTCGGGCTCAAGCTCGACTCGGTCGACCTGTCGCTGATGGGCTCGGCCCGCAAGGTGGTGATCACCAAGGACGACACCACCATCGTGGAGGGCGCCGGCGACACCGCCGACGTCGAGGGCCGCGTCAGCCAGATCAAGGCCGAGATCGACAACACCGACTCGGACTGGGACCGCGAGAAGCTCCAGGAGCGCCTGGCCAAGCTGGCCGGCGGCGTGGCCGTCGTCCAGGTCGGTGCGGCCACCGAGGTGGAGCTCAAGGAGACCAAGCACCGCATCGAGGACGCCATCTCGGCCACCCGGGCCGCCATCGACGAGGGAATCGTCGCCGGCGGCGGCACCGCGCTGCTGCGCTGCCGCGCTGCGGTGGCCGAGGTTGCTGCGAGCCTCGACGGTGATGAGGCCACCGGGGCCCGCATCATCGGCGAGGCTCTCTCCGCGCCGACCCGGCTGATAGCCGAGAACGCCGGCCATGAGGGCGCCATCGTGGTGCGCGAGGTCGAGTCGGCCTCCGGTTCGGAGGGCTTCGACGCGGTCGCGGGCGAGATCGTCGATCTCATCGGTGCCGGCGTGATCGACCCGGTCAAGGTGACCCGGGCCGCGCTGCAGAACGCGGCCTCGATCGCCGGGCTGATGCTCACCACCGAGGTGCTCGTGGCCGACAAGCCCGAGGACAAGCCCCCGCCCGGTCCCCCCGGCGGAGGCATGGACGGCATGGGAGGCATGGGCGGCATGATGTAGCCGTTCGCCCCCGCGAACCCCCCAAAGGAGCCCGAGCGATGCGCTCGGGCTCCTTCGCGTTCAGGGCCTGCTGCTCATGGCCGCGGTGAGGGGCGTTCTCGAGGCTGTCCCGCCGCGCGGCATGTGGCGCCTGCCTCCACCGGACGCCTTCGAGCCTGAGTTCTTCGAGCGCATGAGGGAGGCCAGCGACCGCCCTCAGCCGCTGACGGCGGTCACGCGGGGCTCAGCACCCGGATTTCGCAGCGGGGTCCGGGAGCTCGGGCCAGGCGCGCGTCGGCTGTGATGAGGGCGCAGTCCAGGGACTCGGCCAAGGCGACGTACACGGCGTCGTAGACGGTCACCGTGGATCTCAACTCGTACGCCCGTTGCAGCATCGCCAGGGCCGGATGCCGCTGAAACGGCAGATCAGCCAGCGTCGCTAGGGCCGCGGCGAAACGCTCGTCCGTGAGCCTCCCCGCGATCCAGCGCTTCCGCAGCACCGCCGCCGTCTCGACATCGGCCACATCCGGCAACGAGACCCCCTCGGCGCGGCTCACCGCGGCCCGGGCGACACGACCGGCTCGTCCGTCCTCGGCGAGAAAGTTGGCCAGCACCGAGGCGTCGACGACAATCAGTGCCGCTGTCCCCCTTCATCACGTGCGGCCAACATCTCGAATCTCTCATGCAGAACCTGGTCGCGTTCGGCTCTGATCTCGTCGAGGTCGGCGACCGCCTGCGCGAATCCGACACGGCCTCCGGCGTGCCGCTCGATCCGGGCGATGACCTCGTCGACGGTCGGGGTTTCGGCCAGCCGGGTCAGCTCGGCCGACAGGTAACGCTGTAGGGAGGTGCCGGAGGTTCGGGCCCGCTCGGTGAGCTTCTGATGGACGTCTTCGGGAAGGTTGCGCACTAGGACGTGGGGCATGATTGCATTATGCTATCACTTGCGGGGGATCGGCAACTCTCGACTCCGGGCGGTGCCGGTAGCCTCACACCGATGGATCGCCCGCCACCAGACCCGCGCAAGTTGCTGGACCACTGGGAGGAGTGGGAGCGGGGCGAGACACCGCCGGGCCGGGTGATGAGCGACCTCAAGACCGGAGGCATTCGGGAGCTTCTCCAGGATCTGGCCGCGGCCGCGGGCGGGGAAGGATCCTGACCGACTCGACCGCGCCGGCAGCGGCCGTGTTCGAGCCGCCGGCGGCTCCTGCGGGCAGGGGCGGGTCCCAGCATCTACCCCGCCCGGAAGGCGCAAGGCTGGGCGGAGCCGCGCCGTGGTCGGTGCTGCCGTCGTGGCAACGCTGTCCGAGCCTGGAGCAGGTATGCGACGCGATCGCGGCTGCCGTGCCCGGACACATTGCGTCACCGGCGTCGGTTCCGCCGGGGTCGGCGCCGTCGGGGGTGCTGGTCCTGCTCTACGAGCACCGCGACGAGCCGTGGGTGGTGCTCACCCGGCGGGCCTGGCACCTGCGCCACCACGCCGGCGAGGTGTCGTTCCCCGGCGGCCGGCGCGAGCCGGGCGACGCCGACCTCTGGGCCACCGCCCTGCGGGAGGCGGCCGAGGAGATCGGCCTGGATCCCGGCGCCGTGCGGCGGGTCGGGCAGCTCGACACCTTCGTCACCGTCGGGTCCCGGTCGCTGGTGTGCCCGTTCGTGGCCACGGTTGAGAGGCGTCCCGAGCTGGTGCCCGACCCGGCCGAGGTCGAGCGGGTGCTGCACGTCCCGCTGTCGGAGCTGACCGGTCCCGATACCTGGCGGGAGGAGATCTGGTCGCTGGGCGAGGCGTTCGGGGGCGAGCGGGTCATGACCTTCTTCGAACTGCCGGGCGACACGGTGTGGGGAGCCACCGCGTCCGTGCTGCGCCGGCTGCTGACGGTCGCCATCACCGGGATGGAGGGCGGGTAGGCTCGTCCGGTGCGCGGCTTGCGGCGCCCCGGTCTATCGGTGCCTGGCCCGATGAGCGAACCCGTGCGAGGGTCGCAGTGCCGGGGGCGTCTCGATGGCTGAGACAGAGATCGGCTTGGGCAAGTCCGGCCGCCGCGCCTACCGGCTCGACGAGATTGCCATCATCCCCAGCCGGCGTACCCGGGATCCCGAGGACGTGGACATCTCCTGGCAGATCGACGCCTACCGCTTCGACATCCCCGTGCTGGCGGCCTTCACCGACAGCGTCACCAGCCCGGCCACCGCGGTTCGGATGGGCGAGCTCGGGGGGGTCGGGGTGCTCGATCTCGAGGGCGTGTGGACCCGCTGCGAGGATCCCGCCTCCGAGCTGGCCGAGCTGGGCGCGATGCCGCTGGACACCGCGGCCAGCCGCCTGCGCGAGCTCTACTCCCGCCCGATCCAGCCCGAGTTGGTGGCCGCCCGGATCTCGGAGATCGCCTCGGCGGGAGTGCGCACTGCGGGCCGGGTCCGGCCCCAGCGGGCGGTGGAGCTGGCTCCCCACGCCACCGCTGCCGAGATCGACCTGCTGGTCATCTCGGGCACCATCGTGTCGGCCGAGCATGTGTCGTCGTCGGTGGACCCGCTCAACCTCAAGACGTTCATCCGCCGGATGCAGACGCCGGTGATCGTCGGTGGCTGCGTGAGCTACCAGGCTGCGTTGCACCTCATGCGCACCGGAGCCGCCGGCGTGCTCGTAGGGGCCGGCTCCGGCCATGTCGGCACCAGCCGCCATGTGCTGGGACTGGACGCACCGCAGGCCACCGCCATCGCGGACGCCCGCGCGGCCCGCATGCGCCACCTCGACGAGACCGGTGTGTACTGCCACGTGATCGCCGACGGGACCATGAGCACCGCGGGCGACATCGCCAAGGCCATCGTGTGCGGCGCCGACGCGGTCATGCTGGGCCTGCCGCTGGCCGTGGCCTCGGACTCGCCATGCCCGGGGCGGCACTGGGACCTGTCGGCCGGCCACCCGACGCTGCCGCGGGGCCGGATCACCGGCGTAGAGCCGCACGGCACGCTGGCGGAGATCCTCCACGGCCCGGCCCTCGATCCCGAGGGCGCCACCAACATGATGGGCGGGCTGCGAACGTCGCTGGCCAAATGCGGCTACACCGACGTGAAGGACTTCCAGCGGGCCGCGGTCGCCATCGTCTCGCCGTGACCCATCGACACGGCCATCGTTGCGGGCGCGGCTTCCCGGTGACGGACCGGCTGCAACCAGCCCGACATCTGGGTCGACTCGACCGAGCCATCGTTCTGGGCGCGGTTTCCCGGTGATGGACTGGCTCTCTGCACACAGAACGGGTGCAGCCCGATCGTGACCAGCGCAGCCGCCGTTATGGCAGGGGCCGGCCCGGGCGCGGGCGGCGACTTCGACACCGTGCTGGTGGTCGACTTCGGTGCCCAGTACTCGCAGCTGATCGCCCGGCGGGTGCGCGAGTGCGAGGTCTACAGCGAGATAGTGCCCGCGTCGATCACCGCGGCCGAGATCGCGGCCCGGCAACCTGCCGGTGTGATCCTCAGCGGCGGCCCGGCCTCGGTGCATGTCGAGGGCGCTCCCACCCTGGACTCCGACATCTACGGCCTGGGAGTGCCTGTGCTGGGCATCTGCTACGGCGCCCAGCTGATCGCCGAGCAGCTGGGCGGCTCGGTCGGCCCCAACGAGCGGGGGGAGTACGGCCGGGCCGAGATGACCGTGGCCGGCGCCGGCGGCGTCCTGCTGTCGGGGCTCCCGTCGCCCCAGCCGGTGTGGATGAGCCATTTCGACGCCATCGTCGATCCACCGCCGGGAGCGACCGTCACCGCGGCGACCGCGGCCTCGCCGGTGGCCGCCTTCGAGGACGTGGACCGGTCCCTGTACGGCGTGCAGTTCCATCCCGAGGTGGAGCACACGCCCCACGGGCGCCAGGTGCTCGAGCGCTACTTGAGGCACGGCTGCGGCGCCGGGCCGAGCTGGTCGATGGACTCGATCATCGATGCCTCGGTGGTAGCGGTGCGGGGCCAGGTCGGCGAGGGCCGGGCCATCTGCGGGCTGTCGGGGGGAGTGGACTCCGCGGTCGCGGCGGCCCTGGTGCACAGGGCCATCGGCGACCGGCTCGCATGCGTGCTGGTCGACACGGGCCTGCTGCGCCTCGACGAGGCCGACCAGGTGGAGGAGGCCTTCGCCCGCCACTTCGGGATGGACCTGGTGCGCGTCGACGCGGCCGATGAGTTCTTCACCGCGTTGGCGGGGGTCACCGAGCCCGAGACCAAACGCAAGGTGGTGGGCGAGCAGTTCATCAGGGCCTTCGAGCGGGCTCGCAGCCAGGTTCCCGACGCGGGGTTCCTGGTGCAGGGGACGCTGTACCCCGATGTGATCGAGTCGGGGGCCACCACCCACTCGTCCACCATCAAGAGCCACCACAACGTGGGCGGGCTGCCCGACGACCTGGACTTCGAGCTGGTAGAGCCGCTGCGGCTGCTGTTCAAGGACGAGGTGCGGGCCGTCGGCGCGGAGCTGGGCCTGCCCGACGAGATCGTGCACCGCCAGCCCTTCCCCGGCCCCGGCCTGGCGGTGCGGATCATCGGCGAAGTGACGCCCGAGAAGGCTGAGACCCTGCGCCACGCCGATGCCATCGTCCGCGAGGAGCTCCGCACCGCCGGCCTGGAGCGCGAGATCTGGCAGTCGTTCGCGGTTCTGCCCGATATCCGCACGGTGGGGGTGATGGGCGATGAGCGCACCTACGGGCGCCCGGTGGTGATCCGGGCGGTGACCAGCTCCGACGCCATGACCGCCGACTGGGCCCGGCTGCCCCACGACGTGCTCGAGGCCATGAGCAGCCGGGTCATCGCCGAGGTCGGCGGCGTAAACCGGGTGGTCTACGACATAACGTCCAAGCCCCCCGCCACCATCGAATGGGAGTAGCGGACAGCAGGGGTTGCGCGCGACGCGCGCGGTCTGGTAACTTGCTGTCATTGCTCCCCGTCTTCCCGGCCATGCCGGGAATGACGGGGCTTTATTTGTAGGTAGGGTCGCACGGTGACGCGTATTGCTGTGTTCATCGACTACCAGAACGTCTACCACTGCGCACGCCAGGCCTTCGGAGATCCCGACAATGATCCGCCCACGTTCGGGCACGTTCTGCCCCAGCGGCTTGGTCTGTTGCTCAAGCAACTCGGTGAGGATGTAGATCCAGATCGCGAATTGTGTGCCGTGACGGTCTATCGCGGCCGGCCGGGGCCAAAGAGCCACCGGCACCTTCAGTCGGCCTTCGCTCGGCAGGTCGCCGCCTGGGAAGCTCTGCCGTTGACAGCTGTCAAGACCCGACCGCTTCGCTATCAGCCAACCGAGTGGTCCTTCGGCAAGGCGGTTCGATGGCGGGGGGAGGAGAAGGGCATCGATGTGCTGATCGCCCTCGACGTCGCGATCGGCGCGCGCGACGACTGCTACGACGTAGCAGTCGTGGTGTCTGCCGACACGGATCTGATTCCCGCGATCGAGGTTGCGCTTCGAGCGGGGAAACGCGTGGAGACAGCGACATGGTCGAGCGGAGCTCTTCGCGTCAAGCCATTGGCCGCTACAGGCTGGCGGATCTGGAACCATTGGTTGGACAGACAGCGCTTCGAGTACGTCCGCGACGACACGGATTACCTAGCGAATCCTGCGGAGGGCCCTAGTGGCTCCGAGTCCCGCGCGTAGTGGAGGTTGGCCGCTGCCGGGTGTTGGAACGCTAGCGGCATCAGGAGAGTCATCAAGTCCCGCATGGGCCTAGCCTGGATCCACCGACACGGTCAGCGGTGAGTGCGCGGGGGTGGACGCGCCGACAGCGCCGCCGCACCCCGCACCAGCCCACAACACCCAAACAAAGGGGGTATTTCGGATGGTGCCCAAGTGTCCCTGGTATCCAGTGAGGGCGACGAATTGGCCAGCACGGTCGCAGGCGCCCCCGACGTCCAATATGAAGTCGAGCGGCACGAGATGGAATCAGCGGTGCGAGACCTGGTGGAGTCGATGACGGCTGAGGACCTCACGGTGCTCGTGTGCAAGCTGCAGGGACAGTCAGACAACGAGAGTCCCACCTTCGCAGCGAAGCAGCCCGTCACCCGTGGCGACATTCGTGTGATCGAGCCGCTGCCGTGGATGGAAGGTCGCAGGAGGTTAGCAGTCGTTCGGCGCGTCGATGCCGACTGCGAGATCGCCGAGATGATGCTTACGCATCCCTGGCCCGAACTCGCCACCGATAGAGATGCCGTGATCGCGGGCGACGACGCAGGCCTGCCGCACCCATTGGTCGTGGAGTGCTACGTGCGCGGTCCGATTTGGCTGCAGCAAGTTCGGGAGCGGGTGGGGGTCCTGACCGAGTCGCTGATGGATGCCATCGGCAGCGCAGTGATCGACGGAGACCGGATGGTAGGAGGCGTGCGGCCGCCGCTAGAGCGCGGCGCTTGCCGTCGCCTTCGTCGCCGAGTACTTCGGTGGTAGCGTTGGCTGAGAAGCGACCCAGGGAAGAGCCGGTGGCCCAGCCAGTCGACGTCGACGCTCAGAGCGAGACGCTGACCATTGAGGATCTCAAGGCCAGCGTGGGCAAGGGGCCGCGGCTCGGTTCCGGCGACATAGCCAACACCTACTACAGCGACGAAGAGTTCCTTGCCGCGCTCGACGCGCCCCGAGGCCGCGCCGACAGCAGTCCGCCACAGTAAGCGCCGACGTGCCCACGCACGACGAGACCACTGCGTTTCAGCGCGACCGGAACAGGCTTACAGATGCGCAGACGGAGCGCTTCAAGGCACGGCTCGCAGACTTCATCGGCGACCTGAAGGAGATGGAGGCAGGCCGACGCAGTTGGTTCCGCCCGGGGCTGCGCGTGAAGAAGCTGTCGGGCCGGCCCGACGTGTACGAGATGTCGTGGGCTTCAGACGGACGTGCGACCGTCGCCATAGGCGACCCTATCGTCGCCGGCAAGCTCCACATCGTCTGGCTGCGAGTCGGCAGCCACGGCATCCTCCGGTGACCTGCCCGCAGCCGGTCTGGTCCAGCGATGCGGTTAGAACGCCCGCCTAACCGCGCTGTTCCTTGTGGACGATGCAGAGCACTAGCGAGGGGACGGGCACCCCGAGAACCTGCCCCAAGCGGCTTGACAACAAGACAGGGACACCCCCCGACGGGGCCTCAGCACACCCGGCAACGGCCACAGGCAGCCTCACCGGTGCAAAGAAACGACATTAGCGCTAACTCGCGCATCATTGCGCGCAAACCCGGCCCTCGTGGGGGATGCGCGATATTTCAAACGCCGAGGTCAAAGGGCTTGGGCGTTGAGGGGTCTGGAACGGACTTGGCGCGATCCTGGAACGTCTTCTGGCACAGGAGCGCGACAGTCCAGGTCAGAGGGGGTGTGGGCGGATCGACGGTCCTCGGCCGGAGCGAGGGGTCAGTTGGCTGTTCTGGAACTGTGCATGGCGCGTGGGGTTTCAACGGCGCGCGGCGCCTCAGGCACATGTTGGCATCTGGTTTGTTGGCAGCGTCCCCCCGAGAGCTGTTTGCGACCCGGGCCCCAAGGCTGATCGCCGAGGCACGCGCGACCTATTGTGCTCAGTGTGGGTCCATCACTAGCGCGGGGCGCGCCCGCGACTACCGTTTACAGACTCAAGATCACGCTGCGGTCTGTGAGGCCGCCGGTATGGCGACGAATCGAGGTCCGCTCCGATGTCGCCCTCGACGAGTTCTCTGGCCTCCTCGAAGCGGCGATGGGTTGGTGGGGCTGCCACCTCCATTCCTTCTCGGTTGACGGGGCCGTCTACGGACGAGCAGACCCCGACGACTGGCTGAGGTGCGGGACCCGCGACGAGTCGGCGCACCAACTCGGCGATGTGCTCGGCGAGGTCGGGGCCAAGATGTGTTGGGACTACGACTTCGGTGACGGCTGGCAGCACGATATCGAGGTCGAAGCCATCGAGGTCGCCGACTCCGGGGTCACCTACCCGCGTTGTGTCGCTGGCCGCAGGGCGTGCCCACCCGAGGACTGCGGTGGACCCTGGGGCTACGAGGAACTCCTCGTTGCCATCGCTGACGAGCACCATCCCCGCCACGACGAACTGATCGAATGGCTCCCGTCCGGCTGGGACCCAGCGCACTTCGACCCTGCAGAATCAACCCGGAGCATGCTGACACCGCGACCCCTCGTCGACGACTGGTTGTGAGCGTTCCCGTCGCTGATGGGCGATGCGGATGCTCGTGATCCGCTGTAGGCGGTGAGGGCCGCTGCGATCTGGGGCGGTCGCGGTCGCGGCTATGGCGCGGGCGGCTTGAACAGGAGACTTGAGGATTTCTTGCCCAGCTTGTCACTGACGACGATCCCGCCTCGCGTGCGCCCGTCCGAGTCTTGGTACAGGTGCTGCTGGGGGCGTAGACGCGCCGAGAATCGGGTTCGCAGCACGTCATAGTCCCGATGGGTGTGAATGCCGCTGACATGGGCCGCGCAGTAGACGCGTGCTGCTATCGGGAAGACCAGGCCGGATGCGAGGATGTCCGCAAGCTGCAATCCGACGTGGTTCTCGCTGCGACCGAAGACGGGTGCTTCGACCAAGCGCGAGAGCTTGTCGCCTGATTGCTTGTGCTTGAGGGTGAAGATCGAGTGGGAGACCTGAGTGTCTTGGCTGTGGGCTCTCCCGTCGCACACCATCAGGCCCCAATCGGTCTTGGACTCCAGGAAGTGATTGAAGTGCCTCGCGATGTCTTGGATCGCGAACGTGTAGCTCGCCCGCGGATCAAGTGCCTGATTGGGGTCTTTGATCCAGACCCGCCCGAGCAGACGCAGGTCGTAGCGCTCGATGCGATCGACAGCTGAATTCAGAACGCCGATGGAGTGACGTCGCTTCTCCCTGCTCTGCGACCGGACTCTCCTGCGAAGCTCTGATCCCTTCACCTCGCTGAGAACGAGATCCAGATTCCGCACGGTTCGCAACCCCGGGTAGAAGCGACGCTTGAGGCCGAGAAAGTCGGCGGTGAGAGCTGCGAGTGACTCCGTCCGAATGATGAGCCCAGCGAAAGTCATCAAAGGAGTAGCGCCGGGAGCCTGGCTGGGGGCCTCGAAGCCGCCCGACTCGTCTACATAGCAGATGTACATGGTCGTTCCTGCGGCTGGGCCAGCCTCCGATCATAGCCCCACAGCCCTACGGGGATGCCTTGCCCGCCGACCCCAAGAAGCCCCCTCAAACGCAGCTACGGCCGCCTAGTAGGCGACCGTAGGGGGTGGCGTTCGGCCCCGACCCCAACTGGAGCCGAAGCCTAGGCGCCGGTGTAATGGTACGCCCGCATGATAACACGAGGCTCACAGACGATTGCAACCTGCTTGGGACATTCGTGGGCGTGATCCCCACTCTTAGTAGTGATCGGCGTGTCTAGGAGTTGAGCGGAGCAGCGCCGATGAACCCACCCGGCGCGATCAGGGATGGGCAGATCTTGAGGGGACGGGCATTCAACGAGCCGATGCGGGTCGTCGCCGTCCGCGCGGGCAGCGACGGAGACATGGAGGCAGGCCTGGTCGGCCAGCGCACACAGCAGTTCCGCCAAGTGACGCTGAGCGCGGCCGACATCGAGGCCTTGGAGATCATCGACCCCACTCCGACTTTCGACGGCGACGGGCGGCATCTGCGCCTGGGCCTTCACGCTTACGCGCTCAGCATCGCCCACGAGTTCGATCCCTGCCTCAGTCTCTCGATCGCGAACGTCGATGCGCTGCCGCACCAGCTGGAGGCGGTGTTCGAGCACTTCCTGAAGCTCCCCAGCGTGCGGTTCCTGCTGGCCGACGACGCCGGCGCGGGCAAGACGATCATGGCCGGCCTGCTGGTGGGTGCGGCTGATCCCGGTGCGAGACCGCGGCAAGCAGCTCTTCGGGGACGCGGGCGCCGGTGTGCTGGCCGACGGGCTCGAGACTGCCGCCGCCTACGACCCGCAGCTCAGCCTGTTCCCCGATGCGGCACCGGAGGTTCACGGCCGTGCCCGCCGGCGCGGTGCAACTGGCGAACTGGGCGATCTCGACGCCGCTTCAAACGCCACCACGCTGGACCGCATCCACGCCGCCATGCTGTTGCAAGGCTCGGGCCGCACACAGGCGCTGCGGGCCCTGCTGCAGGCTGAGCAGGAGCGCGGCCCGGACTTCCTGCGCCTCGCCAACGCCCTGTCCGCGCTGTACCCGCGCGGCAGTGACGAGAAGCGGCTCCTCGACGCGATGCTGCTGGCAGCGAGGTAGCGTTCCTCTCATGGATGCCACCGAGACGAGGCCGCCGCTCGACGACTACGAACTGTTGAAGCGCATCACCGTGCGCTCCGACATCTTCGGCGGCAAGCCGATCATCCGCGACATGCGGTTCGCGGTCGAGCACGTCCTGGGGAAGCTGGCCGCAGGCGACAGCGTCGAGACCATCCTCGACGAGTACGAGATTCTGGAGCCCGAGGACATTCAGGCCTGCCTGGTCTACGCCTATCGCTCCATCGTCGGCGAAACTGTCCATGATCACATTCTGATTCATTAGAAACATTGAACGAGGCCTATATTGGGTGGTGCCGACCGAAGCCGAAGGCCGGAGCGGGTCAGCTAGCGGCCCATCAAGCGCTTCAGCGACCTCTCCGGGGGTGGCGTCGGGGGTAGCGACCGCCAGCGGCGGGCCGGTAGCGTGCCGCCCCGGTGAACGAACCGGACCCGACCACCAAACCACGGGTCGCCTATCGGCTGGCCTATGAGGAAGTAATCCGCTGGCGAGCCGAACTGGACGCCCAACTGGAACGCATTCGGACTAGAGCCATGGCGTTCTTCGCTGTGGCGGTGATCGCTGCGGGCACCGGCCTGGCCAGCTTCCCGACGGGGTCGCCTTCGCCCCGCCCGTCGGTTCTGTGGGTGTTCGTGATCGGCGGGGGAGTACTCGTCAACCTCGCCGCCGTGCCGGAAGTGCTGCGAAGCCCGGAAGGTCCGTTCGGCGACAGCCCGTACACGCTGGTAGCACGGGGCGACGACGTTGACCTGTTCCCCACAGACAACTTGGTGTACCGCGACCTGGCTCTGTGGGGTCACGAGAACGTCCTTCAACTGTATGTACAGGTCAACGCCCGCCGGTACTGGCTATATGTGAGCATGGCGGGGATCACGCTGGTGTTGGCGGGCCTCGCTGGGCTGCACTGGAACAGGCTGTTTCCCTAACCGTTGCCCTGCCGCCGCCCTCGGCGCTCCCGGGCCGCCGCCACCGTCTGCTTGGCCACGGCAATCATCTCTCGGCGCTCGGTCGGGCGCTGAGGGTTCACCGGGGAGATCGGTTCCAGTCGAGGCACCGATTCCTCGGCAGCATCCTGCGCCGCGGCTCCGTCGCCGCCGTCGTCTGCATCTTCCGGTCCCATCGGTCTCTCCCTTCCTGCACGGCCGAACCAGAGGGCCCTGAGGGGCTGAGCCTAACCCGCTTGAGCGAGCGGCGATCGTGGTTGTCCGGGGGCATCTGATCCGGATCCGAGGCGGGCTACCCGTTCCACCCGGCGCCGAGCCTGCTCCTGCCACGAGCCCCACCACGGCCACGCTGCGAGTGACAGGAACGCTCCCGCCGACAGCCTGGAACCGCTTCGGCACCAAGGTCCTGCCCAAGCTACATGCCTGCGACAGCCTCTCTGTGAGAGTGGAGTTGCAGGCCGACGCCAGCGGCAACCTGGCGGCCAGCCTCGAGACGGACCTCCGTCAGGCAGTAAGCGAACTGAATCTGAACGACCAGCTGCAAGTCGAGCGCAAGGAATCACCGGACAGCGAATAAGCCGCCGCCGCCCGTTCGTCGGGGTCTCAGATACATCACGTCCGACTCGGACGGCTCTTCCCGCTGCCTCGATCCGCACGCACAGCGGACTATCTGGCGCGCGCCAGCGTCGATGCGGCGGAGGTCTAGCAGCCGTCGAGTTGGATGAGGCCCTCTTGGGCATGGCGAGGGCCGGGTTGGTGGGACACGGGTGGTGTTTCGGCCAGCACTGCATCCCACCTGCGTCCATCGCTCGCTTCGGTGGCGGCACCTGTGTGGAGAGGGCATTCGCGGACAGGACCCGGCTCTACGTCTGTGCCGACGAGAAGCGGGTAGTTCCTGCCGGCCGCGATTGGGGTCAGCCCGGGAGTTCGGCCGCTAGCTGAGGGCCTGGTCGAGGTCGGCGAGGAGGTCGTCGATGGTCTCGATGCCGACCGACAGGCGGATCAAGCCGGGATCGACGGCCAGGGGAGAGTCGGCCACCGACAGGTGGGTCATGGTGGCCGGCTGCTCGATCAGGGACTCGACCGCGCCCAGCGACTCGGCCAGCAGGAACACCTTCGTCGAGCAGACCGCGGCAACCGCAGCGGCTTCACCGCCGCGCAGGATGAAGGAGACCATCCCGCCGAAATCCCGCATCTGGCGGGCCGCGACGCCGTGGCCCGGATGGTCCGGCAGCCCCGGATACAGCACCCGGTCCACCGCCGGGTGGCCGTCCAAGAACTCGGCCACGGCCCGGGCGTTGTTGCAGTGGCGGTCCATGCGAACGCCCAGGGTCTTGATGCCCCGAAGCAGCAGGTAGCAGTCGAACGGGCTGGGAACGGCTCCGGCCGCGTTCTGAACGAAGGCCAGCCGCTCGGCCAGCTCGTCCTCGTTGACAGCCACGAAGCCGCCGAGCACGTCGGAGTGGCCGCCCAGGTACTTGGTGCTGGAGTGGACCGCCACATCGGCGCCCAGAGCCAGCGGGTTCTGCAGGTACGGGGTGGCGAAGGTGTTGTCCACCACCACGGTGGCTCCCACAGCGTGGGCCGCGTCGGCCACCGCGCCGACATCAGCCACCGCCAGCATGGGATTGGTGGGCGTCTCCATCCACACCTGGCGGGTCTCGGGCCGCAGGGCGCCGGCCAGGGCGCCCGCGTCGGTCAGGTCCACCGCCGACCACTCGATGCCCCGTTCGCCGTAGATGCCGGCGATCAGCCGGAAGGTCCCGCCGTAGGCGTCGCTGCCGAGCACCACGTGGTCGCCGGGGTGCAGCAGGCCCACCAGGGCGTCCTCGGCGGCCATGCCGCTGGCGAACGCGAAGCCGTGGGCGGCGCCCTCGAGTCCGGCCACGGCGCGCTCCAGCGCGGCCCGGGTGGGGTTCGACGTGCGCGAGTACTCGTAGCCGCGGTGCTGTCCCGGCGCCGGCTGCACGAAAGTGGTGGCCAGATGGATGGGCACGGTGATCGCGCCGGTGGCCTCGTCGGGCTCTTGGCCCACATGGATGGCCCGGGTCTCGAATCCCCAGGTGCTCTCGCTCACAGCAGCTGTCCCTGCGAGAGCCGGCCCGAGAGTGCTGCGAGGATGTCGTGGCCCACAGCGGTGCTCTCGCTCACAGCAGCTGTCCCTGCGAGAGCCGGTCGTCGGCGTTGGACGACAGGTAGCCGAGAACGTCGGTGCTGGACACCACCGCCCGGGGCCGGCCCCCGTCCAGCACCAGCAGCGCCGGCGACCTCTCCAGCTTGGCCACGGCCAGGGCCACCGGCTCGCCGATGCCGATCTGCTCGAGGGGCCTGCTCATCACACTCTCCACCGGCTGGCCCAGGAGGTCCCCGCTGAACGCCAGGGCCATGAGCTGCAGCTCGTGGACCGATCCCATCACCTCGGCCGCGGCCAGCGGCATCTCGCCCTTGGCCACCGGGAGCTGGCTCAGCCCGTTGTCGCGCATGCGGGTCACCGCCAGGCTCACCGGGTCGCCGGGATTGACGTACACGAGCGGCGGCAGCACGTCCTCCTTGGCGTCGAGCACGTCCTTGATGCAGGGATGCTCGCAGATGAGGAACCCGTGCGAGGCCATCCAGTCGTCGTCGAACACCTTCGACAGGTAGCCGCGCCCGGAGTCGGGCAGCAGCACCACCACCACGTCGTCGGGTCCGCAGTCTCGGGCCACCTCCGCAGCCGCGCACACCGCGGTGCCTCCCGAGCCGCCGATCAGGAGCCCCTCGCGGTGCGACACCAGCCGGGCCATGTCGAAGGAGGCCTGGTCGGACACGGGAATGACCCTGTCCACCACGTCGGGGTGATAGGTCTCGGGCCAGAAGTCCTCGCCGATGCCCTCCACCAGGTAGGGCCGTCCCGAGCCTCCGCTGAAGACCGAGCCCTCGGGGTCGGCCGCGATCACCTGCACCGAGGGGTTCTGCGCCTTGAGGTGGCGGCCCGCGCCGCTGAGAGTCCCGCCGGTGCCGGCGCCCGACACGAAGTGGGTGATGCGCCCGCCGGTCTGGCGCCAGAGTTCGGGCCCGGTGGTCTGCTCGTGGGCCCGCGGGTTGGCCTGGTTGAAGTACTGGTTGGGCTGGTAGGCGCCAGGCGTCTCGCCCATGAGCCGCTCGGCGGTGGAGTAGTAGGAGTCGGGGTCGTCGGGGGCCACCGCCACCGGGCACACCACCACCTCGGAGCCGTAGGCCCGAAGCAGCTGCACCTTCTCGCTGCTGACCTTGTCGGTCATCACGAAGATGCACCGGTAGCCCCGCTGGGCGGCCACCATGGCAAGGCCGACACCGGTATTGCCCGAGGTGGGTTCGATGATGGTGCCGCCGGGCTCGAGCAGCCCGTCGCGCTCGGCCGCGTCGATCATCGCGATGGCGGGGCGGTCCTTGACGCTGCCGCCCGGGTTGAGCATCTCCAGTTTGGCCACCAGCTCACAGCGGGCGTCGGGAACGGCGCGCCGCATCCTCACCAGCGGCGTCTTCCCCACGAGGTCGAGGACGGAGTCGGCGACCTCCACGCCCGGCAGGCTACCGGCCGAGGGCTGGAGCGCGAGTCCGCGATGTAGTGGACCAGCACAAGCACTTAATTCCAGTAAACTGCTCTAAACTAGAATAATGGTCCAGTATGGGCCGTCTAATTCCAGCAGACGGGAATTGCAGGCCTCTCGTCCGCATGCTGGCCGAGCAGCCGATCGTCACGATCAAGTACGCGTCGGCCAGGCTGGGCTCGACTCCCACCACCGTCGGCCGGCTCCTCGATCAGATGACCTCATTGGGGATGATCGCCGAGCTGACCGGCCGGCAGCGCTACCGCGTCTACAGGTATACGCCGTTCCTGGAAGTGCTCTCGGACGACCCCGAACCCGCCTAGCCGCGCGGGCTCTTGAGAAGCCGTGGAGCTAGCGGCCGGCGAGGCGCTCGACCACGGGGGCCATCTCCTCGGCGGAGCCGCCCATGAAGGAGATGTAGGAGACGCCCCAGCGCTCCCTCCAGCGTTGGATCGTGTCCACGCACTCGTCCACCGTTCCCACCAGGGCGTGGGGTGAGTTCAGGGCCTGCTCGGCGGTGATCCCGAAGGCCGGAGCCGCCGCGGCTGCGAGGCCGTTCGCGTCGTCGGTGATCACGGCCAGATGCACCCGGGTCTGGAGTTCGATGGCGTCGAAGCGGTCCCCGGCGGCCTCCCGCACCACGGCCAGCTTGGCGTCGGTGGCCTCCGCGGTGGCGGTGGGGCCGGCGTGCTCGTCGATGGCTCCCGAGTGAAGGCTGGGGTTGATCCCCACGATGTCGGCCCGGCGTCCGGCCAGGGCCAGCATCCTGTGGGCGCCGCCGGCCATGAGCAGCGGCGGGCGGGGCTTCTGCGCGGGCTCGGGGAGGATCTCGAGTCCCGAGATCCTGTAGTGGTCCCCCTCGAAGTCGAAGGGACCCTCGCTGAAGCACCTCTCCAGCACCGAGACCGCCTCGTCGAGCCGTTCGATGCGCACTCCGGGCCGGTCGAATCCGATGCCGGCCTGCTCGTAGTCCGAGGCCATCCATCCCGCGCCCATGCCGACCTCCAGCCGCCCGCCCGAGATCACGTCGAGAGAGGCGAACTCCTTGGCCAGCACGGCCGGATGGCGGTAGTCGTTGGCCAGCACCATCGTGCCCACCCGCAGCGATGAGGTGGCCAGCGCGACGGCTGTCAACGACACCAGCGGGCCGTGCCGGTCGTCGAAGTGGTCGGTCGCGACCACCGACGAGTACCCGGCGTCCTCGGCCCAGCGGGCCCGCCTGGCGATCTCGTCAGGATCGTCGAGCCCGTCGAGGCTGAAGCCGAAGCGGAACGGCCGGCTCATGACAGTTGCGCTCCAGCGTTGCGGAACATCCGCCGCACGCTACCGGTAGGTGTCGACGAGCGCTCCGGCGCTGTCGGACGCCCGCAGTAGGGTGGCCGGCGATGGCGGAGTCTGCGATTCTGGAGGGCCTCAACCCGGCCCAGTACGAGGCGGTCACCCACACGGGTGGGCCGCTTCTGGTGGTGGCCGGGGCCGGGTCGGGCAAGACCCGGGTGATCACTCGGCGCATCGCATACCTGATTGAGCAGCACGGCGTGTCGCCGTTCGAGATCCTGGCCATCACCTTCACCAACAAGGCCGCGGGCGAGATGCGAGAGCGGGTCGGTGCTCTCGTCGGGCCCGTGGTTGAGAGCATGTGGGTGTCGACGTTTCACAAGGCGTGCGTTCAGTTTCTGCGCCGGGACGCCGAGTATGTCGGCTACCCGAAGCGGTTCACCATCTACGACCAGAGCGACGCGGTGCGGCTGTGTGGGTACGTGATGCGCGACCTCAACATCGACCCCAAACGGTTCCCGGCTCGGTCGGTGCACGCGGCCATCTCCAACGCCAAGAACAACAACATCTCTGCGGCCGAGTTCGCCGCGAGCGCGACCGGACCACACGAGAAGAAGATCGGACGTGTGTTCGAGCTGTATCAGCAACGTCTGGTGACGGCAGCCGCCATGGACTTCGACGACCTACTGCAGCGAACTGTCGAACTCTTCAGATCCCATCCAGAAGTGCTGGGCCGCTGGAGGAACCGATTCAGGCACCTATTCGTCGATGAGTACCAGGACACCAACCCGGTGCAGAACGAGATGTGCCTTCGGTTGGCGCGAACTGGCGACGATGACCTAGCCGCTGAGGACGGCAGCGACACATCCGCGTCCAGCGACGGCGGCTTGCGCACGGTCACCGTGGTCGGTGACCCCAACCAGTCGATCTACGCCTTCCGCGGCGCCGACATCCGCAACATCCTTGAGTTCGAGCGGGCCTTCAGCGATGTGCGCATCGTGTTGTTGGACAAGAACTACCGCAGTCCCCGCGATTTCATCCTGAAAGCGGCTAACGATGTGATCAGCCATAATGAAAGCCGGTATCCGCTCGAACTCGAATCGGACCAGCGTGACGGCTTCAAGGTCGTGAAGTACCTTGCGAGCGACGAGGTTGACGAGGCCCGCTACGTCGCCAGCGAGGTCGTCAGGCGCCATGACGATGACCAGATGCGCTGGGACGAGATGGCGGTGTTCTACCGCACCAACGTTCAGTCCCGCGCCATTGAGGAGCAGTTGGTCGCTGCCAATGTTCCTTACGTGCTGGTGGGCGGCACCCGCTTCTACGACCGCCGCGAGATCCGCGACGCGATGGCGTATCTCAAGGTGGTTGCCAACCCTGCCGACGAGTTGAGCGCGAAACGTGCGCTTGCCGTTCCCAGGCGTGGGGTGGGGGACAGATCTGTCGAGAAGATCGACGGGCTTGCTTCGGAGTTGGGCGTCAACTTCTTCGAGGCGCTGAGCTTGTGTGATGACGCGGGCGTGACGGGGCGTGCGTCATCCGGGATCCGCGGTTTCGTTCAACTGATCGAGGACGTTAGGGACATGGAGGCGTCTCCTGCCGCGACCCTGCAGGAGTTGCTGGAGCGTTCCGGCTATCTCGACGAGTTGCGAGGTGAGGAGACGGTAGAAGCCGCCGGGCGCCTTGAGAACCTCGCAGAACTGGTCGGTTCGGCGGGTGAGCATGAGACCCTTGACGAGTTCCTGGAGGCTGTCGCGCTGGTTGCAGACACCGACGACATCGATGAGACAGCTCCGGCCGTGACGCTGATGACCGTGCATTCAGCCAAGGGTCTGGAATACCCCGACGTGTACATCGTTGGTCTTGAGGACGGCGTGTTTCCTCACTTCCGAGCGTTGAGCGAACCTGTGGAAATGGAGGAAGAGCGCCGTCTCGCCTATGTGGGGATCACACGGGCAATGACACGTCTCACGTTGGTCCACGCGACGAGCCGGTGGCTGCACGGAACCCGCCAGTACAACCGGCAGAGCACGTTTCTCAGAGAGATCCGCGAAGAGAACCTTGAGATGACTGTCAGCCCGCGGGTGCGGCAGAGCAGATACCGCGCCGGATTCGCATCAGGCTACGGCTCGTCGCAAACCTCCGACGGACGGTCGGCCGGGGTCGGTAACCGCACCGCTGGCGTGCAGCCGCAGGACAGCGGTAGGCGAGCCGTCGATCGGCGGTCGGACAACCAGGAGGAGATGGTGGAGCGGGCAATCGAGGCGGGTCGCCAGCCTCGGCCTTCACCCTCGGGCGCTGACCGCATCGGCCTGCGGGTGGGCGACGACGTGCGCCACGCCAAGTGGGGTGAGGGCGTGATCATCGACATTGCCGGCGCCGGGGACGAAGCCGAGGCCTCAGTGCGCTTCGGCAGCGTCGGCGAGAAGCGCCTGCTGCTGTCGTGGGCCCCCCTGGAGAAGATCTGAGCGGGCCGCCAGCCGCGTAAGAGCCGTCTCAGCTGTCGGACTGGGCGAGATGGGTGCGGATGTGGTTGCGGTTGATGCGCAGCGCCGGGTCGATCAGCTGGACCTCAGCGCTGATGGCGACCGGATGGTCGGGCTGGAGCGGAGCCAGCACGGCGTCGACGGTATCGATCAGCCGGTTCAGGAAACGCTGGACCATCTCAGGTTCCCGGCCGGGTCCGATGCGCGCTGTCAGGCAGACGAACCCGTAGGAAGGGTCGCCGTCGGCGATCCGGTAGTGGTCGCGGGGCACGGCTCGGGTGCGCAGCCCGTACAGGGCGGGGAGACCGTCGTCGAGGGCGGCGGCGTGCACCGCGGCCATCAGCGCGTCAGTGTCGGTGAGGTCGGCCAGATTGGCCGAGTACTCGATGATGATGTGAGGCATGGGCAGTCCCAAGAGTCGACGATTCCGCCGACCGGGGGTTGACGTGCGGAAGCTAACATGACCCTCTACTAGGTGCAGATGCGCCCGAGGGAGGGGCCTGATGCCGCTGGTCTATGCCGGAGTCTGCAGCCATGCCCCTGGCATCACCGGCCGGGCCGACCAGGCCGACCCCGAAGTCCTCGAGGCCTTCTACGCCGCCTTCGATCAGATGCGAGCGGCCGTCGAGGCCACCGAGCCCGACGCACTGATCGTCGTAGCGGCCGAGCACTTCGCCAACTTCTTCATGGACAACATGCCGAGCTTCGCCATCGGAATGGCCGACTACTACGACGGCCCCATAGAGGACTCGGCCTGGCTCGGCATCGACAAGTTCCGAGCCCCCGGCCACAGCGACCTGTCGTTGCGCCTGATCGCCGAGGTGATGCACACCGTCGACGTCGCGTACGCCGAGGAGTGGAAGTTCGACCACGGCATCGCCGTCCCCCTCCACTTCCTGACCCCCCGCTTCGACATGCCCATCGTCCCGACCAACATCAACTGCCAAGGACCGCCCCTGGCTCCCCTGCACCGCGCCCGAGCCTTCGGCCAGGCCCTGCGTCGAGCGGCCGACCTGGCTACCGAGCGCATCGCGCTGGTAGGCACCGGAGGGATATCGCACTGGCCGGCCACCCCCGACTCAGGCAAGATCAACGAGACCTGGGACCGGGAGTTCCTCGACCGGTGGTGCCGCAACGACGGCGACGCCCTCTGCGACTACGAGGACGGGAGCGTCTACGCCGACGCCGGCCAGGGCGGCTTCGAGATCCGCACCTTCGTCGCCGTCAGCGGGGCAGCAGCCGGCTCGACTGGGCAAGTGCACTTCTACGCGCCCATCCCGATCTTCTCCGTCGGCTGCACGATCGCCAGCTACGACCTGAACTCGGGCGGTGCGGCCCGATGACCGAGCCCTGCGGGAGTGAGTCGAGCCCGTAGCCGTCGACAGCTCGACGGGCTGAGGGCTGGACCCCGCTGACACCACAGCCACCGAGCGCGTCGCGCCACCAGCGGACCAAGGAGGACGCCATCAGCGCTGCCGGCCGTCCAGGATCTTGGTTTCGAGCACGGCGGTCCGCTCGCTCAGCTCGGAGATCTGGGTCGTCGTCTCGGTGTGCAGCTTCTCCCGGTGCTCGCGGTGCTCGCGATCCAATGCGGCGATGGCGGCCATGGCTTCGCGGTGCAGTTCCTCGGTGCGTCGGCCTTGTGCGGCGATGGCGGCCATGGCTTCGCGGTGCAGTTCCTCGCTGCGTCGGCCTTGTGCGGCGATGGCGGCCATGGCTTCGCGGTGCAGTTCCTCGCTGCGTCGGCCTTGTTTGGCAATGGCGTCCAGCGCCTCGTTGTGCTCTTCGGCGCGTCTGGCGTTCTGGTTGAGAAGGTGCTGCACCAGGATGCCGAGGAATCCGAGCAGCCCAGCCCCCATCACTGAGATAATCGCAACTTCCATGAAACTCACTGTATATCCATGGTCCTGTCTCGCCAACCTCCAGGGTTCACAATATCTTTCGCGCCTTCTGCTGTGACAGGGCTCGAACCTCAGGCGTCGTGGAGGGCTATGCGGAGGCGCTTGTTGGCCTTGCCCTTCGACTCGGTCTTGACCACCTCGAAGCGGCCCACCTCGCCCGTGGACGGCAGGTGGGTGCCCCCGTCGGCCTGCTTGTCGAGCCCGACGATGTCGACCACCCGGATCTCCTGCACCGACTCGGGGATGAGGTTGACCTTGGTGCGGATCAGGTCGTCGTCGGCGAGGGCCTCGGCCCGGGGCAGGAACGAGATCTCGATCGGGCGGTCGGCGGCGATCTCGGCGTTGACCAGCTCCGTGACCTGGGCGGCGAACCCCTCGGGCAGGGGATCGAACTCGAAGTCCATCCGGGCCGACAGCGGAGCCATGTTGCCGCCGGTCACCGAGACCCCCCACGTGTTGTAGATCACGCCGCACAGGATGTGCAGCGCGGTGTGGGTGCGCATCAACCCGTGGCGGCGCTCCCAGTCGAGCTCGCCGTGCACCGCCGCGCCCGCCGCCGGGGCGTCGCCGTCGAGGGTGTGCCACACCACGTCGTGGCCCCGCACGTCTGTCACCGCGGCCGAGCCGCCGTCCCAGCTCAACGATCCGCTGTCGTGGGGCTGGCCCCCGCTGGTGGCGTAGAAGGCGGTGGCGTCCAGGGCCACTCTCCCGTCGTCGTCGACCGCGACGACGGTGGCGTCGAAGGATCGGCACTGGGCGTCTCGCAGGAAGATGCGATCTGTGGGGTTGACGTCAGCCATCGGGCCTCCAAGTGTGCGCCTCAGGGCGGGTTGATCTCCACCCGGACGTCGCCGTCCACGACGGCGACCTCGAACTGGCGCACGCCGGTCCCGGTCGCGTCGACGATGTCGTCGGGGTCGCAGGTGTTGACGAAGTCGGCCTCCTCGGGCCGCCACCGGAAGGAGCAGTCGCGGCTCTGACCCGCCCGCCGGGCCTCGAAGGCGAACCATCCCGTCTCCGGATCGTCCCCGACGTGCTGCAGGATGATGTCGAGGCTGCCGCCGGCCACGTCGCCGAACAGGATCGGGCCCCGGTCGTCGATCTCGGCGCTTATCCGTCCGATCTCCATGTCCCGGAAGTCGCGGTCGCCCAGCCGGATCTCGACGTCGGTTCCGGTGCGGGTCAGCAGCAGCACCGCCCCCACCAGGCCCAGCGCCACCACCACGCCGGCCAGGCCGACCATCACCGCAGCCCGCAAGCTCGGCTGGGGTCCGCTCGAGACAGGCATCGCGGCCTAGTATCGCCTCCCGTGGATTTGTTCGAACACCAGGGCAAGGATTTGTTTGCCCGATACGGGCTCCCTGTGCCCTCGGGCGAGGTGGCGTCGTCGCCCGAGGACGCTGTGGCCGCGGCCACCAGGCTCGGGCTGCCGGTGGTGGTCAAGGCCCAGGTCCACACCGGCGGCCGGGGCAAGGCGGGGGGCGTCAAGCTGGCCGCCGACCTCGACGCGGTGCGCGGCCATGCCTCCGACATCCTGGGCCTCGACATCTCGGGCCACATCGTTCGGCGCCTGTGGATCGAGGAGGCGTCGGACATAGCCGAGGAGTACTACGCCAGCTTCACGCTGGACCGCTCCGCCCGCAAGCACCTGGGGATGCTGTCGGCCGAGGGAGGCGTGGAGATCGAGACGGTGGCCGAGCGCGACCCCGGCGCCATCGCCCGCATCCACATCGACCCGGTGGACGGGCTGTCGCAGCAGGCCTGCCGCCAGTGGGTCGAGGCGGCCCGCATCCCCGAAGCGGTAGCGGACGCGGTGGCCGCGGTCCTCGAGACGCTGTACCGGGCCTACGTGGACGCCGACGCCGACCTGGTGGAGGTCAACCCGTTGATCGTCACCTCCGCCGGCGAGGTCGTTCTGCTCGACTCCAAGGTCACCCTGGACGGCAACAGCACCTTCCGCCACGACGACTACGCCGCCTACGACGCCACCCAGACCCGCGACGAGCGCGAGCAGGCCGCCCACGCCAAGGGGCTGCAGTACGTGGGCCTGGAGGGCTCGGTGGGGGTGATCGCCAACGGCGCCGGCCTGGCCATGAGCACGGTCGACGTCGTGAACCAGGTCGGGGGCCGGCCGGCCAACTTCCTCGACATCGGAGGCGGGGCCAACGCCGAGGTCATGTCGAATGCGCTGGAGGTGATCAACAACGATCCCGCGGTGCGGTCGATCCTGATCAACATCTTCGGCGGCATCACCCGGGGCGAGGAGATCGCCAACGGCATCATCGAGGCGACCCGGCGGGTGGACATCGACTCGCCCATCGTGATCCGCCTCGACGGCACCAACGCGACCGAGGGCCGCGAGTTGCTGGAGCCCCACCTGAGCGACGCCCTGACGATGGAGCCCACCATGCTTGACGCGGCCCGCCGGGCAGTCGAGCTGGCCGGAGCCGGAGCCGGGCCGGTGCAGCCATGAGCATCTTCGTGGACCGCAACACCCGGGTCGTGTACCAGGGGCTCACCGGCTCCCAGGGCCGCTACTACGGCCTGCTCAACCGGGACTACGGCACCCAGGTGGTGGCCGGCACCAACCCCCGCAAGGCCGGCACCGACGTGGACGGCGTGCCCATCTTCGCCACCGTCGCGGAGGCCGCGGCAGCCACCGGCGCCACCGCCAGCTGCGTGTTCATCCCCGCGCCGGGGGTGCGGGTAGCGGTGCTGGAGGCGGCCGAGGCTCAGATGGAGCTGGTGGTCGTCATAACCGAGGGCGTGCCCGCCCACGACGAGGCGTTCCTGTTCAACAAGCTGCGGCGCGACCATCCCGATGTGCGGCTGCTGGGCCCGAACTGCCCGGGCATCATCACCCCGGGCCAGTGCAACATCGGCATCACCGCGGGGCACATCGCCAAGCCGGGCGGCCCGGTGGGCATCGTGAGCCGCTCGGGCACCCTCACATACCAGGCTCTGTACGAGCTGCAGCAGCAGGACATCGGGGTCACCACCTGCGTCGGCATCGGCGGCGACCCGGTGCCGGGCACCAGCTTCATCGACTGCCTGGCTGCCTTCGAGGCCGACCCGGAGACCCGGGCGGTGATGATGATCGGCGAGATCGGCGGATCGGCCGAGGAGGAGGCCGCGGAGTTCATCGCCGAGCACATGACCAAGCCGGTGGCCGCCTACATCGCCGGGGTCACCGCCCCGCCGGGAAAGAAGATGGGCCACGCCGGCGCCATCGTGTCGGGCGGCAAGGGCACCGCCGCGGCCAAGATGGAGGCGCTGGCCGCCGCCGGCGCCCGGGTGGGCCAGAACCCCACCGAGGCCGGCGACTTGATGGTGGAGATCGTCGCCGGGCTATAGACAATGGCCGCGATGGATGGACCGCCGCGGGCGCTGGTCTCCGTCTACGACAAGACGGGCGTGGTCGAACTGGCCGCGGGGCTGGTGGAACTCGGGTGGGAGCTGATCGCCAGCGCAGGCTCGGCCCGGACGATCGGGGCCGCGGGCATGCCAGTTGTGGACGTAGCCGACTACACGGGCTCGCCGACCATGCTGGGACACCGGGTGGTGACCCTCCATCCCCGCATCCACGGCGGGATCCTGGCCGACCGCGACGATCTCGACCATCGGGCCGAGCTGGAGGCCAACGGCATCGAGGTGATCGATCTGGTGGTGGTGAACCTGTACCCGTTCGAGGCGTCGCCGGGGATCGAGACGATCGACATCGGCGGCCCGACGATGGTGCGGGCCGCGGCCAAGAACCACGCCCATGTGGGCGTGCTGGTCGATCCGGCCGACTACGAGCCGGTCCTGGCCGAACTCCGCTCGGCCGGGCGGCTGTCCGATACCGCCTCCCGCCGCCTCGCCCAGAAGGCCTTCGCCCACACTGCGGCCTACGAGTCCTCCATAGCCGGTTGGTTCGAAGCGACATCGCGCACGGCGACTCCACTCGACGAGGCTGCGGCAGCTGCGGGCCGGCTCGCCGGAGCGCCGCCCGTAGAGTCAGCGCCTGGACGGTCCGATGCTGACCTGCCGTCAGTGATCGGCCTGGAGCTGGAACGAGCGGAGGTGCTGCGCTACGGCGAGAACCCGCACCAGCAGGGCGCCCGCTACCGCCCGCGTGGTGCTTCCGGGTTCTTCGACGGCATCGTCCAGCACGGCGGCCCGGCCTTGAGCTACTTGAACCTGATGGACGCCGGGGCGGCCTGGCGGCTGGCCCACGCCCTGGGCGACGGACTGGCCGCGGTGATCGTCAAGCACGCCAACCCCTGCGGAGCCTCGGTCGCCGGTGATCTGGCCGCCGCGTACTCCCGGGCCTTCGACTGCGACCCCCGCAGCGCCTTCGGGGGAGTGGTGGCGGTCAACGCGGTGATCGACGCGACCACGGCTGACGCGATGGTTGCGGCAGCCCAGGCCGATCTGATAATCGCTCCCGGCTACGAGGACGGTGTGATCGAGCGCCTGGCGGCCCGCCGGGCCAACACCCGCCTGCTGGAGGCGCCCCCAGACTCTGGCCACGAGCCTGCATGGGAACTGCGCAGCCTCGGATCCGGTGACGACTTCCTGGTGCAGTCACCCCGCCGCCTCGAGGCCGACCCCGCCGACTGGCAGGTGGTCACCGCCCGGCAGCCCACCGACGCCGAGATGACCGACGCCCTGTTCGCCTGGCGAGTCTGCGCCCACGTGAGTTCCAACGCGGTGGTACTGGCTCGCGACGGCACGGCCTGGGGCATAGGCGGCGGCCAGCAGAATCGAGTGGAGGCCCGGCCGCCGGCCCCCGGCCCACGCCCCGGGCGGGGCGCCCGGGCGCGCCGCGCGCCGGCCGGCGGCGCCTGCGCCAGCGACGGCTTCTACCCGTTCGCCGACGGCATCGGTGCCGCGGCCGACGCCGGAGCCGCCGTGGTCGTCCAGCCCGGCGGCTCAGTCAACGACGCCAAGGTGATCGCGGCCGCCGACGACCGCAACATCTCCATGCTCTTCACCGGGGAACGCCAGTTCCGCCACTGACGACCATATGCTATACCATATGGTTATGGCGCGACGCGAAGTTCTTGTTCAACTAGACGACGATCTGGTCGGTCGGCTGGATCAGATCGCTGAAGCTCTCGGCACCAGCCGCTCAGAGCTGCTCCGGCGCGGTGCCAGGGCGGTGATCGACGCCGACTCACTTCGGGCTGCTGATGAAGAGCTTGTCGCCGCCTACCGTCGTCTACCCCTCGACCCTGATCTGGTCCGTTCCGCCGCTCGACTCGCTGCTCAGACTGTGCCTGAGTGGTAGCGCGGGCTGAGATCTACTGGGCCGATCTAGGCCCGCCGGCGGGTCGCCGTCCAGTGTGCGTGCTCACCAGGGACGCAGCTGCCGCCGTCCTTGCCGCGGTCGTCTGCGCTCCGGTGACCCGTACGATCCGAGGAATCCGATCGGAGGTCGAGATCGGACCCTCGCAGGGGCTCAGCGATCAGTGCGTAGTCAACTGCGACAGCCTGGTAACCGTTCCTCGGCACTGTCTGGACGGACGTCCCGTCGGGCGCCTCGATGAGTCCAAGCGGGCTGACCTGGACCGGGCTCTCCGCTACGCCATCGACATCCTGTATTGAGGTGCGCTGCTAGCTACGGCGGCGGTTGCGGCGGCGGGCCAGGCGGTCCTCGGTCACCGGCGTTGCCGGGGGCGCCGCCTCGATGTCGGGAGGGGGCTCGTCGCCCCGCAGCACCGCCGCGATCTTGGCGGTGTGGGCCGGGGTGCTGCCGCAGCAGCTGCCGATGACGGTCACGCCTGCGGCCCGGGCCCGGTGGGCGTGGGCGGCCAGCACTTCGGGGGTGCCGTCGTAGACCAGGTTGTCGCCGCTCCACACCGGCACGCCCGCGTTGGGCTTGGAGATCACCGGCGTGCCCGGCGATGCAGCCGCGATCGCCGCGACCGCGGCTTCGGTGTCGGCGACGTTGTTGCCGCAGTTGGCGCCCATCGCGGCCAGGCCCAGCCCTCTCAGCCGTTCGGCCAGCTCAGCGCCGGTCACGCCCATCATGGTGCGCCCGGCGGTGTCGAAGCTCATGGTCGCGGTCACGGGCAGGTCGCACACCGAGCGGGCTCCCCGCACTGCGGCCTCCACCTCGTCCAGATCGCTCATGGTCTCGATCCACAGCACGTCGGCGCCACCGGCAGCCAGGCCCTCGGCCTGCTCCGCGAAAGCGGCCTCGCACGCCGTCGCCGACATGTTGCCCATCGGCTCCAGCAGCTCGCCGGTCGGCCCCATCGACCCGGCCACCAGCACCGTCCGGCCCGTCCGCTCGGATTCGGCGGCAGTCTCGATGCGGGCGTTGCGGGCCGCGGCCTCGTTCAGCTCCCGCACCCGGTCCTGGAGGCTGTGCAGGGCCAGACGGAAGCTCGTCCCGCCGAAGCTGTTGGTGATCACCAGGTCCGCTCCAGCCCGCAGGTAGCCGCGGTGGATGGCCTGGACCTCCGCAGCGTGATGCACGTTCCAGGCCTCTGGAGGATCGCCGGCGCTGAGACCGACGGCGAAGAGCTGGGTGCCCATGGCCCCGTCGGCCACCGCGTAGCCGTTCGTCTCGAGCAGATCGCTGATCGACGCGGTCATGGACTCCGGTCCGACATGTTGCAAGTCCCCTCGTCGCGCCGCGGCCCGCACTCGCCCGCCGCCTGCCACGGTAGCGCTAACGCCCGTCGGCCCGGCTGCGGTGCCGCCGGTACGCTGAGGACGATGACCCTCGCTCCTGTCAAGTCCCCCAGTCTCGACTCCGGGCTGACGCTCGATGTCTCGCCGGTGGCCGGAGCGCTGGGCGCCGAGGTCCGGGGACTCGACCCCGACGGCCTCGACGAGCAGGTCGCGGCGGCGCTGCGCGACGCCCTCGACACCCACCTCGTGCTGTTCCTGCCGGGCCTGAACCCCAGCGTGAAGCAACTGCGCGACATCGGCGCTCTCTTCGGGGAGCTGGAGGTGCACCCCTACATCGACAAGGTCGACGACGACACCCCCGAAGTCTGCGTGCTCGACACTTCGGCCACCCCCAAGGCCGACATCTGGCACACCGACGTCACCTACAGCGAGCATCCGCCCATCGCCGCGCTGCTCCACATGGCGCAGTGCCCGCCCGCCGGCGGCGACACCATGTGGATCAACTGCTACGAGGTGCACGAGTCGCTGTCGGCGCCCATGCAGGCCTTCCTGGCAGGGCTGACGTGCATCCACGACGACGGCAAGCAGGGGTCGCTGCGGGCCGAGCATCCGGTGGTGCGGGTCCATCCCGGCACCGGCCGGCGCAGCCTGTACGTCAACAAGCAGCACGGCCGGCGCGTCCCGCAGCTGTCCCGGCCCGAGAGCCAGGCTCTGCTGGGCTTCCTGTACCGCTGGCAGGAGCAGGTCAAGTTCAGCTGCCGCTGGCGCTGGTCGCCCGGCGATGTGGCCCTCTGGGACGAGCGGGTGACGCTGCACTCCATCGTGGACGACATCGGCGATGACGACGACACCCGGATCCTGCACCGGGTGACGGTGCTGGGCGACGACCCCCAGCCGCCCGCCGGCGCGCCGTCCTGGGATCGCCACCGCAGCGACAAGACCGCGGCCAGCGGCTACTACGGCATGGCCGGCTTCGAGTTCTAGCCACTGCGGCGAAATCCCTGTAGTTGAGGACCTCAGGTGTCACCAGCTACAGGGATTTCGGGTGGCGTGGCCGTGCCGATAGGTTGAGCCGCCGTGCGATTCGGCGTCTTCTACGAGCTTCAGATGCCTCGGCCCTGGGGCCCCGACTCCGAGGAGCAGTTGCTGGCCGAGGCGATCGAGCAGGTCGAAGTCGCCGACGAGGCCGGCATCGACGTGGCCTGGGCGGTGGAGCACCACTTCCTGGAGGAGTACTCGCACTGCTCGGCGCCCGAGGTGTTCCTGTCGGCCTGCGCGGCCCGCACCAAGCGAATCCGCCTCGGCCACGGCATCCGCCAGGCGCCGCCCGCCTACAACCATCCGGCCCGCACCGCCGAGTGCGTCGCCACCCTGGACCTGATATCGGGCGGGCGCGTGGAGTTCGGCATCGGTGAGGGCGCCACCCGCCTGGAGCTCGGCGGCTTCGGCATCCCGGCCAAGCAGAAGCGGGCCATGAGCCTCGAGGCGGGCGAGCAGATGGCCAACATGATGGCCATGTCGCCCTACCCCGGCTTCGAGGGCGAGTTCTTCTCGATGCCGTGCCGCGACGTGATCCCCAAGCCGGTGCAGAAGCCCCACCCGCCGATGTGGATCGCCTGCACCAACCGCACCACCATCGAGCTGGCCGCCCGCCGGGGCCTGGGCGCCCTGGCGTTCGCCTTCGTGGATCCGGGCGAGGCCCGGCACTGGGCCGACGTCTACTACGACATCATCCGCAGCGACGAGTGCGTGCCCCTGGGCCACAGCGTCAACGCCAACATCGCGGTCGTCACCGGCTTCTCACTGCACGAGGATCGGGCCGAGGCCATCCGGCGGGGCTTCGACGGGTTCCATTTCTTCGCCTACGCGCTGCGCCAGCTGGTGGTGCACCACACCATCCCGGGCCACTCCGACATCTGGGACCGCTACGAGGCCCAGCGGGGCTCGGCCCTCGAGGATGCGGTGGCCGCCGCGCTCGACGCCGGCGACGACTACTCCGACACGATCGGCACTCCCGCCGACGCCGTCCGCTGGCTCAAGGAGGCTGAGGCGTCCGGCATCGACCACGTGATCTTCCTCCAGCAGGGCGGCAGGAACCGCCACAGCGACATCTGCGACAGCCTGCGCCTGTTCGGATCGGACGTGCTGGGCGAGTTCACGGCCGGACGTGAAGAGCGCGACACGGCCAAGGCCGAGGAGTTGGCCCCCTACATCGAGAAGGCTCTGGCCCGCAAGGAGTGGATGCGCCCGCTGGAGCGCCACGAGGTGCCGGTGGTGGAGGCCTCCGTCGTGCAGGCCACGGTTCCCAGCAGCCCCATCAGCTGACGGCTCGATCCTGACGGGTTGCAGAGGGTAGCCTGCGAAGGTATCTTCCCAGGAAGGAATCTTCCTAGGAAGGTAAATCCCGCGACCAGTCGCCACGGACGGGAGATGTGAGCATGACGATCGTCGACGGAGAATCGGCTGTCTGCCCCGTGGACCACGGTGAGCGCTCCTGCCCGGCCGCGGACGCCGACTTCGCGGACGCCGACTTCTGGGACTTCGACATGTTCCAGCGCCAGGAGCACCACGAGATCCTGGAGCGGATGCGGGAGACCGACCCCGGAGTCCACTGGGTGGACGAGGGCGATAAGGGTTCCGGCTACTGGGCCGTCACCCGCCACGCCCACCTCAAGGAGGTCAACCGCCGGGCCGATGTGTTCTCCTCGGCCCACAGCGGCACGCAGATGCGCGATCCCGAAACGAGGGAGGGAGTGTCGGGCGTCGCGAGCGAACACACGCTGATCGACATGGACCCGCCTCGTCACACCCGCTACCGCAAGCTGGTCAACCGGGGCTTCACCCCCCGCATGATCAACCTGCTCGAGGACTACCTCCAGAACCGGACCGACATCATTCTCGACCGGGTGGTGGAGAAGGGCCGCTGCGACTTCGTGCGCGACATCTCGGCTGAACTGCCCCTTCAGGCCATCGCCGAGATGATGGGCATCCCCATCGAGGACCGCTCCAAGGTGTTCGACTGGACCAACGCCATGATCGGCAGCGAGGACCCCGAGTTCGTCAAGAGCCGCGACGACATCATCCAGGCCGCGGCCGAGCTTTTCGGCTACTCCCACAAGCTCCAGATGGACCGCCGCAGCACGCCCTCGGACGACATCGTCACCACTCTGCTCTCGGCCGACATCGACGGCCATGCCCTCACCGAGCTCGAGTTCGACATGTTCTTCCTGCTGCTGTGCGTGGCCGGCAACGAGACCACCCGCAACTCGATCACCCGGGGGATGATGGCCTTCTTCGACTTCCCCGATCAATGGGAGAAGTTCGCGGCCGACCCCGACCTCCACATGGAGACCGCGGTGGAGGAGATCGTTCGCTGGGCCTCTCCGGTCATGTACTTCCGTCGCCAGGCCCTGTCCGACCACGAGATCGGCGGAGTGAGGATAGCCGCCGGCGACAAGGTGCTCATGTGGCATGCGGCCGCCAACCGCGACCCGCGTGCCTTCGAGGACCCGTGGCGCTTCGACATCGAGCGCACCCCCAACGACCACATCAGCTTCGGCGGGGGCGGTCCCCACTACTGCCTGGGCGCCAGCCTTGCCCGCATGGAGATCCGCTTGACCTTCAGGGAGATCGCCCGGCGCATGCCCGACATCCGCATCGACGGCGAGCCCGACTACCTGCGATCCAACTTCATCGGCGGGGTGAAGCGCCTGCCGGTGGCCTACTCGCCCTCGCCGTCGCGCAACACCGCGCCGCTGCACCGCCTCGGCTCCGCCGCCGGCGTGTCGGGCACCGCCGGCTTCGGCGGCCACGTGGAGCGCACCGCCTCCTGACGGACGGCGCGCCAGGGGCTGCTCAGCCTGAAGCCGCCTTCACCAGCCAGTCGAAGACGGGGTCGCGGTCGCGAGAGTCCATCATCTCGGGGTGCCACTGCACGCCGAGCCAGGGGCGCCCGGTCGATTCGATCCCCTCAACCGCGCCATCGTCGCTGCGACCGGTCACCACGAAGCCGTCGGCGACCCGGTCGACGGTCTGGTGATGCAACGAGTTCACCTCGATCGAAGGCCCGTACAGGGACGCGAGCAGGGATCCCTCGGTGAAGCCGACCCGGTGGGCTATGTAGTTGGGAAGACGGTCGAAGCGGGCGTGGGGAGCGACGTGCTGATGCAGCGTGCCGCCGCCGTGTACGTTCAGCGTCTGGATGCCCCGGCAGATGCCCAGCACAGGCATTCCGGCCTGAGCCGCCCCGTCGAGCAGAGCCATCTCGAAGGCATCGCGGGCCGGCTCGGGAGCCAACAGCTCCGCGCTCGGCGTCTGGCCGTAGCGGGCCGGGTCGATGTCGGTTCCACCGGACAGGAGCAGCCCGTCGAGGCGTGAGGCGTAGTCGGCAGGGTCGGCGCTGCTAGGCAGGAACACCGGCAGGCCGCCGGCCTCGATCACTCCCTGGGCGTAGTTGCAGTAGAACAGGTCGACATCCAGCTCTCGCATGCTGTCGAGCGTGGAGCTGATCTCCTTGCCGGTCCTGGTTCGGCCCGAGATGCCGATGAGCGGTGCGGTTCCCACGGCTGAGAGTGTAGGTTCCGGCCGTGCCTGCGCCGTCGGTCCCCGGAACGGCGGCCGGTGCCACGGATGTGGACGGGCCGCTGGCTTGGCGAGAGTGCGGCCGGGGCGACCCGGTGGTGTTCCTGCACGGACTCGGCGGCTCCCGGACCTCGTGGGAGCCCCAGTTGAGCGGTCTGAGCGGAGAGTTCCGTTGCATCGCCTGGGACATGCCCGGCTACGGGGCATCGGATCCGGTAGCGCCCCTGACCTTCACTGCCATTGCCGACGCGGTCGTCCGGCTGCTCGACGACGCCGGTGTCGACCGGGCCCATCTCGTGGGCGAGTCCTTCGGCGGGATGCATGCCCTGCACACCGCGCTGCGCCGCCCCGAACGGGTCGCCCGTCTAGTGCTGGCCAACACCAGCCCGGCCTTCGGACTCGACGGCACCGACCCCGTCGCTTGGCGCGCCGGGAGGCTCGCCCCGCTCGACGCAGGGCTTGCCCCCGCCGACATCGCGGAGGATGTCCTGACCTCCATTGCGGGCCCCACTCTCGGCGACGATGCCCTCACCATGCGGGTGGCGGGCTTCGCTCGCATTCAGGCAGCCGGGCTGCGAGCGGCTGTCGAATGCCTGCCCGCCCACGACGTGCGCGACCGGTTGGGCGCGATCGCATCGCCGGCGCTGGTGGTGGCCGGGGGGCTCGACGCCGAGACGCCGGTCGCCTACTCCCGCATCCTCACCGACGGGCTGGCGAACGCCGAGCTGATCGTGCTGGACGGTGTGGGACATCTGGCAGCCTCGGAGGTTCCGCAGACGTTCAACCGCCTGGTGCGAGACTTCCTCAACCGCGGTCGTGGGCTGGGACCCTCCGGCCCCAGGTGGGCGATATAGGCCGATTCGGGTTGCATCATGGCGCAGTCGAGACGTGTATCGACTTGAATGGTCCGCTCGTGGGAGTAGCGACAGATATACGCACGCCGGAGCGGGCCGAGCTCGTGGCGCGGATGGCGGCCCTCGGGCCGCGCTTCGCCGAGCGGTCGGAGGTCCACGACCGCCACGCCACGTTCCCGACCCAGAACTGGGCCGACCTGCGAGACGCCGGGCTGCTCGGCCTGTGCATCCCCACCTCCGACGGCGGGCTCGGCGGGGACTTCGTGGCCTACGCCCTGGTGGCCGAGGAGCTGGGCCGCCACTGCGCCACCACCGCGCTCACCTTCAACATGCACACCGCCACCACCATCCTGGTGGGCCAGATCGCCGACGAACTGGACCTCGCCACGGCCGAGCGGTCGTTGCTGGCGGAGCGACGGTCGGAGCTGCGGCGCGGCATCGTCGAGGACGGCAGGATCCACAGCCAGCCCTTCTCCGAGGGAGCGGCCGCGGGCGCCACCGCGGGCTACTCCACCCGGGCGGTGCCCCTCGACGGCCCAGCCGGCGGCTACCGGGTGACGGGACGCAAGATCTTCGCCTCGCTCTCGGGCGCGGCCCACATCCACAACGTGGTGTGCCTGGTGCCCGGCGACGACCGGATCCGCTTCATGGGCGTTCCCGCTGATACGCCCGGCGCGACCATCGAGGGGGACTGGGACCCGCTCGGAATGCGGGGCACCGACTCGCGAACCCTGGTGCTCGACGACGCGGTGGTCCCGGCCGGCAACGAGTGGCTCCCGCCCGGCGCCTTCGACCAGGCCGCCACCCGCTGGCCCTACTTCTACATGACGCTGTCGTTCGCCTACCTGGGCCTCATGCGGGGCATCCTCGACGCCACCGCCGCCTACCTGCGAGGTGACGGCGGCACCGGTCCGGCCCGGCGGGACCATCCCATCAAGCAGCAGGGCTGGGCCCAGATGAACCTGACCTACGACCGGGCCCAGTCGCTCACGTACCGGGTGCTGGCCGAGTGCGGGATCGATCCCGGCGCCGAGCAGGTGCGGCGGGCCTGGTCCTCGGTGGTCACCGTCATGGAGGGGGCGCCCGCGATGGCCTCGGTGGCCCTGCAGGTGTGCGGGGGCCGCAGCATGCTGCGCCCCTCCTACCTGGAGCAGGCCTACCGCGACGCCCGCTGCGGTGCCGCCATGCTGCCCTGGAGCGTGGAGGTCTGCCTGGACCGCCTGGGCCGCAGCGGCCTCTACCCCGAACAGGACGAGGCGCCGGTGTGATCCGCCGCCGGCCCGGCGTTGGGTCCGGCGTGACCGCGGCCTCGCGGCGCAGTATTGTTTGGGGCCGAACGATCTCTGTCGCACGATGAGGGGAGATGCCATGACCGACTGGGACCGCGTCCGGGTGCTGTGGCCCGACCACCTCGGGCTCGCCCGGGGCAAGTACGTGCCCGCACGGCTGGCCCACAAGGGCACCAGCCACTGCGTCTGCGTGTTCACGCTGGGCTACGACCGCAGCATGGTTCCCGCCCCCGGCGGCTACCTCCTCGAGGGCCTGCCCGACACTCAGGTCTCCTACGACACCGACGACATCCGCCAAGGGTGGGACGACGACGCCACCGGCGTGGTCATCGGCGACCTGTCGATGCACGGCGAGGCCCTGCCGGTGTCGCCGCGGGAGGCGCTGCGCCGGGCGGTGGCCGACTGGGAGGCCCTCGGCTACACGCCGAAGGTCGGCATCGAGTTCGAGGCCTACGTGTTCAGCGGCGGCCTCGACAGCCCCCGGCCCTACGACACGCCCGGCGCGATGGTGTACGGCACCGGCGTCGCCAACGATCCTGCCGGGGTGATCACCGCGCTGGTGCGCAGAGCGGAGGCCTCGGGCATCGCCATGGAGTCGGTCAACGCCGAGTTCGACGAGGGCCAGTTCGAGCTCACCCTCGAGTACGGCGACGCCATGCAGGCCGCCGACGACGCCTTCCTGTTCCGGCTGCTGGCCCGCGAGACGGTGCTGACCGCCACCGACGCCTTCGGCCGTCCCCTGGGTCTGGACCTGACCTTCCTGGGCAAGCCTTTCCCCGGAATCTCGGGAAGCGGCGTGCATGTGAACTTCTCCCTCGCGGACGGCGACGGCCGCAACGCCTTCTCGGACGAGCGCGGCGCCCACGGAATGTCCGGCCTAGCCCGGGGCTGCATGGCGGGCCTCGTCCACCGCCACCGGGGCATGACCGCGCTGGCCGCGCCCACCGTGAACGCCTATCGGCGCCTGCGCCACGGCCAGCTCAACGGGTACTGGGCCAACTGGGGAGTGGAGCACCGCTGCGCCGGCAACCGGGTGCCTCGGGGCGCGGGCTCTCACATGCGCATCGAGAGCCGCATCGGCGACGGAGCGGCCAACGTCCACACGCTGGTGGCCACCGTGCTGCAGGCAGCCCGCCTCGGCGTGGCCGGTGGGCTGGAGTGCCCCGAGCCCATGACCACCGACGGCTTCGAGGAGCTCGACACCGACGTCCACTGCGCCCACAGCCTCAGCGCGGCCCTCGACGACATGGAAGCCGACGAGGCGCTGTGCGAGGCGGTCGGCTCGGAGCTGTGCGCCAACTTCGTGTACAACAAGCGGGCCGAGTGGGACCGCTACACCTCGGAGGCGGGCGACGGAGTCGTCGGCGACTGGGACGCCATCACCGGTGACGAGCCTCTCTCCGAGTGGGAGCTGAAGCAGTACCTGCCCTACCACTGAGAGACTCCTCATGGTTCCTCCCCGGCTGCTGCTGATCCTCACCGAGAACGACACCCTCGTCGATCCCGGGGACTTGACGGGGCTGGTGCGCCTGGCCGTCGACGCCGAGGCGGCCGGCTTCGACGCGGTCATGGCCAGCGAGCATGTCGTCCTCGGCCCCTCGGCCGGGGCGGTGGGCCGGCCCGTCAACCTCAGGGCCTACGCCGCGCCCGGCAACCAGGACCCGGCCACGTCCTGGCCCAGTTCCAACGTTCTGCTGGCTGCGGTGGCCGCGGCCACGAAGCGGGTCAGGCTGGTGATGGGCGCGGTCATCGCACCACTGCGCCACCCCGTTCTGCTGGCCAAGGAACTGGCCACCCTCGATCGGCTGAGCGAGGGCCGGCTGGTGGTGCAGCCCACAGTTTCGTGGCACCGGGAGGAGTACGAAGCGCTGGGGGTGCCCTTCGCCGAGCGGGGCGCCATCCTCGACGAGCAGCTGGAAGCCATGTCGGCGCTGTGGGAGCACACGCCGGCCTCGCACGCCGGGCCGCGCTTCGCCTTCGAGGACGTGTATTGCGTGCCCAAGCCCTGGCGGACCGAACCGGCCCGGCCCAAGATGTGGTTCGGGGGCCAGTCGATGCACCCGTCGCTGTTGCGGCGACTCGTGCGCTACGGGGACGGCTTCCACCCGTTCGGCGCGGCCAGCGCAGAGGATCTGGCCGCGCTGCGGGCCGGGCTGGTCGCCGCAGGCCGCGATCCCGACGGCATCGAGATGGTGGGCGGCACCCGGGCGGTCTTCTCCGGCGCCGACGACACCGCCGACATCGACGCCGCCATGGCCGACTTCGGCGAGCAGGTGGAGGCCGGCTTCACCACGTTCTGCGTCAAGGCCTCCCAGCACACCGACGACCCGGGCGAGGTCCGGGCCCTGTGCGAGCACATCGTGTCCCAGACCGCCCGCTTCGACGTGCCGGTGCCCGGCTAGCGAGCCCCTTGGCCTCTAGGACGTAGCCACCTCGTCGAGGAACCAGTCGACCAGGGCGAAGCACTGGCGAGCGTTGCGTTCCTCGTGTCGGCGCACGCTCTCGCGCAGTTCCGCCGAGCTTGTACCGTGCTCGTTCAGGTGCTGCTCGTCGAACCCGGTGAGGAAGCCCGCCAAATGGGCGGAGGTCACCTCGGGATGGAACTGCGTGCCCAAGCAGCGACCCAACCGGAAGAGTTGTACCGCGTTGTCGTTCACGGCCAGCACTTCCGCCTCGGGCGGGGGAGTGAAACGGTCGTAGTGCCACTGGAACCACGGTCCCGGTCCGGCCGGATTGGTAGTGCCGTCCACCGCGAACACTCTGCGCCAGCCGATCTCGGACGCCGGCGCATTCTCGACCTCACCGCCGAGGGCTGCCGCTAGCAGCTGCCCCCCGAAGCACACTCCGGGCACCGGCGTGCCCCGCGCACGGGCGGCTCGCACCATTTCGATCTCGTCGAAGATCCAGCTGTCGATCTCGCCGGTGTTGGTGAGCGAGCGGATCGAGCCCATAGGGACGAGCAGGTCGTAGTCGGCCGCGTCGGGGAACGGCGCGGCGTCGTTGGGGCGGTCCACGTCAGGCGTCACCACATGTTCGTGCACGTCATAGCCGCACTGCCGCAGGCGTTCACCCACGAGGGCGCTGGTGCCCTGCGGTTCGTGGGCGAGCACCAACGCCCGCCGGGGTCGATTCACAGGCCAAACGATACGACGAAGCCGAGACCTTGAGAGACCCGGGTTGTCTAGAGGTCTGAGTTCGCCACCTCGTCGAGGAACCAGTCGACTAGAGCGAAGCACTGGCGGGCGTTGCGCTCTTCGTGGTGGCGCAAGCTCTCCAGCAGTCCGGTCCGGCTCAAGCCGTGCTCAGCGAGGTACTCGTCGTCCGCCACTGTCAGGTAGGTCTCGACTTGGGCGTAGGTCACCTCTGGATGGAACTGAAGGCCCACGCAGCGTCCTTGGCGGAACAGCTGCACGGCGTACTCGTTGACCGCCAGCACCTCTGCCTCCGGCGGAGGTATGAGCCGGTCGTGGTGCCACTGGAACCATGGCCCGGGCCCCAGCGGGTTGCGTGCCCCGCCGGCTGAGTCTTCGGGCTCGCAGATCCCGTACCAGCCGATCTCCGGAACCGGCGCGATCTCGACAGAACCGCCGAGGGCCGTGGCCAGCAGCTGCCCGCCGAAGCAGATGCCGAGTATGGGCATGTCCCGCCGGTGGGCCTCTTGCACCCTGGCCACCTCGGTGAAGACCCAGCCGTCGATCTCATCGGTGTTGGTAAGCGAGCGGATGGAACCCATCGACACCAGCAGGTCGTAGTCGGCGAAGTCGGGGAAGGGCGCGGCGTCGTTGGGGCGGTCAAGGTCGGCGGTCACGATGTGCTCGTGCACGTCGTAGCCCCGCTGAGCCAGCCGTTCGCCCACCAGCCTGCTCGTACCGGGCGGCTCGTGCGCCAGTACCAGGGCTTTGCGGGACGGCTTCACACGTCGAACCATACGTGGGCCTGACCGGTACCCGACACCGACTCGTACTGGCCGAACTGGGTGCCCCTCGCGGTGCAGGCTGCTCCCCCCAGCGCGCCCAGCATGATCAGGTAGTGCCCGAAGTAGCCCTCGGGAGCGTGGCGGGAGTATTCGGGCAGGAAGTCGATGATGGCGGCATGGTCGCCGTCGGCCATACAGGCCAGCACCTTGCGGTCGGCGGCGGCGGCCTCGGGCGTGCGGATGTGGAGGTCGGGATCCGCGGCTTCGTGGTCCCGGAACTGGCGCAGCGGCCAGAAGCGGTGGCTGAGGCCGCCGCTGGCCAGGATCACCACCCTTCGATCGAGTCCCGCCACGGCGGACGCCAACAGCTCGCCCGCCAGCAGGAAGTCCTCGGGTTCGGCGGTCTGGCACACGCCCATCGACACCCAGCGCTCGTCGCCCTGCAGGAAGCCGAGCAGGTTGACGGTGGGGTAGTGCACCGGCAGGAGGGGGTCGTCGATGGCGGTCACCCAGGTGTCGTCCCGCTCGGCGGCGGTGGCCGCGAAGGCATGGGCAAGCTCGGAGTCGCCGGGCATGTCGTAGGGCATGGCGCTCATGCCCCGGGGCAGCTCGTCGGAGGTGTACAGGCCGGCGCGGCGCTTGTGGGCGGAGACGACGTGCTCGATGGTGGTGAACCAATGGGTGTCGACGACCACCACGGTGTCGGCCGCCGCAGGGGCGAGCCGCTCGGCTCGCAGCGCGTGCAGGCCTGCGAACAGCGAGGTGTCGGCGCCACCGTTGAGGGCGCGGCGGTCGGCCTCGGGCAGTACCAGCGGCGGGACGTGCGACACCACCGCGGCACCCACTATCGACCCCAAGGCCGGACCTCCGTTCGGTTGGCCGGCATCAGGCCACCACCCTCACCGGCAGGTGCTTGATGCCGGCGATGAAGTTGGAGCGCAGGTACCGGGGTTCGCCGTCGGGCTCGAGACGGTCGACCCGCTTCATCAGCTCCTCGTACACCAGCCGGGCCTCCATGCGGGCCAGCCAGGCTCCCAGGCACAGGTGGGGGCCGTTGCGCCCGAAGGCCATGTGGTCGTTGGGGTCGCGGGCCAGGTCGAAGCGCCACGGGTCATCGAAGCCGTCGCTGTCGTGGTTGGCCGAGCAGAACCACATCACCACTTTGTCACCCGCGGCGATGTCCTTTCCGCCGAGGGTGGCGGCCCGGGTGGCGGTGCGGCGGAAGTGCATGGTCACCGCGCTGGTGCGCAGCACCTCCTCCACCGCGGTGTGGGTGAGGGAGGGATCGGCTCTCCAGGCCCGCCAAAGCTCGGGATGCTGCATCATCGTGCGCAGCCCGTGGGTCATAGTGTAGCGGGTGGTGTCGTTCCCGGCCGCGATCAGCAGCAGGAAGAAGTTCTTGAACTCGAGGTCGCTGAGCGGCTCGCCGTCGCGGGTGGGCGCCAGCAGCTGGGTGATCACGTCGGCGCGGGGGCACGCCCGGCGCTCGGCGGCCTGACGCTCGGCGTACTCGAAGACCTCGGCCGCGGCGGGGCTGCGGAACGGCATCAGCCGGAACTCCTCGGTGTCGGCCGTGTCGACGACATGGGTGGTGAACTCCGGGTCGCTGTTGCCCAGGAAGGCGTCGCCCCACTCCACCAGCTGATGGCCGTCCTCGTCGCTGGTGCCCAGCAGCCGGCCCAGCATCCTCATCGGCAGCCTGGCGGCCACCGCGGTGACGAAGTCGAAGGTGTCCGCGGTCAGCGCCTCGTCGAGAACCTCGGCGGCCAGGGCCCGTATGGCGTCCTCGTATGACTCGACGGTGCGGCGGGTGAACCCCCGGTTGACGAGCCGGCGCAGCCGGGTGTGATCGGGAGGGTCCAGCTCCATCATCGTGCGGCGGGACTCGAGTTCGTCGCCGTCCATCTCCTCGAGGCGGATGCCTTCGGAGGAGGTGAAGGTCTCCACGTCGCGGCTGACGGCCAGGGCGTCGTGGTAGCGGGTGACCGACCAGAACCCGGAGCCGTCGGCCTCGGGGGTCCAGTGGACCGGGTCGTCGCGGCGCAGGCGGGTGAAGGTGGCGTGGGGCACGCCCGAGGTGAACGAGTCGTGCGACGACAGGTCGGCGTCGTCGTCGCCGTGGTCCAGCAGGTAGCCGTCTACGAAGGTGGCGGCAGCCAGGCTCATCGGATGACCTGTTGCTGCTTCTTCGCGATTCTGCGCGCATATGACCGCAAGGCGCGAAGAGAGCCTGCCGGATGGGTCGCTGGGGGCTGTTCCACGGTCTATGCCTCCCCGCTCCTGGGGTTGGGGGCCGACCAAAGGGTCGTGCCCGAGGCCATGGACATCCCGACCTGGCGGTAGTAGCCGCCGATCACCTCGATGGGCTGCAGGCGGTGGAGCTCCTCGGTGGGACACTCCGGCAGCAGCAACTCGGCGTCGCCCGAGTACACCGGACCGAGGTCGGCGTCGTAGCCCCGCATGGTGACCAGCTCGTCGAGCGAGTCGGTGCCGTCGGCCTCCATGGCGGGCATCTGGCGGCTGTGCAGCATCGGATGGCCGTTGACGAAGCCGGGCGTGTCCGCGGTGCCGGTGATCGTGAAGCGGGCCTCGGCGATGCGCCGGCCCCAGGTGCTCAGCGTGGCCCCGAACCGGCCGCCCGGCTCCAGCCGGGGCCCGGCCCGGCCCACCGTCGCCGGCCGGGTCATGGCTATCTCGCTCATCTTCTTGGGATAGCCCTGGAAGTGTCCCCGGGCCATGGCGAAGTCCTTGTCCACCCAGATGTAGGCGGCCCGGCTGTAGGTCTCGCCCCGGAACCGGCAGCGCACCACCGCGAACACCTCGCGGTACTGGGCCCTCACCGGGTCGAGCAACTCCTCGAAGGTGTCGCCGCAGCTCTGCCACTCGGCCCACACCACGGCCACCGCGCCGGGATCGTCCGGGGCCGGCTCCAGGAGGTCGGGGAGGAGTTCCGCGACCCGGTCCGGATCCGTGCGGTACTCGACGGTGAGCATGTCGCCGGAGTAGTGCCAGGGGGGTGCCGACACGATCCCCGCGACGCCGGACGGCGACCGCGGATACATGAACCCCCGGAACTCGGCCACCCCGTCGAGCATAATAGTTTGGCACCGAACGATCAAGGTCGAGGCAGAGTCTTCCCTCCAGCCGCTCTTCGCTGGAGCCGAGCCCAGAGTCTACGGCCCGGCAATTGGGGCATTGACCGCACACCGCTGGTGACGACGCCCCACGACACTTGTGCGCAGCAGTCGGGGTCGGTACCGCCGCCTATCTTCATCCCGCAAGCGACTCGGTGCGAGCGAAGCGCCCGACAGCGTCTTGAGATCGTCGGCTGAGATCGGAGGTCCTGCCAGGTAGCGCAACGTATCTAAGGTGTCCTCATCGGCGAGCAGTTCCGGCGCGGCGTCCTGCAGTGTCGACAAGTTGTCTGTCACCGCCAGCAGCGTTCTGACGCGGGCCGCGAACTCGTCGAAGACGTGTCGGTATTGCTCTACGGGCTCGGTGACTCGCTCTCGACGGAACGCCTCAAGTGCTTGGGCAATCTGGTCGTCGAGTTCGTCTTCGTTCCACCGGGGCGGATCAATCAGGCTCACGCCGCCATCTCTTCCAGCATCGCGGGTTCTGGCACAGGGATTCGGCCCATTTCCGATGGCTCGAACTTGACGAGGCCGCCGGCGTAGGTCCGCCCTTCCGCCGCTGGGGCCGCGATGCGCAGCGCTGCCGCCAGTGCATTGAGGGCGGTGGCGGACATGGCCTCGCGCGGGTAGATGCCATGAACGACGTTCACATTGTGGGCCGACGAGAGATTGCAAGATGCTCAGGTTTGTGGACACGCTGACGCCTGAGCATGCGGTACTAGCCACGGAACGCCGCCTCGCCGTAACGGGCGAAGTAGTAGTGGATAGCCCTTGAAGCTACTTCGTACATGACATCGGCCATCTCATCGACCGACCACTTCTCCTCTCGGAAGAAGAAGCTGCCGCGGTTGAACGACCCAGACTCGCCCTGGTTGACCACGTTCACCGTGTTGAGGGGCCCGAACATGGCGATCGTGGACACTCGGTCCAGGATGCTGCTGTCATCCGCAAAGTCGCATCCGTATCCGAAGCATACGAATGGGACTATCGCCTCGCTCATCATCGCCGTTCGGAACCCGATCACGTTCTTGCCCAAGCGTTCTATCGCGTTGCCCTTGGCCTGTCTGGGCTTGCCCTCAGTCAGCCTCAAGTCGTTGGTGCCCTGGTTCTTGACCTCGGTGATGAGGATGGGCCTCACCGTTTGGTCGTTGTCCAACATGGACAGAATGCCGCCGTCGGGCCTCATGGCCGATGTCTCGAAGTGGTAGTGGAAGTCGATGTCGTCGAAGTCGCCGCGCAGAGACGACACGATGTCTGCCAGTTTCCATTGAGCAGTGTGCTTCAACGCCACATCGAACCCGTCCGTGATCCGATTCACGGCGTCGGCCAGTGCACGGCCCAGATCAGATTCCTGCTTCTTCGATGTCATGTTGATGACGGTTCCGGCTCGCTGCGTTCGGAGATCGTGTTTCCGTACCACTAGACGAACTTCCTCAACAAGAACAGGTGCTCGTTGACATGGATACTGCGAGATCGGAGATTCCTACTGCCCCTAAATGTGTTGTATTTCAACTTTCGCTCATCCACATGGCCGATGCGCGTCAGAAAGCGCCGCAACTGGTCCATCCTCACAAAACCCTCATCGTTGAACGAAATGAGGACGTAGCGAGCATCCACGCGGGATACGGCATCGGACAACTGGTCGAAGGAGTGCCTCTTCTTATTGTACAGCGAGCGGTTCCAGTCAGTCGGGATGCCCGACACCGTTGAGACGTCGTCCGGCTCGGCGTAGTCAACGAGCAGGTTCAGCATGAAGTAGTTGGAGCCGTAGGGGTGCTGGTTATAGGGAGGATCGAAATACGCCAAATCGAAGTCACCTATCTCCGATACGAGCTTATTGGTGTCCTGCTGGTAGACTTCCACGCCTGTCTCGAACCGGCTCAACACGGGAACTTGAAGCCGTATCTGTCCCTTGATGCGAGTGAGCGCGTCAGCACCGGAACCTCCGAATTTGCCGATGCCCGTGTCCTTGTCCTTGTAAAAGCCCTTGAATACACCGGCTGTGTTGGCATGGACAGACGCGGATGACAGCAGAGGCCCCAACAGAAGATCGTGGACTCTCGGATTCTGTTGGCCTATGAACTGCCGGAACCAATCGAGCCGCTGCGCGTTTTGCCTGGTATAAAACACTCGTTCGCCAAGCCGTATGTCCAAGTCGTCATCGGGAGCGTACATCCGCTCGACGAAACCAGGGCGCTGCGGCGTGGCTTCATCGGCTTCGCGGTTGGCCCTGTCCACGATGTCGTCCACGGTACACAAATCGATATCCGAGCGGTTGGCGAGAAAGCAGTTCGCCACCACACGCGCATACGGCTCCAAATCGTTGGACACAACGCGCTCCGCAAATGCCTTGAACAGCCGTGAGACGATGCCGGATCCGGCGAAGCCGTCAAAAAGGTGGAGCTTGTCCCTGCCCGTCTCCGCCTGGACGGTCTTCAGCGCCTCCGCTATCGGATCGAGTAGTTGCCGCTTGTTGCCGATGTATGTGATGAGTTGCCGCCGGTAGTAGTCGGGCGACTCGACAAGATCGGCGGGCGATTCCAACAAACTCAACTGCACGCTGGTCGCCCCGTTCCAAGGTCAGATGTGTCGATCGATTCGGCCGGTAGCTGCAATGGCTCTTCTGCAGCCTGCTTGGAGTCCATATCGAGTGGTTCCGAGTCCGGCCACTTGTCGGGGTCGTCCGGCCAGTCCTCGGGCCTCACGACGCCACCCTATCCCTGTCAACCCTCGGCTCGTGGGCAATCAGCTCGGGTTCCGACAGCTCGGCAAGCCCTCCGCCTCGGACGATCGACCATGCAGCGCTAGCGAGGCCCTGTTCGCGGCACAGCCCGCCGACAACGGCGGCGAGCGGATTTGTCTCGCAGCTGATCAGTGTCATTTGGTTGCAGTCTGACATCGCCTCGCCCTCTGTGTGGGGGATACCTGAAACAAACGCATGTTCGCATCCGGGTGTGACAAGCCAGTGCTCGAACGGGCCCGAGAGTCGTGGCTCCCTGGGCATTCGAGCAAGACATCACATAGCTAGGGTGGCGGCGTGCCTGATGCAGCTTTCGACCTGACCGGCAGGCGGGCGGTGGTTACCGGTGCGTCGGCCGGCATCGGGGCGGCGATCGCATCCCGACTCGCCGGCGCCGGCGCAAGCGTGGCCGCGGTGTCGCGGTCGGGACGGGTTCCCGAGGCGGAGGGCTCGGTGCGCCCCGTGGCGGCTGATCTCAGCGACGCCGGGGCCGTCGACGCCGTGATCGACAGGGCCGTCGCCGAGCTGGGCGGGCTCGACATCCTGGTCAACAACGCGGGCCGGGGCGACTGGCTCCCTCTCGACGAGCTGGACCGCCAGTACTTCGACGGGCTGGTCGGGCTCAACCTTTGGGCGCCGCTGCGGCTCTGCCAGCTCGCCCACCGCTACCTGGCCGCGGGCAATGACTCGGCTGTCGTGATGATCGGCTCGGTCGACGCGGTGCGGCCCTCCGCGGGCGGCGCCGTCTACGGGGCCACCAAGGCCGGTCTGGCTGCGGTCACGGTGGCGCTGGCCAAGGAGTGGCGGGCCGACGGCATCAGGGTCACGCAGGTTGATCCGGGCATCGTGGACACGCCGATGGCCGCCGATGTGATCAGCGAGCTCGACGCGGCCGGCGTGTCCGTGAACATCGCGGGACGGGCCGGGAAGCCCGACGAGATCGCGGCCCTGGTGCACTACCTGGTGGCCCCGGCCGGCCGCTTCGCCACCGGCGTGTCCTTCCGCCTCGACGGCGGCGCGGTCGCGCTCGGTCCCTTCGACCTGAGGCCGAGCGGCTAGGCGGCGGTTCATGAGACGGTTAGAGAGGTGCGGAGTGAGGCCGTGGCCCGAGCGGCCCGTGAGCGCAGCGAACAAGAGCGGGAATGACCACGCTTCGCTGCGAGGCCAGGGCATCCACCAGCGTCCATTCGACATGCGTGAGCGCTGACATGGCCCAGCCACAGATGTTGATGATCCTCACCGAGAACCACACGATGCTCGATCCCCGCGACATGCGGGGGCTCGTGGAGCTGGCCCGCATCGCCGAGGACAGCGGCTTCGACGCGGTGATGGTGAGCGAGCAGACCATGCTCGGCCCCGACGCAGCCGTCAACGGGCTCATGAGCAACCCCCGCATGTACGCGGCCATCGGGAACCAGGACCCCATGACGCCGTGGCCCAGCTCGGTGGCCACGCTGGCTGCCGTGGCCGCGGCCACCAGCCGGGTCCGGATCGTGGCCGGCGCCATCATCCCGCCGCTGCGGCATCCGATCCTGCTGGCCAAGGACCTGGCCACCATCGACCTGCTGTGCGAGGGCCGGCTGGTGGTGCAGCCCACCGCCTCGTGGCAGCGGGCCGAGTACGAGGCCCACGGCGTGCCCTTCAGCGAGCGGGGCCGCATCCTCGATGAGCACCTCGAGGCCATGTCTCGGCTCTGGGCCGGCTCGCCCGCCAGCTTCGAGGGGCGCTACTTCAGCTTCGCCGACGCGTACTGCGAGCCGAAGGCCTGGCGGCCCGATGGCCCTCGCATGTGGTTCGGCGGCGAGTGGATGCACCCGGCTCTCATCCGCCGCATGGCTCGCTTCGGCAGCGGATTCCACCCCTTCGGCGCGCCCACCGCGGACGACCTCGCCCAGCTGTCCGAGGGCCTGGCGGCCGCGGGCCGCGACATCTCGGAGATCGAGCTCATCGGCGGCACCCGGGCCACGTTCGCCGCTCCTGACGCGGTCGCCGACGTCGATGACGCCATGGCTGCCATCGACGCGCAGGTGGCCGCCGGCTACACGCTGTTCTGCATGAAGCCGTCGCAGTACACCGACGACATCACCGAGGTCGCCGGCATCTGCCGCCGCATGGTCGACTACTGCACGTCCCTGAGGCCGAGCGGATAGGCAATACTCCATGACCGACTCGACGCAGCGAGCAGCGAGGCCGTGGCCCGAGCGGCCCGTGAGCGCAGCGAACAAGAGCGGAAGAGACCCTGCCGCGTCGCAGAGCGCTGGCCCCCGCCCGCGCTCGCTCGCGGGCAGCTAGGGGGCCAGGTCGTGGAGCCAGACGTGCTCGACCTCGAAGCGTTCCGGCGCAACGCCTACGCCCTCGTCGACTGGATCGTCGACTATCTCGGCGGGCTGGAGGACCGGCCGGTTTGCGAGCCGGCCCGACCGGGCGAGGTGCGGGCCAAGCTGCCCGACCGTGCCCCCGAGGACCCCGAGGGCTTCGACGCGGTGCTCGCCGACCTCGACCGGGTGGTCGTCCCGGGGCTGACCCACTGGCAGCACCCCGGATGGTTCGCCTACTTCCCGGCCCAGTCGTCGCCCCCCGCGATCCTGGGAGAGCTGGCTCAAGCCGGTCTGGGCGTGCAGGGGATGCTGTGGTCCACCTCGCCGGCCGCGACCGAGATCGAGTCCCATGTGCTCGACTGGCTCGTCGACCTCATGGGCGTGCCCCAGGCGTGGAAGACCACCGGTGCGGGCGGCGGGGTGCTGCAGTCCGGCGCGTCGCAATCGACCCACACCGCGCTGGTGGTGGCTCGCGAGCAGTGCCTGCTGCGGACCGGAGCCGGCCCCAAGGACATGGTGGCCTACACGTCGAGCCAAGCCCACTCCTCGATCGAGAAGGGCGCCCGGATGGCCGGCTTCGGCCACATCAGGCTGCTGGACACCGATCGTGAGTTCGCGGCCCGACCCGAGGCACTGGCATCCGCCGTCACCGCCGACCGGGACGCAGGCCTGGTGCCGGCCTTCGTGTGCTCGGCGGTGGGAACCACCGGCACCACCGGCGTCGATCCGGTGCGGTGCTTCGGCGAGATCGCCCGGGCCGAGCAGATGTGGCACCACGTCGACGCGGCCTACGCCGGCTCGGCCATGATCTGCGAGGAGTTCCGCCACCACCAGGACGGCCTGGAACTGGTGGACAGCTACACGTTCAACCCCCACAAGTGGCTGGCCACCAACCTCGACTGCTCGGTCATGTGGGTGGCCGACCGCCGGCCGCTGATCGAGGCGCTGAGCGTCCTGCCGCCCTACCTGCGCAACGAGGCGTCCGAGTCCGGGCAGGTGATCGACTACCGCGACTGGCACGGCCCCCTCGGCCGGCCGTTCCGGGCCCTGAAGCTGTGGTTCGTCCTGCGCTGCTTCGGCGCGGCGGGCCTGCGCGAGATGATCCGCACCCACGCCGGCTGGGCCCGCGAGCTGGCCGACCGCATAGACGCCCATCGCAGGCTCACGACCATCGCTCCCACGCCGTTCGCGCTGGTGTCGTTCACCCATGTCGGCGGCAACACCGCGACCGGCGAGCTGGTCGATCGCATCAATGCCGACGGACGGTTCTACATCACCGCCTCAGAGGTCGAAGGCCGGCGCTACGCGCGCATCTCCGTGGGTTCGACGTGGACAACCGAGGCACACGTCGACGCCCTGTGGGATCTGATCGACGCCAGCGCCTGACGGGGCGGGCCGTCCGGCTCAGCGCGAGCCGGCTGCGACGATCACCCGGCGGAGAAGTTCGGCCAGTTCCTGCTTCTCGCTCGTCGAGAGGTCGCCCACCATCTCTCCCTCGTAGATGTTGAAGCGCGGGAAGAGGCGCTCGATGGCCTCGAGCCCGGCGTCGGTGAGCGAGACGGTCACCTTCCGGCGGTCTGCCTCGACTGCCGTTCGCTGGACGAAACCCCGCTTCTCCAGCGTCTTCACGACACCGGTCAGCGTCCCCTTGGACAGATCGCACTCCTCGGCAAGGTCGGCGGACTGCATCTCGCCCCAGACCCACAGGACCCACAGCGTCGTGAAGCCACCCCAGGAGAGCCCGAACTCCGACAGCACGCCCTTCTCGGCCCGGCGGCGCACCGCGGTCGCGGCCCGGTAGATGTTGGACACGGCCAGCATCGAGTCGAAGTCGGGGCGCCGGTCGCCGAGGCGCTCGCCGATGAGGCGCTCGGCGTCGAGCAGGCGCGGGTCGGTTCGATGCTGCACAGCCGGAACCTCGATTTCGTTTGCTACCAAACGGATATTATGCTAAGTGTTCGTCAAGACGAAACGCGGAGGAGTCCGCAAGATCTCTGGAGGATCCCCATGAGACTGAACAAGCTTTTGGTCCCTCCGCTCGCCGTTTTGGCGCTGGTGGCCGCCGCTTGCGGCGACGACGAGGACGACGCCGATGAGGCCCCCGCCGCCGCCACTACCACGACGGCGCCCGCCGTCCAC